>Ga0224528_1001472_pt1 | contig 15349 bp, 15 predicted proteins | sample CBST25metaG_2_FD_179888 | JGI IMG/M metagenome (GOLD analysis project Ga0224528, IMG submission 179888) | Peat soil microbial communities from Stordalen Mire, Sweden - C.B.S.T25 | ecosystem: Environmental > Terrestrial > Soil > Wetlands > Peat | place: Sweden: Norrbotten County, Stordalen Mire...
TCAACGCTTCAAAGCCGCCCTCACGAGCGACTCCGCATGACTCGGAGCCAGTGTGGTTCGCTAAACCTTCACTGTATGAAACTTTCATTCACTACACCTCGCCGGTTTTACCGGCGCACAAGGAGAAGACCATGGACAACGCGACGGGTGTCAGCGCACAGGGCCGCGACATTAAGTTTGCCGTCAAGTATTACCTGATTCTGGACTTGGCGTTATTGCTGATCGTCCTGGGCGTGGCAATATTCGTATTCAGGCTCTTGAATTCCAGTGTCCATACTCAGATCAGCACCTACACGGGAGCTGCCGACATTGCCGCAAAGAGCCCGGATCACGGGCCGGAGCTTGTACTTGACTTCACCAGGGCGATGGATGCGGCGATTGTGAAATCGACGGTCATCTTCATGGGATTCGTCGTAACCCTGTTAGGTGCGATGTACGTACTTCGCGCCGCTACGGCTACCTTTTCATTGGAAGTAAAATCCGGCGATCAAACCAGTACATTAAATACCTCGTCGCCAGGATTGGTGATGGTTGTTCTTGGTATCGTCGCGGTCGGGTTGGCGCTGTACTCAAAGACAGATATTTCGATTCAAGAAGGTCACGGCCAAGCGGCAGGTTCAGACACTTCGCCCCCTAGCCCGAAGATAGTCGGCACAGCGGGCAAATCCGGTGAAAAAGAGGTTTTGGCAGCAACTGCAAAGGAAGAGCATGCGCGTGAAAACGCCGCAGTGCTGGTGACTGCTAAGACTGGCGCTGTGGTAGTTGAGCTACCCCCTTTCACTAAAGGAAGCGCAGACCTGACGCCCCAGCAAAAAGAATTGCTTCAGGAAACAGCTTTTGCAGTTCTCAAGATAAAGGGTGCGGAAGTGCATTTCTCTGACGCGCCCGACAGCGGAATAAAACCGGAAGATTGGCAACAATTGGAACAGAAGAGGCGATCCGCGGTCGATGCCTACTTGAAACAACTCAAGCCCCCGCAGGAAAACCTCACTGATTTTTTTAATGGCCATGTCGAAGCGCGCCAATATGACCGACACTACATGCATTCGGGAGTCGGCGCCTATCCAAAATTGGACGTGCCTCGGCCTAATGAAGGGTGCAAAGGTGACCCGTCGCACCCATGTGCCTAGGAAAATCCCTGCGATGGGCGTGTCGAGCCGGGTGCCCTAAGTCCGGACTTTCGGACCTGAGATGGCTCCTCCATGCTCACGCCATCCAGTGCTACGCCACCTTGACCTCATCGAGCAGATCGGGGTGCCGGTCCAGCACTTTGAGCAGTTTGACCAGGGCCAAGGGCGGCTTGGTCTTGCCGTTCTCGTAGCGCGAGAAGGCGTTGACGCCGCCGCCGAAGATTTCGGCAGCCTCGCGCTGGTCCAGCGCCAGCTTTTTGCGCACCTTGACGATAAAGGCCGGGTCTACGATAGCGGCATTCACCTGCCGGGAAAAGGCTTGCATCTCGCGCATGACGCGCTCGGAATCCTCCATATCGTGGATGGATTCGCCGCAAGCCGGACAGAAATCGCCTGTCGTCTTCAAAATGGTGGTCTCGCCCTTGTAGCTATAGGGGATGTCACGGGTATCGTGGATCAACTCGGCTGCGCCGCAAATAGGGCATTTCACGGTCATAACTCCTTGAACGAGACGATCAGCACGTCCTCGATGACGGTCAACTTGAGATAGATGGAGCCGGCACTGGTCTGGGGATGGTACACGTCCTGCCATATCCGGTGATCGGCATAGGTGGTCATGGACTTGTAAAAATCCTTCATGGTCAATGAAGCAACCACGGCTATCATTCCCTTGAAATCGAAACCGAGGAGGGCGGCGGTCGTACGCGCGGTGTGCGTAGGTCTCACCTTCCCTGCCTCGATCAGTGCCTTGACGCGAGACAACTCGCAGTGCGGAGTTCGCTTCTCCATGCTTACGTTAACCTACTTGGTGAATTTTAGCAAGCAGCAACTTTCGCGCTGCCCAGCCTGCCGTTCCCATAGCGAGCAGTACGCACAGCCAAGCAAACAGGTCGCCATGCACGGTATAGAAGGTCAAGTCGTCACGGAAGCCAAACCCGGCCGGCAGCGCGTCCACCTGGTGGCGGGGAATGCTCTGGCGCACCCGGCCGTAGGGGTCGATGGCCGCGGTAATGCCGTTGTTGGTATCGCGCAGAATCCAGCGGCGGTTTTCGATGGCACGCATGCGCGCCATGTTCAGGTGTTGCCAGGGAGCGCTGGTGTCGCCGTACCAGCCGTCGTCGCTGATGTTCACCAGCACTTCCGCGCCCAGCCGGGAAAACTCCCGCACTTCATCCGCAAACACCGACTCGTAGCAGATGAAAACGCCATAGCGGTGGCCATTCAGCCGGAATACCTTGCGCTCGTCTCCGCGCGTAAACTCCGAGACCCTACCGGTGAGCTTGCGGGCAAAGAAGAACAGTTCCTTGTAAGGGATGTACTCGCCGTAGGGAACTAGGTGAATCTTGTCGTAGCGGCCCACGCGCGCTCCGTCCGCACCGACAATCAGCGCGGAGTTATAGTCGTGCCAGGCTTGCGCTTCCTGGGAGTAATCCATGCCGATACTGCCTACCACCAGCGGTGCGCCGTTGCTGTGCGCAATCCCGATCAAGGTCTGTTGAAAGCGCCCATCTTCCTCGACGAACGGCGCCGGCGACTCAGGCCAGGCAATCAATTCGGGATGCGTGGCGTAGGGTGGACAGACGATCTCGCCCGTCGGCGCGCCGGTCTGCGGAATTCCGGCAATGTAACTCTTGCATTGCTCGGCGGCCAGTCGCTTGAAGTCCGCAATGTGGTTGTCCCACTCCGCGCCGGCCCAGGTGTTGTCGCCGGCCACATTCAGATTGGGCTGCACCAGCACCGCTGTCGCGGTGGCGGCTGGCCGTGGCGGCGCCACCAGAACTCCCGCTCCGCCGCACACCAGCAAAACCAATCCGGCCGCTCCCCACAGACGCCGATCAAGGAAGATACTTTTGGGATGCCGCTCCAGCAGCAGGCCGCCGGCAAGAACCGCGTTCACCGCAACCAGCAGAAAGCTGATCCCGTAAACGCCGGTCCACGGCGCGAGTTGATTGACCACTGCATTGTCCACCTGCGAGTAGCCGAGTTGATCCCACGGTACGGAAGTAATGCGGGCAGCGGCCAGTTCCAGCGCAGTCCAAAGAATCGGAGCAAACGCCAGCGCCAGTCGCGTGCTGCCTGAAGCCTTGCGCACCAGCATTACGCCGAGGCCGAAGAGACCGAAGTAAAGTCCCAGCACCAGGCTGAATCCCATCAGCAGCAGCGCTGAGACGACAGGCGGCAGACCACCGTGGAACAGCATGGTGTCGTAGATCCAGTAGCAGTTACCGCAGTACCAAAGAATGCCGCAAAGGTAAGAGAGCAGGAAGGCGCGACGCAAAGGGCGCGGCCCCTCCGTGCATTCAGCAGAAAGGATTGCGCTCAATAGCGGAACCAATCCGAACCACGCGAATATCGCGCGCCACACAGGCATTGGTCCGGCTAGCGGAAACGGCAACTCGAGCAGACAGGCACTCAGGCCCGCCGCTGCCCACAGCCTCGCTTGCGACTTCCACGATGTAGGGTGCATACAAGCGCGAGTTTATCGCATTGGGCGCCGCGACGGCAGCGAAGCGAGGCACCACTTGGGTCGCTTTCGAGACACCGGGATCTTGGGACGGAGCCGGTCGATCGCCTCTCCCACTAAAAACGCTGTCGCAAGGCGCGAAACAAGCTACAATTTCCTTATGACGTTGGCTACCTTTGGACTTCGCATGCTGGAAGTGATGTTTTTCTCCGGCCTTGTCGGCTCGAGCGTCGTCGTGCTCATCAGCTTCGTCGAGGATGCGAAGGAGCTCTTTGGCAAGGATTAATGGTTTTGTTTCGGCCGGCGGAAACTCGTTCAAACGTTATTCTGTTGACCGCCCCGCGGTTCGGACATACACTCACCGCAGGGCGGGCGGGAATACAAGCTCTCTCAACTCAAGAAAGCCGGCCTTCGCGCCGGCACATTTGTGATGGCATCCACTAGAACGACCGTAGCCCCTCCTTCCGACCGTGTACGACTGATCGTGGCATCCTCCGTGATGCTCACGTTTATCTCCTTTTGGCGCGCGGCCGCTATTGTACTGAACGATCTTGGTTCGTCGGCCTTTTACGCAGGCGGCATTGCCGAACAAGCCGTCGGCGCAGCCGCACCCTGGTTCATCCTCGGCATCATGCTGTTCAGCTTCGCGGTCCGGGCGGTCTACGTCGAGAGCTGTTCGATGTTTACCCGCGGCGGCGTTTATCGCGTCGTCAAAGAGGCCCTGGGCGGCACCTTTGCCAAACTGAGCGTCTCGGCCCTGATGTTCGATTACATCCTTACAGGTCCTATCTCCGGCGTGTCGGCCGGCCAATATATTACAGGCATGATGAACGAGCTTCTGGTGGTTGCCAACAATAGTCACTGGCTGCCTCCGGCTCTGATGGATGTCCACAACAATCCCTTCCAGTTCAATATGAATTCCACCGCCGCCGTCTTTGCCGCCGCGGTGACGATTTATTACTGGTGGCAAAACATCAAGGGGATCGAGGAGTCCAGCGACAAGGCAATGCGGGTTATGGAGATTACCACCGTGATGGTGATCGTCCTGCTCGCCTGGGGCGTCTACTCTGTCTATGTGCGCGGCGCGCATCTGCCCCCGGCGCCCATTCCATCGAATCTCAAATTCAGCGACGATGCGCTCGGGTTCCTGAAAAAGTCCGGCCTCCCCATCTTTGGCCTCTTCGGCATACTTATGGCCTTTGGCCACTCGATTCTGGCCATGAGCGGCGAGGAGAGCCTGGCCCAGGTCAGCCGCGAGATCGAACATCCGAAGCTCAAGAATATCAAGCGCGCGGCAGTTGTTATTGCTATCTATAGCTTGATTTTCACCGGCGGCGCCACGCTGTTGGCGTCCATGCTCATTCCCACATGGGAACGGACGCACATCTACCAGGACAACCTGATCGCCGGCTTGGCCATGTACATGGTCGGACCCTTGTTCTGGAGGATAGCTTTTCGCATCTTCGTGGTGTTGGTTGGCTTCCTGATCCTTTCCGGCGCCATCAATACCTCGATGATCGGCTCGACAGGCGTGCTGATGCGCGTGGCTGAGGACGGCGTGCTGACCGACTGGTTCCGCAAGCCGCATCCCAGGTTCGGCACCAGCCATCGCATCGTCAACCTGGTCTTCGTCCTCCAAATGTTCACCATCCTCGCCAGCCGCGGAAATGTCATCACCCTGGGCGAGGCATATGCCTTCGGCGTTATCTGGTCATTCACCTTCAACAGCCTGGCCATGCTGGTTTTGCGCTGGAAATACAAGGGCGAGCGAGGCTGGAAGGTTCCGCCCAACATCCGCATTGGAAAATACAATGTCCCGGTCGGGCTGTTCTCGGTTTTCCTGGTCCTGCTTTCGACGGCGATCGTCAATCTCTTTACTAAGTCCGTAGCCACGGTGAGCGGTCTCGTCTTTGCCGCGGGCTTCTTTGTCATCTTCAGTGTCTCGGAACGCGCCAATCTACGTAAGCACGCACAGACTGCCCGGCAGATGCGCGACTTCTTCCAACTGGAACACCAGGACACGGTAAGCAGGGAATCGGCGGCCATCCGCGCCGGCGGCGTCATGGTCTCCATGCGCGACGCAGCCAATCCTTACGCTCTCAAGTGGACCCTCGCGCACACCAGCACCGAAGAACAGGACGTTGTCGTCATCAGCGTACGCATGATGGGCGTCGGCGGTCCAGAGTATCTCAGCGCCGAGCAACAGAGCTTCAGTGAGCACGAACAGATGCTTTTCACCAAGGCTGTCTCCGTGGCTGAAAGCTTCGGCAAGAAAGTCTCGCTGCTGGTGGTTCCTGCCGGCGATGTCTTTGCCGCGCTGGTGCAGGGGGCAAACTCGCTTGAAGTGGATTCGATCGTCTCCGGTGTTTCCAGTTCGATGACAGCCGAAGATCAGGCATTTCACCTGGGACAGGCATGGGAAGTGTTGCCCGAGCCTAAGCGGCAATTCAATTTCTATGTCATCAGCCCCGACGGCGAGACCAAGGTCTTTTATATCGGACCGCACGCGCCTACGCTGGGACCCGACGACGTGCAACTGGTCCACCGCCTGTGGCTGAACATGCGTCGCGATCCCTCCATGCAGGATCTGCACCACAGCGACATTATTACTTACGCCTTGACGCGCCTCGCTGGCCAGTACGCGCGTGAAAATGTCGAGATTCTGCGCGATCTGCGCAACTATCGCAGCGCCCAAGCCCCTTCCACCTTGCGTCTGGGCGCGCACGGTATTTCCAATTTCACCTCGCCGCCAGCGGTTACCGACCGTACCCCGCCTCCAACTAAATCGACGCACCTTTGATTGAAACCCTCGCTTTCCTGGGCGAGGGTTTCTCTTGAAGCAAGAATGACTCGTGTCTACGCAGCTTTCCCCAACCTCTCCCTCCGCGTCACAAACTGGTCGGGTTACACAGTCGGCTAGAACCAGTGAGTCGAAGAACCTCCCGGACCGCGTGGACAATACTCGCATGTGCCCTGCAAAAGTGCGGCTTGGCTATCCCAGTCGATAGCTTGTTTTTGCTTCCATGACTCATTTGACTTCCCATAACAAGAAAAGTCCCGTATCTCAATCGAATCTTCATTCACCTTCTCATTTTTTGTTTGTAAAAGAGTCTACAGGTGCGTATTGTGTTTCAAAGGACAAGTGGTTGGCCTGTGAAGACTCTTGTAGTTAGTCTGAACGGGAACTGAATCACTTATGAGTACCTAACAGGAGGAACTGTGGGAGTTTCAGACATTCTGGTGCAGATCGACCGCGAGATTGCTCAGTTGCAGCAGGCTCGTGCTCTCCTGGCAGGTGGAGTCGCCAAAGCCCCCAAGAAGGCTGCGGCCGCCCCTGCCGCGAAGAAACCTCTCAAGAAAAAGAGGAATCTCACCCCCGAAGGCCGCAAGCGCATTGCCGAGGCCGTCAAGCGCCGCTGGGCCGAACAGAAGAAAGCAGATTCCGGAAAGTAAGCGGAAAGGCAAAAAAAGACGGGCTGGCACAGTGGCCAGCCCGTCTTTTTTGCCTTTCAAGATGGAAGAACCAAGTCCCGGTTCAGCAAACAAACTCCCAACTCGGCCGCAACAGTGCGCACACTGAAAGTTAGATGGACTCCCCAGGAGTCCATCTAACCACTTCAACCCCGACATCGACCAGCGCAGCCAATTGTTCCGGCGTGCCGGTAAGCGGGGGAAAGGTCCCAAAGTGCAGCGGCAGCACCGTCTTGGGAGCCAGCAGGCGTACCGCCAGCGCGGCTTCGTGCGGCCCCATGGTAAAGTGTCCTCCAATGGGCAGCATAGCGACATCGGGCCGGTATAGCTCTTGGATCAACTTCATATCTCCAAAGACCGCTGTATCTCCGGCATGGTAAAGCACCGGGCCATCTGTTACCGTCAGCACGTACCCTGCCGCGACTCCCGCATAGTGGGTTCCTGTCTCATCGTGAGTGCCCGCCGAGTGCTTGGCCTCTACCATGGTGGCGGCTACATCGTTCAGCTGAACCGTTCCGCCCAGGTTCATCCCGATCGTGCTGGCCACGCCCTTGCCTGCGACATAATCTGCCAATTCAAAGATGGCCACCACGGTGGAACCGTGCTTGGCAGCCACCGGCACAACGTCGGCGATATGGTCTACGTGGCCGTGCGTCAGTAGAATGTAATCGATCTTTGCGGGAAGGGAATAATTCCTGGGATACTTCGGGTTGTCCTTGATGAACGGATCGATCAGGATATTGGTGCCCTTCGCGGACTGGACCAGCACGGTCGCATGTCCCAGCCAGGTGATGCGCGTTCCCTTCAATGAAGCCATCGTCTCCTCCTTGTCAGGGCGCCGGCCCAAGTCGGTTTTAGCGTGTCATGATGACCTCGGAGACGCTGTCCTTGGCCAGAAACTGGCGGTGCCCGGACCAGCCGGCAAAGAGGCGCTCGATGCTGCGATTGGTAAATGCGCGTTGAATGGGAAACTGCTCGGCCAGCTGCACCTCGATGTCGTCGCCGGGAGTTAGATGATAGCGGCAGCGTGCCGCCTCCTCCCCGTGGGTCCGGGTATGGAAGAAAGCCAGCACTTCGCCGCCCGGATTCATTGCCGAGGACAGGTGGTTGACCAACGGCGCAACCAGTCCCTCGGGCAGATAATCCAGCGCCGTCCACAGCAGCACCACGTCGAACATGTGCCCGGTGATCTTGAGAGACTGCTCCAGATATTCCTCGACATTCCAGACCGGCTTGCCATCTTCGTCCGTGCCCGTCTGCCAGTCTCCCGTCCATGCATCGTGTACCGGATCGGCCAGGTAAACACTCTGGCCCAGGCTGGTCAGGTAGTTGATGTTGGCCGGCGAGGTGTAGCCGGTGTCGATGACGCGCAGGCCTGGCTCCGACTGGAGACGCTTGCGCAGCGCCGACCACCCGCCAGAGTGACGTAACGTCCGCGGCCCTGTAAGGCCCTGCACCGGAGCGGCGGAATCGCTCTCCTGCTTTTTGCCAAACCAACGATTAAACACCCTGAAATCCCCTTGCGGTCCGGCCTGTTTGCGCCGGCCGGACCGGCCAACAGTTATGGCTCAAAGTGCGCCGGTTTGCGGAACGCCGGCCGCATCAAGTTGCTTTTGTGAGCCCTGCGTCAGATCCACCTTGCCCCGGAAAACCGCGTTGTCTTCAACCGCCAGCCGCAAAGCGCGTATATCGCCCACCACCTGGCAACCCGCGCGCAGTTCCACGCGGCCGCTGGCGATGATGTTGCCTTGAACCTGGCCCATGATCAGAACGTCTTTGGCGCTCAGGTCGGCGGCAACATTGGCATTCGGCCCAATCGTCAACCGGCTTTCCACCAGGGTCACGGTTCCTTCCACGCGCCCATCCACTGTCAGGTCCTCACTGCCCTTCACTTCGCCGCGAATCACCACCGTTTTGCCGATGCGCGCGGGAGTATTCTCAACTGCCATGGTCTGGTTCCTTCCGGGGGCCTGTCTGAACGCCTTCGAAACTTGCGTAGCCCGCTCCCTTTCAGTCTACGGGAGATACGGGAGATTCGTGCAGAGAATTGGCCCTGCCCGAACTATACGCAAATCGGCCCTCTCGCTTCAATCGTGGAACCGGATCGGTGACGTTGCATCTAACCAATAGTCAACCCCACGCGCCTGAATTGGAGAACCGCTCGAATGCTCGTTAAACTGGATAGTGTGCGCAGCTTGCTGACTTTCGTTCTCCTGCTTTCGTGGACCTTTGCCTCCGCTGGCCAGACAACTCCATCGTCCGCCCGGCCCGAGGCGCTGGTTCACCGCGCTCTCTCCACCGAATTGCGTGCCGCGCAGGATACAAACCATCCCATGCGCTACCGGCTGCGCAAATCCAGCCCCCGGCTCACCTCGACCAAGGAAATCCTCGAAACCAGAGATGGCGACGTGGCCCGTCTGATCGCCGTCTTCGACAAACCCCTCAGTCCGGCAGATGAACTGAAGGAACTGGCGCGCCTGGATGCCCTGGCCGGCGATCCCAGCCGCCAGCGCCACCGCAAGCAGAACGAGGAAGAAGACGCGGGCATCGTCTTCAAGCTCCTGCGCATGTTGCCCAAGGCCTTCGTTTACCAGTATGCGGGCGTGGGCGCGGGCGCCTCCGGCCCAGTTCAAAAGTTCACCTTCAAACCCAACCCTGGTTTCAACCCTCCCGACATTGCCACCCAGGCGCTTACCTCCATGACCGGCGAAATCTGGATCGACGCCTCTCAGGAGCGCGTCACGCGCCTGGAGGGCCACCTCCAGCAGGACACGGACTACGGTTGGGGCATTCTGGGAAAACTGAACAAGGGCGGCTGGATTGTGCTCGAACAGGCCGACGTAGGCAACCACCAATGGCGCATCGTGCGACTCAAAATGCAGATGAGCCTGCGCGTGCTCTTCAAGAACCGAAGCTTCGACACGGTGGAAGAAATGACCGAGTACGCGCCTCTTCCAGTTGGCCTCAGCTACGAAAAGGCCATTCAGATGCTGCGCAGCGCGCCGGGTCCAATCGCCCGCGGCGGCCGGTAGAAAACCACGCGGCGCAAAGCTATCTCGCGTCAAAAGAACACCATGAAGCGCCGGCCTTGAGTGTGTGATCCCAATCACAGCGGGAATCCGATTCAGAGACTCTTCTCGAAGTGTGAATCGTGTAGGGAAGTTGCTCACTTTTGCTGTTGCTGTCTTGGTCTTTGCCTGGGTCCCGTTGGCGCATGCTGCGGACAAGGCGAAGAACAGTGACTGCCTGGCCTGCCACTCCGACCCCGCGATGGTGAAGGAGTCCGGCGGCAAAGAGGTGAGCCTGCATGTGGACGAAAAGAAGCTGATGCAATCGATCCACGGCGGTCTGTTTACCTGCGTGGATTGCCACAAGCAGCCTCACGATGCGAAGAGCAAGCCGCCGCTGTGCGCAGACTGCCACGCCGACGAACAGGCAGCGTACGAACGCGGCCTGCACTCCAAGCCGGCCAAGGGCAGCACAGCGCCAGCCGCCACCTGCATTGACTGCCACGGTGCGCCGCACGAGATTCTCGCGGCCGACGAGCCGAAATCCCCGGTGAATCACAGCAACATCCCCACCACCTGCGGGCGCTGCCACGGCCAGAAGTTCCTGATGGAATCGAATGGCGAGAGTTCGCAGGCCTTTGTTTCCTACCAGCAAAGCGTGCACGGACTAGCCATCGAGAAGGGCTCCAAGAAGGCTGCGGTCTGCACTGACTGCCACGGCACGCACGAGATTCTGCGCGCCAACGACTCCAAGTCGCCGATCAACAAATTCAATGTTCCCGCCACCTGCGGCAAGTGCCACAGTACCGTCTCGCAGACCTTCATAGCCAGCATTCACGGCCAGGGCCTGATGCGCGGCAACGGACTGGCGCCAAGCTGCACGGACTGCCACGGAATCCACACCATCAAGGCGCACATCGATCCAAACTCCTCGGTTTCCGAGCAGAACCTGGCGCGCACCACCTGCGCCCGCTGCCATGAAGGAGTGTTGCTCTCCAAGGAATTTGGCGTGCCGGGAAACCGGGTTTCCAGTTACATGGACAGTTATCACGGCTTGGCCGCGAAGGGTGGTTCGGCAGTGGTGGCCAACTGCGCCAGTTGCCACGGCGTGCACAACATTCTGCCCTCCAGCGATCCGCGCTCGACCATCAACCGCGCCAATCTGGACGCCACCTGCGGCAAGTGCCACCAGGGAGTTACCCAGAAGTTCACTCAGACCCGCGTGCATCTTGAAGATGGAACCCACCCCAGGGACATTGGCTCGATTGCGGTCCAGTGGGTGCGTTGGTTCTATCTGGTGCTGATCTTCGGTGTCATCGGCGCCATGTTCCTGCACAACGCTATCATCTGGCGCAGCAAGGCCGTAGCCCGTCGGGCGATACTGAATCCCTACATGCTGCGCATGACGGTCAACCAGCGTTGGCAGCATCTGGCATTGCTCACAAGCTTCATCGTGCTGGTGATTACCGGCTTCGCGCTCAAGTTCCCCTACTCCGGACTGGCCGAAGCGCTGGCGATGGGCGAGAGGCTGCGCAGTATTGTTCACCGCGTGGCCGGGGTCGTTTTGATCGGCGCGGGAATCTATCACCTCTTCTATCTCGCCATCACCGCGGAAGGCCGCCGTCTGATTCGCGCCTTTGCCCCCGGACCGAAAGACGCCTTCGATGCCATTGCCACCATGCGCTACTACCTGGGGCTGGGCGGGGAAAAACCCAAGTTCGGGCGCTTCAGCTATGCCGAAAAGGCCGAGTACTGGGCGCTAGTCTGGGGCACGGCCCTGATGGCCATCACCGGCATCATGATGTGGGCCAAGGTCACCACCGGCAACCTGCTGGCGCGCTGGTGGGTCGATGTGGCCACCTCCGTCCACTTCTACGAGGCGATTCTGGCCACCCTGGCGATTCTTGTCTGGCACTTCTACCAGGTCTTCCTCGACCCCGACGTCTATCCCATGAATTGGGCGTGGTGGGACGGCAAGATGCCGGTGCATCGCTACCGCGAGGAACATGGGCTGGACACCGAGGCGCTGACTGCGGCGGGTGTCGGAGTCGAACCAGACGAGGACGAAGATGCTGCGACTCCGAAAGAAGAGAAGCCGGAAGGCGAGCCGCCCGAGGAGTAGGGAACTGCGGACTCCAGTTCGGATCTACTGTGTGGCTGGGCAATTTCGTGTGGTGATACCAAGTATTACGGTAGCCCAGGTCCGGATTCTCGGATCTGGGCCACCGTAGTGCTAGCTCAATCACTCATCTTCAGATGCGCCAATCGTCGGCGCGCCAGTCCTTGATGCGCTCCTTGATCTGTTTGCGCGTCAGCTTTTCTTCGAGAGCCTGCTTGGCCAGGGCCACAACTTCGTCGTCCGCGGCAAAGCGGAGGCCGATCAACTGGTCCTCGGTGAGATTGCACATCTGGGTGTGCCACTCGTTTGGGGCCAGGGTTTGCAGGCGCAGCCGCTCTTCCAGGCGGATGACGCGGTCCTGCACCTTCAGCGGATAGGTGCGTAATTTGCCCACAAGAATGAACGCGACAATCGAGAGCACGACCAGCCACCCGGAAGAGAAGTCGAAATGGCGGATCAGGTGGAAGACAGCGTAGCCGAGATTGACAACCAGGACGCCGAGCAGGACAAAGTGGTAGGGAGGGTCGACTCGGCTGTGATTCTTGAAATTCTGCGCAATGGCGTTACTCATCGGAGGCCTTGCTTTCTTTGAGGCCGGAGTTTGCTGAGGCGGGCGTGAGCAATTCATCTTGGCCGTTCGCAGCGGCGCCAGAGGCCTGGAGACTCGCGCTGAGAGGATTCTCTGCGGCAAGGCCCGGTAGTGTCAACGCCACATGACGCACTCCGAGCCTTCTTTACCCTTCGATCTTCACGCTTTTTCAAGAGATGATTTTTTGGCATATACTCTTTTTCACCCCCGGTTTTCGGGGGCGTGGCATCAGGGTCCACAATCGCCCTTACTGTCCAAAAACAGACTTGAATTGCGACCAGTGTACAGGACAGTAATTGCAGGGCAAAGAAGACAAACGAGGTAAAAAGTATCGGGAGTTCTCAAGGCGGAAAATGGCGCTGCGAGAAGATACCAGGAGCGGAGGCTAACCATGGAAGTGGAGTTCACCGCGAGACAAGGAAAAATCTCCAAGGCGCAGCGCGAGCAAGCCGAGGAGGGGATGGAACGCATTGGACGGGTGCTGGGCAAGACCGCGATCGCCAGCTTCGTTTTTGACGCACAGAGGCATCTGCAGATCGTCGAGCTGACTTTGAAGGCCCGATTGCAGACCATTGTTGCCACGGGAAAAGCCGACACACGTGATGCCGCACTGCGTGAGGCCATCGAGCACGCTGAGAGTCAGGCGCGCAAGCACCGCGACCGGCGCATGGAAAACAAGCGCCTGCCCAAGGAGGAGAAGGTGCTCACCGCGCCTCCGGTGGCCCGGCCCAAGAAAGCCCGGTCTAGTGAGCCGGAGACGAGCGCAGAAGAGGAGAAGCCTACTCGCGCCAAGGCTCGTACAACCATCGCCGTGCATTCCTTCCCGGCACGCGAAACGGTCGTCGAACCGCACGTCATCCGGAGTTCTGAAGTGGTCACCCTCAAGCCGATGACTCTGGAGGAAGCGGTCAAGGAAGCCGAGTTCCGCGATCGCGATCTGCTCGTCTTCCACAGTCCTGCCGGCGATCTATATATCCTCCATCGTCGCCGCGATGGCCAGATGGAACTCATCGAGCTTCCATAGGGTCCTTTGGGCGTTTCCCATCCGATGCTTTTCTCCTGGCCTTGCGTCCTCCCATAAAGCGGCGCAAGGCTCGGGGGAAGCCGGATCCCCTCTTGAACTGAAAATTCCATAGAGCGTAGCGCTTGGTGTACGTCCTTCGTTTAATCCAATGTTGCGCAAATTTTGCGAAACATTGGAGCCCTTTTCGGTGTAGCATGACCGCATGACGCCTATAAAGTCGGCGCCAGGGGCGCCCTCTAAACTGACGGCTACACCTGCCGCCAAGAGAGTGAGCAAGCCGGGCAAATCGAATAAGCTGAAAAAACAGGGCAAGGAACTGGTCATCGTCACGGGGATCTCGGGCGCAGGCAAAGCCTCGGCGCTCAAGGCCTTCGAGGATCTGGGTTTTCATGCTGTCGACAACCTTCCCCTCGAGCTTCTGCCCGATTTTGCGGGACTGGTCGGCAATTCCGCCGAGTTCGAGAGCGCGGCGATCGTGGTCGACGTCCGCGAGGGCCAAACTCTCGACCGATTGCCGGAAATCCTCAAGCAGGTCAAGAAGTTCCTGCACACCCGCGTCGTCTTTCTCGATTGCCAGGATGCCGTACTGGTGCGGCGCTATTCTGAAACCCGGCGGCCGCATCCTTTGAGCCGTACCGAGACCGTATCGCGCTCCATCGTTGAGGAACGGCAACTGCTGGACCCCATCCGCAACGTGGCCGACACGCTGATCGATACCTCGAACTATAACGTTCACGAGTTGCGCGCCCTGATTCAAGCCCGCTTCGGGAACGACGCCCAGAACAAGGATCTGCTGGTTTCCTGCCTGAGCTTTGGCTTCAAGAACGGCGTTCCGCTGGATGCGGATCTGGTCTTCGATGTGCGCTTCCTGCCCAACCCCCACTTCGTCCCCGAGTTTCGCAAAAAGACCGGTCTGGACCCTAAAGTTGCCGCCTATATACGTGGCTTTCCGCAGACTGTGGAGTTCCTGGACAAGGTAACGGATTTGATGCTCTACCTTTTGCCTCACTATGTGGAGGAAGGGAAGAGCTACCTGACCGTGGCTTTCGGTTGCACCGGCGGTCAACACCGCAGTGTGATGATGGCCGAAGAGGTCGGCCAGCGCCTCACGGCAGCCGGCTACCACGTCAAAGCGTTGCATCGGGATGTTCCCCGGTAGACTCCCGCCTTCCGGCCATCCTATTGAACCGGCCCAAGATGATTGCATCACCGAGATCTGTCATCCTGAACGAAGCAAAGCGGAGTGAAGGATCTGCAGTTGTTCCTTCTCGTTCTCTGTTACAGCGCAATAGTGCCGGATCAATAATCCGTGCGTTGAGCAGCCTTTGGTTTTGCGAACCCGAGCTGTCTCAGATACCTGGACACGCCGGCACTGTCAACTTCTGATTCTCTCAAATTCATGATTCGATGTGAGATACAGCCTGCATGTTTTTTCCGCTCCTGCGGCCACAATTGGAGTCAGGGCAAAGCAAGATCATGAGGGACCTCCTCGAACGGCCGGTGTGCAACCGCAGCAAGCGGTTGCTCTCCAGGCCGTTCGAGGA
>Ga0224528_1001476_pt1 | contig 15340 bp, 12 predicted proteins | sample CBST25metaG_2_FD_179888 | JGI IMG/M metagenome (GOLD analysis project Ga0224528, IMG submission 179888) | Peat soil microbial communities from Stordalen Mire, Sweden - C.B.S.T25 | ecosystem: Environmental > Terrestrial > Soil > Wetlands > Peat | place: Sweden: Norrbotten County, Stordalen Mire...
GGTATAGGCGCCGGCGGGGGGGGCCCAGGCCCCGCTTCCGGAACCTGGGGCTTCGGTAATAACTCCCGCTCTTACTTCTGTTGTTTCGGCATCGGAATCGTAATATCCACCGCCTCCACCGGACCCAGCTTCAGCTCTTCCAGCCCGGGCTTGATCTCCGCCTTGTTGCCCACCACCAGCACGGCCAGCTTTTCCGGGTGAATATACTTTTTCGCCGCCGCGTTCAGGTCGGCCACGGTCACCTTCTCCACTGCCGCCCGATAACTCTCCAGGTAATCGGCCGGGTAGCCGTAGTACTCCAGCAACTCGCGCGCGTTCAGCACCTTTTCCTTGGTGTCGTAGCGGAAGAGGAACGAGTTCAGAATATTGTCCTTGGCCCGCGCCAGTTCCTCTTCGGTAAACGGCCGCGCCGTCATCCCGCCGATCTCGGCCAGCGCCGCTTTGGTTGCCTCGACAGTGGTTGCGCTCTTGGTCATCGCTATCACGTGCAAGGTTCCCGGATGGTCCCAAGCGTAGCCGTAGCCGCCGCCCACCGCATAGGCCAGCCCCAGTTCGGTGCGCACTTTCTGGAAAAGCCTGCTGGCAAACCCTCCGCCCAGAATCTCGTTCATCACCGCCAGCGTGGGAACGTCGGGGTTGTGCCGGTCTGTGCCCAGAGCCACAATCTCGATATTCGATTGGTTCACGTCCGTCTTGTCGATGAAGTAGACGCCCGGCTTGGGGCCGGCAAAAACATCGTGCCGCGCCGCAGCGGGCTGGGCCGTGGGCAGGGCCTCGAAGGCCGCGCGCAGCTTGGCTTCCATCGCCGCTGCGTCAAAGTCTCCGGTGACGCCCACAATCAGCTTGCCGCCGATGGTCCGGTCGTGCCAAGCCTTCAAGTCGGCAACGTTGACGGCGCCGATGGTCGCCAGCTCCGCCTGCCGTGTGTAAGGGCTGTTCGCTCCGTACACCAGCTTCGAGGCCTCGCGTCCGGCAATCTCGCCCTCGTCGTCGTTGCGCCGCACAATTCCCGCGGCGATCTCCTGCTGCGCTAGCGCCAGCTTATCGGCCTTGAACGCGGGGTGCAGCAGCAGGTCGAGGGCCAGAGCGAAGACCTGGTCGGCGTCGCCCTTCAGAGACTCCCACGAAAGCGTGGTGGAATCCACGCCGCCGCCGGTCTCAATGTGCGCGGCCTTGGCCTCCAGCAGATCGTCCAGCGCGTCGCCGCTGATCTTGGCCGTGCCGCTGGTGCGCCACGCCTCGCCATACAGATCCACCAGCCCCGTCTTGGCCACGTCTACATCGCGCCCTCCGCCCGGAATCAGCACGGAGCCAGAGACAAACGGCAGCTCATGATCCTCCTGCAAAAACAGCACAATGCCGTTTTTCAGCTCGATTCGTTTCGGCTGCTGCGGTTTGAACTCATGCAGCTTGGGCGTCGCTATCTTCTCCCACGGCTTGTTCTGCTGCGCATAGAGCGCGGCGGGAGTGATGGCGGCAAAGAGGAGCGCAATTGTAATGGAAGCTGAAAGAATGCAGCGGTGTGTCGAGGCCTTCACAGGAAACCTTCCCTCGGGGGCTAAGGCCCCGTTCGTTTGGGGGCGATCTTCGGCACGGCTGAAGCCGCCATGCCCTTTCAATAACAATGAATTCGAGAAATGATTGAAAAAATTCATCGCGCGCCTCCTTCTTGTTCGGCGCTGGTTTTTCCTGCGCTCGCCGCTGTTTCAATCCATGCGCTGGTGCGGTTGCCGTCCACAAAAATCAAATTGGCCACGCGCCGAATGTCGCCCTTGGTCACCTTGTCCACTTTGTCCAACTGCGTGAATAGCTCCCGCCAATCGCCATAGCGGGTCTGATATTCGGCCAGCGAGTTAGCAAGCCCCTGGTTGTCGGCCAGCCCATGCAGCAGTCCGGCCCGCGTCCGCGTCTTGAACATCGCCAGCTCGTCGTCCGTTACGTCGGCAGCTTTCAGTTTTTCAATCTCCTTGTGAATCGCCTCGCGCACCTCGGCCACCGTGTGGCCCTCAGCCGGAATCGCAAAGAAGCAATACAACCCCGGATATTTGTCGCCAGGGAATGGGCTGAAACCCTCTACCTCGACCGCAATTTGCTGATCGCGCACTAGGCTGCGATAGAGCCGCGAAACCCGCCCATTGGAAAGGATGTCGCTCAGCGCGTCATACACCGCCGCATCGGGGTTGCGATAATCCGGCCGGTGGTAGCCCTCGATGTACTGCGGCTGCGAGGCATCGCGAATCACCACCGTCTTTTCCGCAAACTGCTTCGGCTCGACGGTCGTCATCTCCTCTGGCTTGGGCCCGGCGGGCACCCGGCTGAAATACTTCTCCAGCACCGGCATCGCCTCGGCGGCCTTCACGTCGCCCACCACCGCCACCACGATATTCGCGCCCACATAATACTTTTTGTGGAAGTCCATGGCCTCGGTCGCGTTGATCTGGCTCACCTCGCTCGGCCAGCCAATGCCGCTGCGTCCGTAGTTGTGCGCCACAAACGCCGTCGCCAAAAACTGCTCAATCAGACGTCCCTGCGGATTCGAGTCGGTGCGCATCCGCCGTTCTTCCAGCACCACGTCGCGCTCTTTATAGAACTCGCGCGGAACCACATCCGCCAGCCGCCCGCTCTCCAGCCAGGCCCACAACTCGAGCCGGTTTTCTGGCATCGACCAGAAATACATGGTTTCGTCCAGCCCGGTTTCGGCGTTCAATCCGCTCGCTCCGTTGCGCTCGGCCACGTCGGTAAATTGGTTTGGAACCACAAACTTGTGCGCCTCGTCGGTCGCTGCCTTGAAGGCCTTCTTCAGCTCCGCCAGCTTCTTTTCGTCGCGCCCCACGGACTTCAGATATTCGGCCTCGTAGGCCGCGTTGGCCGCTTCCACCTTGGCCAGGGCAACCTTTTCCGCCGCGTAGTCGGTGGTGCCAATCTCCGTCGTTCCCTTGAAGGCCAGGTGCTCAAACATATGCGCCAGCCCGCTCTGGCCCGAGGGGTCGTTCACGTCGCCCGCGTCAATGAAGGTTGCGTAGCTGAAGACCGGCGCCTCGGGCCGTTCGCAAATCACCAGCGTCAGCCCGTTGGGCAGCACCTTGGTTGTGATGCGCTGTTCAAAGCTCTTCAGATCCTGCGCCCGCGCTCCCGCACAAAGCATCAGCGCCAGAAATCCCACCCAAAACCAAGAAAAAACTCTGCTTCGCATTCACACTCCTTCGGCGCAGGACGAACCAGCCGCCCCCGCGTTCTTCTTCCAAACTATTGCTCCCAGCCGCGTAGGGTCAAACGGGCCGTTCCTTTTCTTGTGTTGTCTTCAAAACTCTGTAACCATAAAAAGCATGAAAGTTTTTCTGTTTGTATTGGCGGCAACCATTCTCGAAGCATCGGGGGATGCGATTGTGCGTGTCGCCTTGCACCATCCCTCCATCTCTGCCAGGATTGGCCTTTTCCTTCTCGGCGCGGTTCTGCTTACGCTCTATGGAACCTCGCTTAATCTAGCCCCCGTGGACTTTGCCGCCGCAACCGGAATGTATATCGCGACCTTGTTTGTTGTCTTTCAAATCACCAACTACATCTTCTTCCGCGCCATTCCCACGCCTTCGGTCTTTGGGGGCGGAGCATTGATCGTGGCAGGCGGAGTAATTGTTTTTCTCGGTCGGTGAGTCCTGCGTAAATTGAATCAACGCTCTTCTTTCCGAATCTGTCCATTCCCCAGCCCCCAAAACAGCCATGCCGGATGCGTCCTCGCATCCGGCATGGCTCTTACAAAAAAATCAGTCCTTCTCAGTTGCCCAAACGAAACTGCCGGATCATCCCATCCAGATCGTTAGCCAGTTGCGAAAGGCTCTTGCACGCCTCCGCCGTCTCCTCGGTCCCTTGCAGGTTCTCCGTCGCCAGTTGCGAAATGTGGCTGGCCGATTCGGAAATCTCTCCCGAGGCCGCCGTCTGCTCGGTCGCCGCCGTCGCGATCAGATGAATCTGCGTTTCCACTTGGCGTGACGATTCGATAATCGCCTCCAGGCTGGTGCGCGCCCGCGATGTCTCATTGCGCCCGTTTTCCACTGCGCTGCGGCTCTGCGTCATCACCTCGAGCGTCTCGCGGGTCTCATCCTGAATGCTGCGAATCGTCCCCGCAATCTCTTCCGTCGCGCCCTTGGTGCGTTCGGCCAGCCGTCGCACTTCGCCCGCCACTACCGCAAAGCCACGGCCATGTTCTCCGGCTCGCGCCGCCTCGATTGCCGCGTTCAGGGCCAGCAGGTTGGTCTGCTCGCTGATCTCCTGAATCACATTCACGACCTTGCCAATCTCCTCCGAGCGGTGCGAAAGCGAACTCATTTTTCCCGCCACCGTGTTGGTCGCCCCAGAGATCTGCTCCATCGTCGTCGCCGCCGACTGCATCACCACTCCGCCCTGATTGGCTGTCTCGGCAGACTCGCGGCTGGCGTGCGAGGCCTGCTCCGCGTTCTGACTGATCTCGCCAATCGTCGCCGTCATCTCTTGCGCCGCCGCCGCAATCTGGTTGATCTTGCTGGTTTGTGTCTGCGAGTTTCCGGTGGTCTGCGTCGTGCGCACACTTAACTCTTCGGTCGCTGCCGAAAGCGTCTCCGCGCTTTGCGCCACCGATTGCAACACCCCTCGCATCGATGCCACGCTGGTGTTATATGCCTCTGAAAGATGCCCAATCTCGTCCTCGCTCTCCACCTCCACGCTCACCGTCAGATCCTTCTCCGCCAACCGCTCCAGCGCCTCCGTCGCCGCCCGCAGCGGCGGCACAATCAGCCGCGTCAGCACCACTCCCACCACCGCGCACAACGCTACAATCACTACCACCAGCACACAAGCCCACACCAGCAGCGTATGCCCCAGCTTGATCGAGTTCGCCCCTTCCAGCCCTCCCATCCTGTTGTTCAGTTCCAGATCCGCATCCACCGCATCCTGCAGCGCGGTGTAGAAGCCATTAACCTCCGGGCTTACCAGCAAAGCTGCTGACTCGTCTTTCTTGCCCGCCGCAAACAAATCCCTGGCCCGGCCGCTCTGCGCCGAATAGTTGGCATAATTCTGCCGGATCGAGTTATATAGCTCCTTCTCGCCCGGATACGAGACCATCGGCGCATAAGCCTCCAGCGCCGCACTAAAGGCCGAAAAGGCTTTCGTCCGTTTCGTCTGATATTGCCGCACACACTCGTCGCTTTTGCATAGCAGCTCAAACCCATCCGCGCGCCGGAACGATGCCAATTGAAAGCGCATCTCTGCCAAAACCTTCACCGATGGCATTGCGTCGTTCACGATGTCATCCACTAGAGTGTTGATCTTCCAGAAGCCCCACACGGCCGCCAATCCCATGATTGCGGTCAAAATGCACACAGCGCCAAAGGCGCCGCCAAATTTACGGGCAATAGGCATGTTGCGAAGAGTCGCCATGATCACCAGGGCCTTTCAGCAAAACATTCGAGGAACTCCGCCAAATCGACGGATCGCTACTCACTTCATCGGAAGATTTTTGATAAAACTTATCTTTTTCTTGATGCGAAAGAAGGTTTTCCCACTTTTGCCCTGCTGCCACGGAACGCGGCCATTTGACCTCCCTCTTCAAAATCCTGAAATTCAAAAGAAGGCCGCCATCTGCCGTTGGCCCCAGCGCGGGGGGCTGCCTGCAGGGCAAACGCATCCTCTCGAGTTTTGAAAGGGCACGGATTTATCCGTGCCGCAAAAGAGAGGAATATGCCGGGCTTCAGCCCCTGAGGGAAGATTTGGGACAGAAAATACATCCCTCAGGGCCTAAAGGCCGCCAATTGAGGAGGCTTTGGACGGCACGGATAAATCCGTGCCCTTTCAAAATCTGATTTCTTGCCTTTTCATTTGTATGATGCGTTTGCCTTGGGGCTGCCTGCCCCGTCACCGTCGCTCGAGCCCGCGGCAGATTAAAATAGAAGCCGAGGCGTTTCGCGCCAGAATCGAGCAGGCAACAATGTATGAAGTTACCGTGGAGGCAGGCTTCTCCTCCGGACACTACCTCCGCAACTACAAGGGCAAGTGCGAAAACCCGCACGGTCACAACTACAAAGTGCGCGTCACCCTGGCCGGGGCCGAGTTGGATTCTACCGGCTTGCTGCTGGACTTCAAGCTGCTCAAGCAGGTGCTTCGCCCGGTCATCGACCGCATTGACCACCAGATGCTCAATGAACTCGAGCCTTTCACGGTCGCCAACCCCTCGGCCGAGAACCTGTCCAAGTTCTTTTATGACCAGACCAATGAGCAGCTCGCCGCCATGACCCAGGGCCGGGTCCGCGTCAAAGACGCCACCATCTGGGAGACCGACACCACCACCGCTACCTATTACGAGTAGACGGCAGGTGGCACGTCCGGCTTGAAGAATCACGACGAGCCACGAAAAGCTGTGCCCCGTTCATCGCGGTTTTATCGCGATGAGCGGGCGGCGGGCCCTCGATAGGCAGTGTGAACAGGCTCTAGTAGCTGTATCCGGCCAGCTTGCTGAGGCGGCGCAGAATCATCACAATGGCCAGCGCGGCCAGTACGCTGATCAGCGCAAACAGAAAGACGCTGGCGTAGCCGAAGAGGCCGATGATGGCTCCGGCGACGGGGCCGACCAGAAAAAAAGAAACGTCGGCGAAGGCGGTGAAGATGCCCAGCGCCGCGCCGCGATTTTCCATGTTGACCCGCTTGACGGCCTCGACGCCCAGCGCCGGAAAGACCAGCGAAAAGCCAAATCCGGTGATGGCGGCGGCCCAGAAGGCGGTCCACGGCGAGCCCGAGCGCCACAGCATCAGCAGGCCGAGGGATTCAACGATGAGGCTGGCCATGGCCACGGGAAATCCGCCCCAGCGGTTGATGGTCTGGATGAGCAACAATCGTGCCGCCACAAAGGCCAGGCCAAAGGCGGTCAGGCAAAGCGCCGCGCCGGTCCAGTGGCGGCTTAAATAAAACAGCGTGACGAAGGTGGCCAGCGCCGAGTAGCCAATGCCGCCCAGGGCCAGCGCCAACCCGTGCGGGGCGACGCGGCTGATGACGGCGCGGAAGGAGAGATGCTTGCCCGGCTCGACCGCGACCGGCTGTTTGTGGTTGGCCAGGGCGAGGCTGAATCCGCCAACTAGCAGAATCAGCAGGCCGATGGCGGCCAATCCCCACTGGGGCGAACCGCAGGCTGACTCGATGACCACGCCGAGGGGCGCACCAAGGGCCATGGCGCCATAGGTGCTGACGCCGTTGAACGAGATGACTTTGGCGGTGTATTCCGGGCCGGCCGCGGAGATGCCCCATAGCGTCGAGCCAGTGGACCCCAGGCTTTCGCCGATGCCCAGCGCCAGACGGCTCACAATCAGCGCGGTCATGCAGAGCCAGTGCAGGGAATGAAAGGCCGCCGCGGCGATTAGCAGTGCGCCGCTCACCGCGCACCCGCCCATGCCCCACAGAACCGAGACCTTGGCGCCCAGCTTGTCGCTGATGCGCCCGGCCCAGGGACGGCTGGCCAGCGTGGCGATGTACTGAATGCTGATGACCAGGCCGGCCAGGGCCGCGCTATAGCCCATCCGCAGGTGCACATAAGGCGGCAAAACCGCCAGCGGCAACCCCACAGAGAGATATACCACAAAGGTGAAGTAGGTATAGGTGATGATCTGCCAGGTGCTGCCCTGGACGGCGATCCTCGCGGGTTTTTGCGTTTTGGAGGGCGGAAAACCGTCGCTGGAGGTGTTCACCCTCCAGTATATCGGGAAGGCGAGGCTCTAAACTGGAGGCATGGCGTCCAGTTTTCATGTCGAGCATTTTGGTTGCCGGGCGGCGCGCGCCGATGGCGAGGCGGTGGGCGACCGCTTGCGCGCCTCGGGGCATTGTGTGCGGCAGCCCCATGAAGCGGATCTGGTCATTGTGAATACCTGTAGCGTGACGGCTGAAGCCGACCGCTCGGCGCGGGCCTTCATTCGCCGCGCCCACCGGCTCAATCCCGCGGCCAAGATCGTGGTCACCGGCTGTTATGCGCAGCGCGCGCCTGAGGAACTGGCGCGGATGGAAGGCGTTGCCGCGGTGATCGGCAACAGCCACAAGGGGCTTGCGCCAGAGATTATTTTGGGACTCGCAAAGCATTCGTCACGACAAGTGGGCAATAGTCTGGTCCAGATTCAAGCTGCGACAAAGCTGGAGCGAGCGACAAGCGAGCAGTTGGCCGCACCGCAGGCAGTTTCTCTCGCAACGCTGCTGAGCGCGCAAGCGCAGTTGGCCGCACCGCAGGTGCCGCAGGCGGTGTGGGTGGATGATCGTTTCGCGTACTCGTTTCTTGAGGAGGCGCAACTGACTCCCGGCGCGCAGACCCGCCCCAACCTGAAGATTCAGGAGGGCTGTGGCAACCGCTGCACGTTTTGTGTGATTCCATCGACTCGAGGTCCATCGAAGAGTCTGCCCCACGCAGTGGTTCTGAAGCAAGTGGAAGGCTTTGTGGCTGCTGGGGGAAAGGAACTGGTGCTGAGCGGGATCAACCTGGGGCGCTGGGGGCGGGATCTTTCGGCGTACGCGGACGAATCGCGCCTGACCCTGGCCGGATTGGTGCGCAGTATTTTTGCGCAAACGGCGCTGCCCCGGCTGCGCCTCAGCTCGATCGAGCCGATGGATTGGGGCGCGGAGCTGATTGGCCTGATGGCGGAGTTTGGCGGCACACGGCTGGCGCGTCACGCGCATCTGCCTTTGCAGTCCGGCTCGGACGCTGTGCTGCGCCGCATGCACCGCCGCTACCGGCCCTGGCACTATGTCGATAAGGTGCAGGCTCTTGTCCAAGCTGGAGGAGCGGAGCTCACCCTGGGCGCGGATGTTCTGGTGGGCTTTCCCGGCGAGACGGACGCCGAGTTCGAGGAGACCGTGGCGCTGGTACGCGCGCTTCCCTTTGGCTATTTGCATCTCTTCCCCTTTTCCCCTCGGCCTGGCACCCCGGGCTGGACCATGCACACCGAGCGGCCGGTTGTGGCCCGCGTGGTTGAGGAGCGTATGAAGGCGCTTCGCGCCCTGGCACTGGAAAAAAGTAAGGCCCACCGGAGGTGGTTTGTGGGCAGGGAAGTGGAGGCCATCACCCTGCACACGGCCAGGGAAATGGCGGCGCGGGGGCGAACCAGCGCCCTGACGGAGAACTTTTTGCCTGTGGAGTTGGAGGGCCGTTTCGCTGCCAACCAACTGCTGCGCCTGCGCGTGAACGGCGTAAACGGAGAAGGGCTGCTCGAGGCGCGGACTTAACGGAGCGTTCATCCGCGGGCCAGATTTTTGTGGCAGTCTAGAGTCATGAAGATCGAGAAGATGCTCAAGCGCTTTGTTGGTTGTGGGTTGTTGGCCGCAATGCCAGCCCTGGGGCTGGGCGCGCAGACGCCGGCCGCGCACAAGACGGAAAACGTGATCGTGGTGATGCTCGACGGGATGCGCTGGCAGGAGGTTTTTGGCGGCGCCGATGCCGGCTTGCTGAAGGTGATGGGCCCGGAAGCCCTGGGAGACCCCAAAGAGCGTGCCGCACAGGCCGAAAAGAAGTATCTGCGCCCCACGGCCAGCGAACGGCGCGCGGCGCTGATGCCCTTTTTGTGGAGCGAGGTCGCCAGCAAGGGGCAGATCTTTGGCAACCGCGAGTTGGGGTCCGAGTCGCAAGTGATCAATGGACTCAATTTTTCCTATCCGGGCTACTCGGAGACGCTGACCGGCGTGGCCGACCCGCGGGTTCACTCCAACGACAACGTGCCCAACCTCAACGCGACGGTCTTTGAATGGCTCAACGCCAAACCGGCTTTCGCAGGCCAGGTGGCGGCCTTTGGCGCATGGGATGTTTTCAATGGCATCTTCAACCGTGAGCGCTGCGGCTTTCTGGTCGATGCGGGCTACGATCCGCTCACCGCGATTCCCGCCACGCCAGAGCTGGCGCTGCTGAACCGGCTAAAGGCGGAGACGGTGCGCATTTGGCCCGACGAGCCCTTCGATCCACTGCCTTTTCACACCGCCATCGAGTACGTGAAGGCCAAAAAGCCGCGGCTTCTGTTTATTGGGTTGGGCGAAACGGACGACTGGGCGCACTCCGGCTCGTACCCGGAATACCTGAACGCCGCGCACCTGGGCGACAGCTACCTGCGTGAGCTTTGGACTCTGGTGCAGTCGATGCCCGAGTATCACGACAAAACCACGCTGATTGTGCTGCCCGACCACGGCCGCGGGGTAGGCGCCAAGTGGACCAGCCACGGCGAAGAGATTCCCGAGTCGAAGCAGACCTGGATGGCGTTTCTGGGGCCCGACACCGCCGCCTTGGGCGAGCGCAAGCAGACCGGCAAGGTGACGGAGAGCGAGATCGCGGCCACCGTTGCGGCTCTTCTCGGCGAGGATTACCAAGCCGCCGTGCCCGCGTCGGGCGCGCCGATTCAAGATGTGCTGGCGAAATAAGCTGTCTTCGGGGCGAGGACGAATCAAGCGTGGACCTGAGGTCCACGCTACAGCCGGCCGGGAGGCCGGCGCTACTGCTCATCAGCCAGCGGGCTGGGCGGAGGGGAGTCCAGTGCGCCCTTCAATACGGAGCAGCGAGTATATCCGTCTGAGCGAAATCGGTTCCCTTGAAGAGCAACTCTTCGCCGGTTTCCTTGGCCAGAGCGTAGGCCATGCAGTCGCCGAAGTTGAGCTTGGCGGTGTGGCGCCCCTTGCCGTAGCGCAAAAACGCAGCCCGCGCCAAGCGCGCCTGCGACTCGGTGAAGGCCGTGATCTCGATGCGGTATCGTGCTATCAATAAATCCAGGTCGCGTACTCCCTCTTCGCCGATTCTTCCCAGAAGGATCATGGATGCTTCAAGGAAACAGGACGCGGGAAGCAAGCGCACAGAACTCTCCCCGATGGCGTCGGCAAGCCGCCAGGCTTCAGGTTCCTTCAGCAAAATCGCAACCAGAGCGGACGAGTCGATTGTCATGAGGGCAGTCCGTTCTCGTCCCAGCCCATGATTTCATCCTCCGTGCGCGTATCCAGCACGGGCAGCGAGGCACAATGATCGGCAATCGCCATGATGTCGGCAAGCAACTGGCGTTTGCTTTCCCTTTTGCGTTCCTCGCGTTCCATCCGCTCGCGCATGGCGGTGATGACGGCTGTGGTCATGGATTCGCCGGTGAGGGCGGCCAATTCATGCGCCAAGCGGTCGGCTTCGGGAGCTTTGATGCTGAGGGCCATGGTACCTGACCTCCTGTTTGTCTACCTATATAGACGGTAGCACGAAAGCGATGATCTGCCTGACCGCGATTTTTCACGCCGAAGCCCGATATTTTCCAGCCAGCTTCCCGGAACGGGCTGCTCGATCGCCGCGCGGTTCTCGTTTTGCCCCGGTCCGGCCAGCAAGACGGCAGAAAGAAAGCATCGACTTGAGCCGCGCCAATGCTATACTCAGTGTGCGTTCGTGTACCCGCGGCGATTTCGGGCTGTGTCCCGAAGAGCGGGGGCGACGACTTTTGGAGGAGCACCATCGCACTCGACAAACGTTCGGCTAAGTCTTTTATTCGCATCAATGACCGGATTCGCGCGCGAGAAATTCGCGTCATCGACGAAAACGGCGAACAGATGGGCATTCTGCCTCCCTTCGAGGCGCTGAAGATCGCGCGTGAGCGTGGCCTTGATCTGGTTGAGGTTTCACCCAACGCGGTTCCGCCGGTCTGTCGCATTCAGGATTATGGCCGCTTCCTTTATGAGAAGGAAAAAAGCGAACGGGCAGCCAAGAAGAAGCAGAAGATCATCGTGATCAAAGAGGTCAAGTTCTCCGTTACGGTGGATGAACACGACTACCAGACCAAGAAGAATCAGGCGGTCAAGTTCCTGGCTGGCGGCGACAAGGTGAAGGCCAGCTTGCGCTTTCGCGGCCGCCAAATGGCCCACCGCGACCTGGGCTACGCCATCATCAACAAGCTGATTGTGGATATTGGCGAGATCGGGGTGGTGGAGTTCATGCCGCGCATGGAAGGCACCATTCTGCACGCGATTATCGCGCCGTCCAAGAAGCAGGAAGCGCCCAAGCCCAAGCCAGCGGCTCCCGCGCCGGTCGCCGCGCCGCGCCCCGCCGCACCCGCCGCGCAGTAAGCCCAACCGAGTTGAATGCCCGCCGACCGTCCATCCAGGATGGTCGGCGGGCGTGTGCTCGCGATTGTTGAAAGACCCGCATCGCACGGGTTCTGGCCCACCGATGGCATGAATACTCGAAGGCCGGGTGCCTCAGGTGCCTCGCTTTTGGGCACCTGGGATTCCTGACGCTTTTTCAATAATCTTCTCCATAAATTCAGTGCGCTTGTAACTTTGTAATTGACGCTTGCGGCCTTCTCGTATAACTTGAATGCGACTTATGGGGAGGGGCTGGGTGTGCCGCCAACCGGTAACTCGGGCAGTCCTCCCGATGCGATTCTACCTAGGTAATCGTCGGGCCTGGCTTTGCGCGGAGGTTGCTGGTTTCACGTTGAGAGAAGGTCGCGGGCCAGGCTTTTCCGGCAGGAGGCTAAGTCATGGTGCGGAGGAACTTTTTCTTCTTCCCTTTCGTGGGCGCCGGCAGTTTCGGAATTTCCCGTGCTGTAACTTCGATCTTTGCGCTGGTGCTGGCTGTGTTGCTTTCGGCAGCCATCGGCGTCGCATTTTCTCCGGCGGCGGCAGCACAAACGGCCCACTTCAGCGGGGCTGAAAGCACCATCGACAACGCCCTGGGCCAGCCCTTTGGGGCCGCGGTCGACGCCAGCGGCAATGTCTTCATCGCTGCCGGCAGCGTGGTGTATCAGGAAACTCCGGCGCTTTCGGGCAACGGCTATGTCCTGAGTACGCTCTTCAAAGGTTTCGGAACTGCCCAGAGTGTGGCCGTGGATGGGGCTGGGAACCTCTACATTGCCGATTATTCGACCGGCATTATCTACAAGGCGACTTGGTCAGGCAGCAGCTTTGCCCTGGCCAAGCTGATCAGCGGCTTCAATCAACCTGACGGTTTGGCCGTGGATGGGAGCGGCGACCTTGTCATCGCCAGTCAAGCTGATCAGGCTGTCTATTTGGAGACCTTGTCGGGTGGCAACTATACCCAAAGCACCGCGGTCAGCGGTTTTGCTCCGGTGGCTGAGGCGGTGGATGGGAGTGGAAACCTGTATCTCCTCGAAGATGGAAGCAGTAGCGTGAACGCGAATCTATTCAAGGAGACTCTTTCCGGGGGTAGTTACACTCAATCAACGATCAGCAACAGCCTCGATTGGGTCGAATACCTGGCGGTGGATGCAGTCGGAAACGTGTATGTGACCACACAGGGAACCAACTGCTGCGGCGGGGCCAACAGCGTTTTTGATTTTACGCCGCTGGTTGATGGCAGCTATGGGCTAGTGAATGATTGGGACAGCGGGTTCAACGGTGTTACGGGCGTGGCGGTGGATGGGAAAGGAAATGTTTTTGTTGACGACTGCTATACAAACTGCGGTGCCGGAGGCATTGAGTACAAGCTGGACGTAGCCGATCCGCCTTCGCTGAGTTTTGCCAGCACGGCCGGGGAGGCGACCAGCACGGACAGCCCAAAAACGGTGACGGTGACCAACAGCGGCACTGCTCCGCTGACGTTTTCCGCCATCAGCTACCCGGCCGACTTCCCGGAGAGCGCCGAGGGCGTTGACGATTGCATCGCGACGACCACGCTGGCCGCGGGCGAATCTTGCCCGCTGACCATCGACTTCTCGCCGGTTGCGGTTTCGGGCACGAGCACATCGCTGGCGCTCAGCGAGAGCGTGAAGATCACCACCAACACGCTGAACGCCGTGGCTAAAACGCAGTCGATTTCCGTCTCCGGGACAGAGACCAAACTCACCCCGTCGGTGGTTGTGACGGCCTCGGCCAATCCCGCTCCAATCAGCTCTGCGGTCACCTTTACGGCCACCGCGACGGCGCCTCTGCTGGCATCTCCAACGCCCACCGGAACGGTCACTTTCTACGTGGACCGCAAGGCTTTGGGAACGGCGGTGTCGTTGAACGGGGGCGTGGCTTCTGTGCAGACCAGTTCGCTGACCGCAGGGCCGCATACTGTTTTTGCGGTCTACTCCGGCGATGCGGTCGAGGCAAGCGGTACGTCCAGCTCGATCACCGAGGCAGTGCAGCAGCCGCAGACCATTACCTTTACCGCGCCGGCCCCGGCGACTTATGGGGCCACGGTGAATCTTGCTACCTATGCCAAGGCCACTTCGGGGCTGGCGGTCAGCTTCAGCGTAATCAGCGGGCCAGCCACGCTGAGCGGCAGCACGCTGAAGATTGCAGGCGTGGGCACGGTGGTGGTGGCGGCCAACCAGGCGGGCAACTCCTCGTATGCCGCGGCGGCGACGGTGCAGCAGTCCATCACGACCAACAAGGCAGTGCTGACGGTGACGGCCAACAACCTCAGCATGAAGCAAGGCAGCGCGGTTCCCACGCTGACCTATACCCTCAGCGGCTTCAAAAACGGTGACACGCAAACGGCGGCGACCAAGGGCGCTCCCACGTTGAGCACGACGGCAACCTCGAGTTCACCGGTGGGAACTTATCCGATCACCGTGGCGCAGGGTACGCTGACGGCGACCAACTATGGCTTCACCTTGGTCAACGGAACGCTGACCGTGAAGAAGGCAAAATAACCAGGTGGGCCGGTCGGGAAGACTGCTGACCGGCCCATCCGTTCTGCGGAAAAACGCCAGCCGCACCGCAGGTGCCTCAGTGCAGCCAGCGGACATTGAGCGGGGGCATGGGCGGCAGCGGGAGCACGATAAAGCCCTCGCGCCAGTGGCCGTCTTCGCGGCGCGGAGGGTTGCCCACGATGCGTGCTCCGCCGCTGTTGTGCTCTTCCAGCGCTAGTCCTGGCAGCCCGCCCACGATGGCTTGCAACTGGTCGTGATTGGGCGGGCGGCTGGTGGTGAAGGGAATCAGCGCGCGCAGGGCGGCGTAGGCCGCGGCCAGGTCGCTGACCATGGCGCGGCGTTTGGGCGGCAAGGGCTTGATCCCCAACGACTTCCAGGCTGCTTGCGGTGAGCTCTCCACCAGAATGCGCTGCTGGGTCGAACCCGGCTGGCCGCTGGTTTCAAAGCGCCGCCAGCCGCGCCGACAGAGCGCCTCATACAGATCCAGGCAGAACTCGGTAAACGGCCGGCTGGTGAGCGGCTTGACCATGCCCGGCAGGCCGGTTTTGGTCGCGGTGTTCAGTTGCCGCTCGCTCACCCGCGCATAGGCCAAGCCGTTGTGGCGGGATTTCCAGGCCTGGGGACCGTCGAGCATCAGCACCCGAATCTCGCGCATCGCGCAGAAGTGGTTGAGCCGCCCGGCGAGGATTTCGGCGTCCACCGGGCCCGACGCAAGTCCGGCTTCATCCCACAGGATG
>Ga0224528_1001477_pt1 | contig 15337 bp, 12 predicted proteins | sample CBST25metaG_2_FD_179888 | JGI IMG/M metagenome (GOLD analysis project Ga0224528, IMG submission 179888) | Peat soil microbial communities from Stordalen Mire, Sweden - C.B.S.T25 | ecosystem: Environmental > Terrestrial > Soil > Wetlands > Peat | place: Sweden: Norrbotten County, Stordalen Mire...
AGCGTTCACGGCTCTGCTCCTGCTGATCGCCAAGTGAATAGAAGACCTTCTCGAATTCGATGTGGGCGCGATACGGGGCTTGCCGCGTATCGTCAAGCACCACGGCCTTGATCTCGATGTCCACATTCGGCGCGCTGGGATCGAGCAGGAACGTCTCCAGAGTTTTGGCTTTGGTGACGCGCGCCAGGGTTGCGGACTGCAGCTCGTTCGAGAAGAAATTCAACGACTCGGCAAAGCCCCGCTGCAAGGTGGCGTGATTGCGCCCGTAGTAAAGCTGCGCCCAGCGCGCCAGATAGTATTTGCTGACGCGCTCGACGGGGACCTTCGAGAAGTCGGCATAGTTCACGACCTGGCCCCGCCCGATGTCCGAGACCGAGATGACGAGCGGCTTCAACCGCAAGGCAGCGGTCTGGGCGCGGTAGAGGAGCGCAAGCAACGCGAGCGCGACCATAGAGAGAACCAACACTGCTACCTTCAGGTAGGTGTTGGTGACAACGGGTTCCGCATACAGCTCCAGGAACCTGTGCCCGGCATCGGTGGTTACAAAGTTTGTCTCTGTCATGGTGTCATTTCCCACTGAGGTCTACCCAGGTTCCGGCGCGTCCACTGAGGATCGCGCCTGTCAGTTCCGGTATCTTGTGGAGGCCGTAGATGCAGACGAAGGCCAGCGTGAGCAAGGCGGGCAGCAGCGTCACGATGTTCGAGAGCGAGAGCGTACCGATCACACCGAACATCCCGACAACCACCTTCGAGAAGATGAAGACGAGGGCCGAGGCCACCACCTGGTAGAAGCTGAAGCCGATGAACGCCTTGAACCATCCCCAGAACAGCCAGTCCAGCTTGGGCACGATGAACCAGGGGATGAAGATCGGCCCAATGAGCACGCAGACAGCCGTCGCAACATAGCCATAGGCGATGACAGCGAAGACAAACGCCTGCATGACCATCAGCGCGAGGCTTGCGATCATCCAGGTCAGGTCTTCGGAGAAGCTGAAAATGCCCGGAGGTGCACCTAACTGCTGCTCGGCGGCGGTGATGGCATCGACGATCTGCTGCGTGTTGTCAGCCTGAATCTGCGCAGAGAGTTGTATGGCCTCTTTGGTGATGAGATCGCTGAAGCTATAGCCGACACCGGGAATCGGTGACGAATAGTAGGTAAGCATCCCCAGGCCGAAGGCGATCATCAGGATCAGGTCGGCAAACTTCGCGAAGTGAAATCCGCCTCCATGTCCCTGCGCAGCGGACAGCGCGGATTTCACGCCGAACCAGACAATGAGGATCACGGCGAGGCCACGGAAGATGTCGAGTCCCGTGGCCTCAATCGCCGCGCTCCTGGTGGTCAGCAGGTCATTGATGGCCTGCGACAGAAAGGTGAAATAGCTCTGGGACATGGCCTACCTTCCCGTGGGGCTGAGAGAAATGGACTGAATCGCATTGGAGATTCCGCTCGTTGTCTGCTGCATCACGTTCGAGAAGTTCTGCTGGAAGTAGATCGCGTTGTTAATGGCTCGGTTCTGCGCGTCGATCTGCTGTTTCTGGGCGACCAGCTGTTGCTGGATAGAGGCCATGAGGAGTTGGTTCGTATCCTGCTGCGAGTGAATCTGAAGCAATGTCGCCGAGTTGATCTTGCCGAGCAACGCGGCCTCTGTCTGCTGACTGGAATCCGTCGAAAACGTGTCCATATCGAGATTGGAGAGCTTGGTTGCGAACGCCTGCTCGTCGGTGCGGATGGTGCCGAGAGTGGCAAGCGTATTCGTGGTGGTCGTCTGCGCAAGCTCCGACGTGGCGTACTGGTTGGCGACCGTGGCCTGGGTGCGCGAGTCCAGTGACGAGTAACTCCCGGACGGGAAGCTCTGCGCCTGCACGTAAGCGTTCTTGTACCCCTGCTGCGCATTGGAGAGCGCGCCGTAGTTGAGCGCGTTCACTAGTGCGGAGGTATTGCCATAGGTATTCGGCGGCGCCTGCAGACTGGTCCACTGCGACCAGTCTGCTCGATAGCGCGCGCCCAGATTTTGCGGCAACTGCGACATCTGGTAGGCCAGGTTGTACATGGTAACGATCTGATTGCGTGTGGCGACGGCGGTCGTGTAAAGCTGCGATCCCTGCTCGATCTGTTGGATAGCGTGGGCGCTCTGGGTAGGGTCGTATACGATGCCGGAGCCGAACTGCGCGTGCGCGGCAGGCGCGAGCAGTGCGGCAAAGGCGACGAGAGAAAATGCGAGTCTGCTATGCATTGAGTTGCTCCTTTTACGAAAGGTGCGCGCGGCGCGTCAGCGGCCGTGCAATAAAGGTTGTTTGTTAGCGCGACGTGCATCGGTTAATGCGCCATAGTGATAAGGCGATGGCTTCGGCGGGCGCGAGGGAGAGGCGCAGCCGAGCACAAGCGCAAGAAGCGCGAGCGAAGCAAAGCGCATCACATCACCCCCGGCATATCGTGGTTCTCATACGCAGGCAGAAGCATGTCCTGGGTGATATAAACCTTGATCCGGTGGCCTTCACGGATGGTGATCGTTGGTGGGATGTTGATGAAACGATCGAGCACGTTCGCGCTCGACTGCGAAAGACTGGAAGCGATGCCGGACTTATATGCTTCTGTACCGGACTGGTTGTAGCCGGCATTGTTATTACTTGCTTGGGCTGCTCCGGCAATGACACCCAGCGCAATCGACGCGCCGAATATCTCGACGTAGTGGTTATTCACCTTGTCCTTAAGTCCGGTGGCTCCGGCCTGATCGAGACCGTGAAACTGGTCGAGATCGACGGAGTAACCATCGGGCATCAGCAGGCGATGAAAGGTGACGGCGAGGCGTTTTGCCCCAAGGCCAGCGACCCTCTGCACGTCACCGAGGATGAACGTGCCCTCGGGAATCAGCATGTGCTGCCGGTCTTGGCTATAGATGGGGTTGGTCACCATGACCTTCAGCGGCCCGGCAAATTCACCGTCCAGACGATTGACTAGCACCGTGTCGATGGTCGTTCCCTCGAAGACAACGAAGGGTTGACCGTGCGCGGAGTTCACGTTTACCTCCGGCGCACGTTTCTTATCAGTTGCGGTGGTGGCGGCCTGAGGCAAGCTCACAGAGCGAGCCAGAGCATTGTCACTGCTGGCGGTGGATTCCGCCGATGGGTGCGAAGTGCCGCCATCGGCGGAGACGAGGTTCGACGCGAAGCGAGCCTTGAAGGCTAGCGCCTTTTCCGCATCCGCGACTGGATCGCGGGGCGGCTCCGTGGACTGTGCCGCCACGGGCGGCGGCAACTGCGTAGCAGGCGACGCGACGCCTGGCTGTGCGGCATTGGCTGCAGACCCGATACCCCCAGTAGTTAGCGGTGCCGTACCACCTCTCTGCGCTGCGGTCTGCTGGCTCTGGCGCTGATCCGCGCTGAGGTCCTGCTCCAACTCCTGAATCTTCCGCTGGTTCGCGTCCGTAGAGGCTACTGTAGGTGACGACGTTGCCTCTTTCGACGTGGGCTTCGGGTGATTCTTCGAGAACATCACCGCAAGCAGAATCAACACCGCGAGCCCTGCCACGACATAACCCTGCGCCTGTTTGGGCACCACGCCTTCGGGCAGGATGCGCTTGTCGCGGACTGCCGGAGTTGGCTGCTGCTGTGCCTGCGCGCCCTGGTATTCGGGGGATGGTGGCGCGTTGGTTTGTTTTTCCTCTGCCATCGCCACACCTATTTCGCTTTCCGCTCGAAGGAGAGCTTGTGCTTTCCGATTTCGAGATAGCCGTTATCAACAACCGTTGGGATGACATAGGTGCCATCCTTCAACTGGAAGGTGATGAGATCGGGCTTGCCGTCCTTCAGCTCGTAGATGGAGAACTTCTCGGCTGCCGACGACTTGATGTAGGTGAACTTGTCGTCGTGGTAGATGGCGGAGACGTCGAACGGGCTTTCGTTGTGGTAGACGTAGTCGAACTTCAACGCCTGCGTGGGGTACTCTGAGCGGAACAACTCGACAGCAGTGGCGGCGCGGGTCTGCGCCATCTGCGCCGCAGTGCGGGCAGCATCCACCTCACTGGCCGGCACGAGCTGCCGGACGCCATTGGCGGCGGCCAGCGAGGACGGGTCGGATGGCTCGATGACGACCTTCAGGTCGGGATCGCCGGACTCGACATCGTCCAGCGTGAATGAGTACACCGTGCCCTTGTCGGTAATCAGGTTGAGGTTGGAGTGGATGCCTTCCTTCGCAGGATGCAGAAAGCAGTAGTTGCCTACGGCATCGATGATCCAGAAGTCCTTATCGCCGGTGGCGACCTCCATGATCTTTTCGGTGCCGGGGAGTTCGATCAGCGTGGTGTAGCGCATTTTTGCGCGCACACTCACGATGTCGTTGGCGTGGTATTTGACGATGCGGGCCTGTTGCTGACCGTGGGCAACGGTCGCAACCAGGCCCAACACTAGCGGGAGGATAGGAGAGCGGTTCATCGATTCACCTCATGCGGATTTTGGGTTTGTGTGGGGTTGGGGTAATCGTGGGCGAGCCGGATCAAGCCTTGTTCCGGCCCGAAGCGGGCGAAGTAATCCTGCTTGCGGATGTTGTCGCGAGCGTTGTTGGTCGCCATCCAATAGCCGAGAGCATCGACTTCGAGCACCAGCTTCTTGGTGCCACGCGGTTGGATCAGCAGCAGCTCGCGTTTCGGCACCAGCGACTCCAGCAACTCAAGCTGGGTGTCGTTCAACTGGAAAATCTCGGCGTAGAGCCTGCGGTCGATGTTCGGATTCGACAGGAAGATTTTGGTGGGGCAGGACTCGTTGACGATGTGCAGCATGTCGGAAGCCGCCAACTCCACGACCGATTGCGTCGCCAGCACCATGGCTGCGTTCTTCTTACGCCAAGTTTTCTCTGCCCTGGTAATCCAATCTCGAATGGTTTTGTTCTTGAGAAATATCCATGCCTCATCAATGACAAACATCTTGAATGTCGCCGTATTCGCAGGCTTCTCAATCTCTTGCGACGCCCGCTGCAACACGTAAAACAACAGCGGTTCCAAGATGTCGGGGTAATCCGACCACCCATCGAAGTTAAAAGTCTGGAAGCGCGAGAATGTGAGTGTGTCCTGGGGATTATCGAAGAGATGGCCGAACTGACCGGCCCCCGAAGAGCCGAATCTTGTCCAGCGGTGCAGCCGCTCTCCGAGAGGCCCGAGAATGGACGCGAAATTGGTGATCGTCCGTATCTCGGCGGGCAACTTGTAAGCGCGCGCGATCGCAGCGAAGAGCGCCTTCTCATCCTCTGGGGTCAACTCATAGCGTCCACCGGCCTCGATGAGCACCCGGAGAAACAGATACAGAAAATTCATGTTCTCGTGTGTGGCCGCAAGCGAAAATGGATTGATCGTGAAGCCGGGATTCTTCAGGCCGACGTTCAAGTACGTGCCGCCGAAGGCCCGCGTCAGCGTTTCGTAGCTGCCGCCCAAGTCGAAGATGAAGGTTAGAGGATCGTATTTCTGCACGGACTGAAGCAGAAAGCTGGTGGCGAAACTTTTGCCTGATCCCGTGGCTCCGAGCATGAGCGCATGGGCCACGTCGCCCGAGTGCATGTTCATGTAGTACGGCGTGCCGTGAGTCGATTCGAGAACAGCGAGGTACTCGCGTTCGAGATGAGGGTTCCACTGGTTGCCGCTATCTACGGTGAACAGGAATGACAGGTCGGCATAGTTGGAGTTGAGCGCCCATTGCTTGCGAAGGTTGAACTGCTTGTTGCCGGGCACCGTGGCGAAGAACGCATTCAAGAGGTTGTAGCGTTCCTCGTAGAGCAGCCCGTCGTGCTGGGTGAATAGCTTTTGAAACTCGGCCACTGCCTGCTCCACCTTCGCGCGGTCCTCGTCATAGATCACGACGGACAGCGTGAACTCGCCGAAGGACTTGCCTTCCATGCCCATCGCCGTGAGCGCATTGCCCAGCTCCATCACTGCCGCTTGTTTGGAGTCATCGACCAGTTCGTCATGCGGACCGGTGTTCTGCCGGTCCTGAAGATTCGAGACGAAGCTGGTCTTGGAGTTGTGATGATGCCGGCGTCGTGATGCAATCTCTTTGCGGGATTTTGCATTGTCCACTGGATGCCACTCGGTGACGACGTGGAAGTTGGCCGGGATGTCGAGCAGGCCATTGAGGATCAATGGCCGGGTCTCGCAGGGAAGCTCCTTTAGCGTGAGGACGCGGACGTAATCGTCATCCATGCGCAGGTAGCCACGATGCGCTTCCAGTTCGGAATCGCACATTTGCCAGTCGAGATGGCGCGCACCGTAGAGCCGCGCATTCTGAAACTTCGAGGGGCGGAAGTTTACGAGACGGCGCAGTATGCGCAAAGTCTCCTCCGCCCCTGGCAGCTCGACCGTCATCAGGTCGTTAAGCTGCCCACTCAAACTGTTGACCTTTTGCTGCAGCCGCAGCCGGTCGCGTTCGATCTGCTCATAGATCAGCATTCGTTCCTTGTTGCCGGAGAACAGGGCGCGCAAATCGCGCAGCGACGAGTGTGGCTGCTTCGGCAATGCGGCGACCGCGTGCAGCATCCCGGTTTTCTGGTAGCTGCCATCGATCATGACGACCCAATAAAGATCGATGGAATAGAGCCGGTCCGCTTTGGAATGCAGAAATGCGCTGCGCTGTTCTACAGTCGCGCGCACCAGCGGGTTCTCATACTCTGCATGGGGAATTGCGGGCCGGTTCCGCTTGAATAAAACCTGGTACAGCCGGCACTTGTCATCAAGTGAGCGGAAGGCCGCTTCGAGGCGCTGGACCGCGTAATCGCGGCCAGCGTGGTTGAGACTCTCGTAATCAATTCCGCCAATACGGAGCGCGGCACCGAGGTCGCCTGATTTTGTCAGAAACGAGTGTTCGTCCCAAAAGCCGTACAGGTTCACCTGGGCGGCGAATGATCCCGCTTCCTTCCAGCCCTTCGTAATGTCGTCAACTTTGACCATCGTGCCTCGCAATGCGTATCTCTGTGTCGTCGGCCTTCATGGGGTCGTAGCGTCTACGGAACTTGCCGGAGTTAAAAAGCACGCGCAGAATCTCCACATCATGCTTGGTTGCAATGCGGGCAATAATGATGCCCACGACGAACAGGCCGATTCCGCCGAGCAGCGAATGCAGCAGGGAAAAGATGGCGCCCCCGGAGATCAGAGCGACGAAGAACAGTCGCCGCTCCGCTCCGAGGACAGTCAACGGACGGTTCATGGCCTTGAATACCGGACTGACCCTCGCGTCCGCTGGCCTAGACATGGATCACCTCCTCTCTAGCTTGGAAAGAGCCAAGCCATGAAATTGACTGCGCCTATAGCCATACCCACGCCGAAAACGATCCCGGCGATGGTCTTCTTGGACTGGCCTTCGCCGTAGGCGAACATCAGGCCCCCGACGACGATGGCGACCAGCGACAGCCCGGTCGCAATCGTTCCGGTAAAGGCGGTTTTGAGTACGTTGACCGCGTTATCCCACGGATCGCTGCCAGTGCTTTGGGCATACACAGGCAGTGCCGCGAGGAGGAGCAGGGACGGAAGCGCAAGTCTTCGCGCATAGCTGCTGAATTGCCGGACGCGTCGTCGTTTCGATGAAAGAGTTGTTTGCATAGGGCTCCATTTCAGTTGCTGTTTTTTAGGGCGAGTGGGACTCGTCGTGCAACGTCATGGAGCGAAGGTAAGGCTGAAAACTACCCGCGACCCATATCATTTCCGACCGACCTATTCAGTTTCGACATAGATTCGAAGACACACTTTGTTGTCGATGGGACACAGCCGAAAGGAAGACGTGAGGAAATCATCTATACGCCGCGCGTGCGCGGAGAGCATGGCATTCCCACGATGGACAGCAAGGAATCCGCGGGCACGGCGCGGGTCAAGGCTGCGATAGTCACAGCTCAGATGGGCGGTCGCCTTGAAGCGCGGCGGGCGCGCGGGCACACTCCATCACGGAGTGGGAATGCCGGAAGATGTGGATCGTCTGGCGATCCTCTCTCTTACGCGGATCAATCGCGCGCACGCCTGAGCGAAGTAGGCATCATCGAGTTCAATGCCGATGTACCTGCGGCCCGTCAGTGCGGCGGCTGCGCAAGTGGAACCAGAGCCAGCAAAAGCATCCAGAACGATTTCGCCTGGCAGTGAGAAGCTGCGGATGAGCGAGGCCAGCACCGGAACTGGTTTCTGCGTCGGATGCAGCTTGTTACCGCTATAGGGCATATCCATGACGTCGGCTAGCGGCTGCTTCGGAAGCGGCGGTCTACCCTTCGCGAGCAGGAATCCTTGCTCATGCTGATACCGAAGGAACCTGCTCTTCGAGCTATAACTCTTACGAAACACGATGTGTCCGACAGGTTGAAAACCCGCGTTGCGCCACGCTTCGAAGAATGCATCGATCTTCGTCCATCCGTAGAAGCAGAGCATCAGGCGGTTCTGCTTGAGGACGCGAAATGCTTCCGACATCGCTGGCTTCAGCCAGTCTGCATTGACGTCGTTCTGAATGGAGCGCCCCTCACGGTCGTGGTAGTTCACGAGATACGGCGGATCTTCGAATATGCCATGCGCTGGCGCTACCTGGATTGCCAACGCAATCCGATGGGTCTAATTGAACTGAGGGGAACGAGTAGACGGGTACGTCCCATCTACTTGCTGACACCAAAGGAGTATTACGTGGTGCTTTCTCATCTCGCTCCACACGTCCGGCTCATGGCAGTTCTTGCCATGAATACTGGAATGCGCATCAGTGAGATTTTGGGCCTGCAGTGGGGAGACGTGGACTTTGAGCGGCGGACCCTGACGATTGAACGCTCGGTTGTCGGAAAGTACGAAGGCGAGACCAAGACGATCGCTTCAGCCGATGTGCTACCGCTACACGAAGTGCTGGTCCAGGAACTCCAGGCTTGGAAGGCACGGGAGAATGATGTGAATGGCTGGCTGTTCGGAAACATCGATACGGGCCGCCCGTACCATGCTGACTCGCTCCGTCAAGACCATTTGGCTCCTGCAGGGAGGAAAGCTGGCATCCCGAACCTGGGATGGCACAATTTCCGGCATACCTACCGGTCGCGGCTGGGCGACTCCGGGGTTGCGCCGGAGGTGCAGCAGAAGCTCATGCGACACAGCTCGATCGATATGACGATGAAGTACGGGCAGAACGCTATGCTCAACTCAACCCGGCCCGCGAATGCACGGCTAGTCGGGGAACTATTAGCGGCTGGAGTGGATGTGCCCCAATTGCGCCCTCAAGATTCCCACGAAATTACGTAAGTTGAGCCTCTTGCAAAATTCCAGCTTTAACCATATTTAAGTGTGGGAATTCAGAACATTAGAATAGGGTTACGAGACCAAACTTAATGTAAAGGAACCCCACATTATGCAGCTTACCCTCTCCGGCCAGTTGAGGCAATTTCTTCGCGTGATGCAAGGCTGCTTGTTCCCGACGCTGGAGGAGGCGTTGGGACCGTTGACCGGCAAGCTGCGGCAACTGATCGCGGTGCTTGAACTGGTTCAGATCGAGGCTATGGTGGGTCCCTGGCATGGGGGCGTAGGCCGGCCGGCCCTGCATGAGCGGGCCATCGCCCGCGCCTTTGTGGCCAAAGCGGTTTACAACCTGAGCGACACGCGGCAGTTACTGGACCGGCTGGCGAATGATGTTTCCTTGCGGCGCATTTGCGGTTGGTCGAGGCGCAGCGATATTCCCCACGAGTCGCAGTTCTCGCGCGCCTTTGCCGGCTATGCCGCATCGGAGTTACCGCAGCGGTTACACGCCGCGCTGATCGAAGCTACCCAGAAAGAGCGGTTGGTGGGACACATCTCGCGCGACTCAACCGAGATCGAAGCTCGTGAAAAGCCGCAGTGCGTTCCGGTAGAAGCGACGCCGGTCAATCCCGATCCGAAGCCCAAACGCAAACGGGGCCGGCCCAAGAAAGGAGAGCAGCCCGCGCCTCCAGAGCCCACACGGCTCGAACGGCAACAGAAGATGACGCTGGCGGAAATGCTCGACGAACTGCCCAAGGCCTGTAACGTGGGCACCAAGAAGAACAGCAAGGGCTACAAGGAAAGCTGGGTAGGTTACAAGTTTCATATCGACGCTGCCGACGGGCAGATTCCGATTAGTTGCATCCTTACCTCGGCGTCGCTGCATGATAGTCAGGCGGCGATTCCGCTGGCATGCATGACGGCTCGGCGCGTCACCAATCTCTACGACCTGATGGATTCCGCCTATGACGCCGAGGCTATTCACGAACACAGCCGCAGCTTGGGACATATCCCGCTCATTGACATCCATCCACGCCGCGATCAGGCTCTCAAGGAGGAGTTGCAAGCTGAGGAGAAGCGATGCAAGCTTCTTGGCTATCGCAGCGCCGAAGACATGCGTTACCGCGAACGCACCACCGTGGAGCGGGTGAATGCGCGTTTGAAAGACGAGTTTGGGGGGCGCGTGATCCGCGTGCGCGGCCACGCCAAGGTGATGTGCCATCTGATGTTCGGCATCGTCGCGCTGGCCGCCGACCAGATTCTACGACTAATCACATAGAGCGAATGCCGCAACCGAAATCCTGAAAAACCTCCTTACGCCCGCAATGCGTGGTCGCGGCGTGGCCGAAAAGCAGGTTTCTTGCCAAAGACTCGGTTCAAACCCGCTGGTCAACGATCAAAATGCCGGGCCAGAGGAGAAAATCCCCTTTTCCACCTGCCGGTTGGGGGATTTTGCAAGAGGCTCTATCTTGAGACATTCCTCGCGGGCCACATCACCGAACAAGAATTTCTGTGAGAGTTTCTCTCACTGCGTCTAGCTCGTTATCTGCCAATCGCTCCGAATACCGAATTGAGCAATCTGACGCAAGAGAAAGTCTTTGGGGAATTCCGCCGGAGACAAACTCGAGTTGCAGGGTACTAAGTTTGTGCTTTCTGCCCATGAGAATCTCTGTGAGTCCAGGACGCACGTCCTTGGGAGCCACGACTCCAACTCTTGCTGTTGCCCCATTCAGCAGTTCAACATCAGATGCAACTGCACCTCTTATTACAGTCTTTATCCCGAGGTGCTTTTCGATCGCTTTAGTCCAACGAAGCAAGTCAACGTTGTAGCTCTCAATGGACATTGAAAAATTTGCGGCCTTCATTAGGCTGTTCATAAAAGACGCTAGTCCTCTTGGTGGCATCCTAAGTTCAAGTTCGGGACAGTTTCGCGTCAGCGTAAAATCAACCTCTTTATAGAGGACGCGGTTAGCCGCTTGAGTATTTCCCAGAGGGTCTATGAAAGTCTCAATGAATTCGGTTTTCTCGATATAACGTGCATCCAGTGCATTGTCTCGCGCGCGATCCAACAGAAATCCGTTTTCCGCTCCGTCTCGAAATGCCGCTTTCTGGATTTGCTTCGCTATTTCCCTCATCGACGAACTCGATTCGACCCGCATCCACTTGAGGCGTTTCATTAGTTTCCTCCCGTTTGGGGCGAGGAACTGGTGGCTTGTGAAACCGAACTCTCCACCACAGCAGCTGCACAAGCCGCGGCATGGGCATAGAGGTGACTGAGGAAGTTCGATCTCTCTGCTGGCGGAATGGGGGAAAAGGATTCCTGATACTCCCCCGTTAACCGTCGCACCTTCCACGCATTTGCGGAATACCTGAATAGCTGGCAATTCTCGGCGTTTTCGAATTCAGCGTTGAACTCAACGACGGGATTGCCAACATCGTTGAGTCGAGAACGCCACGTTAGGCTTGTGATGAAGAAGTTCCGCTTCCGAAGTTGTTGAAAGATACTTGTCCCGAAGAGTTGTGAACCCGCAAGGCTAATCGCCTGGAGCACTCCTCCAGCCGTTTCCTCGAAAGCTTCAACCTCAGCCTCAGAGAGCAGGGCGTCATCTCCATCTTCGTCCACTTCGACTGATAAATCGCCGGCGCTTGCCTGCATTTTTACCCTGGTAACATCGCTTAGGGTGGCATCAGGGTAGTTGGATGACAAGTTAGTGAAAAATGCTGAGCGGCTATTTGAGTCAAGTACACTACTCAAATCAATTTCCCGAACCTTGATTTCATCTTGGCGAGCGGCACTTAATCGATTCTGGAATGCGGTGGCAATTTCCCGCCCCTTGGTTGTTGCGGGGAGGACAAGGATGGTTTTGTCGGACCTTACGTCAAACCTGACCACCGCTTGCTTCGGTTGCCTTTGCCTAAACCGGTTACGGCTGTAGTCCGTCTTCGTATATAAAGTGTTCAACACTACATCCGGACCGTCGAGGTAGGATGTCATCTCGTCTTCTACGGCAACCTCTGCGAGTTCATCCGCGATTTGTTTGATCTCTTGCTGAGAGAGCGTGGCATCGATTTCAATGGAAGACGTCTTGTCAGTTCTCGCAATCTGCGAAAAGTAGTCCTCTATCGGTTGCAACTCACGATATCCGTACACCTGACGAGATAATTTCTTCGCGATTGATTCCGCGTCCTCCCTTGTCGAATAGAGAATGGAACGCCTGCGCCCTTCTTCGAACAGCGTCCGAAGGTTAAAATGCGTTGATGCTGACATGTACGCATCGAAGATCTCACCGTCGCTGATTGAAAACAGTAGCTTTCTCTTAGGCATATTTCATCCCAATCTCTACAGTCGAATATTGCCTTCGAACGAAGGTCATTGACTCATAATGGATCGCCTTCAGGAGTGCAGCCAGTTGATCGCCGCCATCAAATCGAACAATGTAATCGTCAATCGCCTTGTCGAATAGTGCGCGGGACTCCTTTCCCTGCATGGAGACGCGAACAGTGATGTTGACGCCCTCATCCACCAGCCCGTGAAACATGAGGTAATCGATTAGGAGTGAGAATTCCTCCATTGCCTTGCCGGGGCCACGATAGAAGACGAGGATTGCATCTTTGGTATTGCCGTCCGGTCGGTGCTTGAGGATAATCCACGGTCCAGTCAACATCTCAACTATGGCAGCCCTTGCGGAAGGTTGCACATTTTTTGCAAGGACAAGAGGTGGGTAAAAGTACCTCCATGACTCGCGCGGACCAATGAGTTCATTACCCTTCATTCGGAGGATTTCATCGCTCACATTATCGAGCCAAGAGATTTCTCTAGGCCCAAGGACAATAATCTTAGATCCTTTTGGGATGTCCAAATTTGAGATGTTGATCTCGGCCAGGATCTCGTCGAACGCAGAGTTGTATTCGCCATCGTGATTGTAGACGAAGAGGAGGCAGGCGAAGAGAGCGTTCTTGTCACCAAGAACATAGCGATCGCGCCATACGGCGCTCTTCTCCAAACACGCCAGTGCACGAGCGAGACTGACAATTGCTTTCTTGACCTCGCTCTTTTTAATCGTGTTGGCAGCGTAGCTCTTCAGGTCACAGTTGATGTACGTTCGATGATTCGAGTAAGGTTCGTCATAGTAAAAAACGATATCGGTCGGATGCGTAATCTGTGCTGCCTGAACCGATCCGGCTTGGATGTCGTCTTCCGAAACAGGCCCCTGATCTGGCTCAGCTGCCGCGGCAGTGGCATCTGCTACGGAATCAGTGCCAGCCGAAGTCCCCCCCTCTTTGCCTCTCCTTCGCTTGCCGTGCTCGGCTGGTGCTTCGCATGGCCAGCTCTCATCTTTCGGTCCTCGCGTCTCCCACAAGAAGGTGCCAAAGAGTTCCTTGGATACTTTGGCGGCGATTTCCGCCGTATTTGTAGTTTCGGGCATAAGTTTCCTCGAATGAATTGGTTCGCAGGAATTGTACAGCAGACGGGCGCGCGTGAGACAGGAAACGAAATCCCGATCGGTAATGGTCGGCCAGTGTTCGCCGATTGGCTTGCGTCTGATTTCCGAGTGACGGTGGCAGTTCAAGTCGCGTTTCCGAAATCGCTTGCCCTTGAAGCGCGATTCGGCCATACCTGTCATTGTGCCTTTCGCGCCATGAAGTGTCTCACCGAATCTATATCAAAAATGAATAGGTCAACTGGAAATGACATAGGCTACACCCCATTTATTGACTTAATTTGGGTGCAGCCGGAGAGGAGGGGGCAGCTTTGGCTCAATTCCAGCGGCTTCGAGGTGCGGCGTGTTGAATCAGATCACAGTTCCTGCAGTGATGCCTGAGCGGTTTGTAGATGCCCGTGCGGCGGGAGAATTCCTGGGACTCCACGCGATTACGGTCCAAAGGCTGGCTCGTAAGGGTGCTCTGCCTTCGCACCCTGTCAGCGATGGCGCCAAGGTGCGCTGGCGCTTCCTTCTGTCCGAACTCGGAGAGTGGCTTCGTTCGAGAAGGAATTGAAGTCTTCGCGGTTAGAGCCACTATGACGCCAAATGCCAGTCATTCAGAGGTACATTGGAGACACCAGTGCGATCCGCGTCTCCGAAAAAGGAGCGGACATGAGAAAGACGCGGTATCAAAACGGTTGCATTTCCCTTATCAAAAACGGGAGCGGCAACCTCGTATGGGTGTTTCGATGGAAACAAACCCTGCCGGACGGAAAACGTGTTCCCCGCCAGAAGGTGATTGGCACCCTGGAGCGCTACAAAGACAAAGCTGCGGCAGAAAAAGCAGCGATTGGTTTGCGGCTGATGATAAATGCTGACGGACCGAACGAGATGAAAGCAATCACAATGGAAGCCTTGATCCAGCACTACCGCCTGACAGAGTTGATCGACAAAGGAGATGAGGGCAAATCCTTTTCGACGCGGGATCGGTATGGCAGTTGTCTGAATTGCTGGATTCAGCCGAGGTGGGGAAATTATCGCCTCGGCGATATCAAGACGGTAGCCGTTGAAGACTGGCTGCGGACGCTGAGATTGAGACCGCCTCAGCTACTGGAGTCTCAGTTGGGAACCAAAGCGGAGAAAGACATGAAGCCCCTTGCCCCCGCGACCAAGGCCAGGATACGCAACCTGATGAGTTCTCTGTTCAACCATGCAATTCGGTGGGAGTTCACCGACCGGAACCCAATTACTGGGCCGGTGCGCGGATCGGGTGTGCGCCAGGGCAGCAAGCGGGAGCAGATCCCGATGATTCTTGAAGTTGAGGAAATGCAAGCGCTGTTGGCTGAACTCTCTATTCGGGAACGCACCCTGGTTTTTCTCGCGATGGCTACCGGACTGCGCCGGGGAGAACTGACCGGACTCAAGTGGAAAGACATGGATTTTGCGAACCTGCTTCTCCATGTCGAGCGTTCGGTGGTGAATAACGTTGTGGGCCGATGCAAGACGGAGGCTTCGAAGAAGCCGGTGCCAGTGGATGAATTTCTGGCGCAGGACCTTCTGGAGTGGTACCGGCATGCACCCTGTGCCGAGCCCGAGGACTGGATTTTTGCCAGCACGAGCAATCGGGCGGGCAGAAAACGGGGTCTGCATCCGTTGGGGCTGGTTGCGGTGATGCGGTACTACATCTGGCCA
>Ga0224528_1001481_pt1 | contig 15318 bp, 9 predicted proteins | sample CBST25metaG_2_FD_179888 | JGI IMG/M metagenome (GOLD analysis project Ga0224528, IMG submission 179888) | Peat soil microbial communities from Stordalen Mire, Sweden - C.B.S.T25 | ecosystem: Environmental > Terrestrial > Soil > Wetlands > Peat | place: Sweden: Norrbotten County, Stordalen Mire...
TCATTGAAGTACACGACCTCGAAAAAACCTACCGTACGGCGCGCGGCGCACTCACCCTTTTTCGCGGTCTGAACCTTGAAATCCAAGCCGGCGAAATGGTGGCCATTCTCGGCCAGTCGGGCGCCGGAAAGAGCACGCTTTTGCATATTCTGGGCGCGCTTGATACTCCGACTGCAGGGACGGTATACTGCGCGTCAACCAATGTGGCCGAGCTCTCGCAGCGCGAGGCGGCGGCTTTTCGCAATCGCGAAATCGGCTACGTGTGGCAGTTCCATTACCTGCTGCCGGAGTTCACGGCTCTCGAAAATGTGGCCATGCCGCTGATGGCCCGGGGCATCAAGAAACGCGATGCCGCAGCGGTGGCATCCAACTGGCTCAGGGAGGTCGGCTTGGAAGATCGTGGCGACCATCGGCCCGGCGAGCTGTCCGGCGGTGAGCAGCAGCGCGTGGCGCTGGCCCGCGCCCTGGTCAACAATCCCCGGCTCTTGCTGGCCGATGAGCCCACCGGCGATCTGGATGAAACCACCGCCGGCCGCGTCTTCGACCTGATTGAACGGCTGCATCGAACTCATGGCCTCACCTCAATTCTGGTGACGCACAATCTTGATCTGGCCGCGCGCTGCACGCGGGCGCTGCGCCTTGAAGCGGGAAAGCTCGAATCGGGCAAGCAGAACGGCGGACGGCTTGCCGCTACGATGGGCACTCCCCAAACGAGCTCTATCTCCGGGATTTTGTGACAAAAAGCACCATTCAGTGTGGCTTTTGAGTCAGATTATGGTAGCGGCCTGCGATAGGATGAACTCTCGTCCCTTCCAGGTCGACGAGGGCAGGATGGAACTCGCCTTGGCAGAAAGAGGGTCAAGGAGAGTCGGGTGAGGTTTCCCGGCCATCTCAAAGGCTGTTCGGGGCAGAATCGCATTTCCCAGGTTCCCGGCGGCGAGGTTAAAAGAAGGCACGTGCGGGTTGGACCGAAGCCGGCAAGCAAAACGGACGGTCACTCCAGCCGATGGCCTTGATCGAGGGAGGTACACATGTTCGAACGCTATACGGAGAAGGCACGGCGCGTGATCTTCTTCGCGCGGTATGAGGCCAGCCAGTTCGGCTCGCCCTATATCGAGACTGAGCATCTGCTGCTTGGCCTGTTGCGCGAGGACAAGGCGTTAACCAACCGCTTCCTGCGCTCGCACGCCTCGGTGGAGTCGATTCGCAAGCAGATTGAAGCACATACCACCATCCGGGAAAAGGTCTCCACCTCTGTCGACCTTCCGCTCTCGAACGAGTGCAAGCGCGTCCTGGCCTATGCGGCGGAAGAAGCCGAACGGCTGGGCCACAAGCACATCGGCACCGAGCATCTGCTTCTCGGCCTGCTGCGCGAAGAAAAATGCTTCGCTGCGGAAATCCTGCAGGAGCGCGGCCTCAAGCTGGCGCAGATTCGCGACGAACTGGCCCGCGTCACGCAGGAAAAAGCTCCGCCGCAACAGCGTCAGCGCGAGTCCAGCCTGCTGGCCGAGTTCAGCCGCGACCTGACCCAGGCCGCCATGGACGGGCAGCTCGATCCGCTCGTGGGCCGTGACGGCGAACTCGAGCGCGTCATCCAGATCCTATGCCGTCGCACCAAGAACAACCCGGTCCTGATCGGCGAGCCCGGCGTGGGCAAGACGGCCATTGTCGAAGGCCTTGCCCAGCGCATTGCTGACGGCGAAGTCCCGTCGTTCCTGGCCGACAAGCGCGTCCTCGGCCTCGACCTGTCGCTCATCGTGGCCGGCACCAAGTACCGCGGCCAGTTCGAGGAGCGGCTTAAGACCATCATGAAGGAGTTGATGGAGAATCAAAACTCCATCGTCTTCATCGACGAGTTGCACACCCTGGTAGGCGCAGGTTCGGCCGAGGGGTCGCTCGACGCGGCCAACATCCTCAAGCCGGCGCTCTCCCGCGGCGAAATCCAGTGCATCGGGGCTACCACCCCGGCCGAATATCGCAAATCGATCGAAAAAGATCGCTCCCTGGAACGCCGCTTCCAGGCCGTCAAGGTGCCGCCGCCCAACGAGGCCGACGCCATCAAGATCATCATGGGCATCAAGGACCGCTACGAGAAATTCCACGCCGTCAGTTACACCGACGATGCCGTGGAGTTCGCCGTCTCCCACTCGAATCGCTACATCCCCGACCGCTTCCTGCCCGACAAGGCCATCGACCTTATCGACGAAGCAGGCGCGAGAGTCAAGCTGCGCCAAACCTCGCTTCCTGAAGAAATCACGGAGGTCCAGAAGCGCATCAAGTTCATCGTGCATCGCATGGATTCGGCCATCGCCAACCACGAGTTCGAGAAGGCCCGTTTCTACTCCGACGAGGAACGCAAGGAGCGCGAAAACCTGCGCGCCCTGCGCGACAAGTACCACCTCGACGACTCGGCCAGCGGCATTGTGGGCCGCGAGGACATTGAAGATGTGGTCAGCCGCTGGACCGGCGTTCCGGTCACCAGCATCAAGGAAGAAGAAACGCAGAAGCTGCTCCGCGTGGAAGAGGAGTTGCACAAACGCGTCATCTCGCAGGACAAGGCCATCAGCGCGCTGGCGCGCGCAATCCGCCGTTCCCGCGCGGGCCTCAAGTCGCCCAACCGGCCCATTGGCAGTTTCCTGTTCCTTGGACCCACAGGCGTCGGCAAAACGGAAATGGCCCGCACCCTGGCCCAGTTCCTCTTCGGGTCAGACAAGGCGCTCATCCGCTTCGATATGTCGGAGTTCATGGAGAAGCATTCAGTCTCCAAGCTGATCGGTTCGCCTCCGGGCTACGTGGGCTACGAGGAGGGCGGCCAGTTGACGGAACGCGTCAAGCGCTCGCCCTACTCGGTAGTCCTGCTGGACGAAATCGAGAAGGCGCACCCCGACGTCTTCAACATCCTGTTGCAGGTCTTTGAGGACGGGCAGTTGACGGACGGTCTGGGCAACACCGTCGACTTCAAGAACGTGATCCTCATTATGACGTCGAACATAGGCGCCAAGTACCTGGTGAAGGAGAAGAAGTCGCTCGGCTTCCACGGCGATGGCGAAGAGCAGATTAACGAAGCGGTCGAAAAGAATGTCATGGCCGAGGTAAAGAAGGCATTCAATCCCGAATTCCTCAACCGCCTCGACGAAACCATCCTCTTCCAGTCGCTCACCGACGCCGACCTGATCCAGATCGTGGAACTTCTGGTGCAGAGTTTGAACGCCAACCTGGCCCAGAAGTCCATCACCATCTCGGTCACAGAGGAAGCCAAGAAGTGGATTCTGGACAAGACGCTCACGGACCGCAGCTACGGAGCACGCCCCCTGCGCCGCGCCCTGCAGCGTTACGTCGAGGACCCGCTTTCAGAAGCCCTGATCGCCGGCAACATCACCGCGCGTCCAGCCTTCCTCGAGGTTTATCTCGACGCCAACCAGCTCTTCTACCGCCCGGTCAGCGCCAGCGACGAACCTACAGGCGATGAGAAGCCGGCCGGCGTTCTGCTGTTCAGCAATTAAGGTCTGAGAGTCCATCCCGCTCAACGAACCGGGTGCCCCAGGTCCCTCGCATTTGGGGACCTGGGAAACATCCACTTACAACCAGCCCCCGGCCAACCCGCCGGGGGCTTTTTCATGCGGGAAACGATTGAGCCCGAAGCGCCTTTCCGGTGATAGCATGTTGGGACATTCAAACCGGAGTACGGATCATGAGCGAACTTTCCCACCCTCTCACCTCCGAAGAAATCTCCACCATCACCCGGCAAACCAACTACGGCACATGGCGCTTTCAGAAGACCTGGAAGCCGCTCCACATCGCCGATGCCGAAGGCTGCTGGTTCACCGACGGCGCAGGCAAGCGCTATCTCGACTTCAGTTCGCAGTTAATGTGCGTCAATCTCGGCCACAAGAATCCGCGTGTCATTGAGTCCATCGCCGAGCAGGCGCGTGAACTGGCCTATATCGCTCCCGGCCACGCAACCGCAGCACGTGCCCGCCTCAGCCAGAAACTGCTGGAGGTCCTGCCCACCGGCCTGAACAAATTCTTCTTCGCCACCAGCGGCACCGAGGCCAACGAAGCGGCCTTCAAAATCGCCCGCATGGTCACCGGCAAATCCAAGATCATCTCCCGCTACCGCTCCTACCATGGCTCCACCACCGCGTCCATCGCGGCCACCGGCGACCCGCGCCGCTGGGCCATGGAGCCGGGCGGCAAGGGCTCCGGGTTCGTCTTCGCCCCGGAAACCAACTGTTACGACTGCCCCATCAAGCACACCTACCCCGGCTGCAATATCGCCTGCGCCGACTACATCGAGCACATGATCCGCAACGAGAGCGACGTGGCCGCCATCATCCTGGAGCCTGTCGTGGGCACCAACGGCGTCCTCGTTCCGCCGCCCGAGTACTTCCCCCGCCTGCGCGAGATTTGCGACCGCCACGGCGTGCTCATGATCGACGATGAAGTCATGGCCGGCTGGGGCCGCACGGGCAAGTGGTTTGCCATCGATCACTGGGGCGTCACACCCGACATCCTGGTCACCGCCAAGGGCATCACCTCGGCCTACGTTCCCCTCGGCGTCTGCGCCACCACCACCAAAATCGCCGACTACTTTGAGGACCACTACTTTTCGCACGGCCACACGTATGAGGCCCACCCCATGACCCTCGGCCCCGCCGTCGCCACCATCGAGGAGATGCAGCGACTCGATCTGGTCGCCCGCGCCGCAGCCCTTGAGCCCTATGTTCGCGAAAAGCTCAGCGCTATGAAGGAAAGGCATATTTCCGTCGGCGATGTGCGCGGCCTGGGCCTCTTTTTTGCGGTCGAGATCGTGAAGAACCGCGCCACCCGCCACCCCTTCAACACCATGCGCGACAAAGTGGGAGGAAAGCCCTTGGTGGTCGATCAGATCGCAGCAAAAATGATGGCCCAAGGCGTCTCGATCCAGGCCTGGGTCAGCCACTTCGTCATCGCACCACCGCTGATTGTGACCAAAGAGGAACTGGATCTTGGCTTCGCTGCCCTCGACGAGCACCTCGACCTCGCCGATGCCCTCGCAGAAGAGTAGCGCCGCTCACCAGAGCGGCTGTACCGGGGGCCACCAGGCCCTCGGGGAACCCGTCGAGCCCCTAAAATTCCGCGTCGTTGCGCCGTCTGTGCGAAATGCGGCTTAACTACGTTCCAGCCCGACCGCCATCGCGTCGAGCGACAGGGACCGCAGCAGGTTGCGGCGCATTCCCTGCTCGACTTGCCCGAGAGCCTGCGCAGCCGCGTCGATCCAGTCCACATTCAGCCCCTGCGCCAGGCGCCCCAACTCGGTCGCGATGTCCAGGTTGCGGATCAATTGCGGCGAGCCAGCCACAATCAAGAGCAGGTCTTCGATCAGGCTGCCCAGGGCGCGCAACAGGTTGATGGTCTTCTCCTGGCCATCTGCACCGGCGCGGTAACTCTCCGTGGTGTGGAACAGTTGCGAGTAGTCGGGCTCGCGCAAGGCGGTACGGAGCAGAATGAGGGCGTCCTGCCGGCTAGCGAGGTAGACCCCCAAATCGATGGTCAGGGCACGGCCCACGGCACCCTGAGCAAGCCGCGCGGCCAGGGCGCGGTTTTGCGCGTTTAGTTCAGGGCGACGGACCGCTATCAGGCCCTCCAGGTCGGAAGCTGGCAAGGCGCCCAACCGATGCACGACGGCACGGGAGCGGATGGTGGGCAGCAGTTCCTGGGGATTCTCGGTGAGCAGAATGAGCGAGGTGTGCTCCGGCGGCTCTTCCAACACCTTAAGCAGCGAGTTGGCCGCCTCTTTCATAAAGGCCGACGAAGTGAAAATGGTGAAGGTGCGCTTCGACTCGACCGGCGGGCGGTAGTAGGCCACGTGAATCACCTGCCGCACCTGGCCCAGCTTGATGAGCAACTGCGGCGGGTCAGGCGGGACGATGAGCACGTCCGGGTGAGTCTGGATGAGGATACGGGTCTCGCGCTTGTCCGTGTCGCGCATCTGCTCCCGCGCTTCGACGGCCTCGGCGACGCGCGCTTCCAGATCGCCCGAGTGATTGATGCGTGTGCAGTTGGCGCACACGCCGCAAAAGTCGGGCAAACCGTCCGATTCCGTGGGGTGCAGGCAGTTGACCGCCTTGGCCAGCATCAAAGCCAGCGTGTACTTCCCCGCCCCGCGCGGCCCGGCCAGAATAAGCGAATGCGGGAAACGCTCCACGCGAATGCTCTCGCGGAGATGACCGACGGTAACCGAATTGCCGAGAAAATCCTGAAAGCCCACGGTTTGAGTCTAGTGCATTTTCGCGCAGTTCTGCCGGGCAGTGCCTTTGTCCTGCATCCCAAGGCCGGGCGCACAACTCCATATACCTATGGCGATGACCTGTGACGTTTTCCGTGTGCGCCCGTGACACGTTGCTATGCGATTAGTTTCAGGGCCCTCGACGGGCTGCCACTCATTGCGCGTTCAGGCCCTTTGACACCACTATCGCAGTGCAGTTTGTGCTCTTCCAATGCGCTTTTGGCCCGCTCCATATCCACATATTTAAGAGCCGCAAATTTCCTCGTGAACCGATAACACATGGAGGAGCGCGCTTCGTCATACTCACTGTGCACGGCGTTGAAAGCTTGTTCCAGATCCTTGCAGACTAAGCAAACCATGGCATTTCCTTCTAGCTCTCCGCCGGGCCTGCGGCGGAAGATATGCGGTCGTATTTCAAAAAAATAATCGGAAATCTCGACTGGAGCGATGTTCTCCCTGGCGAGAATGTTCCAGAGTGCCGATTTCGACAGACGCCCCTCCCCCCACTCTTGATTAAGACTGACGGACAGACGATTCTTCAACGCGATGATTCTGAGTGCCGATTGCGGTTTCAGCCGTCCAGGTGCTTGCTTGACCCATACGTGCCTAGAACGAACTATTGAGGCGAGCAATAGCTAACTTGTCGCCGATACCACGACAGCGGAGTCTTCTCGCGGCGATAACATGGTCTAGCTTCGATTGTTTGAGAGGCTTTAGAGCGATCCTAACTAAGCCCCATCGTGACTAAGTGCAAGAGTAAGATACTTCACATCGACTGCCTTAGTGGGGAAAAGCCGAACAAGCAGGCATCCAACGAGCTACTTTTTCAGTGTTACGCCGAATGATCAGGCTTGTCAAGTTCGAGAGCCCCACGCCCCAGGCCTCACTGGCGAGGCCTGGGAACAGGCACTTTCGGCAGGCCCTGCTTACGAGTGCAAATCGGTCTTGGACAACATTTCGAGGAACTGGTGCAGGGTGGTCTGGTCGATGCCTTTACCCACCAACTTGCCTTGGCGGTCGAAGACGAACGTCGTAGGAATTCCGGTGATGTGGAAGAGTTTATGGACCTTCCCTTCCGGGTCCAGCAGAACAGGCGGATGATAGCCCCACGGCGCAATCACCGAATTAACCTTGAAGGCCTCCTCGCTGGTAATGGAAAGCACGACCAGTCCCTGGGACTGGAAATGGGTATAGAGCGCGTCCAGATCGGGCATCTCCAGGCGACAGGGTGGGCACCACGCGGCCCAGAAGTTGACCAGAACAATTTTGCCACGAAGTTCGGAGAGCGTGACTTTCTTGCCGTGCAGGTCCCTGAGGGTAAAGTCGGCCTTTTCGGCGTCCGCGTCATCGGCAGCGAGAATCTCGACGGATTTGGCGTAGAGCGGATCGTCCATTGTCTCCGCGGCGTGCATGTAGCGGACAAGCTTGGCCAAATCCATATATGGCTCAGGAGGATTGGGCCCTTTGCTGGCAACCGGCGATTCAGCCAGAGCCTTTGCCAGGGTATCTGCCACGGCCTGCACCGTTTGCAATCCGTTCTCCCCTTCCGTGACTTCATGGGTAAGGGCATCGGCCAACCGGACTTTGGCCGGCCCGGCAGGAAGGGCGCGAATATCCGCCGCAAGTTGTACGAACATTGGTGGGCGCTTCGCGGCTGGAATTGAACGGTAGTTCTCAAGTTGTTTCGTAATGGCGGATTCGGGCCCTTTCGCGTGTAGAACTGGCACTGCGAAAAGGACCGCGACGGCGAAGAGAAAACTTCGACGAATCGTGCTCATGCGGTCTCGCTTCTTTCGTGAATTGTGGGTATTGGAGCTTCGGCGGAATTATACCCTGTGAAGCGCGGAAGACCCCGCAGTTCGCCGCCTGCAGTCTGCCAACCTCCAAAGATTCCGGAAGCGGTAAGGCTCGGCGGTTCAGCCGATTGCCTTTGGGGCAACCAGCCGCTCGGCGATAGCCTCGACCACCTGCTCGTGAACCTCGTCGATAGAGAGGTCGCCTGCGATCAGCACCACACGGTCCGGTTCGCGCGCTGCAATCTCCCGGTACTTCAGCCACACGCGACGATAGAAAGCGTCTTGTTCCTGCTCAAAGCGGCCCTCATCCTTGCCGGTTTGCTCGGCGATGCGCTGGTTACGGTTGCGGGCGCGGGCAAGGCCCCTTTCGAGCGAGACTTCGAGCGAGGGCAGCAAAAGCAGCGTCAGGTCGGGTTGCAGGCCGCCGGCCAAAAGGCGGTGCAGTTCGAGAACAGGCTCGGAGCCGAGTTCGCGTCCTCCGCCCTGGTAGGCTTCGGTCGAATCGGTAAAACGGTCGCAGAGGACAATCCGGCCGGCGGCAAGGGCTGGTTCGATCACTTCGGCAATTGACTGGGCGCGATCGGCAAACATCAGGGCCATCTCGGCCATGGGGGCCAGGGGGGTGGAGCCCGAGTCCAGAACCAGGGCGCGAATGCGATCGCCGGTGGCCGTTCCACCGGGCTGGCGGGTGACCAGCGGGGCGTGGCCGCGTTTTTTGAGCCAGGCGGCCAAACGATTGATCTGGGTGGTTTTGCCGGAACCATCCAGGCCCTCAAGAGTGATAAAAAGACCGCGCGGCATGGGCTGAGTTTACCACCGCAACGGAGGGGGAGACGAGGCTGCTGCGATTGTGGTACAAGAGGATAATTTTGAATGTCACCGGAGGCAGGCGACTGCCCTCCAACGGAGTCGAAACGAAAGTGGCCTCAAAAACTCTCCACAAACTCGTTGTTTGCGGCTTCCTCGTCGTTGCCATGCTCGTCGCGCGGCAACTCAACGCCCAAAACCAGACGCTCGAAGGTTATACCGGCGGGTTTATCACGCCCACAGCCTACGTCGTCTATAGCGCCAAGGGCCAGTTTTTCTCCCACCCCGCCGTCAGCTACCACTTCCTCAATGCCGACAAGGTCATCGGCGACATTCACACCTTCGGCATTGCCGAGGGCTTTGCGAACCGGGCTGAGGTAGCTTATGCCCGCAGCGTCCATCTCACCGGTGACAGCGCCTCGTTCAGCAGCCTGTGGAAGTTCCCCGGGATGAATGTCTTCAGCGCCAAGGCTGTGCTGGTGAAGGATGGCCAGGGGCATCCACTCATGCCGGGACTCGCGGCCGGCGTCATCGTGCGCACCCACGATAAATTCGTCTCCGGCGCCCTCTACCAGGAGATTGCGGGGCTCCAAGGCATTGCCGTACCCGCCAAATCGTACACCAATGAGGATGTGTACGTGGCTCTCACCAAAACCTGGCTGAAGCCTCCGGTGCCGCTGCTGATCAACTTCGGCTGGAAAGCCACCAATGCGTCCATCCTGGGCATCGGCGGCCAGTCGACGCGCTTTAGCGGCCGGCTGTTCGGCGGTTTGGGGATCCCCTTGCCCCTGCCCCATGGTTTCGGCATGGTGCCCTCGGCCGGGTTCACGCAGGAACCGCCACAGGTGAAATACCTCGGCGACATCCTGGTTGGCGGCTCGGCGCATATCCCGACCACCCTGGACTACGCGATCCGCGTCACCCAGAAAGAGCATCCGCATGTCACCTTCGATATTGGCGTCGGACAGGTGGCCGGGAACATCGGGGCAGCCCCGACCGGCTTGCCCCTGCCCTATCCTCAGACGGTGCCCGTGGACCTGCAGGCGCGCCATGTAGTCGGCCTGGGGCTGGGCTTCCGCTATTGATGCTGTAGCCGAACAATTCCACCCGCCGAAAATCGACTGTGCAGTTTTGATCACGGGGGGAGGGGCCGCCGGGATACTATGGCAGCGAAGTACCCAAGCCCTTTCCCTGCAAGACCTAGGCCAATTCGGCCGACAGGCCGGGCCGGAAAGACAAGGAGGTTCTTCTCATGAGACTGTTCGCTTCCGCACGCTGGCTTTTGCCCGCGCTGCTTTTCGCTCTGATTCCCGCATCCTCGCGAGCACAATTGTTGATCTCGGTTGAAATTGCTCCCCCGGTGCTTCCCGTCTATGTGCAGCCCGTCTGCCCACAACCTAACCTGATGTGGACTCCCGGCTACTGGGCCTGGGGCCCGGACGGCTACTTCTGGGTTCCCGGCGCCTGGGTACCCGCCCCCTACGAGGGTGCGCTGTGGACCCCGCCCTATTGGGGCTGGGAAAGCGGCCACTACGGCTTCCATGATGGCTACTGGGGCCCGCACGTCGGCTACTACGGAGGCGTGAACTACGGCTTTGGTTTCGGCGGGATCGGCTTCGCCGGTGGCGAGTGGCGCGGCGGAGTTTTTGCCTATAACACCGCCGTCGTGCAGGTGAACACCACCATCATCCACACCACGTACGTGGACCAGACGATCGTGCAAAGGACCACAATCGTCAACCCCAATCATGTGGCCTACAACGGCGGACCGGGAGGCATTCAGCACCCCCCTGCGCCAGAAGAGTTGGTAGCCCAGCATGAACAGCATGTGCCCCCGACCAAGTTCCAGGCGCAGCACTTTGCCGCGGCCAAGGTCGATAAAACTTCATACGTCAAGGCGAACGGCGGTCACCCCAAGATTCTGGCGGTAGCTAAGCCTTTGCCCGCGGAAAAGCACGCTCCTCCTCCGGGATTCAAGCCCCCCGCCGCCACAGCTTCGAAGTCAGCCCCAGCCGCAGCGCCGAAAGCTGCTCCGGCGGCAGCGCCCAAGGCTGAGCCAAAACCCGCTGCGAAGGCGGCTGCGCCCGAGGCAAAGCCAGCTCCTAAGGCTGCTACGCCGAAAACTGAAACCAGACCAGAGGCAAAGCCAGCCCCCAAAGTCGCGCCGAAGCCAGAGGCAAAGCCAGCTCCCAAGGCTGCTGCTCCAAGAACGGCGCCTACACCAGAAACAAGGCCCGCGCCCAAGGCGGAGCCTCGGACAGAGGCAAGGCCTGAGCCTAAAGCCGCTGCACCCAAGCCTCAGGCGAGGCCAGAGCCAAAGTCTGAACCCAAGGCGGCAGCGCCCAAGCCGCAGCCGAGGCCGGAGTCAAAACCAGCTCCGAAGCCCCAACCGAAACCGGCTCCGGCCCCCAAGAAGCAAACAAAGCCAGAAGACGAAAAGCCCAGGTAAGTGCCCCCTCGGCATTTTGCCCTTCATCGCGCAAAGGCCCACGGCAGGTCGTGGGCCTTTGTGTATCCGAGGAGCCCTGGACAACCGCATTTCATCGCAGACGAGGGTCAGACCCGCGGCATTTGGTCGATCGACCATCTTTCTATGCCGACCGATTCTCCCTTGCACGCCAAGCCGGCTTGCATCCTGTGAGCGGCGCATACCGAAATTTCGCCGGCGAGTTGCAACTTACCCGCGGAGCGCGGGTTTGAAAGGAAAGTAGCCCTCCTCCGCAATTTGGATTGGGCTACAAGCTTTTGATTTTCACCACGATCCAGAAGGCAGTGAGCTTTTGGAAAGATCTTCGACAAGCGGGAGCGATAGGCGTTGACTCGGCCTTCAACCCGGTTAGAGTAGACACCGAGCACCGCATCAGGCCCCGCCAGACCCCTAACCCTGCCCAGGGGGAGGATGGAAGAACGACAGTCGGGCAGGCACGAAAGAATCGAGAGGTTTTACTTATGAAATTGTTTCGCTCCATGCGCTGGCTGTTGTTGGCGTCTCTTCTCTGTTTGGTCCCGGCGTGCTCGTTTGCCGGAGTCTTCATCAGTGTCGGATTTGCGCCACCGGTGCTCCCGGTTTACGAGCAACCCCCGTGCCCTGAATCGGGCTGGATGTGGACGCCTGGCTATTGGGCTTACGGCGAGGATGGGTACTATTGGGTGCCCGGCTCGTGGGTTCCTGCCCCCTATGAGGGAGCGCTCTGGACGCCCGGCTACTGGGGCTGGTCCGGCGGCATGTTTGTCTTTCATGACGGCTACTGGGGACGCCATGTTGGCTACTACGGCGGCGTGAACTATGGCTTCGGCTACGGCGGCATCGGATTTGCCGGCGGCATGTGGCGCGGCCATGAATTCGCCTACAACACGGCCGTGATGCGCGTTGACGTTACGCGCATTCACACCACCTATGTTGATCGGACGATTGTGGAAAGAGGCTATGTTGCCAGAGACAGCCACGTTGCCTTCAGCGGCGGTCCCGGCGGCATCCGGCATGATCCAGGCCCCGAAGAGAGGGCAGCCGAACACGAGCAGCATGTGGCGCGGACCTCGTTCCAACAACAGCATGAATCTGCGGCCCGAAGTGACAGAAGCTCCTATTTCAAGAGCAATGGCGGACGTCCGCAGACATTGGCTGTAGCCAGGCCACTCGGAACGGACTCGCACGGCGGTGCGGTCGGACGCCCCGGATCACAAGGCGGAATGCAGCAAGGCGGCCGGAATGCCGGCGCAGGCCAAATGGGTCAGCGGCCGAATTCTACTCCTCAGACTCATTCACAACCGATGCAGCAGGCCCGCCCTGCCACCCAACAGCGACCGATGCAGCAAAACCAAACACAGCAAATCCGTCCTGCGCAGCAATCGCGGCCGGAAAACCAGCAGAGGCCAGCACAACAAGCCAGGCCTGAAGCGCAACAGCGGCCTGCGCAGCAAACTCGTCCGGAAGCTCAGCAGAGACCGGCACAACAGTCCAGGCCGGAAGCACAACAACGACCGGCACAACAACCGAGGCCTCAAGCACAACCGCGGCCAGCGCAGCAGTCCAGGCCGGCGCAGCAATCGCACCCGGAGCCTGCTCCCAAGAATGAGCACAAATAGGAGCAGCGCAAGACAACGTTCCGATTCCTGAGTAAGGGATCGGCCCCAAAAACCCAAGAGGCCCACGATCAGCCGTGGGCCTCTTTGTATTAGGAGGCGGCTAGTTCGATGCCGGCGATCTCCACTTCCAGACCGCCATATTCCGGGTGGTCATTTTCGCGAATGCGGTAGGCGACGTCGATGAGGCTCCCCCTGGTGAGCGAGAGCTCCGTCGCGCGGGCGGCGAGGTTCCACCCCACCGCCCGCAGGGCGCCGCTGGAGCCGGCCAGCGGCTGAGGCTGCACGGAGTTCTGCGCCAGTTCCAGGCGAAGATGGCGCTCCTTCATGAAACGCGGCGCGGTCAGCAGGCGCACTCCCCGGGCCACAAAGACAGGCTCCGGGTTGCCGTGGCCGAAGGGCTCCAGCTTGTGCAGCCATCCAGCCAGCACCGGGGTAATGCGATCCAGAGGAAGTTCGGCGTGAATGCGGAGCACATGCTCTGGCTCCCGTGCGGCAAGGTGCTCCTCCGCATACAAGCGAAGGCGTCGCTTCAATTCAGGCAGCGAGGCGGATGGCAGTGCAAAGCCCACCGCAAAAGCGTGGCCCCCGAAACGGGTAAATAGATCCGAGCAGCTCTCAATGGCATTCAGCAGTTGGAAACCATCGACAGAGCGGCCCGAACCATACGCCACTCCATCCTCCACGCTGATAACGAGGGCCGGCTTGGCCGTGCGTTCCACGACCCGCGAGGCCAGGATACCGATGACGCCGCGGTGCCAGCCGTCGCCATCGATTACCAGTAGACGATCTGAGGCGAGTTCGGCAGCGAGTGCGACGTCCAACTCGGAGGCTGGCTCCGACCCGCCCGCCAGCCGCGTCTCAATGGCGAGAAGAGCGGTGGCCTCGGTGGCGCGGCGCTCGGAGTTCAGACGTTCGAGCTTGGCGGCCAGTTCTGTGGCGCGGCCCAGGTCGCGGGTAGTGAACAACTCAATCACTTCAGAGGCCACGTCCATGCGGCCGGCCGCGTTGATCCTTGGCCCCAGGCGAAATCCCACATCGAATGCAGTAATGGGCTTGGCCGCGGGATCCAACGCGGCAACTGCAAAAAGGGCGCGCAAGCCGGCTCCGGCTGGGCAGCGCAACTCGCGCAAGCCGAGCGCAGCGATCACGCGGTTCTCGCCCTTCAGCGGCACAGCGTCGGCGATGGTGGCGATGGCCGCCATCTTCAAAAAACTCGGCAGCGTCTTTTCGCGGGTGCGAGTCCGGTCGCGCCGTTCCAGCACCGCCTGCGCCAGCTTCAAAGCAATCGCCGCACCGCAAAGAAACTTCTCCGGGTACGCGCAAGTCGGCTGGTTGGGATTCAGAATGGCCAGTGCCGTGGGTACCGCGTCGCCCGCTTCGAGCAAATGGTGATCAGTGATGATCAGGTCCAGGCCCAGGCGGCGGGCGGTTTCAGCCTCGGCAAAAGCTCTCATGCCGGTGTCCACGGTGATCACCAGCCGCGCGCCCTCGGCGTAGGCTGTCTCCAGCACGCTCGACTGCAGGCCGTAGCCTTCGAGCAGCCGGTGTGGAACATGGAAGCGAGCAACGCCGCCCAGCATTTCAATCGCGGTTTTCAGCAGCACCACGGCCGTGGTGCCGTCCACATCGTAATCGCCGTAGAGCAGCACCGGCTCGCGATTGGCGATGGCCCGCTCCAGCCGCTCGACTGCCGCGTCCATGCCCAGCATGAGGAAGGGATCGTGAAGTTGAGCGCTTTCAGGGTTGAGGAAGGCGAAGGCCTCAGCGGGCTCAACAATGCCGCGCGACACCAGCAGTTCGGCCAGCACGAGGGGCAGCCGAGCAGCCTTGGCCAACGCCGCAGCCTCGGCCGGATGCGGCTCAGCGAGCGTCCAGCGCTGACGGGGCAGGATTCGCGGAACGCTCAGCGGTTGAGCGCGCGGCGAATCCTGCAGCGGAGCGGGGCCGTTCTGTCCAGCGACCGCCGTACTCACCAGGGTTACTCTTCCTCGTCGTCGTGATCGTGGTCGTGCTCGTCGATGACGATGTCCTGGAAGCTCTCGATGTCTTCGAGCAGCACTTGGTAGCGCTCATACCATTCGGTCGTGGTTTCGTGAAGAAAGACCAGTCCCTGGTAGACAAAGCCGAGTTGGATGTAGCCGAGATTTCCGGCGTATTTGCGCAACCATTGCGCCTCCACCAGTTCCGTGGCCTCTTCGTCGGGGAAGTTCATCTCCCCGGCCTCTTCGACCAATGCGTCGAGCTCTTCGCGCTCCAGCGACATTTCGCTGAAGGTCACAAAGGGAGCGCCGACGTGCTTGGCCATCTCCACAAAGTCTTTCCATGCGTCAGGGTTGCCCTGTCCCTCCCACACAACGGAAG
>Ga0224528_1001482_pt1 | contig 15304 bp, 10 predicted proteins | sample CBST25metaG_2_FD_179888 | JGI IMG/M metagenome (GOLD analysis project Ga0224528, IMG submission 179888) | Peat soil microbial communities from Stordalen Mire, Sweden - C.B.S.T25 | ecosystem: Environmental > Terrestrial > Soil > Wetlands > Peat | place: Sweden: Norrbotten County, Stordalen Mire...
GTGCCATCCTGAACCGTATCTTCACCCAACTTGCACCCTCTGCTTCCGGCTATTTGCCTGCACGTATCAGGTTCGACACTATTTACGGATAAGTTCTTAGAAAGGCCTCGTCTCTTTGAGAGTGCGCCCAGACTTCCGCTGGCAGAGCGATGGCTTGGGACGCCAGCGCATAGCCTGCTGCTGCCGACATCACTTTCAGCATCTGGCGCCGGCTCAGTGTGTCCATTCCGTATCGCTGCATTGTCGTCCCTCCGACCTTTTATGCCTGCGCAGGAACCTCGATTGCGCCAGTCCATTCAGCGTCCAAGGCCGGTCCAGAGTTCCCGCCTCCAGCTTGCGTTGCTGTGCGGGCGAAATGAGCCCTTGTTGGAGGCCTCAAATAGCCCCAACAATAGGAGTGGAGCTAGAAAGCAGCTTGGCGCAATCGATTGTGCATGGTCATTGTTACCACCGAAAACTTTTCTCTGTCAAGCCTGACAAAGCCGTCCGAATTGATGTATTTTTGCTCATGTTCTCTATCACGCATAGAAAGAACTTCGAGGCCCGCGAGAAGCGAATCGGCAGTGATTTCTATCTCCTCTCCTTGGGAGCCAGGATATGAACCGACTCCGTAATGAGATTGAAGTTTTCCTTCGCTGTCCCAGTTCCATGCGTTCTCTCATGTTGTCGAACATGGTCTACGCTCTTGTCTTGCCGCTGATCGAGATCTTCGCGGCGGCCTTTGTCATGCGGAACACTCACGCTGTTGACAGAGTGGTCATCTTTCAGTTGTCGGTCTATGCAGCTACGCCACTGGCCTTCTATCTGAACGGCAGTCTGATGGGCCGCATCAACGTCAAGCATTTGTATGCCGCCGGCATGCTGCTATCAGGCATAGTGTTGATGCTGATGATGCGGTCGGGCTCCCTGTCATCGATCGACATCGCCGCATCGGGTTTGACAATGGGGTTGGCTACCGGCTTCTTTTGGGCCAACCGTGGGTTCCTTGCCTTGGCCACCACCGACGACAACAACCGCAATTACTACTACGGCGTGAAACTATTCGTTGCCACTTTGGCCGCGGTTGTGGTTCCGGCCATGATCGGCTGGTTCATCGGCGGTACTGCTCTCTACGGATGGCTTGGCTGCGTAGCCAACCGCGCCTATCGCATCATTGCAGTCGTAGCTTTTGGCCTCACGATCATGGCAGCCGGCATCCCGAACGCGGCAACTTTCGCAATCCGCCGCATTCCCCTTTCGTCTTCTTCAAGTTTCATACGCTCTGGCGACAGATTCTGCAGTTGGCTCTACTCAAGGGCCTGGTCCAGGGATACATTTTGACCGCGCCGGCAATGCTCATCATGCTGCTGGTAGGCAAAGAAGGAACCCTGGGCGTAACGCAAGCTATTGGCAGTGTGTTTTCCGCTTGTATCTTGTATTCAGCCGGACGGATAGCAGCGCCCGAGCACCGCGAAATCGTTTTTTTCGCCGGGCTGTTGCTATTCTTCCTTGGCACGATTATCAATGCATTGCTTTTCAACGCCGTGGGCGTACTGATATTTGTCGGGTGCCTTCTGCTGGCCAAACCGCTGCTGGATCTTGGCTACAATCCGCTCGAATTACAGGTAGTGGATGTGGTCTCTCGCCAGGAGGGGCGCAGTGAGTACGCGTATCTTTTCAACCATAAGTTTGGGCTGTTTTCCGGGCGCCTGCTTGGTTGCGGACTGTTCTTGGCCATCGCTCATTGGGGCTCCGCAATTGCAGCGCTGAAATACTCATTGCCCATCGTTGCGCTGGTGCAGTTGATCTCCATTCCGCTTGCGCACAAGCTCGTTCAGGGGCTACAGCATTTACGATTCTGCTCTTTACAGAAACCTGGAAGTTGAGTGGATTTTTCCTTGAGAAAAAGCCGCTTCGCACGATCTTCAAAGGTCAACATATGAATCGAATATGCTCAAAAGGCTACGTTTGAAAATCCGCCCCTCGCACCGGAAGAAATGCGAAACTGTGCTGAAGATCATGCGTGAGGCAGCCGGCGGCGCATTTTCCCTCCCAGCAGAACAGAGAGGAAAGACGAAGCCGCGGCATTCATCGTGCGCTCGATCAACAGGCTTATGAAACACCAAACAGTTGTTATAGCTTCAGGCTGTAACTGCAATGCCATCGTCTGCTGTGTGGAATTCGGCGGTCGATTCCCGCAGAGCCCACCCAGCGATAAGCAGGCTGGGCGCCAGAGCAGGTGCGGCATCGCCCAGAGCGGCGAGCGTGGTAGAGCGAACTTCCTGGTCTGGCTGGGCAGCACGTGAGACGACGGCGCAGGGAAAGTCCGGAGGAAGGCCCTCGTCGAGCCACTGCTTTGCCAGCAAGCGCAAATCACGGCCGGGCATGTATATGACTCGAGTCGAGTCTTCCGGCCGCGGCAACGCAACCCGCTGCGATTGGCGGTCCAGTTGAGATTGCGCTCGATGGGCCGTGGAAAAGATCACATTGGATGCGCCGTTGCGGCTCGTGAGCGAGCGCCCGAGCGCTGCTGCCGCGGCAAAGGCGGCAGTGATGCCTGGGACGATCTCAAATGGAACTCCGGCTTCACCAAGCGCAGCTATCTCTTCGGCGGCACGGCCGAAGATCAGAGGATCGCCGCTCTTTAGGCGCACTACGATTCGATGCGCACAGGCGAGTTCTACCATCAGAGCGTTGATCTCATCCTGCGTGATTCTCTTCGTGCCGCATCGCTTGCCCACGTTGACGATTTCAGCGCCGGGCCGCGCGAGGCAAAGAATCGCATCGGGAACAAGGTCGTCGTGGAGGATAACACTCGCCGACTGAATGAGGCGCAGCGCCTTCACCGTGAGCAGGTCTGGATCCCCCGGACCTGCCCCCACAAGGTACACCTTTCCTGGCGAGTCGCAATTGTGCGCGCCGAGCGGGACAAGAGCCGTCTGGCGCGATGGGCAATGGGCGGCGTCGCAAATCTGGCGCTGAACAAGTTGATGCAGCAGTGATTTGCGCGCCTCGCCGGGCGGATGCGCAGTGAGAATTTCCCGGCGAAGTTGGCCCATGTTATCAAGCCACGGACCAATGTCTTCGGGCAGTTGCTCGTCGATCTCGCGGCGCAGCCTTTGCGCAACGGCGGGACTCTCTCCAGCGGTTGAAATGGCAATCTGCAACTGGCCGCGACTGACCACCGAGCCAAAATAGAAATCGCAATGTGGTGGGTCGTCCACGCTGTTTGTCAGGATGCCGCGCTCAACGGATCCCTGGTAGACTGCCGCGTTGACCTCGGCTGAATCGGTGGCGGCTATGACGAGAAAGTTGCCATCCAGGTCGGAGAGTTTGAACGAACGCTGTATCCATTCAAGCCTTCCATCGCTTGCAAGCTGTCGCACTTCAGGTCTTGCTTGGGGAGCAATAACGCGAAGCCGGAGGCCTGTCCTGAGCAGGCTGCCAACCTTTTCCAAGGCGACAGCGCCTGCGCCTACGACAAGGCCGGGGCGACCGTCGAGTTTGAGAAAGATGGGGAGAAGACTCATGGGATGATCCTCAATCGGCCACGCCATGCGGCGCCATGCCCGTAGCAATATCGCGCTCAACCGGCGCCAACACCTCACCCGCCAAATCGGCACGCAGTTCGTCATTGGAGTGGCGCGAAAACCAAGCGCGCAGGTTTTCACCTGAAGAACGGCCGGCTAGGTAGCGGCGGAGCAGGCGCTCAATTGATTCAGGCACCAGCGGCGCGGGGCAGCGATAGCCCACGGGGCGGGCAATGGACGAGTGCTGGCCCACCGCACCGCCGAGGCAGAAATAGTAGGCATCGGTCAGCTTGCCTTCATGCTTGATCTTCTTGCCCTCGATGCCGATGTCGGCAATCCAGTGCTGTCCGCAACTGTTAGGGCAGCCGGTAACATGCAGCCTGAGTTGTTGGTCAAACTCAGGCAAGCGCTCTTCGAGCTCATCCACGAGCCAACGCGTGAAACTCTTGGTCTCAGTGATGGCGAGCTTGCAGAATTCTGTTCCGGTGCAGGCTACCGCGCCGCGCCAGAAGGAAGATGCCTCGACATGCAGGCCAATCTGTTCCAGTTGGCGCGCCAATTCCGCGGTCTTATGGTTCGGAATATCTATGAACAGTAGGTTTTGCGAGACTGTGACCCGCAACGCGCCACTGCCGAAGCGCTCGGCAAGTTCGGCGGCGGTCTCAAGTTGCTCTCCGGTAAGCCGGCCGCGCAATACCGATGCGCCTACATAGCTCAGTTCCGGCTTGTGCTGCGGATGAATGCCCACGTGGTCGCGAAAGATGTCGTCCGGAACCTGTTCCGGAACACCGGGCAGCAGCTTGAAGTCGAGCCGCGACTGAAGCTCGGCAAGAAAGCTGTCCGCGGTCCATCCCTCCTTGAGAAAAAGATGTTTGAGCCGTGCGCGGTCACGGCTATCGCGCAGTCCCTGCTGCTCGCGAAATATCTCGGCAATGGCTCGCACCGTGCGCACGGCCTGATCGGGAAGGATGAAGGCGTCAAGACGGACGGCCAGGTGCGGATCGGCGGAGAGGCCGCCACCTACGCGCAACGAGTAACCCACTTCGCCGTTGTGCTTGACAGCAGTCAAGCCGACGTCGTTGATCTCCGGGTAAGTACACCACGAAGGGCAACTGGTGACGGATATCTTGAATTTGCGCGGCAAGTTATAGAACTCCGGATTGGCCGTGAGCAGACGCGAGATTTCCAGGGCAAGCGCAGAGCTATCGATAAGTTCATCGGCTCCTACCCCGGCCAGGGGGCAGCCGGTCACGTTTCGCACTACATCGCCGCACGCTCCCTTGGGCGAAAGTCCGATGGCATCAAGCGCATCCACCACCTCTGGGAGCGACTCAATGGTGAGCCAGTGCAGTTGAATGTTCTGACGGACAGTGATGTCAGTCAGATTACGCGCGTATTTGCGCGCGAGCCCGCCGATGACACGAAGCTGGCTTGACGAGATGATGCCGTTGGGGATGCCGATGCGCATCATGAAATAATCCGACGTGATGCCCTCGCCGCCCTTGCCGCCCGTTGCGCCCACCCCATCGCCTTGGGTGTAGATACCCCACCACTTGAAATAGGTTGAAGCCCAATCAGGCAGTACGCTTGCACGGCCCGCGCGGGCAAAGGCACGCACCTCGTCAAACGCCTCCCAGGGGTTCTTTTCGCGCTTGAGTCGCTCGGCCCGCTGAGCCCTGGTCTCTTTCTCTTGAACAGCTTGAGTCATGTTTTCCTTTTGGCAAAGACAAAAATCCCGCGGCAGCTAAAGCGGCATCGCGGGCATTTGGAAACCTTGGATTTCGATCCTAAGCTTAGACCCAGGTCACTCGTGCGCGCGAAGCGAAGTACAGCGGCGACAACAGGAGCGACCTTGCATAAACGGATAGTAGGGGCAGCCGCCACGAAAAGTCAAGGAGCGAATAGCGAATAATCTTGCGCGGAAGTTGGGAGCCTTTGCCGAAAAGCCGGCAATCTGAACGATTTTAATCGCAAACTGCCCTGTTGGAGAGGGGGCATACTCTTGCACGTCCGCCGCACCTGTGCTACTTTCGTTTTGTGATCGTTGCATCCAGCCATACACCGACCGTTTGTTGTGCCCTGTGGGCGCACGCGGCCCGTTGTTGTCCGCGCTAGATTCCGCAGCGATTTGCTGTCGGGCAGCCGCCCGATCGAGAGTCTCCACTCACAAACCCAAGATACCGAGCTTCCAAAATTGATCGTGACCCAGCACATGCCTGCATTGTCCATGCGCCCTTGTCCCCTCAAGGCTGGCGTCGCAATCTGTTCTTGTTGCCGCTGATTCCGCCGTACTCTTCCCAGTTCGCAGAGATTCATCGCAGTCAATTCCCGAGAGGTCCAGTCATGAATGTTTCGCAGCTTTCTACCCGTGTATGCCTGCTTATTATTCTCATCACATCGTTGACCGCAGCGGCGCCTATCCATGCGCAACTGGTTGGCGGCAGCATCGCAGGCGAAGTGGTTGACCCCAGCAACGCCGCAATCGATCAAGCTAAAGTGTTGATCCGCAATGCGGAGACCGGCAACGAACGCAGCATCGTCACTGGAAATGAAGGCACATTTACAGCGCCCTCAATTCCCGTGGGCGTCTACACCGTCTTTGTAGAGCGCGACGGGTTTGCGCCGCTCCAACGCACTGGCATCGCGCTGGAGGTAGGTCAAAGCGTTCACTTGCACTTGACGCTTGTCTTAGGAACCGTCGGCCAAACCGTGACGGTGGCCGATACGCCCGCGAGCGTGGACACTTCAACGCTGCAATCGCAGGGCGTGGTGGACGAACATCAGGTGAAGAAACTTCCATTGAATGGCCGCAGTTTCGATCAATTACTGGTACTGAACCCTGGAACGGTAAGTTATACGACGCAGCGCTCCGGCGGAGTGGGTACGTCAAACTCGTCGGTTGGCAATATGTTCTCAGTGTCGGGACGACGACCGCAAGACAATCTGTTTCTCTTGAATGGCATCGAGTACACCGGTGCTTCGCTGATCAACGTGACGCCCGGCGGCACAAGTGGCCAACTTCTGGGCGTGGAGGCTGTGCGCGAGTTCAACGTGGTGAGCGACACTTATGGCGCAAACTACGGCAAGCGCACCGGAGCGCAGGTGTCTATCATCACGGCATCGGGAACCAATCGGTTTCACGGTTCACTCTATGAGTTCCTGCGCAACAGCGCATTGGATGCGCGCAACTACTTCGATCAGGCGCAGATTCCATCCTTCCAGCGCAACAACTTCGGTGCTGCCTTCGGTGGCCCGGTACGTCGCGACAAACTCTTTGTCTTCGCAAACTACGAGGCCTATCGGCAGTCCCTTGGCCTCAGCGATGTCACCTTCGTTCCTGACGCTGCCGCCCGAGCTGCCGCAGTGGCTAGCGTCCAGCCGCTGTTGGCGCTTTGGCCCACTGGAACCACCGAACTGGGCAATGGCATCGCTGAAGCATTTTCCAATCCGCAGCAACACGTTCAAGAGGAATTTGGAACCACGCGCATCGACTCCAACCTCACGCAAAAGGATCTTCTCTTCGGCGTTTACACGGTGGACGACAGCGATGCAACCACCCCGTCGGCAAATCCATACTCATCCGTTTATGAACGGCTTCGAGAACAGGTTTTAAGCGCGCAAGAGCAGCATGTTTTCTCTGCCAGCCTGCTCAACACGCTTCGCTTCGGCTACTCCCGAGCAGACTTCCAATTCGACAGCCTGGTAGCAGGCTCCGTTCCCGGTTGGGTCGGGAACGGCCCCGTGGGCGCCATCGTCATCTCCGGAAGCACAGCGTCCAACGGCGCTTCGCAGATCACGCTTGCCGGGGCAAACACCGGCAGCAGCAACTCAACCGCGCGCAATCTATTCACTGTTGACGATCATGTTTACTGGACGCGTGGACGGCATCAGGTGGAAGCAGGAGTATGGCTGCAACGGTTGCAGTCCAATGATTTCCTGGCGCAAAACCAGTATGGGCAGGCATCGTTTTCAACGCTCACTGCCTTTGAGCAAGGCACGGTCTCCAAGTACACTATCGTTCCTGCGCCGACAGAGTTAGGATGGCGCTTGCTCTTCAGCGCCGGATTTATCGAAGATGCCTGGAAGGTAACGTCGCGGCTCGAAGTGAGGGCGGGCCTTCGCATCGAATCCTCGAATGGCTGGAACGAAGCGCAGGGACGAGCATCCAACTACGATTTCACCAATGGAGTTATCAACACCAGTCCAACAGTAAGCAGCTCGGCGCTCTCTGACAACCGTGCAAAGTTTATGCCTGAGCCGCGCATCGGCGTGGCATACGATCTTTTCGGCGACGGGAAGACAGCATTGAGAGGCAGTTTTGGCGTGCATCGCGCGCTGCTTGACACGCTGGACTACCGCCTCGATCAGACCGCGCCCTTCAACACAACGCTCTCCTACAGCCCTACAAAGACAACTCTGATATCGGTGGACGATTTGCCTGGACTTTCCACAAGCTCCGCTGCAGGCGGTCTGGTTTCTCCCAGCAATGTGCAACGCAATATCGAAACTCCAACCGTGCTGTCATGGACGGTGAAGATTGAGCGGGAAATAGCCCCCCGCACCACACTTACTGTCGGATATGTCGGATCGCATGGCTACCACCAGATCCTTTCGGAGGATGAGAACACGCCGGCAGCGGCAACTTGCCCCGCCGCGCCAGGCTGCGCTGCTGAAGATCTGCCGTCGGACACCATCTATTATCCAAGCACCGCACTGGCCAATCCAAACCTTGCCAATTCGACCTCGTGGGTTTCAGAGGGCATCAGCAATTACAACGGTCTGGAGGTGGATGTGCGCCACCAATACGCGCATGGGCTTCAGTTGCGCGGAGTTTACACGTGGTCGAAGAATCTGGATGATGGTTCGGCCTGGAACACCAGCGTCTCCGCCAACACACCTGCATTTGTTTCTTTCCCCGGCAATCCCAAGATGGATTACGGCCTGGCCGCAACCAACATCAGCCATGCGGCAGCCATCAACGGAACGTGGGAACTCCCAATTGGGAGCGGCCAGGCATTGCTCGGCAACGCGCCTCGAACTGCACAGGCGATCGCGGGGGGATGGAGCATCAGCGGCATAGCGACCTTGCAGAGCGGTTTTCCGTTCTCGCCACAGCTTGGCTACAACCCGACAGGAAACGGAGACTCGCGCAACCCTGCTCGCCCAAAGCTGAATCCGAACTTTCAAGGAACACATTACCCAAGGACTGCGGCTGCCTGGTTTAATCCAGATGCATACCTGGCTCCCGATCCTGGCACCTTTGGGAATGCAGGTCGCGATTCGTTGAGCGGCCCGGGGCTCAAAGATGTGGATCTCTCCCTGCTCAAGAACGCGACCCTGCGGGACCGTTTGCACGCGCAGTTCCGCGTGGAATATTTCAATGTCCTCAACCACACCAATTTCACCACGCCGAATGAGGTTGTATTCAGCACAGGCCCAACCCCGGCCAAGCCATCCACGGCAGCGGCGCTTTCTCCCACGGCAGGCGTAATCACCGCAACTGCAACCACGTCACGGCAACTCCAATTTGCCCTTAAGTTTCTCTTTTGAGGGGCGAGACGGAAGAAAAACCTGCAAGGCGGGCTGCAATTGCATTGTGCCCGCCGCAGTTGTTTGCTACTATCACTTCACACATGGTCCGTGCTTCCCAAAGCCGCTTTTGTTGTCGCCTGTCGAATATCTTCGACGGGTGTTTGTACTAGTCTCTGATTCTTTCCCTGCTATTTCATCAGAAGACACACCCGCACTGAATTGCCGGTGTGTGATCGCAATGCATCGGCCTTCAGCAACCCCCGCTGAACGAGGTCATACATGCCGACTGCAGAATTACAGGATTACGCTGAAGACTCCACCCCGAAAGCCACTAACCCTCCGCGCCTGAGCCACCTGCGCCTTCTTGAGGCCGAGAGCATCCACATTCTGCGTGAAGTTGCCTCCGAATTCGAGAGGCCGGTGATGTTGTATTCCATAGGAAAAGACTCATCAGTTATGCTGCGGCTGGCGCAGAAGGCGTTTTATCCGGCGCCGATTCCGTTTCCTCTGCTGCATGTGGACACTGGATTCAAATTCGCTGAAATGCTCACCTTCCGCGATGAGATGGCGCGCAGCGTGGGCGCCGAGTTGCTGGTGTGGCGCAACGAGAGCGCAATCGCCGCCGGCGCCAATCCCATTTCGCTCGGTACCAGGCGCTGCTGCGGACTGCTCAAGACGCAGGCGCTGCTCGATGCGCTGCGCCACTACAACTTTGACGCGGCCTTTGGCGGCGCACGCCGCGACGAAGAGAAGTCCCGCGCCAAGGAGCGCATCTATTCCTTCCGCGACAGTGCTGGGCAGTGGGATCCGAAGAACCAGAGGCCCGAGTTGTGGAACCTGTATAACGCGCGCATTCATCCAAGCGAGAGCATTCGCGTCTTCCCCCTCTCCAACTGGACGGAGATGGAGGTGTGGCAGTACATCCATGAGGAAAACATCCCGGTCGTGGATCTCTACTTTGCCAGGGAGCGCCCGATGTACGTGCGCGGCGACGCGCTGCTGCCTGTCGAGCAAGACTTTGTAGCGCGTTTGGGCGAACGGCCGCAACTCGTCAAATCGCGGCTCCGTTCGTTGGGATGCAGCCCATGCACCGGCGCAATCCGCTCTGACGCGGATACGATTCCCGCAATCATAGTCGAGCTTGTTTCGTTCCGATCGTCCGAGCGCGCCAACCGCGCTATCGACCACGACCAGGAAGGATCGATGGAGATCAAGAAGCGGGAGGGCTACTTCTAAATGTCATCAATCACAGTTCAAAGTTTTTCGATCGACGAGTTTCTAGCCGCGGAGCGCGAAAAGGATCTGCTGCGCTTTTCGACCGCGGGCAGCGTGGACGACGGTAAGTCCACGCTGATCGGCCGCCTGTTATACGACACCCAGTCCGTATACGAAGATCAGGTGCGATCAATTCAAGGCAAAGGAACCACCGCGCCGGGGCAGATCGATTTCGCGCTGCTGACTGACGGCCTGCGCGCGGAGCGTGAACAAGGCATCACTATCGATGTGGCTTATCGATACTTCTCGACTGCGCGGCGCAAGTTCATCATTGCCGACACGCCGGGCCATGAGCAATACACGCGGAACATGGCCACGGGCGCATCGACGGCCGACGCCGCGGTGGTGCTGATCGACGCGAGCAAAGGTGTACTGGAGCAGTCGCGGCGCCACGCCTATATTGCATCGCTGCTGCGCGTGCGCCACGTTCTGGTGGTAGTGAACAAGATGGATTTGATTGGCTACGACGAGGGACGCTTTCGCACCATTGAACGCGATTTTGCTCGTGTTCTGAACCAGATTGCAGAGGATACCGGTAGCCCGGTCGAGGTTGCCTTTGTTCCTGTCAGCGCGCTGGCTGGAGATAACATCGTCCATCGTTCAAAGGACATGGCCTGGTATGAGGGACCATCATTACTGGAACTGCTCGAGTTACTGCCATCCGCAGAAGAAACGCGAACGGCTCCTTTTCGCTTTCCCGTGCAGCGGGTATTACGTCCCGATCACACTTTTCGCGGCTTTGCGGGCCAGATTGCTTCAGGAACCGTTTGCAAAGGAGACAGCGTGACGGTGCTGCCTTCCGGCAAGAGGGCAACAATCGCGCGCATAGTCACTTACGATGGGGATCTTGCCAGGGCCCATGCGCCGCTTTCAGTAACACTGGTCATGGACCGTGAACTCGACATCAGCCGCGGCGACTTGATTGTTGCATCGAACGCCGAAGCCGTTGTGGCCAAGAGCATTCAAGCCGCGCTGGTTTGGATGGATCAACGCCCGCTCGAACGCAATCGGCGCTATCTGCTAAAGCACACAAGCCAGACTGTGCCGGCATTCGTCTCCGCGATCGAGTTTCGCACCGACATCGGCACTCTGGCACACGAACCAGCCGATACGCTGGAGATGAACGGCATCGGCGTGGCCACACTGCATCTGCTGCGCCCCATCGCCCTGGACCTTTATGGAGAGAATCGCAGCACAGGCGCATTCATCCTGATTGATGCTGAGACCAACAGCACGGTCGCCGCCGGCATGATCACCGCGGCCTCCCAAATTGCGCAGGCCGGCGGCCACATTCACATGGATGCATGGGGCCCTGTAACCGCCGGCGAAAGGGCCGCGCGATGGGGACACCGCGGCGCAGTTCTGGAACTGAATGGACCGGCGGAACTGATTGACTCGATCGAGCGTTCGCTGTTTTCGATTGGAGTTGTATCCAATCGCATTGAAACTGACGATGAAGCATTTCTTCTTCATCCCGGCCTGTTGAAACTCGTCACCACAATGCAGATTCAATCCGGACTGCTTGCACTGCTGGTTACTGTCAACGAAAGCACAACACTTATCGCGCGCGCAGCGGATCAGGAGCTTATTCTCGACGCAAACAACCCACTTCAGGCCGTATCTGCAGTCCACAGGCTGCTGCACGGAGCAGCTATCTTCATCTCTTCAGAAAAGGCAGGTTTGTAATGAATGCAATTGAAATTCAAGCACAGGTAAAGACCAGGCTGGACGAGGTGCGCGCGGCTTTGGATCGCGAAATCACCGGCAAGCGGGATGCTTGCCTTACTTGCAGCTTTCAGGCCGAAGACGTGTTGCTGACGAAACTGGCCATCGAGTTGGATGCGAAGATCCCCATTCTCTTTCTGGAGACGGGCTACCACTTTAAAGAAACTTATGCCTATCGGGATCGGATCGCAAGCGAATGGAAACTCAATCTGATCAACCTGCTGCCCGAACAATCGGTGGCTGAGCAGGAGGCGGATCACGGCCTTCTCTATCAATCCGCACCGGACCAGTGTTGCAGGCTGCGCAAGGTTGAGCCGCTCTTCAAAGCGGTTGCCGAGTATCGCGTGTGGATTACAGGCCTGAGGCGAGAGCAGGCAAAGAGCCGCACGGCGCTCGAAGAAGCGGCGCCTTTTACTTTGCCTGGTGGCAGGCAGGTGCTGAAACTGGCTCCCCTGGCAAAGTGGAGCACGCGCGACGTTTGGCATGCCTGTGAAGGGTTATCGATTCCATTGCTTCCGCTTTACGATCGTGGCTTTTCCTCCATTGGTTGTGAACCTTGTACTTCACTTCCCCTGAATCCGGATGATCCCCGTTCCGGACGCTGGGCTGGCCGCAAGGTTGAATGCGGCATTCACATTGAAGCAGCGCCGACGCGATAGGCATGTTCTTCTTAAGGAGTTTGGCTAAGCCGATGGCTCTCGCGGCGGCTCTTTGAGGAGATAAGTCAAGGCCCGTTTCCGGAAGATAACTGTCTGACGGAAATTGGTCGCAACAAATCCAGTGAACCACGGGAGGAACTTAATGCCATATCTCATAGGGTTCGTTATCGCCTTGTTTATCGCGCTCACCGGAGTTGGCGCGGGCACAGTTACTGTGCCCGTTCTGGTTTTGTTCTTGAATGTTCCGGCGCCCATTGCGGTGGGAATCGGCCTCACGTTCTCGGCTGCCGTCAAACTCATTCTTGTCCCTTCGCAAGTGCTGCGTCGCAATGTTGCCTGGCCCACTCTGGGGCTTATGCTTGTTGGCGGTGTGCCCGGTGTGCTAATCGGATCCCTATTCTTGAAGCAATTAGTCACTGCCGGATCGCAGAGCTTATTGAACGCACTCCTTGGTTCAATTCTGGTAAGTACGGCGAGCTGGCAAATTTTCTTTTCCTTCCACCCCATAAAAGAGAAGCCGGGCGCGAAAGACCGCAGTTCATTGCTGCCGTGGTTGATGCTCCCAGTGGGCGCCGAGGTCGGATTCTCCTCGGCCGGCGCGGGCGCACTGGGCAGTACGGCGCTTCTCAGCCTTACCCCTTTAATTCCGGCACAGGTGGTCGGCACAGATATCCTCTTCGGATTCATCCTCTCTTTGATAGGAAGCGGCGCGCATTGGTTTTCGCATCCACTCAGCCAGCCATTGCTTCTGCAATTGACTGCCGGTGGGCTTTTTGGCGCAATCGGTGGAACGCTTCTCAGCAGCCGCATCCCGCGCCGGCCATTGCGTCTTGCACTTTGGGCATGGCTGCTGATCCTCGGCGGCCAACTCCTCTTCAATAGCTACGCGGGATGGGCGGCATCGCAAAAAGACAGAGCAACAGTACTACGTGTTGCAAACTAATCTCTGACCGCATGCGGTTGCTTGAAACCAGCACAAAACTCCCTGCTCCCTATTCTTCCAGCAGTTTCTCCACTTCGGCATGCAGCGTTGCCGTGATGGCCGCTTCTGTCTCTTCGGGAGAAAACCGTATCGGCTGCCCCACGCGCACTTCAATCGTGCCGGAGCGGAACCAGCCTCTACGGCGCATCTTCAGTTCGCCCAGGCCGCGAATGGCGACAGGCAGCACCGCCGCTCCCGATTGCTTTGCGAGGATGCCGATTCCCGGACGGAAGCGCGCCAGCTTGCCCTCCGCGGAGCGCGTTCCCTCGGGAAAGATCAGCAGGTTGAATCCCCGGTCCAGCGCTTCGCCCGCGTGGGCAAAGCTCGGCTGGAAGTTCCTCTGCCGGGGCAAGGGAAAGACGTTGAAGAGCGCGGTCAGCAGCAGGTAAGCCAGCGGGCCGAAGGGATTGAAGCGCCCATATCCGGGGCCGTGCTCGGGATTGCGGAAGTGGCGATAATCCCAAAGCATCTCGCCCGACATGGCCACCGCCAACCGCCGCCGCACCGCGCCCGGCAAGACGTATTGCACCAGTGGCCCGTCGTAGGCGGTCACGTGGTTAGCCACAATCAGCATGGGCGCATCGGCGGCCGGTATCTCCGGCGCAAGCACACGAGGATTGGCCAGCAGCCACACCAGCGGGCGCATCGCACCCTCGACAAACGCCACCCGCAGCCATTGGAACGGCTTGAGCCACGGCCAACGGGGATAGACATACCGCGCCGGTGCGGGCGGCGGAGTCGAAGAGCCTGCGTTAAGCCCTTCTGCCGCGGGCGCCCCCTCCTTTCCGCTCTTTTCTGCGGAAAGCGTGGGAGCCGATGCCGCCAGCGCACCCTCCCCTTCTCCGGCCAGCAACCGCCGCAACTCTCCCACCGTCTGCACTTCCTCCAGCAACCCGCTCTCGGGAGCCATTCCCAGCCGCTCCTCGATGGTCGCGGCCAACTGCACCCGGCCCAGGCTGTCGAGGTGCAAATCTTCGCTCAGGCGCAGTTCGTCCCCCACGCCCGGCGGGTTCTCGCCGGAAATCTGCGCGATCAGCGCCAGCAGCCAGTCGGTGGAAACCGCATTGGCGCCCGAACCGGCGGTGGTTGCCGCGGATTGGATCTTCTCCAGCCAGGCCGCAACCACCTTGCGCCTGACCTTGCCGGTCGAGGTGCGAGGCAGGTCCGGCTCGGGCCAAAGCACCCAGCGGCGCAGGCGCTGAAACTCCGCCAGCCGCGCATTGGCGTGTTCAATGGCAGTCGCGGCCTGCTGCTCCGGTCCGCGAACGACCATCACGGCGCAGGGTTCCGTGCCTGCGGCGGTTTCAATGGCCACCACCGCGCAGGCCATTACGCCCGGCTCCTGTTCCACGGCCGCTTCCAGATCCTCCGGATGCAGGTTCACGCCCGCCGCGGTCACAATAACCTCGCTCTTGCGGCCCAGAAAGCGAAGTTCGCCAGTGGGTTCGGTCTCGGCCAGGTCGCCCGTGGCCAGCCACTCGTCGGTGCGCGGATGCAGCGCTCCGCCTGACCAGGTAGCGCTGGAAATGGATGCGCCGCGCACCAGCACTTCGCCGTCCGGACCCAGCTTCACCTCACACCCCGCCAGCGGCTTGCTGATGGTGCCCCTGGCCACGTGGAAG
>Ga0224528_1001484_pt1 | contig 15301 bp, 12 predicted proteins | sample CBST25metaG_2_FD_179888 | JGI IMG/M metagenome (GOLD analysis project Ga0224528, IMG submission 179888) | Peat soil microbial communities from Stordalen Mire, Sweden - C.B.S.T25 | ecosystem: Environmental > Terrestrial > Soil > Wetlands > Peat | place: Sweden: Norrbotten County, Stordalen Mire...
GATCACGCCGAAAGTCATTCCACGATCACTATTCCGGCGACATTCGATGCGGCCACCGTGCTGCGATACGATGCGCTCCGCAATCGACAGACCTAAGCCGGTACCTTCGTCGCGCGTGGTGAAGAATGGATTGAAGATCCGCTCTGCATCTTGTGGCGCAATTCCCATACCATCGTCCTGTACTTCGAGACGCACGCTGCCACCCTCCGCTTCTGCGCGTAACACAGCACTGCCACCCGACGGCATGGCCTGAACGGCGTTGATCGCTAAGTTCAGCAGGACCTGTTTGACCTGCTCCGGATCGACACAAATGGTAGGCACCGACGTCGATTCCTCCACCCGGATCGTGACTCCAGACATCCTGGCAGTTTCGCCAACCAACTTGGCCACGGAGTGGAGCAGCAGCGCAGGATCTATCGCAATCCGCTGGGGCGGTTGTGGTCGTGCGAAGTTAAGGAACTGGTTTACGATGCCTTTCAAACGTTCCAACTCCCGCTGTGCGAGTTCTCCAAATTCCTGTTTGGTCTCGGAAGGTAGTTGCTCGCGAGTCAGGATTTGGACAGCGCCGTCAATTGCTCCGAGCGGGTTTCGAATCTCATGCGCCAATCCAGCTGCAAGCTCACCCATCGCCGAAAGCCGATCCGCCCGCCGGAGCAGGGCGAAGGAAGATTGCAGATCTGCGTTGACCTTTGCCAGTTGTGTAGCCATTTGTTCCGCTTTGAATCGCTGCGCGCGCTCATGGTCGGCTAACACGCCTGTGAGAGCGCCAAGGATGAAGAACATTCCGACTTCCACCCACTGCGCGGCGAAGTATTCAGGGTTCATACGCCACGCCATCTGGATGTGGGGAATGTATAGAATCCCCGTAACGACGGCGGCCAGGATACCTCCGCGCCAGCCGTACCAAATCGCCATCAGCAACAGGGGAATGTAGTAAGCCCGTTGCAGCAGAGGGTGCAGCCAGGCATGACTGGTCGGAGTCTCGTAGTGCAGGAAAGAGATCGCGAAGATGACCGCGACTGGGACTATGGCTCGAATTGATGGTTTTCTGTGCACATCACTCCAGTTGCCGGATTTTAGCATCTCACCTCCATCCCCAGTTGCCGCATATCGTCCAACGGTGTCCGAAATCGGGCAAGTTGCAAGCAGCGTAATCCGATATCACGAACGCGCAACTCCTTTGATTGCCGTTGTATATCGATTCCGGAGCGATTGGCGTTTCGCGTGCATTTGTACATGGCGTGTCGGTGAGCAATAGGCAAACCGATAAACAAGAATTACTCAGAGATTCACCGAGCGTGCCTTAGACAGAGACATGCATGCAGAGGAGAAGTGATGAAGTTGAAATCGATCAGAATGGCGGTTCTCGCAGTTCTATTTATAGCAACCAGCGTCTTTTCTGTTGCCGCGCAAGACCATGCCATGAACATGAAGGAGCACCAGCTCTCGAAGAAAGAAGTGAAGGCTCTCATTGTCAGCGCGAAGACACCCGAAGATCACATGAGACTAGCCTCGTACTTCAGAGGGGAAGCTCAGCAGATGCAGGCAAAGGCAAAATATCACGAAGAGATGGCAGAGCTCTATAAGAACAACCGGTCTGGAAAGGTCGATATGTCGAAGCATTGCCAGTATTTCGCGGATGAGGCAAAGAAGGCCGCGGAAGCTGCGAATAGCATGGCCGATGAGCACGAAAAGATGGCCGCAGAAGCACGCCAGAATAAATAATCGGACGAGTTCCACCAGTTCAATCTGCAAAGAGAGCGCGCCAGGCTGCATCAGCGGGACGCGACCCTCTAGGGCAAGTATAGGACTTCTTTGAAGTGAGCTGTTTTGAACAGATACAGATGTCGTTGCATGAGAAGGTTTTTATACGAATGATTCGGGGATTCAAACTCGTCGCCGCGGCTCTGGCCTTCGTGCTTTTGGCGAGCGGCCTGTCGGCATTCAGGACTTGCGTACGCGGAGACGCCGCTACATCACCGCAATGCTGCGGTCCGCATTGCGGGATGAAGATGAAAATCCGCCCTATGGGTTTCGAGTTTCAGGCAAAGACCATGGGTGCCGCCTGCTGCAAGATGTCGCCCGTGGTACCGGTTCCTGCATCCATGCCGCAAGTGCCAAGTCACCGCTGGCTGAGTACTCCACTTCTTGCGACCGTGGAGCCGCTTGAGTCTGTACTCCCGGCTCTGGATAAAGCATTGCGGGCCGGAGTACCGCCCGGCAAGAGTTCGCCCCCGCTAGCGACACTCGGCATCTTACTGATCTAGGTTCTCCTTCGCAGTTGATTGTCTCTTTTTGGCGCAAGCATCTCGCGCCGACACCTCCCATTCTTCGCTCAGCAAGAGAGAGAATTACATGATCAGGAACAAGCTGGTACTGGCCTTCGCGGGATTGTTGTCTCTGCCGTTGTCCGCTCAGAATGTGCGGCCGGACAATAAGGTGAGCTTTCAATCCGCAGAGGGCCAACAAGTGGATCGAGCGGTGCAGTTGTCCTCTCCGCCGTCGCAGGCCGATCAAGCAGGAATCACCTTGGACGATCTGGTGCGCGAGGCGTTGCAGAAGAACCCTGCAGTACAAGGTGCGCTGCACGCAGTGGAAGCGCAGCGGAGACGGGTTCCGCAAGCGAAGACTTTGCCCGATCCAATGGTCGGTGTCGGCTGGGCCGGCAATATCACGCCGTTCAGCGTGCAACACGGTGATCCTTCGAGCTATCGCAGCATCACCGCCACCCAACAATTACTCTATCCGGGAAAGCTGAAGCTACGTGGTGAGATTGCAAGCAAAGAAGCCGATGCGGCCCACTGGGACTATGAGGCGGCTCGGCGCCGAGTTACGGTCGATGTAAAGGCTGCCTACTACGACTACTGGTTCTACGACAAAGCCATCCAGACCACACAGAGGAACAGAGAGCTGCTGGAGAAGTTGTCGCAGATCTCCGAGTCGCGTTACCGAGTTGGCAAAGGCATTCAGCAGGACATTCTCCGATCACAGGTAGAAATCTCGTTATTGATGCAGCGCCTCACCGTGCTTGAACAACAGAGGAAGACCTCGCAGGCTCGCCTGAATACATTGCTGGCACATGATCCAGAAGCACAGTTGCCACCGGCTGCAAATCTCCAGCAGTCGGCCCTTACTCTAACTCTGCCGGAGCTGTACCAATTGGCGCGTGAGAACGACACCAGTTTGCAGCGCGAAAAGCAGATGGTTCAACGCAGTCACATTGCAATCGATCTGGCACAGAAGGACTATTACCCGGATCTCAGCGTTGGCTATATGTATCAGCAGCGTCCGGACCTTCCCGACATGCACGGTCTGACATTCACGATCAACGTTCCGGTGTTCTACAAAAGCAAGCAACGGGAGGCCGTAGCGCAAGCGACCGAGGAACAGATCGTCGCCGAGCACAGCCGCGACAATCGCCAAACTGAACTCAACTTCGAGCTGAAACAGCAATACCTGGCGGCGAAGGCCTCCGACGAACTTTTGCGCCTATTCTCGCAGGGCATTGTTCCCCAGTCCTCCCTCGCACTGGAATCCTCGATGTCTTCCTATCAAGTGGGCACTGCAGATTTCCTGACCGTCATCGGAAACTTTTCAATGGTGCTGAACTACGAAATCGACTACTACCGCGAACTGGCAAACTATCAGACCTCGCTAGCACGGATTGAGAGCATGGTCGGGGTAGACCTGACCTCACAGGTTCAGACACCGGGAAACATGCCCGCGCCGCAGAAGGAACCATGATGAAACCAATTACCAAGAGTTTAGGAATCGTCGCAATTATCGTTGTGATCCTCATCGGAGTCATCTATGGCCCCAAGGCCATAGCCCACTTCCAGCACCGGAGCGCAGGCTCGGTTGCGGCAGCCAACTCCGGCGGTGCTCCGGCAGAGCGCAAGGTTCTGTTCTGGTACGACGCGATGAACGCAACGCACCATTACGACAAGCCAGGCAAGGCCCCCGATGGCATGGACCTGGTGCCGCAGTACGCGGACGATGGTGCACAAACGTCTGCTGGGCAAGCTGGAGATATGAGCAAACCAGCCTCGTCTGGCGAGCGAAAGATTGTCTTCTGGTACGACCCGATGCACCCGGCCTACAGGTCGGATAAACCGGGCATCGCACCCGACTGCGGCATGCAACTCGTTCCGAAGTACGCGGACGAGGACGCCGCCACGAAGACCATGGCTGTGGGCACGGTGAGGATTGCTCCGGACAAACAGCAACTTATCGGCGTAAGGACTACAACGGTGGTTCGCGAACCACTCGTGCGTTCGCTGCGCACCACTGGTCAGATTACCGCCGATGAAACCAAGATCGAGCACGTCCATGTCAAAATCAGCGGCTACATCGACAAGGTCTACGTTAACTACGTCGGACAACTGGTCAAAAAAGGTCAGCCCCTGTTCAGCGTATATAGCCCGGACCTGGTGGCGACCGAGGAAGAATACCTGATCGCCAAGCGTGCTGAGAAGAATCTCGGTACATCGGAGTTCAAAGAAGTTTCGCAAGGTGGTCAGGCCTTACTGCGTTCTGCGCGGCAGCGCCTCAAGCTGTGGGATATCACCGACGAGCAGATTAAGAGGCTGGACGAGAGCGGTGAGGTGAGTCGCACTCTAACCTTTTACTCGCCGGTGAGTGGCTTCGTCATGGACCGCAAAGCGTTTCCGCAGACCGCAATCACTCCCGACATGGATCTCTACCAGATTACGGACTTGTCGAAAGTCTGGGTCAACGCAGATATCTACGAGTATGAAGTGCCTTACGTGAGGGTCGGGCAAACCTTGGAGATGCAGCTGAGCTATTACGCCGGCAAAACATACACAGGTAAAGTCACCTACATCTACCCAACTGTCGATCCAGTGACCCGCACGGTCAAGGTGCGCATTGAGTGTGCAAACCCAAACTACGATCTCAAACCACAGATGTTCGCCAACGTGGATCTGAAGATCAACTATGGGACCCAGATCCTGGTGCCGCAGGAAGCGGTGATGGATTCCGGTGACAAGCAGTATGTATTCCTCGTGCACGATGGCGGGGTCTTCGAACCGCGCAGCATTCAGATGGGGCCGAAGCTGGACGGCAAGGTCGTCGTCATGTCCGGCTTGAAGCCGGGCGACACGATTGTAACCTCAGGCAACTTCCTGGTCGATTCCGAGAGCCGGTTGAAGAGCGCCATGAACGGGATGCAACACTAAGGAGCGAATTATGGCCAAGAAAGCTTCCATCTATGCAGCCGTCGCCGTGCTGGTGTTTTGCGCGCTCTACGCCGGCGGTTACTGGCTCCTGCACCGACGCTCCACGGAGCTATGCAGCATTTGCCAGCGCCATATCAAATCCGAAGCACATGTAGTCGTCGAGATCGGAGGCCATCGCCGCGACGTTTGCTGTGCGCATTGCGCTTTGACCGAGGGACGTCAGGAACACAAGCCAGTGCGTTTCATCGAAGTAACCGATTACCGCACGGGCAAAGGGCTAGACCCGCAACGCGCTTGGTTCGTGGACGGCAGCCGCGTTGCCGCCTGCGAACATGACATGGCAAGGATGGGTGAGATGAAGCAGATGGATCAAATGTCGTTTGATCGCTGTTCACCCGGTACCTTTGCCTTCGCCGATTACAAAGCAGCAGAAACATTCGTCTTCGAGAATGGCGGCGTGATTCATAACCTGGCCCAACTACTAACGGAGGTCCAGCAATGATTGATCGCCTGATTGAATTCTGTGCAAAGAACAAGTATCTGGTGTTCTTGTTCGTCGGCGTCGCTGTGATCATCGGCATTCATTCGATGAAGAACACGAAGCTGGACGCCATCCCGGATTTGTCGGACACCCAGGTAATCGTGTATTCGCGCTGGGACCGCAGTCCCGACATCATGGAAGATCAGGTGACCTACCCTATTACCTCGGCCCTGTTGGGGCTGCCCAAGGTGAAGGACATCCGTGGTTTCTCCGATTTTGGCTACTCGTATGTGTACATCATCTTCGAAGAAGGCACGGACCTCTACTGGGCGCGTTCACGCACGTTGGAGTATCTCAGCTCAGTGGTTCCAAAACTGCCCAAGGGCGTGAACGTCGAGTTGGCGAAAGACGACACCGCCGTCGGATGGATCTATCAGTACGCCTTGGTCGATACCACCGGCCACTTCAGCATCGACCAGATGCGGAGTTATCAGGACTGGTACCTGCGCTATTCATTGCAGTCGATTCCTGGAGTTGCCGAGGTAGCCCCGCTCGGTGGATTCGTACGCCAGTACCAGGTGAATGTCGATCCCAACAAGTTGCTCGGCTACAGGATCCCGATCAACATGGTGGTACAGGCGATTCAGAAGGGCAACAACGATGTTGGTGCCCGGCTGGTGGAGATGACCGGTCGCGAATACATGGTTCGCGGCCGAGGCTACATCAAAACGCTCGAAGACATTGGACAGATCGTCGTCATGTACAACGCTCAAACCGGCACGCCGGTGCTGGTCCGCGACATCGGCACGGTCACCTATGGCCCCGACATGCGTCGTGGTGTCGGCGAGCTAAATGGACAAGGCGAAACCGTCGGCGGCGTCGTGATCATGCGCTTCGGAGAGAACGCGCAGAAAGTGATTGAGAGGGTTAAGGAAAAGATCAAGGACTTGGAGCCAACCCTGCCCAAGGGCCTCAAGATCGTGAACACCTACGACCGCTCCGACCTGATCGATCGCTCGGTCGATAACCTCAGGCACACTCTGATCGAAGAGCTGATTATCGTCAGCCTCGTCATTTTGATCTTCCTGTTACATTTTCCCAGCGCCGTTATCCCGATCATCACAATCCCGGTCACCATCATCCTGGCGTTCATCCCCATTCAGTTGTCGGGCATGACCGCTAACATCATGTCCTTGGGCGGCATGGCAGTGGCCATCGGCGCGATGGTGGATGCCGCGGTGGTGGTAGTCGAACAGACCCACAAAAAACTCGAACATTGGAACGCTGAAGGTAGACCGGGCGATTACCACAGGGTGGTCATCTCGGCAGTCAAGGAAGTTGGCGGACCCAGCTTCTTCGCCTTGTTGGTCATCGCAGTCGCCTTCCTCCCGATCTTCACCCTGGAAGCGCAAGAAGGACGGCTATTCAAGCCGCTCGCGTATACCAAGAACTTTGCCATGGCGATTGCCGCCGTGTTGGCCATCACCCTCGATCCGGCGATGCGGCTGCTATTCACACGCATGGACCCATACAAATTCCGGCCCGCGTGGCTGGCGCGCATTGTGAACGCGATCCTGGTTGGCACGATTCGTAGCGAGGAGAATCACCCGATCAGCCGCCCGATGATGAAGCTCTACCACCCGGTTGTCGAATTCGTGCTTGAACACAAATGGAAGACAATTTGCGCGGCCTTCCTGGCGATGGCCCTGACCGTACCGGTGTTCTTCAAGCTGGGCTCGGAGTTCATGCCGCCGCTGGATGAAGGCACGCTCTTATACATGCCCAGTACGCTGCCGGGGATTTCTGTCACCGAGGCCTCCAGAATGCTTCAGGTGCAGGACAAGATCATCAAGAGTTTTCCGGAAGTGGAGAGCGTGTTTGGCAAAGCCGGACGGGTAGAAAGCTCAACCGATCCTGCTCCCTTCTCGATGATGGAGACCGTCGTTGTTCTCAAGCCGCAAAAGAGCTGGCCAAAGCGTGAACGCTGGTACTCGAAGTGGGCGCCCGGCTGGACGCAGAGTACGCTCGGTCGATTCTGGCCGGATCACAAATCGACGCAGCAGTTGGTCTATGATCCCGGCGGGTTGAACGAAGCGCTGACCATGCCCGGCCTCTCGAATGCATGGACCATGCCGATCAAGGGACGCATCGACATGCTCACGACCGGTGTCCGCACTCCGCTCGGAGTCAAGGTGCTGGGCTCCGACCTTGGAGAAATTCAGAAAGTCGGCGAGCAGGTCGAGATGGCGTTGAAGGATATTCCGGGTACGACCAGCGTATTCGCAGAGCGAACCACGGGCGGCTACTTTCTCGACTTCGATCTCAAGCGCGACCAACTTGCCCGCTATGGGTTAAGCATCGATGATGCCAACGATGTGCTCATGGCAGCTGTCGGCGGACAAGAAGTTACCACCACCGTTGAAGGGCGCGAACGGTATTCAGTCAACGTCCGCTACCTGCGCGACTACCGCACCGACATCGACAAACTGCAGCGTGTGCTCGTCTCTACGCCGGGCGGCACACAAATTCCTCTCGGACAGCTCGCCACGATTTCATTGAAGACCGGTCCCGGAATGATTCGCGACGAGAATGGCCGATTGAGCGGCTACGTCTACGTCGATGTCAGTGGACGCGATATCGGCAGTTATGTGGAGGCGGCAAAGAAAGCAGTCCGGGAGAAGGTCAGCATTCCAGCCGGTTATCAGCTCGAATGGAGCGGCCAGTACGAGTCGATGCAGCGCGTGAAAGAGAAGTTGAAGATCGTACTTCCGATCACGCTGTTCGTCGTCTTCCTGCTGCTGTACTTCAATACGAAGTCTGTGGTAAAGACCCTCATCATTCTGATGGCAGTGCCGTTTTCGGCTATCGGGGCCATCTGGTTCCTTTACCTGCTGCACTACAACATGAGCATCGCTGTTTGGGTCGGGTTGATCGCACTGCTCGGAGTGGACGCGGAGACCGCCGTGTTCATGCTGCTCTACCTCGACCTTGCCTACCACGATGCTATGAGCAAGGGACAGATGCGCAGCTGGGACGACCTCCGCGAAGCCATCGTCGTCGGGGCCGTGAAGCGTCTCCGTCCGAAGGTAATGACGGTGTCCTGCATGTTGTTCGGCCTGCTGCCAATCATGTGGTCGGTGGGCGCCGGAGGGGATGTCATGAAGCGCATTGCGGCTCCCATGATTGGCGGCATCCTCACTTCGTTCCTGATGGAGCTGATCATTTATCCGCCTGTCTTCGCCATCTGGAAGTGGAACTACGAGGTGAAGCCTGCGCTGAAGAAAGAAAGCGCAGATCAACGGCAACCGCTGCTGGTGGACGGAGGGACTCATGCATAACCCGAAGCGACCACTCGGATGCTTGCTGTCACTGCTCATCCTCGTAGTTCCGATGTGTGCGCAGACGGCGCGCTATTCGGTGCCGGCTGCTTCCGTAGAGGACAGCTTCTCGGCTTACCACGAGGCGCTGAGTGATGCTGCTGACAACCTTCTTACAGCGGTTGCTCCGCGCAAAACTGAAGCACAGGCCTCGGGTGTGGCTATGAAATGGTCCTATCCCGATGGCAACGTACTGCACCAGTTCGCCGAGCGCTATTGGGGCGGGCAGGACCAAAACGTTCGGCGCGCTGTGGAGCGGGTTGCACTGCTCAGGCCGACGATGGACCCGATCCTGCATGAGGCAGGCGTTCCTGTCGATGTCGCTGCTCTCGTGCTGGTCGAGAGCGGTGGCCGCACGAATGCCATTTCTCCCAAGGGTGCGCTCGGTATCTGGCAGTTTATGCCCGAGACGGCGCGCCGCTATGGCCTGGTCGTCACCCCCGGTCTCGATGAACGAATCGATGTCGTGAAATCCACACGTGCAGCCGCTCACTATCTTCGTGACTTGTACACGCAGTTTGGTGAGTGGAATTTGGCGTTTGCAGCCTACAACTCCGGAGAGCATACGGTCCAACGTGCATTGCAGAACGGCGGCCATGACTTCGAATCTTTGAGTCGCGATGGCCAACTGCCGACGGAAACACGGAACTACGTTCCAGCAGTGCTCTCCGCAGTGCACCTGCTCGGCGGCGCCCTGCCCAAGCAGGTACGGTCGCTAAGTGGTTTAACCAATGCGCGGGTAATTTATGCCGCGTCCGCTCCGAACAACTGAGTTGGTGCAGTATGAGTTTCATCTCTACATTCCGAAGATCGACAATGCGCGCGGCTGGCCGAAGGAACAAAGCTGGATTCCGGTCACGGCAAATGTGGCCTTTGTGGCTGATTTGCGGCGCTATCGTTGCGCTCACATTGGCGGGGCTGACCTTTGCAATTCAAGAGAGTCGGTCCCTCCGAGATGACACGTCTGAAACCAAACTGCCCAGCCGGCCAAGACTTGCGGATTGCGATCGATCACCTTGCGGTGGGGCGTCTCTACTTATTCAGCTACCCCGGCGATCCGGGACACCGCATTCGCTTCGTCGTCCAGCGAACGTTCGACGGTGAGGTGCACACAAATATGGCTTCGTGTCAGGCTTGCTATCGTCCCGAGCATCCCCACCACACGCACAACGGGCAGATGATCTGCGGAATGTGCAACGATCCGATGCATCGCCCCGAGGAGAAGGAACTCACGCAGGAGCAGAAACAATGTGCGCTGGTTCCTCTCCCGCATTCCATGCAGAACAACGAAGTAGTGGTGTCCCAAGCGTCCGTTCTGGAGCAGTCCAGAGCAATGGCTGCGCAATGATCTTACGCACAAGTTTGAAAAGGAGAAACAAATGGTAAAGACAAGCAACGCATTTCTGACAGTGCTCCTCGCGTTCGTTCTCAGTGCCGGTGTGGCAGTTGCACAGCAAGACCACATGGCGATGCCAGATCAATCTCAAGGCAAGCCAAACTCCGAAGAGATGATGAAGGCCTGTCACAGGCATGGCGCCGAAAGCATGGCCGCGCTCGACCAATTGGAGAAGACGATCGCCGCGGGACGCGAGTCGAACGATCCGGCGAAGATGAAGGCGGCGCTCGAAACAGCACAGAAGCAACTTGCGGAAGCCAAGCATCACATGAGCATGTGTCCCATGATGGGCGGGGGACAGATGCAAGATGGCGGTATGGATCACATGGACCACATGAAAGGTATGACGAACGATACCGAAAAACATTGAATAATTCGATGTTCGCCAATGATGATCACAACATGGGGAGCAATTGTCTGGGCAATCTGTCTCCTACCTATCGCTGTATGACGATTTTCTTCGGAGAGAGACATGAAATTTCGGAAGCTCATCCTCGGATTAGTTCTTCAGACCACACTTGCAGTTGTGGCTGCAAGCTATGTTTTTGCTGCTCCTCAAACATTGACTGGAATTGTCACTGACAACATGTGCGGAAAGAAGCACACGATGATGCAGGGGAAACCCGACAGCGAATGCGTACGCGCCTGCGTCAAAGCGGGGAGCAAATACGCCCTGCTGGTTGGAGACAAGATCTATGTCTTGAATGGCGACGTGAAGCAGGTCGATCATTTTGCAGGCAAGAAGGTGAAAGTCGCTGGCGACGTGAGCGGGAGCACTATCACGCTGGCATCAATCACGGAATCTACGAAATAGCTGGCTCACTGAAGGAGCGGGAGTGTCGGGGGGGATTTGCTTCGCCCCCCCGAGCTACAACACTGCCGTTCAAACAAGTTGCTTTGCAACCGCCTCGATCGCTTTCAGACCCCCTTCTATGGCTACTGAAGACCCTATTCGTGTGGTATTTGTCTCACGTGAATCACAGTCTCGTCTTCCGTAGTCGCAGGGCGTTGCCAATGACGGAGACTGAACTCAGGCTCATCGCCGCGCCTGCAATGATCGGGCTGAGCAACAAGCCGAAGAATGGATAGAGCACCCCTGCCGCCACAGGAATTCCCAGGGCGTTGTAGAGAAAAGCGAAGAACAGGTTCTCGCGAATGTTCCGCATGGTAGCGCGGCTGAGTCGAATAGCCTTGGCAATGCCACGGAGGTCGCCTTTCACGAGTGTGACACCCGCGCTTTGCATGGCCACATCCGTGCCGGTACCCATGGCGATGCCGACTTCAGCTTCGCTGAGAGCGGGTGCGTCGTTTATGCCGTCGCCAGCCATCGCGACATGTTTACCTTCCGCCCGCAGCTTCTTGATGTAGGCAACTTTTCCGGCGGGCTCGATCTCCGCCTCCACCGCATCAAGGCCGAGTTGTTTCGCCACTGCAGCAGCGGTACGGCGGTTGTCGCCCGTGACCATGACGAGTGTTAACCCGAGCGAATGAAGGTCACGGATTGCTTCCGTCGTGGTGGATTTAATCGGGTCGGCGACGGCGAGAATTCCTGCTAGCTTGCCATCGATAGCAACAAACATCGCGGTCTTGCCTTCTTCTTGAAGCTTTACAGCCGATGCTTCCATAGGCTCCAGCCCGGTAATCTTCTCGTTCCGAAGAAAATCCGGTTTGCCGATCATTACTGCGCGACCGGAGATATTGCCTGCCACCCCACCAGCCGTCACAGAACGAAAGTCCTTTACTTCTTCGAAATCTATCCCTTGTTCCTTCGCGCCCCGCACAATCGCGGCAGCCAGCGGATGTTCGCTGTTCTGCTCCAGTGAGGAGGCAAGACGCAGAAACTCCTTCGCGTCGAAACCACCACTTGGCAGCACGTCCATAAGTTTGGGTTTCCCCTCCGTGAGCGTGCCGGTTTTGTCCACGACGAGTGTGGTGACTTTCTCCAGCCGTTCGAGCGCCTCGGCGTTTTTCACGAGCACGCCTTCCTGCGCTCCGCGGCCAACACCGACCATGATGGACATGGGAGTCGCTAGACCGAGAGCGCACGGGCAGGCAATGATGAGGACCGCTACGGCGTTTACGATAGCGTGCGAGAGCCTTGGTTCAGGCCCAAGCCACATCCAGAGCGCGAAGGTGAGCACCGAGGCCGTCAGCACCGCCGGCACAAAGAAGCCCGCAACCGTGTCCGCGAGACCTTGAATCGGCGCGCGGCTTCGCTGCGCATCGGCAACCATGTGGACGATCTGTCCGAGCAATGTGTCGCTGCCAACCCGCTCGGCCCGCATGACAAAACCGCCGGGGCCATTGACCGTACCGCCTGTCACTTTGTCGCCAACGGCCTTCTCAATCGGGAGCGGTTCTCCCGTGACCATGGACTCTTCTACGCTGGAATGGCCTTCGACGACCACGCCATCGACGGGCACCTTGTCGCCGGGGACGACGCGTAACCAGTCGCCGACCTTCACCTGATCCAGCGGAACTTCGTGATCGCCTCCTGTTGCGACCTGTCGCGCGGTTGGCGGAGCAAGGTTCAGCAGCGCCTTGATAGCGCTGCCTGTGCGGCTGCGGGCACGCAGTTCCAGCACCTGACCGAGAAGCACGAGCACAATGATCACTGCTGCCGACTCAAAGTAGATGGGAACCTTTCCCATGTGCTGCATCGTCGGAGGAAATAAGCCGGGCATCAGCATCGCCACGGTGCTGAGGAGGAATGCCGCTCCCACGCCAATCGTGATCAGCGTGAACATGTTCAGATTGCGCGTCACGACGCTACGCCAGCCGCGGAGCAGTAACGGCCAGCCGGCCCAGAAGACTACTGGCGTGGCGAACGCAAATTGAATCCAGCGCGAAACGTCGCTATCCATCCAGGGCTGCCGGCCCAGTGCCGGAATCAGGTGCCCCATCGCCAGAACAAATACTGGCATTGTGAGGGCGCCGCCAATCCAGAAACGCTTCGTCATGTCGCGCAGTTCGGCATTTTCCCCTTCATCCGCGACGGCTGTCACAGTTTTAAGTTCCAGTGTCATACCACATTTGGGACAATTGCCGGGATGATCCTGCTGGACTTCCGGGTGCATGGGACACGTGTAAATGGGATGGGCTGCGGAGGGTTTGACCTTGACTATCGAGAGGCCGTGTTGCCGGGGCTTTTCAGCCTCGTTTATGGGTTTGTCAGTAGGTAAGTTGGCTGGCATTGGTTTTCCCTTGATCCTTAACCGGCCACTTCATAACTGGCCCGTGAACACGCGATTACTTGATAGATACCTTCTTAATCATGACGACTAGCAGGACCACTAACAGTACGCAGATCAAAGTCCAGACCCACATTCCACTGCCCATCCATCCATACGAGTTATTCATCATAAAGTCCCTTCCATTGCACTGTTCTCGCTGGCTAGACAAAATGTCTTGTTCGAGTGTGGGTTCCTCGCATATGAAGCGGATCGCAACCTGGCTTACCGCCGATGGATTGCGACCCCATTTGCAGGCGTTAGTCTTTCTAAGAATTCAGGTACAAAGAAGGCCATCCGAGCGAATGTCGGGACACAATTTGCACGGAACCACTCGCGACGATTTAGCCGCAGCAGCCATGCCCGCTTTTCGGAGTTGACGCAGACTTGCACAAGTACTGTTCAGGTTTTAGATCGAACTTCTCCTTGCATTTGGAGCCGCAAAAATAATACGTCTGCCCTTTGTACTCGGATTTCCCTGCGGCGGTTGCAGTTTCGATGTCCATTCCGCACACGTGGTCTTTCACAGCTGTCGCGCTCTTCATTGTGATTGCTCCTTCGTTCGATAGGGATGTTGTCATCTCTGGGGTATCGAGATCTGTGCAATACAGACCACTGTCAAGTCAGCATCTCTTTAAGTTCATGCTGCGGATAGACTGTGTAGCTCTGGATGAACTCCGGAAAACACGGTGGGGCATCGCACGTTGTTGCCTGATTCGGTCGAACTTTGCGTCGATTCCATCAAGAGTCATTCTCATTGTGCGCACGGTAGGGCCGAACGCCGCATGCCCGGCCTGCGGCAGTTACTCATCACGGATTCATAGTCACCAAAGGTTAAGAAGAGACTAAAAAAGCTCTTGATGTGTTTCTGCTCTTGCTAGCTTCGAGCATTGCTTTTGCCTAGGGGTATCCCGCATCCGGCAGCGTCACGGGCAGCGCGTGGATGTATGGACAAAAGGTTATGACCGCTATAGTCGAGCGATCCTTCGGCGGGCTGGAGAAGTGCCGACGTCTATGGAATAACTGCGAGCAAAAGCTCAACTCAAGCATGCAATTCATCCATCTCGCGTTCCTCGTCCTAATAACTATTACGAAGATCGTGAACACAAGTTCTTATGTCTCACGGGAGCGGTAAAAGCATCTAAGTAAGCAGCATCGGAATAACCTAACCCTTTTAATTCCAATTTACTACAGTCCAAAATCTGAAAAATCAACTATTTCTTTTAGAGTTACCCTTAATGCTCGTCATTGGCAATATAGTATCTCTTGTCGATTATGACCAAACGTCCAGACCTGCAAAAGTCCGGACCGAGTGTGAACGTAGTAATTTTGGTTTATTTGGTTGTCGAGGAGCGAGGATGAAAGATTTACGGACTCTTAGGCGTCTGCCGGTTGTGGTAATCGCATTCGTCTTCATGTTGTTCGGCTTTTCCAGCGCGTTGTTGGGAGCCGACAAACCGAAGACGCCGGACAAGGCGCAGAATGCGGGCACGGCTGCCGATAGTGCGCAGTTTGTGGGCTCAGAAACCTGCAAAGGTTGTCACGAGGATATTGCCAAGGGATTTCAAGAAAACCCGCATACCAAGATATCGCTGATGCATGGCAAAGCCGATTCTAGC
>Ga0224528_1001488_pt1 | contig 15270 bp, 11 predicted proteins | sample CBST25metaG_2_FD_179888 | JGI IMG/M metagenome (GOLD analysis project Ga0224528, IMG submission 179888) | Peat soil microbial communities from Stordalen Mire, Sweden - C.B.S.T25 | ecosystem: Environmental > Terrestrial > Soil > Wetlands > Peat | place: Sweden: Norrbotten County, Stordalen Mire...
CATCGACGTGGGATATCGCTGGTTTGATCGCAAAAAGATTGAACCGCTCTATCCCTTTGGTTATGGGCTAAGTTATACCAGCTTTAATTACTCAGACCTCAAGGTGGTCAAATCCTCCGATGGCGGTCTCGATGTTACATTCACCATCCGTAACAAGGGTGGCGTGGCGTCGGACGAAGTGCCGCAGGTCTATCTTGATGCGCCAGGGACGATTCCGGGGGGCGTGCAGTTCCCGGTGCGTACCTTCGCTGCGTTTGACCGCATCACTTTAGCGGCCGGAGAAACGAAAACCGTGACGCTGCATGTGGCGCCTCGGCAGTTACAGTATTGGTCAACGAACGCCGACAAGTGGATCACCGCGATTGGCAAGCGGAAAGTATCGGTTGGCGCCTCTTCGCGTGATTTGCGCCTCGAGACAAATGTTGTCGAGTAGTGAGAGCGAGTCAGCGCACCCGCGTTCCGATTAAAAACAGAGAGAACGCTCGCTGCCTGCCAGAACCATCGCCGCTTCATTCCTGGTCAACTTTTCTCAAACCGCGATGAAAGGAATCGAATGTCGAAAAATCTAGAAATTGATCGTCGAACGTTTTTGGGAAGCGCCGCGTTGGTGTCAGCAGGTTTGTGGATTGGATTTGGAACCCGACAACTAACAGCAGAGGCCACTGCGCAGGAGTTGCAGGATGGCTTCGCCAATCCACCGGCATCGGCCCGCCCATGGGTCTACTGGTTCTGGATCAACGGCAATCTCACGAAAGAGGGAGTTACCGCCGATCTGGAGGCAATGCAACGAGTGGGCATCGGCGGTGTCCTCATCATGGAAGTGGATGGCTCGCCGAAGGGCAACATTGCGTTTGGAACCAAGCCTTGGCAAGAGATGTTTCTGTTCGCTTGTCAGGAGGCAGACCGCTTGGGCATCGAGATCAACATGAATAACGATGCCGGTTGGGCTGGCAGCGGGGGGCCCTGGAACACGCCTGAACTGTCCATGCAGCGCGTGCTGTGGTCGGAAGTCGCGCTCCAGGGAGGTCGCAGTTACGATGGCGAACTCCCTCTGCCGAGACCGCAACCGGACGGCCGCAACAGCTCCGGTGGGCTTGGCGGAGAGCCTGCTCTAGAAGCTGAACATTACTACCGGGACATCGCAGTGCTTGCGTTTCCTTCTCTGGAAAACAATTCATACCGGATTGCCAATATTGGATTGAAAGCCGGTTATGATGCCAGATCGACGCCGCCCGGGATTGATATGGGGATTCCCATGCTGCCAATCAGGTTTGATCCGGCACCAGTCAATTCCACGATTGAGTTGACGCGGATTCTCAACATCACTGAACACTACCAAAACGGTCGCCTGACCTGGGATGCGCCGGCGGGAAACTGGACCGTTGTCCGCTTCGGACATGGTTCGACAGGAGCGTCCAACCATCCGTGCCCGCCGGCCGGGCAAGGCCTGGAGTGTGACAAGCTGAGCAAGGTTGCGGTCGAGCAGCATTTTCAGCATTTCGTCGGGGAACTTCTTAAGGTGATTGGTCCACTAGGCGGCAAGACGCTTGTCTCCACGCACGTCGACAGCTGGGAAGTGGGCTCACAGAACTGGTCACCTCTATTTCGGGAGGAGTTTCAAAAGCGGCGCGGCTACGACCTTCTGCCCTTTCTCCCAGTGATGACCGGGCGGGTGATAGGCGATGCCGAAGTCTCCGAGCGGTTTCTGTGGGATCTGCGGAAGACGATTTCGGACTTGATCGCCGAGAACTATTATGGGCATCTTCGCGAATTGGCAAACGCAGCCGGTTTGCGCCTGTCCTCGGAACCCTACGACGGAGACCCGATGGACGAGATGACGTCTGCGGCTTATCTAGATGAGCCGCAAACGGAGTTCTGGTACCATCGTGCGAATCAACCCGTCAACGAAGCGGGGGACTTCGGCGACGCATACCGTTCCTATTCCTGGGTGGCTGGCATGGCATCAGCCGCGCATACGAATGGCAAGAAGATTCTCGCCAGCGAAGCTTTTACCGCAATGCCTGGTGAGAATTGGCTCGGTCATCCAGCCACTCTGAAGCCTCTTGGCGATTGGGCATTCTGTAGCGGGATTAACCGCCTCATTATTCACCGCTATGCAATGCAGCCATTTCTCGACCGCAAGCCCGGCATGACAATGTCGTTCTGGGGTCAGCACTACGAGCGGACGCAAACATGGTGGGAAGAGTCAAAAGCCTGGCACGAGTACCTTACGCGCTGCCAGTACATGTTGCGCCAGGGGCTGTTTGCCGCCGATCTTCTCTACCTTCAAACAGAGGCTGCGCCCAACAGATTCATGCCGCCCAGCGTGGATATGAAGAACCCTATCCCGCCCGATCCTCCGGGATATAACTTCGACGGCTGCACGGCGGACACGATATACAAGCGCATCTCGATCAAAGACGGTCGCATTGTGCTTCCCGACGGCATGAGCTATCGCCTGCTGGTCTTGCCAAAGGAAGGTGAACAGGTGCAAGCGGGATTGATGACGCCGGAACTTCTGAAGCGAATTGAGCAGTTGGTCAATGAAGGAATGACGATCGTTGGGCCGCGTCCAGTGAAATCGCCTAGCCTGACCAACTACCCTGCTTGCGATACAGAACTGTCCGCAATTGCCGACAGGCTTTGGGGAAGTACCACGGAGCCAGCGGGCGACCGCAACGTGGGCCTGGGACGTGTTGTCTGGGGAAAGACGCCGCAGGAAGTCTTGACTGCGATGAATATTCCCGTGGACTTCGCGACTGGAGAACGGGGAGTCTTTCGGTATATCCATCGGCGCGCAGACGATGGAAGCGATATTTACTTTGTTGCGAACAAGAACAGCAAAGCCACCGAGACCGTATGTTCCTTCAGAGTTATAGGGCGACGTCCGGAGTTTTGGTGGCCCGAGGACGGAAGCATCGAAAAACCGGCTGTGTATGAGGATTCCAATGGAGTGACGAGCGTACCTGTCCGGCTCAACGAATTCTGCTCAGTGTTCGTGGTTTTTCCCGGCCAAAGCAAGGTGGAAGCGGACCGTGTTACCACGATTGCCCGTAACGGCAGTGTACTTACGGCGGGCTCGGGAGCTACCATTCAGGTCTGCCGAACGCAACGTGGTTCGTTTGAGAGCCTGGTATGGCAACCGGGGAAGTATAGTCTGCAACTGGCCAACGGCACGGTGAGTACCTTCAATGTTCCCTCCGTAAACCTACCGGTCATGATCGACGGTCCATGGAAAGTAGAATTCGCTAGCGGCTGGGGCGCACCGCAACAGGTGCGGTTCCCGGAACTGATTTCATGGACGGAGTATCCCGATCCAGGTGTCAAGTATTTCTCCGGAAAAGCGACTTACAGCAAACAAATCCAAATTCCGGTTTCTCTGGTGAGCAAAGACCGCGCCCTCTACCTGGACCTCGGAGATGTGGGAGTTATCGCCAGCGTAAAGCTAAACGGAAGAGATCTTGGCATTCTGTGGCGAGCCCCGTTCCGTGTGGAAATCACGAGCGCAGTGCATGCTGGTGCGAATTCACTGGAGGTGATGGTGGTAAATCTGTGGCCGAATCGTCTTATTGGGGACGAACAACTTCCGGATGATTGTGAGTGGACATCATTTGCTGGCTTTGGACCTCCGCCTCCTAGTGGGTCGGAAGCGACCGCAGGTCAGGTTCTCCAGCGGCCAGTTATGCAGACGCTGAAAGCATATCCGCAGTGGTTGCTGGACGGAAAACCAAGTCCGACAGGTCGCTTTACGTTCAGTATTATCAAGGTTTGGAGCAAAGATGCACCGTTGCTTCGATCCGGTTTGCTTGGCCCCGTCACGCTCGTCTCGGCTGCACGAGTCACACAGCCACGCTCCGCTCGGCCCAAGATGCAGCAGCTCTAGCGCCAGTTGATGTTCATCTAGGGCGTAAGACAGAAGCGGCGAGGTAGATGAAGGCCTGAAAGCTGGAGTCTGTTTTACAACTTCTCATGGCGATGCCTCTGAATTCCTTGAGTCTTTGAAAGAAGTTCTCGACGAGGTGTCGCCATTTGTACTTTTTCGCGTCGTATTTGGCCGAATTCAACCGCTTGGCTCTTGGTGGAATCACGGCTTCAACTCCGCGTTGCCATAGATCGCGGCGCAGCCAATCCGCATCATAAGCCTTGTCGCCCAACAAAGCGCCAAGCTGAGCCCGTCGAGTAGCGCGGCCACGCCAGTTGTTTCCCCGCGCTGCCCGGGCATAAGGCAGAAGCTGAGTTTGGCAAGTAATCTTGGGTTCTTCCGCACATTTGGTGATACTGCCTAACAGGCAGAAATTGCGGTAAACTGACACTGATTTTACAGAGGTTGCGGCGCGGCGTTCTTCTCAGCGGCCGCGCCCAGATTGAAGTGTGCGCGCTTGTGGTTGTTTTCTGTCCGTTTTCACCAAAAGTGCGGAAGAGCCCAAACCAGAATGCCAGAATCACGGTCATCTGTATCACTGGCGTTCCTCATTGTTGCCCGGACTCCACTTATGAAGTGCTTATGCTTTGCTCATACTTCGCTTAGATTCGCATCCATGAAGTATTTGGCATTGCTCCTGCATTCCTCTTGCTTCGCTTATCATCACCATACAAATAGATGTAGCCTACATCGTAGGTCACGGATGTCCGGTTAAAAGTTGAATAGATTCAACTGGTTGCCTGAGTTATATAAGTCATTTTGGATTTCATCTTACTGAAGTGCCTGTAAAATGGGAGTTTTCTCGAAAAGGGTAACACTGAAAACCTGTAGAAGTTGGTAGAGGCTGGCCTCGATTTTCAGCCGTTTGCGCACGATGGCGACCAGCACATAGGCTGAAACGGCGATCCTTCAGCGTGAAGCGGTAGAGTCGTCGAAAGTCGACGTAGCCGCGATCCATCATGTAAAAGGCACCAGCCTCAAGGTCGATTTCGTCCAGAACGTTCATGTCGTGCACCTTGCCGTCAGTATGTGGATAAAGGCAGGAATCGATCCATGCAGATCAAGCAGCGTGTGCATTGTGACAGTACCCTTATGCTTGCGGAACTTGGCCCAGGGAAAGAGCATCAGGCAGAGATCGATGGTGGTCGAATCCAGCGCGTACAGGCTCTGATCCAGATCGACGTCCATCGAGTCGCCGACATAGAGAGGCCGCGCAATGGTGATCAATACCTGAGCAAAATAACGCGCGACACATCGGCAAAATTCGCGGTCAGGTAGAAACCAGATCGGTTGCTGGAAGATGGTGTGCCCTTGGTTCATGCACCATCGTCAACCACGGATGCCTGCGATTCGACCTGGCAAAACGAAATTCAAATCGCGGCAAGAAAATATGACAGATAACCATCTGCGATGCAATCGATTGCCGGAGGTGAAAACGAGTTAAACCGGACACCCGTGACTTCTTTTTAAGCGGCGTGCAAGGTGGCTTTTTCTTGAGAAAAAAGCCACCTTGCACGCCGCTTTCGGTCTGTACCAATCCCGAAACTGCTATATTCTGGGCAGCCCCATTGATTCGGCCTTTGGAAAGTAAGCCACGTTGGATGAGCGCATTGGTTGGTGCGAGTTGGATTCCCAGGCATGACCAGAGAGTCTGCTCATTGGCGGAGTCAGATGGGCAAGCCTGAGGCGCGTGGCCCCGGTCTCGATTTTTAGGCTTAGCCACTGGCAATTTTCAGCGGCCCTATTTATTTTCGACCGTCTTCACCAGTTCCGCAAAATATATGGTGTGGTAGTCCTTCTCCGGATAGAACTCCGCATCTAACGATGGCACAAGAAAGCCTGCGCTCTCCATCTGGCCCCGGTAAATCTTGCGGGCGATCACCGTCAGATTTGCTTCTCTGAAGGTGGGAACGCCATCGACAAAGTCCGGGGTCAATCTCGACTGAGCGATTTTGTCGGTGTCGCGGCCGGATTTGCTTCCCAGGATGTTGAGTGCTTTCCTGTATTTCTCGTCGTAGAAGCTCACCGAGAAGCGCTCGAATGCGTCCATGAATTCGTGGGTATAACGCGGCGGCCGAACCAGCACGGTGACGACCGGCCGCTGCCAGATAAAACCCAGGCTGCCCCAACTGATTGTCATCGTATTGAAGTGCTCTGCATTCCCGGCAGTCAACAGAGCCCACTCATTGCCGATATTCTGGAAAGCCTTGGTAATAGCATTGTCTGCAATAGCAAATGGCATTACAAAAAACCTCCTCTTCATTTATGAATCGTTGCTACGATTATCGCTTTTTTCTCACCGGAAGGAACCGCCGGATTCGCCAGGTCTCGATTTGAGACCCTGGAAGTTCAAAAGCTTCAGCCACACCTATTACTCCCGATATGTGGCCCAGGCTTCTCGAATCTCGAAGAAGGTCTCCGGGTCTCGATACCTTTGTTTGTCCGCTATCGCTTCGTGGATTTATGCTGATCGCCGCCAGCCGGTCGGTCTTCTCGGCTCGGATATAGCGCCGCACCATCACGTTCGACTTGTGTCCGGTCTGGCGCATGATGGCCAGCTCCGACGCCCCGCTGTGATAGGCCGCGGTGGCAAAACCAGCGCGCAGCGAGTGCGCCCCGTAACGCGCGGGATCCTTCTCGCTCAGTCCGGCCCGCTGAAAAGCCTTCTTCACGATCTCGCCGATGGCGCGCGTGCTCAGCTCGCCGTGGATCGTTTGCGTGGCCGTGACGTGGCGAAAGATCGGCCCATCCTTGATGTTTGCTTGTTTTAACCACTATTTGAGCGCGCGCACCGGACAGGTCAACCGCTGAGTGGCGTCGATTCCGGCTGTGCGCCGTACGTAATCTCTACTTCGCTTCCTGATCGGTCTTCGAGGTTGGCAGTTCGAGAGTGATGCCGCGCTTGTGCGCGTGCAGATCCTCAACGCGCAGCGCGGCCAGCTCTGAGCGGCGCAGGACTCCGGCAAAGCCGACCAGCAGAAGCGCGCGGTCGCGGCTGGCGGCCAGCGACCCCTCGGCCTGCGCGATGGCCTTGCGGATCAAATCGAGCGTGGCCGACTCCTTGCCGCACTGCCGCGTGCCGATTTTTCTGCGGATGCCGCGCAGCGTCTCGTGCACCATGTGATTCGCGCAGGGCAATGCGAGGCCCTGGTGCTGATAGACCAGACCGATGGTCGTGGTATGCCGCCCGATGGTGCCGGCATGGCGGCCGAGCTTGGTCAGCATCACAGATAACAGCGCAACCGTTTCGGGCGCGACCGGGGAGGGGTGTAAGCCCAATACACTCCAGTTTCTGACCCTGATCGCGGGTAGCGAGCGAACCTGTCCTTACTGCTGTGGCGGTGGAGGCGGTGGCGGTGGCTGGTGATGATGATGATGGTGGTGATGGTGTATTGGCGGCGGTGGTGGTGGTGGTGGGCCGTCCTGAGAAACTGGCGCTGCAGAGGCCATCATTCCGACACTCAACAACAAGCCTGCGACGAGCAAAATGATTTTTTTCATAGTCAATGAATACCATTCATTCGTTCCGGCTGATGTGCAAAAGAATACTAGTCGTGCTCAAAGTCGGGAGAGCGCCAAAAAGTTGGGGGGCAGGCGGCTTGGCGGCGGAACCTCGAATGCCGTTGCCGAAATGTTCCCTCCAGTTCATCATTGAGTATCCTGGTCCGTATTTGGAGTAAGATGTGAGCGCCACGCAGTGACCACTGCCTCTGTTGTTTCTTCACGAATTTCCTGCTGACAACCTGGTTGATTGTCGAATGAACGACCTCGTCGCAAGCGGCGAGGTATCCTGCAAAAAACCAAGTTGACATTACGCCGCAAGCGGCGGGGAATTAGACCCGAGAGAGATTCAACGAATCCAGTACTGATCCGTTCTCCCTGTTGCCATCAATGCCCACCGTGATTGGGCCGTCCGGCAGCGGCTGTGTCTCCCACGCATCCTCTGAGCTTTCGTACTGGTTCAGCTGTCGCTCTTTGCCCAGTGCCTGTTCACCGCCATCCGCATTGATGGTCACCACCTCGATACGCATCTTCATGTCCGGAACCTTCACCACTGCTGTTGCATCAAAATAGCTAGCCGGTCATTGGCTTCCTGCAGGTTGAACTGGTCCGGCTCCAGCGGCCTACTGAGGATCGCATATTACGGTGGCTGAGGCTACGATGGCCTAATCTGCACTTTACGGTACGACCGAATGTAATCCAATTATGCGAGCCTCAGTAGATTCCTTTAACCGCTATCGAGACTCACGAGGCAATCGCCCATGGCTGCGCGCAGCCAATCCCATGCGCCGGACGGTGTACTTGGACTCGCATCCGTCAACATTTGGATGCCAGCCTCCACCATCGTTGGCTCCAGCATCGCGCTGCCTTCGCGTTGCCGATTTAACATCGACCGGTAGCCGGTCGGGCCACCGCAAAACTCCGGCGGCGTCTCCCCGCGGCGGCTCAGGCAAACAGGGGTCTCGCCTCTCTGGTTTCGTCCTCTATGTCGAGCCCTGAACATCCCATTCCCATTTATGCAAGGTGTCGCAGACGTAAAGAAACCGTTGACCAACTCGCCGGACTTGAAGATCAGTTGAGGGAGCTTGCTGCGACTGGCTGCGAAAAAAACCTTCCAGGAGCAGGTTCCTTCGGTTGCCAATAGAATTCAACTTCACGCTGCCCTGGAGTTCGTCAAGGACGGGACATACTCGTGGTCACCAAGCTGGATAGACTCGCCCGCTCGGTTCGGGATATGATGGCGATTCTTCAGACCTTGGAGAGTAAGCAGGTTGGGGTGCGGATTCTGAATCTCGGCATGGACACCCACACTCCCACCGGCAAACTGATGCTGACGATGCTGGAAGCAGTTACCCAGTTCGAGCGGGAAATGATGCTGGAACGGCAGCGGGAATAGCCAAGGCGCCAAGTCGGAAGAGTGCTACAAATGGCGCAAACCCATTGCCGAAGACCTGCGGCACAACGTTCTGAAGATGGCCACCGAGGGCACCATCCGAAAAACGATTGCCTCACAGCTTGGCATCGGCGAAGCTACCGTCTATCGCATTCTCGCTATCAAGAAAACGCTCACCGCCTAATCTGTTCTGGCTTCCTCGAACTGGCCGACCCCCGACTTTTTGGCGCTCACTTATTTGGCCACAAAGAGCGCATCGCGGCGATGGTCCGTAAATACGCGCGAGCGCCCAAAAACACGCTGGTCGTCTCGCCCGATAACTGCTTTAGCTCGGAGATCAACGAGGCAATTCACGCCGAGTTGCAGGCGAAGGGCCTTGTTCGCAGGGAAGTGCATCGGGTCGAGGTGCTTGTGCCTGCCGGCAGGACCTGGGCGGGGGATGCTCGAATGCATACGACTATTTAGCAAGTGGTCTGCTGGGATCGTGAAAACGTTCTCTTTGCTTTTTGCCTTTGTGCGCTGACTTTTGCAAAGCGAAGAAAACGCAGATATTACGCTATGCCATAGAACACTTTATAGAATGCGTGCAATATTCTTCTTGACAATGACTAGGCCAGAGTTTCAATATTCTCCGCTGTTTGGAAAGCGTTTACTCAATTGATTGGGAGACAAAACGTGAAAAACTTTAAATGGAGTGCCCAGAGCCTTATTGTTGTGGCTTTTCTGGCTCTTATGGCCTTGGTCGTTTGTCATACGGCCAGTGCACAAACGGTAACGCGCATTACGGGACGGATCACCGATCAAACCGGGGCGGTGATTCCCAAGGCCAAAGTCACGGCGCATAACGAACTGACCAACCAGGACGTAGGAACGGTTACAACCTCAACAGGTGACTTTACATTTACCAATATTCGGCCGGGGCTTTACGATGTTGCAGCAACTGCTCCCGGATTTGATACTGCGAGCGAGACTGCTATCCATGTGGTATTGGATGCAACTGTTACGGTGAAATTAAAACTACAACCAGGAGCTGCGAGCGAAAGCGTAACCGTACACGCCGATGAAATTCAGCTTGACCAAAGCCGACCTGATCGCGGGGAAGTTTTCAACGCAGAAGAAATAGAAAACGCGCCACTAAACGGCAACAATCCCATAAGCATTGCGGCCACGCAACCGGGTGTGGTTTACGGTGGTGCGCAGAAGTGGCAACGTCCCTTTGACAACTACAACATGAACCTCTTCTCGGCTAACGGCCAGGCGGCCGATGGCAACGATTTCCAGATTGACGGCACGCCCGACAATGCTGTTGCCTGGGGAACCAGAAGCATTGCGGCTGCTCCGCCTGCGGCTTCCATTTCCGAAATGAGAATCATCACCAACCCCTATGATGCGCAGTACGGCCACACCGGCGGCGCGGTTTTTGACATGGTGACCAAGTACGGCACGAACGATTTTCATGGTCAAATCTACGAGAACATGCGCCGCACGTGGCTGCGCGCCAATACGCACTTATCGGATGCCACTGATGCCGCCAAGGGCAAATCCTGGGTGGATCAGTATGGCTTCGAGGCCGATGGTCCGCTGAGAATTCCGCATTACTACAACGGCACGGACAAGACGTTCTTCACCTTGCAATACGAAGGTTATCGTAGCGGAAATCCGCTTACCGAACTGGACTCGGTTCCGCCCTTGAGTCCTGGATCGACGACGGAGTCGGTTGCCAAGACCGGCGATTTCAGCGACGATTACTACTATGACAACGGTAGCAATTTATCTACCATTATCTATGACAACAACACGTATGACTACAATGGCGTTTCCGATGCTCGCGAGCCATTCGCCAACAACGCCATCCCCACAAACAGGCTGAATGCGTCAGCGCAGGCGATTCTTAGCTACTACCCCTTGCCTAACCACACGACTCCGACGGGGTCGAACTGGGGCATTGATAACCATCTTGCCGTAACTCAAGAGTCCGACACCAACAAGAGCGTGATAGCGCGTGTGGATCATACTTTTGGTCCGAAAGATAAAGCCTATCTGCGCTTTCTGTGGAACAAGCACTTCGAGTACGACCCCTATACCGGTATCGAGGGCGCAGCCAAACAAGGACTCGATCTGATTCGTCAGAATGATTCTTTCTCCGCGGACTGGGTACACACTTTCAGCCCCAGATTGCTCTTAGACTTTCATCTTTCCTACAACCGTTACGTGGATAACCAGAAGTTTGGAGCTACTCCCTTTGACATGACCAATCTGGGATGGCCTTCCAGTTACAACTCGACAATGCCGATGACGACATTTCCAGAGATTGAACTGAGCGAGTATACCTACCTGGGAGCCTCCAGTGGGCCCCGCGAAACCATCACTAACGCCGTGGGCGGCCTGCCTACACTGACGTGGATGCGCGGCGCACACATCGTCAAGGTTGGTGTCGACTATCGTCTGATGCATAACAGCGCCTACCAGGCGGGTTGGTCGGCGGGCGAACTCTACGTGGCTCGTCAGTGGACTCAGAAACACTGGGACTACTGGGGCGGCTACGCGGAAGGCAACTCCTGGGCCTCGCTGCTGACGGGAACAGCCGATAGCGGAACTGTGAATGATGATGACAAACTGAATGTCAGCTTTCCTTACTTTGCCGCCTACCTTCAGGATGACTGGAAGGTTACCAAGAGGCTGACGGTGAATCTGGGCGTACGCTACGATCTGCAGTTCCCGCCCAAGGAACGTCACAATCAAACCGTAACGGACTTTGACACCACCAGCGTCAACCCGGTCAATGCAACGGTTTCCTCCCTTCTTCCCACCGGCATTACACTATTGGGCGGAAACACCTATGCGGGCGTAAACGGTAATCCTCGCACCTTCTTCAACCTCGATACGCTGGTGCTTCAGCCGCGCGTTGGCTTCAACTTTGCGGTAGATCCCAAAACAGTGATTCGTGGTGGCATAGGTACCTCCTACTCCACCTACAGCGGCTATGGCAACGACCAGGGCTTCAATCAGGCCACCAGCTATGATGCCAGCGACGACAGCGCCTACACGCCAAAAAATAACGTTGCCGATCCCTTCCCTTCCATCCAGAAGCCGACCGGCGCGACGCTGGGTCTGGCCACCGAAGTGGGCGACGCTTTTAGCGTCTCCAACCGTAACTTTGTTTCGCCGGGCGTGCTGAACTACTCGCTGGGCATCGAGCGTCAGTTGAACTCCCATACCACGGTAGACTTGAGCTTTGTGGGCAGCAAGGGATTTCATCTGGACAGCTCGGACGACATCAACCACATTAGCGAGCAATTTTCGCGGCAGTGCAATATGGAAGATGGCGCCACCTACACCACGTACAAGAATTGCATTACCTATCCCACTTCCGCTTCGATCTTGGCTTCGAATCCGGAATATGTCAGCAATCCTTTCAAGGGTGTAACCGCCTTCGAAACAGCTGGCAACGGCAGCAGCTACTATACCAATTCGTATGTGTCTGCCAGCATCTATAGTCGTCCATTCCCCGAGTTCGGCGCGATTACGCAAGCGGAGCAGAATCAGGGCTCGAACGTCTATAACTCGGTCCAGGTTGTGGTGACTCACCGCTGGAACAATGCACTCACCTTCCATGGCTCCTACGTGCGATCGAAGCTGACCGACAAGGGGGGGTACGCGGATACGGTCTATCGCATCCCGCTGCACTATCTGGATCTTGGAGATCGTCCGAACCGCTTCACCTTCAATGGCGTCTGGCATCTGCCGGTCGGCAGGGGCAGGACGCTCCTGGCTAACTCGAACCATCTGATCGATGCGGTTGTGGGTGGCTGGTCACTCAGCCCCATTTACATCTGGCAAAGCGGCACGCCGGAAGGCATCGGTCTGGAAGTTGTCAAGAAGCAGAACTCTAGCCATCATCGCGAGATGCTGAATGGTGCCCATGTCATTCGCGGCATGGGGCATTGCGTCGAGTGGTATAACCCGGACGACAACTACAACCTCGCTTTCGCCTCCGGTTCGAACACCACTGGTTGCACTTTGGGTGATCCTGACTTCATCGTGCGTCCGTCCTATGCTGCGGTGAAAGATTATCCTTACCCTGGAATTCGTGAGCCAGCCTATCAACAGTTGGATGTGAGCCTGAGCAAGACCTTCGTCATTACCAACAAGACAAAGCTCGATTTTCGCATGGACGCATACAACGCGCCCAACCACCCGACATGGAGTACAGGCTACAATACTGACACCTCTTCTTCCTACTTCGGCACCATCGATCTGGATACCACGGAACAATCGAATCAGCCCCGTGATGTGCAGATATCGGCCAAGTTCATCTGGTAAATTACCTCAGCAACAAAGAGATCGGGCGCTTTCATGGCGCCCGATCTCTTAACATGGGAGCGACCGGTGAGACTTTATAAAAGTTTTGCGGCAATTATGACAATAACTGCTTGCTATTTGGCTGGCTGTGGTAGTGGAACCAGCACTAGCACTAGTACGACTACAACAACGACAACTGCCGATATGGGTACGCTGACCACGATGGGTGATACCTATACGTACACTATTAAAAATGCTGCTAGCAGCATGGTACTTGGTATTTCTGGGCAGAGCCAGACAAACAGTGCGTACGTGGTGCAGGAATCGTCAAGCACATCCACAACAGATATTGACTGGCACTTTATGCCAATTGGCACTGATGAATATAACGCAGAAAACATGCTTACTCATCAGGTGCTAGGTATTCAGAGTGCTTCTACTTCGACAGGCGCGCGGGCGTTGCAGTATCCGGACAATGGTACCGATGATCATAAGTGGGAGTTCTATCTTCTTACGGATGGCAACTACCTGATCAAAAATGTCAACAGCGGATATTACCTTGAGGATGCTGACTCCTCCACTTCGTCTTCTGCCACTATCGACCAGGGGACTCGTTCGAGTAGCAGCACTGGATGTACCTGTCAGGAATGGGCAATTACCTCGACAGGCACCGCAGCTTATCCTTCACCAATGAGCGTCAGCGGCACGGGCATCTACGTTCACGATCCTTTTATGCTGCAAGATCCGACCACTCATTACTATTGGCTCTACGGTACGCACCAAACAATGGCCTACGCAACTTCCTTATCCTCCACAGCTACTACCGCTAGCCCCAATGTCTTTACTTGGACTAAAGCTAGTTCGGACTATGGCGCTTGCACCGCAGCGGAAGGAACTTACTGGCTTACTGTAGATAGCCGATGCCCTATCATCGGTCCTGATTTTGCTTCATGGAGCGGGTTACAAACCCCCCCTACATATAACAACGATGAGAACATCGATGTTTGGGCTCCCAGTGTATTGTATAGTAACGGAACTTACTATCAGTATTACTCTATCCCTTACGAGCCATCCACGGGAGCTGAAGCGGTCATTGGATTAGCTACAGCAGCTACTCCTTATGGAAACAATTCGTCAAATGCTACCGGATCAAACTGGACGGATCATGGCTACGTTATCTCATCTTGGACTGCAGGAACGACAACTGCCCCTACAAGCACGGTATGGAATTTTGATTCCACTACCACATGGAACGCTATCGATCCTGCACCATTTGTTGATGCTAGTGGAAACTGGTGGCTCGTTTTCGGCTCTTGGGAGGACGGAACGCACCTGATCCCGCTTGATTCATCCACCGGACTTCGCTCTGGTACCACAATGTACAAGATAGGCTACCGTCCAGCGGCTGGCGAAGAAGGTCCCTTCATTTATTACTATCCAACTACTGGGTATTACTACTACTTCGCGCCAATCAACACTTGCTGCGATGGAACAAGTAGCACATATCGCACCATCGTGGGCAGAGCAAGCACCGTAACTGGTCCGTATTATGATCGTAGTGGTATAGATTTGGCGTCTAGCGGCGGAACCATCCTGGTTAGTTCGCACGGCAATATCTACGGCCCTGGTGGTGGCAGCGTCTTTACTGATACCGGTTCCGATGGGACTCAATCACTGCCCACGTTTGTTTATCACTACTACGATGGGAACAATAGCGGTACACCTACGTTAGGTATTAATCGCTTAGGCTTTGACTCCGATGGCTGGCCCTACATCAAGTAAGGATGTATATTGAGTTGCCTTCTTCCTCTCGAAAGATGCAAGGCGCTACAATATCCTTTTGTAGCGTCTTGTAAAATTACAATTACATTTCACCACAGCTCTATTCGGAGAGCGCAAAAAGTCGGGGGGCGGGCAGCTTGTTCAGAGCGTGTCAACGATAGTGAGACGGGTGTCGAGAGAGTCTAGTGTCCAGAGTCTAAAATAAATATCATAAATAGCGATCTTTTTCGCATCGAATACAGCAGAGGTTATCGATGCGTAGAGGTCGTCCAGTAGCGGTTGTTACAGTCACCACCAAGCAGCGGTCGGAGCTTGAGGCATGGAGCCGCAGGCCCAAGACGGGGCAGGCCTTGGCACTTCGTTCCAGGAT
>Ga0224528_1001496_pt1 | contig 15207 bp, 10 predicted proteins | sample CBST25metaG_2_FD_179888 | JGI IMG/M metagenome (GOLD analysis project Ga0224528, IMG submission 179888) | Peat soil microbial communities from Stordalen Mire, Sweden - C.B.S.T25 | ecosystem: Environmental > Terrestrial > Soil > Wetlands > Peat | place: Sweden: Norrbotten County, Stordalen Mire...
CCGATAACGCCTGAGCGCAGACCGGCGCCACTGTCGTCCTGAAAGCTGGTTGGCAACACGACGGCATAGCCCCAGCCGCGCTGGATGGCCTGCTGCTGCCAACTTGGCCCCTCGTTGCCCGGCCCGCCCGGCACCATCTCCGGCAGGCTGTGGGCAAACGAAGCGATGGCCACGGGACTGAAGGCCAGTTCGAGCACCGCCGGAACCGGTTTTTGCACCGCCGCGGGCACGCCGACCACCAGATCGATCACCGGCGCAAGGGCCGGATAGCCACTGTTGTCGATGTGGCCTGCCAAGTGCTTTTCAACAACCGCGACCCCGCCCAGCGTGATTTTTCTGGTTTCCAGCGTCTCCCAACGAACATGGGGCGCGTTGGCCGGCACACGGCCCAGCACCTCGCGGTCGAAGAGCTCGACAATCTGGGGCCGGCGCTGCTGCCACCAAAGGTTGGCCGAACGCACCGGCCGACCGTTTTCAAGCTTCAGCGGGTCAGGAAGATTCGGATAAGGGTTGGCCTTGGCCTCGTCGTAATTGACCGCGTTGGGCAGCTTCAGGTTGTGGCTGGCCGGCAGGCGCAGTTCCTTGATGCCGAGCTGGTCCATCATCTGCTGGTGGTCAGCGAGCGCGGCGGCGTTTTCGGCGGCCTGCCGCGCGACTCTGGCCGCCTTCCCGTCCTGGTCGGTGGCATTCTGCGTCCAAGCGGAAAGCGGCAGCAACACTGCCAACGAAGCCGCGCAAACGGCCCCCCAATGCTTTTTTTGCATTGCAAAAGCCTCTTTTCTGCGATTTTATTTGAAAAATCTGGCGGCCCCAGCATAACGACTGCGCACGACACAGGGCAAGCAGAACGCCTTGCAGCCGTCAAGTCGCGCCCCATTTTCCAATGATTACTTTGGGGTAGGAAGGGCCATTTAAGAAATTTGAAGATAAATTCAAGCAAATGCGTGTTTTGCCGATAGAGAAGAGGAGTCTTTTTTCCTATAAAGAGGTTACCCTCATGCAGTGGCTACGCAATCTTTCTGTCTCACGTAAGCTGATTTACGCCTTTGGCGTGGTTTGCGGCCTGTGCGTCGCACTCGGAGCTTACACGTTGCTCACATTCCTCGGCATTGCTTCGAAAAGCGCGAGCGTGAGCACTAGTTCCTTACCTTCGCTCATCGCTCTCAGCGATGCCTCCGGAGCCTTCAGTTCCATTCGCCGCGACGATCTAAACCTGATGCTGTGCCAAACCCAGGCCTGCACGGATGAATACCGTGCCGACCGCCAACAGTCGCTTGATCTGTACCGGAAGGCGATTCAGACCTACGAGCCGCTGATCACCAATCAGGACGAACGCAGCACCTATCAGAAGTTCTCCTCGGCGGCCAGCCAGTATCTTGAAACCAGCGACAAGATCATCGGCTTTGTCAATGCCAGCAATCCCGGCGCAGCTCTGGATCTGGGTCTGTCCGATCAGGTTGCCGATAATATAAAAACCGCGTCGACAGCCATGAATAGCGCCATGCTGCTCAACGCGAAAAACGGCCAGCATGAAGCCGACGCGGTCACCTCCGCGGCCAAGCGCTCAAACTGGGTCACTATTTTCGTGACGCTGCTGATCCTCGGACTGTGCGCCCTGGTTGGCCGCATTCTGGCCGGAGAGATCGTGCCTCGTCTGGTCCGGCTGAACGACGTCTTCCGCGCCATGGCCAGCAAGGATCTCAGCCACACGGTCGAGGTCACGGGCTCCGACGAAATTGCGCAGGTCGGCGCCGACTATAACGCCAGCATCGAAGTGCTGCGCGAGGTGCTCAAGTCGGTAGGCAAGAGCGCCGAGATGCTGTCGAACTCGACGACCGAGCTGAGCGCCCGCAGCACGCAGAGCGCCGGCAACGCCCGCACCGAGTCCAGCAAGATCAACCAGATTGCCGCCGCCGCACAGGAGATGACGGCAACCATCGGCGAGATCAGCCACAACTCCGAAGATGCCGCCACGGCCAGCCGCACCTCGGCCGAAAACGCTGAAAAGGGCGGAGCCGTGATGCAAGCCGCCGCCACGACCATGGAAAAGATCGCTTCGGCGACCCGCTCGGTCTCCGACAAGATGACCTCGCTGGCCCGCCGCTCGGAGGAGATCGGCAAGGTGGTCAGCGTGATTCAGGAGATCAGCGAGCAGACCAATCTGCTGGCCCTGAACGCGGCCATCGAAGCTGCCCGCGCCGGTGAGCACGGACGTGGATTCGCGGTGGTCGCCGGCGAGGTTCGCCGCCTGGCCGAGCGCACCAAGGGTGCCACAGAGGAGATTGCCGGCACCATCCGCAGCATCCAGGACGAGACCAAGGCCACGCTGGAAGTAATGGAAGAGAGCCGCGCCTCGGTCGAAAGCGGTATGCAGGAAACCTCCAATGCCCGCGAGAGCCTGAACGCGATCATCGAATCCTGCAAATATGTCGAGCACCAGATTCAACTGATCGCCACGGCAGCCACCGAGCAGACCGCGGCTTCGAGTGAAATCTCGGAGTCGGCCGGCCAGATCTCGCAACTGTCGAACGAAACCGCGCAGGGTGCCGAGGAATCGGTCGAGTCCATCAAGAACCTGGCCACCCTGGCCGCGGAGCTCGACGGCATGATCCATCAGTTCCGGCTCGACAACGGCAGCCAGAGCGGCAGTCGCTACACCAGCTCGCTGCGTCCGGCTACGTCGTCTCTGCGCATTGCGCAGGGCGACTAGCCCCCAAGCTGGCGGCAGCTTGCGCCCCTGATCTGCGTCGGCGATTCTTTACCCCTCCATCGCCGAACAGAGCTGCCGCCTTCACCACCGCGTTGTCGGAACCTCCGGCAGCGCGGTTTCTTTTTCCCGTCTGTTTTCCCAAAGAGGACTTTCCCCGACCGCACAACTTCTTCGCCCCGGTCAATACCCCTGCCCACATTCTTCCGTGGCAGATCGAGGTTTCCGTTCTACACTCCGAAACAGGGGTGGCAGACTCGCATGAGCGCTGTTCTCTATGACCTTATCGTGATCGGCTCCGGGCCGGCTGGCCAACGGGCCGCCGTGGCCGCAGCCAAGATGCACAAGCGGGTGGCCGTTGTGGAGGCGCGCGCGGTAGTGGGCGGCGTCTGCATCAATACCGGCACCATCCCCTCGAAGACCATGCGCGAGGCCGTATTGCACCTGTCCGGCTACAATTACCGCGCTCTCTACGGCATCAATTATCGGGTCAAACAGACGATCACCATGGCCGATCTGGCCTTCCGCACCCAGGCCGTCGTCAAAACCGAGATCGAGGTCACCGAAGCACAATTGATGCGCAATGGCATCGACGTGCTGCACGGCATCGCCAGCTTTGCCGACGCGCACCACGTCCGCATACGCGCGCCGCAGAACGAAACCGTGCTCGAGGCCGACCGCATTCTGATCGCCGTCGGCACCCGACCGGCAAGCTCCTCCAAGGCGTCGCTCAACGGCCGCACCATCGTCAACAGCGATCAGATTCTGAACCTTGAAGAGCTGCCCAAATCACTCATTGTCGTAGGCGGCGGCGTCATCGGCGTGGAGTACGCCTGCATGTTCGCCGTCCTTGGCGTACGGGTTACGTTGATCGAAAAACGCGATCGGCTGCTGGAGTTCGCCGACCGCGAGATCGTCGAGGCGCTCTGCTATCACCTGCGCGACTGTCGCGTCACCTTCCGGCTGGGCGAGGAGGTCGACAGCATTGAGGAACAGGCCTCGGGCGGCGTCGTGGCCCACCTCAAAAGCAACAAACGCGTTCCCGGCGATACGCTGCTTTACGCCGTGGGCCGCCAGGGCAACGTCGAGGATCTGAATTTGGCCGCTGCGGGCCTTGAAGCCGACAGCCGCGGCCGCATTGCCGTCGACGAACACTTCCAGACCAAGGTCGCGCACATCTACGCGGCCGGCGACGTAGTCGGCTTCCCCTCGCTGGCCTCGGTCTCCATGGAACAGGGTCGCATCGCCGCCGAACGCGCCTTCGGCGACAGCAAGGCCGCGGCACATCCGGGAGCCTACCCCTACGGTCTCTACACGATTCCCGAAATCAGCTTTCTGGGCAAAACCGAAGAGGAGTTGACCGCGGCCGACGAGCCTTACGAGGTTGGCATGGCCTACTACCGCGAGACCGCGCGCGGACAGATTCTCGGCGACCTCACCGGCCGGCTCAAGATTCTTTTTCACCCGGAGACGCGCCTGCTGCTTGGCATACACATCATCGGCGAAGACGCCACCGAGCTGATCCACATCGGCCAGGCGGTCATGGGCCTGGGCGGTACGATCGACTACTTCATCGACGCTGTCTTCAACTACCCAACCCTGGCCGAATGCTACAAGGTCGCCGCTTTCAACGGACTCGGCCGGCTGCGCAAGTACCAGAAAGACTAGTTCACAGTTCGGAGTTCACAGTTCGCAGCAAACTGCTCACTGTGAACTCCGAACTCCGAACTGTGAACTGTGAACTGTGAACTGTGAACTGTGAACTGCAAGAGAGAAGGGCCGGGGAGCGATGCTCCCCGGCCCTTCTCTCTTGCTTAGTAGCGGCGCAGGTAGGTGCGCGAGAGCCGGTCGTGCCAGCAGAGGTGGTCCTCGTCGAAGAGGAACCAGACCAGACCGAGCCCGAGCGGCAGAATCGAAAACAACACCGAGGCCAGCCGCGCCAAACGCTGCGCCCTTGAAGGCACATCGCCGTCGAGGGTCACCAGCCGCAGATGGGCATACTTCATGCCCGGCGTGCTCTTGCCCAGCACATAGAACATTTGGAGATAGACGGCTCCACTCAGCAGCAGACCGCCCACCGCATCGACAACCAGAGTGTGCAGCGTGGGCATCTCCGAGGCATGCACCAGGGCCACCAGAGCCACGGCCAGAAATGCGCCCACGATCAGCGCGCTGTTCACCAGGGTGACCATCAGCCGCAGACCGATGGGCGCGGACTCGATGCGCGGCGCCCGATCGAGAAGGTAGTCGCTCTCATCGAGCAACGCCTCTTCCTCCTCGCTTTGCGCTGGCAGCTTGAAGCTCGACCAGTCCTGCTCGGACCAGCCGGGGACCGCCTCGTTCGCAACCGGCTCTTCAGCGGCAGGCAAAGTGGAAACCGAGCGTGGGTCGACCTCGAAGATGCTCAGCTGCGTGCCCGGCTCCTCCTCCGCCGCGGCAGGGCCTTCGGCCAGACGCGGGCGAACGCGGCGAGTGGCCACCAGCTCGCGCGGAAACTCGATCAGGTTGGCGTGGATGGTACGACCCGGCTCGACGACTTCGACCGACTCGGGCTGGTAGGCGGCATCCGCCGTTTCGCTCCAGAACTCGGGTTCAGACTCGGCAAGAGGAGCGCTGGCAGAGGACTCCTGCTGGCGCTCGGCAAAGTCCGGCTCCCAGCGAACGGAGTAGTCCTGCGGCGCGGAGGTGGAACTCTGCGCTGGCGGTGCCACCTGTTCCGGCTCCGCGGCCATGGACGGCTCCAGGCGCGCCGACACGAAAGGCTCAGGCAGAGCCACAGGCGCGGCCTCAAGAACCACGCGCGCCGCCGGGCAAGGCAGATCTTCTGTCGAGCCTTGCTGCGCGGCGGCCTGGGCTGCTGCTTCTTCGAGCCCGGCCAGCACCGTCACCGCGGTGGCATGAGCCTGCCGGGCAGCCTCGGAGGCCGCCTGCGCCCGTTGCGCAGCCTTCGAGGCGGCACGCACGGCCACGCGCGCCTCCTCGGCCAGAGCCTCGCTATAGCTCGGCGCCTTGGCATAACGCGCGGCCACGCGCGCCGCCGCCGCCGCCGCGCGACTGCTGGCATGGTGCGATTCGGCCGGAGTGGCCGGTGGCTCGATGGCCACCCCAACCCCCTTGCGAGTCTTATGCGCGGCCACACGCCGGTTCACTTCCTGCTTCCAGGATTCTGCGGAGAGATCGATCTGGCTCGACATTGTACTCAAAGCTGCTGCATCCCTTCTGCGTACGCCCTGTTCGTTCTGCCGGACATGTCGCGGTTCTGCCCGGAAAGCTCCAGCGAGCGATTCGCCGGTTTCCCGGAAACATTCGGTTGGAAGAAGGGAAGATCGCAGACACTACGGCATGGTTCCCATGAGCGGTTGCCACAGGAAAGGAAACAGTCCGTATTTTTGTGTTGCCAGAGCGGCGAGCGGCGCGTCTCTATCGATCAGAAGCCAGGTTTGCTATGCTGAGCCTTGACTCTTTGGTCGACCTTGATGCGTCCTCGTACTCTAGTATGTATCACGCTCCTAGCCCTCTGTCACCTTGAACTTAAGGGACAGATGTTGACTCATGGGCTACCCTCTGCCGCGCAGGCCTTCCCCGCTGCCTCCAGCCGCGACACCGTGCCTGCCGACGGTGCAGTTTCTCATGAGCTTCCTGACGATCCGGGCCAGGAACTGCTGCCTATCGCTGAACCCGAGCCCGTCCCCGCCGCCGGTTTGCCCGTCGACTGGGATGCCGACGACCAGACGCTGGTCGGCGACGCGCTCACCCTCACCGGCCACGTCATCTTTCACTATCGCGGCTACACGCTGCGCGCCGACAAGGTGGTCTATCACCGCGCGACGACCGAGCTTGAGGCCGAGGGCAACCTTGAGGTCAGCGGCGGTCCGGCCGACGTGCTGATCCACGCCACCCACGGCGATATGCGCCTGAACATGCACACGGCGCGGTTTTACAATGCTCACGGTTCGCAGGGACTGCGCTCCTCGCTCAGCCGCAACGCCTACAGCACCAACCAGCCCTTTCTGTTTACGGCGCGCGTGCTGCTGGAAACCGGCGAGGGCCGCTTCCAGATGATCGACGGCTCGATGACCAACTGCCAACTGCCGCATCCGGACTGGCAGGTGATCGCGCACACCATCAAGCTCGAAGACGGCGTGGCCTCGACCAGCAATTCCTTCTTCGAGCTTCTCGGCATGCCGATCTTCTACCTGCCCTATCTGCGCCATCCCTCCGACGAAAACGGCCGCGAGAGCGGGTGGCTATTGCCGGTCATCAGCAACTCCTCCATCAAGGGCTTCATCGTCGGCACGCAGTACTATTGGGCGATCAACCGCAGCATGGACATGGTCATCGGCACCGAATACTTCAGCCGCCGAGGCTGGGCGCCGAACGGCGACTTCCGCTACAAGGGCCACGGGCTGAACAGTGCGCTGGTCCGCTGGAATTCCCTGCTGGACCGCGGCGTCGTCCAGCAGGTGTCCACCACCAGCACCAGCGCCTCAGGCGCGACCGTCACCACCACCGCCTCCAAGCACGTCGACCAGGGCGGCGTCGACATCGTCGCCGAAGGACGCCGGGACTTTTCGCCCTTCACGCATGCCGCCGGCAGCGTCGATTATCTGTCCAGCTACACGTACCGGCTGATCTTCAACGACAACTTCTCGCAGGCCATCAGTTCGCAGGTGGCCAGCAAGGTCGGCCTGACTCACGTCCACAACGGCCTGGTACCCTCGGCGGTCATCGACCGTTTCGAGACCTTCGCCAGTTCGACGGAGGGCGACGAGGCGCGCATTCTTCACCTGCCCAGTCTGCGATTCGACGCGGTGACCGAGCCGCTCGGCACAACACCGCTCTACGGGGAACTGGGTTCCTCTCTCAGCTTCATGAACCGCTCGGAACCGCACTTCCACGCGCGCAATGTCATTCGTTCGGACATCTATCCACGCCTCATGCTGCCTTTGCACGCCGGGGGCTGGGATCTGGTGCCCGCGGTGGCGCTGCGCGACACGTCCTACTCCATCAGCCAGAAACCGGATCTGAGCGACCTCCGCCTCGGCGTACCCACCATCAGCCACAGTCCGCTGAACCGTGTCGATGCCGAGGCCTCGCTCGACCTGCGCGCCCCGGTCCTGACCCGCGACTTTGTGCTGCCGGGCCTGAACCGCATGGTGCGCCACGTCATCGAACCCGAGTTCACCTATCGCTACGTGGGCGGCATCGGCAACCAGGGCCGGCGCGTGCTGCTGATCGACACCTCCGACATCGCCACCGACACCAACGAAATCGGCTACTCGATCACCCAGCGCTTCTACGCCCGCCCGCTGCATGAGCGCGCCTGCGCCGAGGGCGAAAGCTGCCCGCCACAGTCCCGCCAATGGGCCAGTTGGCAGATTGCCCAGAAGTTCTTTCTCGATCCTTACTTTGGCGGCGCACTCATCTCCGGCCGACGCAACGTCTTCGACTCCACGCTTGATCTGACCGGCGTCGCCTTTTTGACCGGCCCGAACAACCGTGCGCCGGTGCTCTCGCGCATGCGCTTTGAGATGATCGACAACCTGCGCGTCGAGTGGGATCTGGACTACGATCCGGTGCAAGGCCAGATGAGCAGCGACAATCTCTTTGCCGGCTACAGCTTCGGCGAAGCCACCATCGGCATAGGCCATGCGTTGCTCAACGCCGTCGATGAGAGCAGCGGCTCAGCCTCCACGATCAAGAGCCAGCAACTGACGCCTTTCCTGACCATCGGCAAGCAGAGCAAGGCCGGCTTCAGCCTCGCCTCCAACGTCAGCTACGACTTCGTGCATGGACAGTTGCAGCACGGCGGCGTGCAGGCCAGCTATAACTGGGACTGCTGCGGCCTGACGGTTGGCTACCGCCGCTTCCAGCTCGGCTCGATCCGCGACGAGACCCAGTATCTGTACAGCTTCACCATCGCCAACTTCGGTTCGGTTGGCGACATTCGCCGCTCCAATTCCAACTACCGCGACCCGGCCCTGCCGCCGGCGTATTAAAAGCAGGGACGAAAGGACGAGGGAACAGGGAACGAGGGAATAGGGAATGAGGGATCAGCGGCTCGTGAATATTGAACAGCCAAAAAACTTCATGGACGGCATGGTCTGTTTCCTTTCCACTGTCTTCTGTTCCCTCGTTCCCTGTTCCCTAGTCCCTGCTCTTTTGTCCCTTGCTCCCCCACAGCGTATCCTTTTTGAAAGAGGAATTTTCACTTGGTAAAGATTCGTTTGCTGGCCGCGCTTCTGGCGCTGAGCATCACCGTGGGTTGCAAAGCCCAGTCCTCCGCCAACACCGCGCTCGACAGCGCCACGCTTGCCCGTCGCGTCGAGGTTCTGGTGCGCGCGCAGTACAACCTTCCCGCCGAGTTCGACGTGACCGTCGGCGCGCGCAAGCCCAGCAACATCTCTGGCTATGAGACGCTGCCAGTCACCATCGCGCATGGAGCCAAGTCGCAGGTCGTTGATTTTCTGATCTCGGCAGACGGGCAGAAGTTCGGCCGCCTGGAGACCGTCGATCTGGCCAACAACGCCATGTTCCATATCGACACGGCCAACCGGCCGATGCGCGGCAATGTGGCCGCCAAGGTCACCGTCATCAACTTCGACGATCTGGAGTGCCCCTACTGCGCGCGCATGCATCAGACGCTGTTTCCGGCCACGTTGAAGCACTACGGCGACAAGGTGCGCTTCGTCTACAAGGATTTCCCCCTGCTTGAGATCCACCCCTGGGCCATGCGCGCCGCCGTCGACGCAGACTGCCTGGGCGCACAGAGCACCGACGCCTACTGGGCCTTCGTTGACTACGTGCACAGCCACGGCGATGAGGTGAATGGCCAGGATCATGATCTTGCCAAGAGTCAGGCCGCGCTCGACCGCATCACCCGCCAGCAGGCCACGATCGCCAATCTCGACACGGCCAAGCTCGGCGCCTGCCTGACGGCGCAGGACGAGACCCGGGTACGTGCCTCGCTCAAGGAGGGCCTCGCGCTCGGCATCGATGGTGCGCCGGCAGTCTTCGTCAACGGCGAACGCATCAATGGCGGCGCGCAGCCGCAGGAAGAGGTCTGGAAGGTGATCGACCGCGCACTGCGCGCGGAAGGCATCGAACCTCCCGCCGAGCCTGCAGCCAAAACCTCTCCCGCAAAGTCTAATTAGTGTCTTGCCGCGCTCGGCGGCCACTTGCGCTCCCGGGAAATCTCCGTGGTTTCACCTACCATTTCCCGGGATCCGGATTTATCCTTGATTTTCGGAGCCTTATCGCGGTTCCTTAGGAGAAAGCAGCTTGTACGAACCCTCAAAACGCAGCTCTCGTTCTGGACGGCTTCTGTTGGCGACCGTCGCGGCAGCCTGTGTCCTGCAACTGGCCGCCTGCCATCGTTCTCCTTCTGCCGACGTCGTGGCCACGGTCAACGGCAAGCAAATCCTCAGCGCCGACCTGGAACGCTACTATCAGGCCAGCATCGGCAGCGCGCCGCAGAAACCCTCGGAAGAGGAGGCCAACACGCAGCGATTGATCGTCCTTCGCCAGATGATCGAGGATGAGATTCTGCAGCAGCACGCCGCCAAGGTCAACCTGGTCGCCAGCGACGAAGAGGTCAGCGCCAAGCTCACCGAGATCAAGGCGCGCTACACGCAAGAGGCGTTCGACAACCAGCTCAAGCAGAGCAATGCCACGCTCGACGACTTCAAGCGCGATCTGCGCCGCCAGTTGACGCACACCAAGGTGATCAATAAAGAGATCGAGTCAAAGATCAACATCACCGACGGCGAAATCGCGACCTTCTATGCCGCGCACAAGGCCGACTTCAACTTCATCGAGCCGCAGTACCACATGGCGCAGATCATCGTTACCACCGCGCCGGCGCAGCAGCCCGGCAACCTGCAGAACAACAAGGCCACCAGCGAGGCCGACGCCAAGAAGAAGATTCTGACCCTGCACAATCGCCTCGACAGCGGCGAGGACTTCAGCACCCTGGCTATGAACTTTTCCGAGGACGCCAGCACCGCCCCCAATGGCGGCGACATGGGTCTGATCGCCGAATCGGCGTTGCGCAACAATCCAGTTGTCTTCGAGTTGATCGGCAAGCTCAAGCCGGACCAGTACAGCGACGTGATTCCGGTAGGTGGCCCGCGCGGGCTGGCGGGCTTCGCCATCTACAAGCTGATCTCGCGTGAACCGGCCGGCCAGCGCGACTTGAACGATCCGCGCGTGCAGCAGTTCATCCACACGCAACTGCACAACAGTCGCGCGCAGTTGTTGCAGAATGCCTATCTGGAGACGCTGCACAACGAAGCCAAGGTCCGCAACTATCTCGCCGAACGGCTTCTCAAGCAGGGCGCACAGTAGCCCCCATTTCGCGTCAGAAACAGAAAGGCTCCCCTCGCGGAGAGCCTTCTTTCGTTGCGCAGATCAAGTGGTTCTCCCCCTTGCACGCATTGATGCAGGGCGCGTGTATTGGAGAGCTGCCCGAGTAGCGAGAATCGTCTTGCAGAACCTCACCCAATCGCCAAGGCCGGCATCCATGACCGCCTTGGCAGCCGCGCCGCCACGTTGTGCCACACGCGACGCGCCAACGCCAAGCTCCCATCATCGTTCCCGATCAGCTCATGCGCAGCCTACCTGCCACCATCGCCTTCGGATGGCAGCTGACACCCGTCTGCGCCTCGACCAGCGCCATCCTAGAGCATTTTTCCAATACACGTGCAGTGTTGAGTGGCGTGCAAGGTGGTTTTTTCTTAAGGAAAAAGCCACTCGGCATCCTGCTTTCGCTCTACACCAATTGGAAAAATGCTCTAGAGCAGCGCCGGAGTAGGCAATCGACTCCAAACGCGAGACGGCCTCCGCACAGTGTGCGGAGGCCGTCTCGCGTCTTTCTGGAATACTCGACTTACTTCAGGTTGCCGCTCGCATCCATGGTGATACCGGACGGACCCTGATTCTTCTTGGTCTCGTTCGACTTGCGCGTGCCCATGGCCTTGCTGCGCCAATCATCGGCGGAGGCAATATCAGCTTTGACAGCAGCATTATTGCCAAAGTCGATGTCGGCCTTGCGACGATAGGTCAGATTCAGGTAGGCCATCGCGTCGTCATAATTAGCGCGATTGGCCACAGCCTGATTCAGATACTGCAGACCTTCGGTCACCAACGAAGTATTCTTGGCCTTGACCTCATCCATGACCTTCTTGGGAGCCTTGGTATTGCCCTGACCATCGTCATTGAGGCCAGCGCCTTGCAGTGCCGAAAGCACATTCTTGTGCGCCAGATCCCAATCGATCACGCCGATCGTGTAAGCCGCCTCAGGATCGTTGGGGTCCTTTGCCAGAACCTGCTTCTGCCAGATCTTGGCATCATCGGCCCTCTTGATCTGGTAATAGATGCCAGCAATCTGCTTCAGACTGTTCACATCATTCGGATCCTTGGCAAGAACATCCTTGAAGATCGCGATGGCCTGCTCGGCAGTCTTCACATTGTCAGCCGTTTCCAGTCCGGGAACGATGTTCTGCGCCAGAGCCGTGCCCAGATAGGTCTTTGCCGTCGGCAGGTTGGGATCAAGCTGCGTGGCCTTCTGGAAGTGGCTGATCGCCTCTTCGTAGTGAGCGCTTTTATACGCTTCCACTCCCTTGTTCAACTGATCACGGGCTGCAAGCTGATTGCACCCGCTCATGGCAAGCACCATGCCGGCAAGGGTCACCGCGAACGCCGTAATACGTGCGGGTCGATTCATGTTCGTATCCTTCTCCTTCAGGCGATTGCCTATTGGTTGCGCGCCTGGAATCTGTTCAACTGGCGCCGGGCGGGAGCAGCCGGAACCAGATCAAAAGAATTGTACTCTGCCGCCACCCGGAGGCATCGCTTCCGGACGAGGCTGGTGGCGTCGAAGGCATTGCTGCCCTCCCAGTCTGCCAGCCAAATACGTGCGCGCTTCGCGGCCGCAACCGGCGGCGGCCATGGGCCGGAGCCGATTGCCGCTGCACGCCTGCAGTCTACTGACCAGCCTGAACCTTCGGCGTCATCAGACCGATGTGATCCACGCCGGCGCCACGGCCGATGTCGATAACTTCGGCGATGTACTGGAAGTTCAGATCGTCGTCCCCACGCACAAACATGATCTTCTCGGCGCGATTGGCGTAGATGGCGTCCAGCTTGGCCCTCAGGTCAGCCTTGGCCACGTCGTCCTCGTTGATCTTGTAGCTCGGCGCGCCTCCCGCTCGATACATCACCTGCACCACGATCGTACGATCGTTCTGCTTTGGCTGCGCGGTCGGATTCTTCGGGGGCTGGGGCACCAGAGCATCCAGGCCCTTCGGCGTTACCGGCACGATGACCATGAAGATGATCAGCAGCACCAGGAGAACGTCGATCATGGGCGTTACGTTAATGTCGGACGAGTAGCCTCCCCCGCCTCCAGTTGTCATTGCCATGGCTTAAAACTCCTCGTTTACCGCAAAATCGTTGTGTGGGACTCGAATCGCCGCTTACTCAGCAGCCGATCCGGCGAGGTTGCCGTCCTTCTTCTGTGTCAGCAGGCCGATCTGGTCCACACCGGAGGTACGCACACCGTCGACGGCGTCTTCCACCGCGCGATACTGCGCACGCGCATCCGCGCGGAAGTAAACGGTCTTGCCCGGCTTATCTGCCAGCTTCTCGCTGACCTTCTGGCCGATATCGGCAACCGAAACCTTATTCTGTCCCAGAAAAACTCCACCGTCCCGCGTCACGGCAACAACAATGGCATCTTCCTTATCCGCGTCGGGCATGGCAGTAGCATTTTCCACCTTCGCCATGTCGACGGCCACCTTGTTCTGCAACATCGGGGTGATGACCATAAAGATAATCAGCAGCACGAGCATCACGTCCACCATCGGAGTTACATTGATGTTGGCGTTGATGTTGGCGCCCGCTTTGCGATTCGCAATTCCCATTGTAGGGACTCCGTGCGTTTGAATTTTCTTGCCGAACGACTCGGCACTTTTATTGGTTCAATCTGACCGAGTGCGAACTGGAAACCGGCGGGCAGTCGAGGGATCTTCGCTCTACTGCCCCCCGCAGGTTCTCGCTCCAGTTAGACTTCGTTACTTCTTGTGGCTCTGCTTGATGAAGTAGTCCACCAGCTCGCTGGAGCTGTTGTCCATCTCCACGTCGAACGACTCAACACGGCCCGTGAAGTAGTTGAAGGCCATGACGGCCGGAATAGCAACGAGAAGGCCGAAAGCGGTCGTAACCAGAGCTTCGGAAATACCACCGGCAACTGCGCCGATGCCCGAGGTCTTCTGCGTGGCGATCTGCTGGAAGGCGTTCAAAATGCCGCAGACGGTGCCGAACAGTCCCACGAAGGGAGCCGTCGCGCCGATGGTGGCCAGAACCGAGAGGCCGCGCTTCAGCTTGGCGTGAACGATGGCCTCGGCGCGCTCCAGAGCGCGGCCCGAGCTGGCAATCGTATCCTCGGTGGCGGCGCCAGCCGAAGCATTGAACTCCTGCAGGCCGGCGGTGACAACCTCGGCCAGATGGGACTTCTTGCTGCGGTCGGCAATCTTGATCGCCTCGGTCAGGTTGGCGTTCTTCAGAGCACCAGCCACCTTCGGGGCGAACTCACGCGACTGCTTGCGGGCAGCCGTGAAATAGAGGTAACGGTCGATCATGACAGCCAACGACCAGATGGATTCGACGAACAGAACGATGGCCACACAACGGGCCAATGAACCCATGTGTTCCCACAGGCCCATCGGGCTGAAGTTGATCGTCTGCTCGCCTTCCTGCAGGAACATGGCGAGGCTGCTAACCGTATGCGAAGCGAATTGTGCAAGCTGAGCGAGAATCACTGAATCGTTCCTCCTAAGGAGTTTTCTTGTGAACTGAAAGTTCCCTTGCGGGTGCTGAGAATGCGCGTCTTTCGGATTCGCATTCGGTTCAAGAGCAAGGCTCCCTGCCCCTTAACAACTTTGACGGGGAGCCCAGGACTTCATCATCCGCCCAAGGTAAAGATCACGTTGACCGTGGTCTCCACTTCTACCGGATCGTTGTTGAGCAAGTATGGCTTGTAGCGCCACTGCATCACGGCATCGCGAGCAGCCTGCTGCAACATCGCCGGACCGCTGATGACGCGCAGGTTTTCGATCGTACCACTTTTGGAGATCGTCGCCTGCAAAACCACGGTACCCGACACACGGGCAGCCTTGGCAATCGGAGGATAAGTCGGCTGCGTCTTGACAATCAGCATACCTTGCATGACGCCAGCCGAGATGTTCACCTTCTTGGGAGCCGCCGCCTGTACCTTCTGCGCAGGAGCAGCCTTAAACATATTCTCCGTCATCGGAGTGCTTGAACCGCCCAGACCTTCCATACCGGCGACACCACCAAAGCCAGAAGAGGCAGGTGCTTCCTTTTCTGCCACCATCGTGATGTTGTGCGGAATGCGTGTCGGAGCCACAAGCTGATTGTTCATCATCTCTGACGTCACTGCGCGCACCACATGAACGACAGCCTCAGGCGGAGGCGGTGGC
>Ga0224528_1001503_pt1 | contig 15140 bp, 10 predicted proteins | sample CBST25metaG_2_FD_179888 | JGI IMG/M metagenome (GOLD analysis project Ga0224528, IMG submission 179888) | Peat soil microbial communities from Stordalen Mire, Sweden - C.B.S.T25 | ecosystem: Environmental > Terrestrial > Soil > Wetlands > Peat | place: Sweden: Norrbotten County, Stordalen Mire...
CGCGATCTGTGGGCCTTGGAGGCCATCCTCAACGACACACAGCCTGCCACCGCGCAGGTTGCCGCGTAGTATCATCAACCCAACCGCCGTTGGTAACTTTCAACTACGCGCGGGACACCCTCTCAAGAGAGCGTTTGCGGTGATTCTCTATTCTCTGGGTAAATCCTCCTATGGGTTTATCGCCAAGTTGTTCGGGGTTACGCGACCGGCAGTGCAAAAGTGGCTGAGGCGGGAGGCCGACCTGCTCGGAACACCGGAGATTCCAGCAACCATCGAAGAGATGGAGTTTGATGAGATGTGGCATTTCATCGGCTCAAAAAAAACGACCTCTGGCTCCTCAAGGCCGTGGATCGTACTTCACGGCGAACTGTCGCCTGGGTTCTCGGCGGTCGTGATGCTGCAACCTTCCAGCGGCTCTACGACAAAGTCAAACACATGATCCACTGCATCTTTTACACGGACGATTGGGACGCCTTCGCCAAAGTACTACCTCCGGAGCGCCACATCGTCGGCAAGGCACATACCATCCTGATCGAGCAGGACAACAGCAATACCCGCCATCATCTTGGCCGCATGACGAGAAGGAGCAAAGTCGTCTCGAAAAAGGCAGAGATGGTCGACACATCAATGAAGTTGTGGTGCGCCCTGACGCAACCGGAAACCTTCGCAGCGTTCCAGAAAACTGCATTATCTATCTTTCGGTAAGCACTCTCAATAAATCAAAGATCGCTAGCGAACTGGTAAGAACCTTCATGACCAGAATTGAAGATTGGAACCGGGACAGCGTAGAGGACCCCTTTGCATAGCGGATTAACGGCAGATCCTCCGTGCCGCAACGGATCAGTGGGCAGAACTGTCATCTTACTGGCTCGCAATCTTGATGCGCACTGGTCCGAACCAATGGCAATTGGGAAAGGAGATCATTCCTGTAGAGAAGACGCTGAGATCAGTCTGGTCCAAATTTACCAGATGCCCACACTTCGGGCACTTGTGAACACTCTCCCACTGCACCTGATTCTCTCTATCCGTTGATTGACTGATCATGCTGTCCCGTTTCGGTCTCCAAGAGTTTTCCCGGCCAATATTCAAGTTCCAAGTTTGTTGCGGTCGCAACCGAAGCCGCATTCATTGCACGTACGCTCGTACGTCCAAAATCAAGAGAAGCAAGCCGACTATCAGGCCAATTCGTCGGGCAGGCCGGAAGCGAGGGTTTTGACCAAGAGCAAACTGTTACTTTGGCCGACCGTTGAGGCAACGAGTTTGGCCAGAATTGCGGGTCGTTAACACATCTTTTCGGCAAATTCAGGTGCGCTCTATTCCGCGGATGATCCGCTGGCCCGCACTCATCCGACGAGAGCACAATACTCAACGCAAATACTCCGTCTCGCCATTCTTCGAGAGTCAGTCGTCGGTACGAAGAAAGAAACAAAATTACAGCTTGTTACATTGATCTGCGGCATGGCATTCAATCCCGCCATTTTCGGATTGCCCGATGGCTGACCAAGTTCTGAGATGAGTTCAACAGCGCCAAATAGATTCTATTGATCCGGCAATTAAACAGTGCCATTGATTACCCGATTTTCCCCGCATAGACACAGGAAAAACAACGATCCAGTTTGAAAGAGAACTGCGCCCTCGATTCCACTCGCGTGCATTTCCTCCAGGTCCTTCATAATCGCCGCAGGATCGTTCTTCGTTCCCAGCCACATCCACCAGACCCAGGGACGAGCAGAGGAGGGCGGTTCTTTGAATCCTGCGTCCAGCGAGATCCCAACCATATTGTGAATAGTGACACGAGTGTTTTTCACTGGCGCCGTTTGCGCCAGTGCGGTGCCAGGAACAAGAAACACAACCACTGCGTCGCCGGCGTGTCCAGCGGCGGCGGATTTGTCTATATCATGCCGCAAACGGGATCTTTCACAATGGTTGTGCTGCTTATTGGTATCTCCCTGTCTATAAATTTTGCGACCAGAAGGATGCGGTTGTTGGCTGATCCCCGTTAGTCTGGAGTGGGTTCCCTGACAGGACCACATTCAGAGGAGAGAGGATCAACCATGACACCAGTATGCAGTGTGTCCTCGCAGCTATTGCAACTTTTTCCAGCTCTTCCCCTGCACAACAATATTTTCGATGGCAAGCGTTGAAGAACCTTCCTCCCAGCGGAAGCGTATAAGATCGGCGGGAGCTCCGACTCTGAGCACGCCACGGTCTCCCACGAAGCGGCCAGGATTCTCAGTCGTCATCTGCAGGGCATCCCCCAAGCTGAATCCGGTGTTTGCAGCGACAAACGCGATAGCATCCTTGAGAGTCGTGGTTGCACCAGCCAAAAAGCTTGTGCCAGCGATATTGAGCAGGCCATCTGCATGAAGTTCTACCTTGCCACCCACCGGTGTCTCATATTTGCCAGGCGGCATGCCTGCAAGCATAACAAGGTCGGTAATAAGGATAGCTCTCGATACGGTCTTGGCGCACAGCATCACCTTCAACGTATCTGTCGGAAGATGATGGCCGTCCGCAATCAGGGTTACTGTCAAACGGTCCTCAGCAAGCTGCGCCCAAATGAGGTTGGGGTGGCGCGGCAACGCGTTGGCAATACCGTTACCGAGGTGAGTAGAAAGCCGCGCGCCCGCAATGGCGGCAGCATGAATTTGATCCGGCGTGGCACCCGAGTGGCCAAGCGAGACAAGGATTCCCTGCTGCGATAGCGCCTGGATATATTCACGCGCGTTATCATAGTGCGGCGAAAGCGTGACCATACCTACCAGATTGCCAGATGCGGCCTGCCAGCGGCCGAACTCGGCAAGGTCGGGCGGACGCACATACTCAATAGGATGTGCGCCGCGGGGGCCATCTTCCGTCGCGATATGCGGGCCTTCCAGATGTACGCTGGAAATCATGTACGCAAGCAACGGGCTTGCTTTGCGCGCAGCAGCGATGATCCGCAAGTTATGGACGATCTTCTCTTCAGAAGCGGTGATAATCGTCGGCTGAAATGTGGTTACTCCAGTGGCGAGCAAGTGAAGCGCCATCCGTTGAACGGCTTCAACGGTAAGCGCATCGGCATTGAAATCGTCGCCATCATAACCATTAACCTGCAGATCGATCAGGCCTGGCGCGAGCCATGCAGTTTCGTTCGACGCGCCTTCCTCCACGGCCGTGATGCGGCCATCGGTGAAGCGCACCGCCATCGGTTTGCCGGTGCGTGGATCGCGGCCAGACAACGATTGAGACATTTGACGTTTACCACCTTTGCTTGGATTCATTGCATCAACGGATCTCGCCGGCGGAGTCAGGATCGAGATACATAGTGGCGCAGGGATGCCGTCGCAACGCGGTGGCAGGGCACATGGGACTGATGGGATCGGAGAGGGTGCGGCGCACGGCTTCCTTCTTGAAAGCGCCACGTACTGTGCAGAAGATAGCGTGGGCGGCGAGGAGCGCCGACATGGTGACCGTGAGCGCGCGGGTGGGTACATCATCAAGCATGGCAAAACACTTGTCGTCCACCTGCTGCTGGCGGCACTGTGTATCGAGTTTGACGACCTTGACGGTGAGCGGGTCTTCAAAGTTGGCAGGCGGATCGTTGAAGGCGAGATGGCCGTTTTCACCGATGCCGCAACAAACTATGTCGATAGGTGCGGCGTTGAGCTTCGCGGCATAGTCGGCGGCCGTTTGTCCGGGATTGTCTCCTGGCTCAATGAGGTGCACCGCAGCGAAAGGAAGATAGTCGAAGATAGCGCGGCGCAACCAGAGGCCGAAGCGCTGCGGCGCGTCTGCGGGCAGGCCCAGGTACTCATCCATGTGGAAAGCCGTCACGCGCGACCAGTCGATGCCCTTCTGCTCGCGGAGCGCAGCTAGCATCTCGCTCTGGCTGGGAGCGGCGGCAAAAATCATGCGCACGCCGGGCTGCTTGCCAAGGCAGGTGCGGATTTCGTGCGCGATATTTGCACCTGCACGCGTTCCCATGGCACTGCGGGAGTCTTCTATATGAACGGTGAGTCGATCTTTTTTCAAAGTAGTCATGCTTATCCTTTGGTGGAAAATTCTGGTACGGTCTTACATTGAAGTTTTTGGTTGCAGGCAAGCTGTTCGTCGGCAGTAAGATCCCGGTTGATGCTCTTGAGCAGTTCGTCGACAGCCGGCTTGATTTTACGCGTGAACAGTCCGACTGCAATGTAGAGAACCAGAGTGACAACAACAGGACCACCGACGGTGATGGCCATGGCCATATCACCCGTGAAACTGGCGATCTTGTCCAGGAAGACGAACCGGATGAGCATGAAGGTGAGGATGCCCGCAGTCCATCCGGAAAGCGCGGCAGCGGAACCGCAGCGGCGGAACGGGAGTAGCATGCCGAGCAGCATGGGAATAGCAATAGGGCCAAGAAGCGCGGCAAACCAAAGAATAATCAGGCCGAGCACGCCGCCGAAGTCATCCGCATAGATGGCGATGACCATGCTGAGGACAAGAAAGACAAAAGTACAAATGCGGCCGGCCAGCAATTGTGCGCTGCCGCTTATGCGGCGACGGTCAGCGCGCAGCGCAGGAAGGATGTCGCGTACCACCACGGCAGAGATAGCGTTTGCGTCCGAGGACGTCATCGCCATCGTAGAAGCGAAGAGTCCGCCCATTACCAGGCCAACAAGGCCGCTCGGCAGCAACAGGCGCGCCATCATCGCATAGCTTTCGGACGGGTCAGCAATATGAGGCAGCAACACGGGCGCGACCCAGACCGGGAAAAACAACACCAGCGGCCAGACCAGATAGAGGGCAGCCGAGAGCAGCGCGGCCTTCTCCGCAGATTTGCCGGTTGGCGCGGCGATGAAGCGCTGTGCAAGGTTCCATGTGCCACCGTTGTAGGAGAGCGTGTTGATGAGCAGAAAGACGGCAGCGAAAAGGGGTGTGTACGGTGCTACAAAAGGTTGCGCGTGCGAAGGCGGCAGGCGGCTCCACACCGTCCATACACCGGAGACACCGCCCAGATGCGATAGCACTGCAATGAGCATGGAAAAGCCAGCGATCAGTTGGATGCTAAATTGGCTGAAGTCTGTAAGCACGTTTGCCCACAGACCGCCGACCACAGCGTAGATGAGCGTGACACCGCCTGTGAGCAGCACGCCGTAAACTAGCGGCACGCTGGCAAAAACATGAAGCAGGATGGCGGTGGCAGTCCACTTAGCGCCAATGTCAAAGATCTTGAGCAGCACGCCACTCCAGGCCAGCACCTGCTGCGTGGGCAGGTTGTACCGGACTACGAGAAACTCGAGTGGGGAAATCATGCCGGTGCGCTGGCGCAGGCGCGCCCACCGCGGCGGAAAAATACGGTAGCCGATCAGCAGCGCAAGTGCAATGGTACAAGCCCACCAGACGTAGATGGTGAAGCCCGTTGTGTATGCAATGGCAGCATATCCAACAAAGGCTGCTGTGCTGTATCCGGACATGTGATGCGAGATCCCGGAAAGCCACCACGGCATTTCACCGCCAGCAGTGAAATAGTCGCCGGCATCCTTAACCTTGGTGTGCGCCCAGAAACCTATGCCAATCATGACAGCAAAGTAAGCGCAAAGCACCGCCCAGTCCAAACTGCTCATTCCCGCAGGCCTTGAAGAAATCGTGTTATCTAACATGCGTCGTTCCTCATGATCGGCAATACCCTCGCTAAATATAGTTAGCATCATCAATCTTCAACCACAATCCGCAAGCTCCCCGGCTGTATCTACCTTTGTTCAGCTCATGAATTTTGCAGAGGACGATATCGTCGGCGCAGCGGTATACACCGGATCATGCGGCGCGAATTACCTCTGTATCGAGGTTATGTTTGTTTCGTGGAATACAATAAAAAGCCCTTACAGCAAGGCGGGCCTGCCATGTCAGCAGGCCCGACCCGGTTTAGAAGAGGATCTTCGCGCCAATCTGGATGCGACGCGGATCGCGAACAGCCGTGACTTGGCCGAAAGAGGCATTATCCGTGCTGGTTCCGGAAACATTCAGCGTTGCTGGATTGGTGTGGTTAAACACATTAAAGCTCTCCGCGCGAATCTGCATCTGCCACCGATCTCTGAATGCGAGATTGCGGAACAGAGAGGTGTCCCACTGCTGTAAGCCGGGACCAATAAGCGAGGTAGCTCGTGCGTTGCCGGCGCGAACCTCGCCGGTCGGAACCTCCGTATAGGCCGCGGTGTTGAACCATTTAGTTAGCGTGTGTGGCGCCCCCTTGTTGGGATTGGAGATCATATCCGGTCGCAGAATTACTTGGCTGCTCGATCCCAAGACGCCGAAACCAGCCCAGTCCTTCCCTGCGCCGGATGTAACCTGCGTTGCCAGTCCGCTATTGAATGTCGTGGTGCCGACCCACTCCCAACCGTGGAGAGTCTTGTGCGCGAAACCGGATCCCTCGGCAAAGAATGGCAGTATATACACGTAGCTGATGACAAGACTCTGACGGCGGTTAAATGGCGCAACGGCATAGTCCTGATGAAGGTTGTACTGATCCTGCGGCGCACTGCTGCGATCACTTGCGGCATCTGTCATTGCCTTCTGCCAGGTATAGGAGACGCGCAGCGACGAACCGTTGCTCATCTTCTTCTGCCCTGAAGCCTGCAACGAGTGGTAATTGGAGGTAAACCAGTTTTCGACGCTATTGACGGCTATATATCCGACATAGGGACGAAGAGCATTTACGGCCTTTGCGGTCGTTCCGCTGGAAAGCGGGGTGCTTGCGCTCATCGTTCCGGCGGAGACAGCCGCTCCAGCAGGCAACGTGTTTCTGTCGACAATGCCAAGCAGGTGTGTCGAGGCTGTTCCGTAGTAGCCGATATCCAGCATAACCGACCCTTTAAACGCCTGTTGTACATCCAGACTCCACGCCTGTGTATAAGGCAGGGTAGCTGGAAGCGGAGTTGCGCGCACCGCTGAAAGAGAGGTGGCTACATTGCCGCTTCCCGGGTTTGCGAAGGTCGTACTGGAAACGCTGAGGTTGTTGAGAAAAGTCGGGTTGGTGAAAATGTTGTTCTCGTATATTCCAACCATCGTGGAATCGAAGACGATGCCGTAACCGCCACGCAAAGCCGTCATTCCCCGGCCTGTGGGATCCCACGAGAAACCAACGCGCGGGGCGAATCTTCCACCGGGTTCGTTCGAGACTTTGCCGCCGTACGGCGAGGTAGTGCCGTTTACGATGAATCCGTTCAACGCAACGCCGGTGCCTGCAACAATGGCGGTTCCGGCGCTTGTAAGCGTGGGTTCATTCGCCTTAACAAAGGTGTTCGGATCGAAGTTCGAAAGCATATGATGATCATCAACAGGCATACGGAACAGAGAATACCGGACACCCGCGTTAAGCGTAAGGTTGTGCGTCCAGCGGAAACCGTCTTGAAGATAGAACTCAGACTCATTCTGGCGCATATCGGGCGTCAGATCCAGCGAAGTCTGAGTGAAAGTGGCATAATTGCCAAGAAGAAAGTTGGCAAAGGTCTGCTCGGCATTGCTAGCTCCCCCCGCCGGTAGCGTCGTTGACGAAAAGGAGAACGAGCCAGCGTTTGTGCTTGCATTGTTTTCTGTCTTTTGATAATAGTTGTACGTAAATCCGAAAGCCAGCGTATGACGCCCCATCGTTTTCGTGGCGGTGTCAAAGACGTTGTAGTTACGGCTATAGTCGTTGTACGGGCCATACCCCTTAAGCCCACTTAGGCCGGTAAACCCCAGGTAAGGCACATTGCCGAGCTTGCTGAGGAACGGCAGATTTACGTCGACGTCCGGCGCCTTTGTCTTGCTCAGATAGCCCACGGGTGTGCTTAACTTGGCTCCGTCCGTAAAGGCAAACGCAACTTCGTTGAGGAAAGACGGCGAAAGAATCGATGTGACCCGCGCCATGATATTGGTGCCTGGCATCTGAGTCGAGGTAGTTGACACATACGGAATCACCGCGCCCACCTGGTACCCATACGGATCGGTCTGATCAAGGGTATCGTGAATATAGCGGACGGTAAGAGAGTGATTCTTGGTAAGGTTGTGGTCGATACGCGCAAACTCTTCTCCCATGTTGTACTGGCCTCTTCCGTAGCTGACTAGCCGGTATGCATTCGTGGGGTCGCCCGCTGGCAGTTTGGCGAAGATGTCCTTGACATACTCGGCGGCAACCGGGTCGAAGGTGCTGATTGTCGTTGATGTTGCCGCACAGGTGGTTGCCGCGGAGGTGGTGTAACTGACACAGACCGGATGTTGAAACGTACCGCTCTTCATCGCATCAGTCGGCGCATAGCCGGTTGCTGTTGGATAGTTAATGATGCGGTGGAATTCTTGGGAGTAAAAGAAGAAAGTCTTATCGCGAGCCACATCGTAGTGGTGCGGAATCAATACCGGACCACCCACTGTGAATCCGAAATCGTTGTACCGAAGCGGCGGCCGAGGAAGTTTCTGCAGTTTGTTATAGGCATTATTGGCCGCAAGAACATCGTTGCGGAAGAACTCATAGGCGGCGGCGTGAAATTGGCTATCGCCCGAGCGAGTGATCACATTAATTTGGGAGGATGCGTTACGGCCGAATTCCGCACTATAGACGCCGTTAATTGCCTTGAACTCACTGACCGCGTCCACGCTGGGAGTATTGATGAGTGTATTATTGGCGCCACGGTCGATGTTGTCGGAGCCGTCGAGAAGAAAGTTATTACCGGTTGTGCGACCGCCATTCAGCGAGAACGTCAGTGAGGTTGCGGCAAGATTTGTAGGATTGGCGGAGCCGATCGTCAACTCGTCGGTGGGCGAGGTGTTGGTGACTCCGGGGAGGATATTGAGCAGGCCGAGAAAGTTGCGGTTGTTGATGGAAAGTTCGCGGATTTCCTGCCCGGTTACGAGCCCCTCGGAAGCCGAGGATTGCAACTGCACCTGAACCTGGTCTGCCTGGACTGTGACCTGTTCAGTATTAGCGCCCACTCGCAACGCCAGCGTCAGTGTCACCTTGTCTCCCGCATGCAGAACGATGCCCGTCTGATTGAGTTCCTTGAAACCTGTGCTCGTCACTTTGACCGAATAGTGTCCGATGGGAAGCAGCGTGGCAATAAATTCGCCGTTGGCATCGGATGGGAGCGTGCGTACAATCATCTGCCGATCTACGTTGGTGACAGTAATCTTGGCACCTTGAACAACGGCGCCCTGTGCATCTGTCACTTGGCCAAGCAGGGTTGCGGTGACTTCCTGCGTATAAGCTTGTTTGACGATCAGAAAAAGACAAGCCAGAAAAAACAGCTTACAGAATGAGCGTATTGTCACTTTCTCCTCCAAGTTTGCGGCGGCGGGACCCACTTCGGTTCAGTGTCGCGGCATTATTTCAGGTATTTCCTGATTTCACCTGGTATATCAGTACGCATCAGTTTAAGTCAAGTAGTTTTTTATGTTTTTTAAGGCGTTGTAATCATATTTTTATGCAAACATAACAGATTATTAGCCTGAAGCAGGCTCACGCGGGAGGAATTGATGCGGAGCCTGACGCCAAGGGGAAAGCCGGCCTGGCAGCGCGTTTTCAGCGATTTTGGGCATGCTTTATCCAGCAAGAGCAGACACACCTGCGCTGATCGGAGAATATCCTTCTTCAAGCGCGAGATGGGCGTCTTTACGAATCCAACGGCGCGTTTAAACAAGCAACAGGCATGATTTGAGGCCTATCGTTTCTCTTGGAGCGGTTCCAGTTGCACCCAGTCCAGGCTCCACAGAGGATTGACCTCAGGCCGAACAACTTTCAGGCATAGGTCATGCACTCCCGTCATGTTTTCCAGCTCTGCGCGGAGCGGCGATACGCCCGCGTGCCCCACGGCTGCGTCCAGGGGCAGCGTCGCCACCAGCTTGCCGTCGCAGGCATCGAGATGCACTTCGACTTCTCTATTGGCAGTGCGCGGCGCGCCCAGGATGGGAGCGGCGTCATTCCTGTCGTGGAAGACGTAAGGTAAGCTCAGAACTCCGACCGAGATACCTTTCGCGCCGTTCAAATCCGCCGCTTTGTATATCCAGCATGGATTTTTGTAATTCACCAACGTCACCGGCCTGTCCTGTTGCGGCGGATCCGGCTCCATCGCAATCGCCGGCTCGTTGGAACACAGCTTCAGGTCCTGGCTATAGCGCATGCGTACAGATCGCGCATTCAGTTGCCGGTCTAGCTGGCTTCCTGGAATCGCGTCTTCAAGGAAAGTGGCCGCGCGCAAGTGTACCGGCAAAGGCAAGTCGAGGGCGCCCACATACTGCGCGGAAGAAGCCGTTACCTCCGACCCACCGGTCGTGTAGCGCAGTGTCCCGAAATCCAGCTGGTTGCTGAGGCGCACGGTCACGCGCGCGCCATTTGGTTCCAGCGTCTCCGCGCTTCTTACACGAAATGCGGCCGGATCAAAACCGATTCCCAGTGCGCGATAACGACGCATCTCGGTGACCAGTCGTTTCGAGAAGTCCTTCCAGTTGCGATGGTCCGAAGGGGTCCATGCTACCTCAGCCAGCGCCGCTGCACGCGGAAACAGCATCCATGCGTCTCTGTCTTCCGTGACGACATACTCGCTCCATAGATTCGCTTGAATGCCGAGGATGTGCTTGCGCTGCTCGCCGGTCAACGCGGCCGGCGTGGGATTAAATGCATACACGTCGGAAAGCGTGTTGAGTGCGAAGCGTCCGGGGGCCTCGTCGTCGGCATCGCTTTGCCTGTAGTTGAAATAGAGCGGACGCACAGGAGTGAGTACGGCGTCATGTCCCTGCTTTGCGGCTTCGATGCCGCCCTGTACACCATGCCAGGACATGACCGTCGCGTTTGCTGCCAGACCTCCCTGCAGAATCTCATCCCATCCCATGGTTCGCCGATGGTGCGCCGTCAGGAATGTGTCAATTCTTTTCACAAAGTAGCTCTGCAGTTCATCTTCGCTGCGAATTCCCAACTGCTTCATCTGTGCCTGGATCTTCGGTGAGCTCTCCCACTGCTCCTTGATGGCCTCATCCCCTCCGATGTGAATAAACGTACTTGGGAACAGTTGCATGACCTCGGTGAGAATGTTTTCGATAAAGGTGAAGGTTGAATCGTTCACGTTATATAGATTTGGAAATATCCCATACCCGCTGACCGGCGCCTTCAGGCGCGCATCGGACGAGCCGAACTCCGGATAGGCTGCGAGCGCCGCCGATGCGTGACCCGGTATTTCAATCTCGGGAACGATCGTCACGTTGCGTTGCGCTGCATACGCAACCAACTTGCGGACTTCATCCTGGGAATAATATCCGCCATAGCGGTGGGACTTTACGGCTTCTTCATTCGTCGTAGCAGTGACGTCGGCAAGTTGCCGCCATCCTCCAACTTCTGTCAGCTTGGGATATTGCTTGATTTCAAGCCTCCACCCCTGATCGTCTGTAAGATGCCAATGCAAAACGTTCAGCTTTTCCAGCGACATCCACTCGATGAGTTGCCATATAAACTCGACCGATTGCATATGCCGCGCGGAATCCAGCATGATGCCGCGCCAGTGCATATGCGGTTCGTCATGGATGCGCACACACTGTAATTCGACCGGCCCGTGTGTTGCCTTTGTAGCGGTAAGCATCTCCCACAGCGTCACTGTTCCGTAATAAAGGCCAGCGCCGTCATCCGCTGAAATCGTCGCCTGTTTCGGCGAAACATTAAGATCGTAAGCTTCATTCTGCGGGATGCTTGCAGCCGGAGGATTCTTCATAATTGCAATCAATGCGGTGGAAAGCGTGCCGGGGTGAATACCCTTCGCAACCAGCCTGAGTCCTTGCGTGCGCTGCAACAGGGTTACAAAATGCTCGGCGGCAAACCGAGCCTTCGAATCTCCGTCTTCATACGAAACAATTGCGCCATCTTCGATTTTTAAGACACCGGGGGTCGCGACAACGGAGAGCGGTGCGGGAATCACAGAAGGCCCTTGGGCGAGTGCCGAATCAGCAAGGCACAATATTCCGGCCAACAATCCGGCCGCAATGAACAGATACCGATGTTCACGATTCATCATTCGACTTCTCTGCTTCATGAGTTTCTCTCGCATAGATTGTGCCGCAGCCGCTAAACTACATTTCCGGTAGAGCATCCTCAACTCGGTATGGAATTGGTGCAATGTTTTTTCCTTCATTTTTGTGTCAGTAATAACAAAGATTTCAATCGGGCAGTACGGTAATTCTAGCGATCATATGATGGGTTGCGCCAGACGCGAGCGTTATGGCGTTGCTTGATGCATTGGCAGTTTCCACAGAGAGGAATTTGCGCCAATCGCCAGGACCAAGGCCGGGGATGGCACCTTCTGTTTCGTCGCCTGGATTCCATACCACCGTAGTTTGCGAACCGGATTTCTCAATAACGATCAGGCGCTTGTTTCCCTCATCGTGAAGGATGCAGGTCGCAGCCGTGTCCAGATAAATCGAATCGGTTCGCCGATCGAAGCGTAGCTCCGTTTCTGCCTGCCGTTTATGTGTGAAGCGATCGACGCCGTCGAGATACGCCGTTCCGGCTAGGCCGCGTAGATAAGTTCTCCGGATGTCTTCGATTGCGTAATAAGTGTGCAAGGCCTCTTCAAAGTACAGCGTCTCGGCGCCTTCGTTGTGCACTGCGAGTTTCAATTCCAGGGAGTGCCCTATGCGCAGCGTGTACGCCAAACAAAAATGGTCAAAACCCAGTGCGCGCGATAGTTCGTTCGGCGACAGCGAGAACGTAAGTTGAAAACCGTCGCCGCGTATGCCTACGTAAAGCAATGTCCACGGTGCGGTGCGAGCAAAGCCGTGTAAGCCAAACCGGCACCCGTCCGGCAGATCACCCGCATACGGCCCGAACCAGGGAAAGACAACGGGGATACCCCCGCGGACCGCTTCTCCCGGTGAAAAAGGGCTGCGCGCGCTGGTAAACAGGACAGGCAGTTCGTCCACGGGTTGCCAGTGCGTCAGATGCTCTCCTTGCAGGTAGATCATCGCATTCCCGCTGGGTGTGGAGATTCGCGCCAGCACAAGACCGTTGGCCGTCTGCTCGAAACGGAGGACACCGGGAATGCCGAAGGTTGCATTCAGCTTCTGCGCGCTCACCGGTCACCCCAGCTCGCGCAAAGGAGAGCGTAGTCCTGAATATCAATACGCTGTCCGGCCTGCCTTTCAATTGTTTGCAGAGCGGTCCAGAACTCCGGTACGGATTTCCATTCCATACCCAGGTTGGCGCGAAGCGCGATCCGGGACTTTCCATCCAAAAGGCCGCTCTCTTCGCGGTATCGATCGAGAATGACATTTGTCGATCCGGCTTCAAAATCCATGATGCTGACGCGGTCGCAAATCTGCGCCAGCCGCTTGAACCACTGATCGCGATCGGAACCGTCATTCCACCCAATCTTTCCGTTCAGCTTGGAGTACCACGTCGCCAGGCTGATCTCGATCCGTGCATTTCTTTCTCCGCTTTGATTCAATAGATTCCGCGTTTTCTGCAAGAAGACAAGAAACTCGTCCACATCTCTGCGCCGTTCCTGGCCATCTGCATGCTTCCAGGAGGAGTGCTGCGGAGAGCCGGTAAAAATGTGCGGTTCAATGTCGAAGGCCACGCCGGCAAAACGCTCAGCAGGTTGCGATGCTCGATTGAATTCCACAAAGTTCGCCATCAGATCCTCTCGGGCCTTCAGCCAGTGGTCGGGAAAAAGATATTCCGTGTTCGCGATCAGCAGATAGGAAGCGATTCCACGCGCGGCAAGCTTGCGGTTCCACGCGCGTACAGCGGCCTGACCGCCTTCGCCTTGAAACGCATAGCTTCCGTAGATGGTGGTCATACCCCATTTATTGAAGTTGGCGATCGTCTGTTTCTCTAGCGACGCGTTGCCCACAATGGTTGCCGCTGAACAGTCTTGCGCTCCCGAGACACGCCAGAACCATACGCCACGGCCCTGCGCGGAAGTCGGTGAGGGCGGCGATGCTGCAGAGGAAGTAGCCTGGAACACGCAGCCACTCAACCCAACAAGACAGCAGCAAGTAAGAATGGACCTTTTTCCGCGAAGAGGCGTGCAAGAAGTTCCGCGGGATGCAAATAGAAACATCACCGTACGCTTTCAGGATGCCTTCAAAGAAAGATGTGTCAATACTTCGTGGTTGTTGTTTTCGATACAGACCGCCGCTGTCTCCAGGAACTCGCTTTCACCAACATCTTATTCTTCGACAAGGTCACTTCTCTCCGGTGCATCCACGAAAGATCTGCGCCGAAACGCTCGGATATGGCGCTCTGTATATCGCTCATCCCGGTACGGATATGCTTTCCCATCGCCAGTGCTGCGGCATCTGGATCGCTTGCGCTGAGAACCTTCATCAGATCGGCGTGCCAATGTGCCGGCATTTGCGTTTCAGTGGCTACGTCGCAAAGCCAGTTAAACGTAAGGACCTGGTTTTTCTCCAGCATATCGTAAAGCGGAATGCAATCGGTGCATTCCGCGATCCTCATGTGAAAGCGGACGTGAGACGACTGGAATTCAAACTGAGTATTGTTGTCGGTCAAATTCTGCAGGGCCATCTCATCTAACCGCAAGGCCATGGCGATAAGCTCCTGGCGCTCATCTGCGCTTGCTCTTTCGCAAAACAGACGTGCGAACTGCACTTCGAGAGCCTCGCGGATAATGTAGCGGTCTCGCACATCGTTAGCCGACGGAGTACGCACGCGCGTTCCAACCCGTGGAAGGCTTTCGAGTATTCCCTCGGCCTCAAGCCGCTGCATGGCTTCCGCAACCGGGACAAGACTCATCCCCAATTCAGCAGCGAAACCGCGCCGGGATACGGCCTGACCAAGACTGATTTCACCCTTCAGAATCTTGTTGCGAATCTGAATATAGGCCTCCATGGCAAGCGAGTGTTCAGCCTGAACTCTAGGCGATTGGCTTCTCACAGATTCCGTCCCCCTAACTGGTATATCAGCAGACTTCAAACGAGATGTCAAGCTGAGGCGCCTAGCTGAAGCAATTCTAAGTGGGAACCAAGGTCGATATTTGCGTGGGTGTAGCGCCGCGTTTTTCTTGAAATATGGAGATCTGGGTATTTACTTGACGCCACCTGGCCCAACCTGTTGTGGTTTGATCAGAGAAGCGAACGGAACCGGGTCTATTTGCACCGCCTGTTGAGCCAACCGATAGAAGAGTTTCCCGCGTGAGGCC
>Ga0224528_1001507_pt1 | contig 15112 bp, 14 predicted proteins | sample CBST25metaG_2_FD_179888 | JGI IMG/M metagenome (GOLD analysis project Ga0224528, IMG submission 179888) | Peat soil microbial communities from Stordalen Mire, Sweden - C.B.S.T25 | ecosystem: Environmental > Terrestrial > Soil > Wetlands > Peat | place: Sweden: Norrbotten County, Stordalen Mire...
GGAGACGGTCCATGACTTGTTCTGTGGCATCTTGAAATCTATCTTCGCCCAGTTTGCCCTTCTCAACACGGGCCGCTGACCTTCGAGAACCAAGATCGATACTAATTACGGATAAGATCTAAGGGACGACACTCGATACGCTGACGGGAGTTTGCGTTCCCATAGCCAAGAGGCTGAACATCGACCTAAAAGCTGTACCGAAGGGAAAACTGCTGAATCCTTGGTTGAGTCAGGGTTGCTCCATAGGTGCCGAAATTTCCCTCATTGAAACTGCTTTGGAATGTCGCCGGGTTTGTGTCGAATCGGACTGAGTTCGAAACGTTAAAGACCTCCCAGGCAAAGGCCAGCTGTTGGCCCTCAACAAACTGCCAACTTTTATGCAACCCGGAATCGACTCCAAAGTAGCCGTCGCCTCGATAATTGTTGCGGGAGCCGACTTCTCCCGAGAGCGGATACCGAACACCGACACCCGTGGCGGGGTTCACAGGCTGGCCATTGGAAGTGAAGTTGAGCACGTTTCCTTTCTTTTGGATCTTCACGGGGCCGGTCGGAACCGCAAAGCTGGCGTTCACCACGGCAGTTACCCATGCACCCGCAACCGGCGTACTGAAGGGAAGGCCACTCGTCCAGCGCGCCAGGCCGGTAAATCCCCAACCACCGATGACTCCGTTTACAACACTATTGGACTTGGATGCGAAGGCGCTGCCGCGGCCGAACGGCAATTGATAAGTCCAGTCGGCAGTGACAAGATGAGTTACATCGAAGTCCGACACCCCGTAACTTTGTCTTGGGTTGAACGAATTCGTAATTTGACTGAAGGCGTAGTTATTCGACAGGTGCCCGCCAATTCGCTCTGCGCTGGAACTAAGGTCCAGGGATTTCGACAATGTGTAGCTGAAGTCGGCCTGCAGACCGTGACTCATGGGATGACGAATCGTGGCCTGTCCGGCGTTGTAGCTGCTTGTCCCGATGCTGGATTGCGCAAAAAGCGATACATACTGACTGGAGTAGAAGCGGAACCTTTGGCCGCCACAGCCCGGAGAGCAGTATATGTCCATTCCATACAGGTCAGCGGAAGCGTTCAGTGGATCGGCCTTGTAGCTGTTGTAGATATTCTGAGTAGCCGAATACCCTGGTGTTCCACCGCCGGTCGCCGCCGTATTCGCCGCATCCGGGAACATATTCTCCCAATAAGAAATAGTCGGTACAGCGGCAGCCGGCGTTCCAGCGTATGCCAGCTTCTCAAGCTGTGCAGCAGCTGAAAAGTAGTCGGAGCCGCTCTTGGGATCCACTAAATCCAGCGGCATCGCGAAATCTATCGTTTGCAGAAGCCTTCTTCCCAAACGCCCAACATATGATGTCTCAAGAATGAATCCGCTTGGCAGCTGTTTCTGCACCGATAGGTTGAGTGCATACGAATAGGGAGTCCTGCTCTTATCATCCGCGATGGAGATAGCTCCCTCATTGCCCGGCGTTGAGGTGTACGGGAAATTAATGGTGCTGTCTGGCTGCTGAACATCCGCAAATGTTGGTAGCGATTGCAGGCTTGTGAAGCGCGGAGCTGCGTCCACTGTTGTCCACTCCCCGCCCGTAGCATTTTGCCCAAGCAGACCTGCGGAACCATACGTTGCCAGAACGTTGGCAATGCCCAATCCATAGTTATCGAAGATCATGCCGAAGCCGGCTCGAATTACAGTACTTGGATTCAAGGCATAGGACAAGCCCAGGTGAGGAGCGATATTCGATTTCGCCATCGGCCAGAATGGCTTGCCTCCGTTTCCCTTTCCGGAAAGAGCATACGAGATGATCGGCTGAACAGAATTGCCAAGCGCCGCCTGCTGGGCGCGCGTCTGCGACCAGTCATGCAAACTAATAGTCGGTGACACCTGTTGTCCGTTCACTTCATAAGGAGTCTGGATCAGCATATGACGCACGCCGAAGGTGATCGAAAGCTTAGGCAGCGCGTGCCATGTATCTTGGAAGTAGTAATCAAGCTGATTTGTCGCATAATTGCGATTTACCATTACACCTTGCGGCTGCAAAGCGCCCGAGCCATTCGCTACGTGATAGCTGTAGTTGTCGGCGCCCCATGCGACAATCCCTGCCAGATTCATTGCGGCATAACTGTAAGAGGTGCCGAACGTCGCAGCTACAGCGGGGAAGCCAAATGCTCCAGGGTCCAGACTCGAACCCGTGCTGGCGATTCCATCGTGGGCCTCGCCGATGTACGACGCGGCTGTATTGTACGAAGATGCGTTCGTACCGACCTGATCGTGAATCAGTCTGTAGTTAGCGCCAAACTGGATGTTGTGTTTGCCCTTCGTCCAGTTGATATCGTCAATAAAGTTGTGCATCGGTACATCGGTGATTGTAGTTCGTGTCTCTGCCACTGGATTGCTCAAAGTTTGAAAGGTAATATATGGGCCAGTGCCAATTCCCCTGCTCGCATAACCTTGACGCGTAAATCCGTAGCGAGCGTTGTTAATCAGGTTGGGGGTTATGCTCCAGATTTCTCCGAATGCGACTCCCTTGCTGTTATCGGTGTTCACGCTGCTTGGCTGCTGGCCTGGAAACTGCGGCGGTAAGCTCTCGTGATCGTTTTGCAGATTGCCGCGCACAAAGACTCTGTGCTTGTCAGAAGGAGAATAGTCGATGCGCGTGATGTACGTGCCGAGATTAAGGGGATTCGGAGCCGACCACGTGAACGATGACGTGTTGTGACCGTCACCCGCAAGACTTCCATTGGGCAGGGGATAAGTGTTCATCAGCTGTAAAACTGCGGGATTTGCCCCCGGACCTAGCGGGCAGGTTCCGAGACCAGAGCACTTTGGGTCCATCGAGGCGAACTGGGCGCTGCTCAAAGTTTCCACAGAGCCGTCCGCGGAGGGATAAACAATGCTTCCATTGCGGAAGCTTTGAGTGGGTACCTGCAATATCGCCTGTTCGTTTTCGGCGGTTCGCTGGGATTCATAATTGCCGAAGATGAAGAGCTTATCCTTCTCGATCGGACCGCCTAGAGCCAGACCGAATGTATTCCGAATCAGTTCGCCGGGCTTGTTCGGGTCGCCAGCGGCAGCCTCGGCCTCCTTATTGAACCAGTTATTCGCCGCCGCGAAAGTGTCGCGATTGTATTCGTACAGACTGCCGTGAAGGTGATTCGTGCCACCTTTTGTGACCACATTGACCTGTGCTCCAGACGATCGGCCAGAATCGGCGTCCGAATTCACAGTCGTCACACGAAACTCGTCGACCGAGTCCACTGTCGATCGAAGTACGCCAGTGAATGCGTATCCTTTGGTTTGATCGTTGTTATCCAATCCGTCGAGAGTCATGTTGCCCTGATCCGAACGGGCACCGGCCACAGATCCGCTGCGGCTATCCTGATCCTGATTGATGTTATGGCTTAGGTATAGAACTCCGGGCTGCAGGCTCAGAAGATCGGGAACGTTGCGACCTTCCAATGGCAGCGCTTGCACGGTCTCATTGGCGACCGCGTTTCCGATCGATGCGTCAATCGTGTTCAAGGTCTGGGCTTCGGCCTGGACACCAATCGTGGTCTCGCTCCTGGCCACCTTCATCACAAGATTAAGCGTGGCGGGCTCGTCGACGAGCAGACGGATCTTTACCATCTGAGTCGCGAAGCCTTCCGATTCGACGGTGAGTTCGTACGTGCCTGGAGAGAGCTGTTGGAATATATAAGCTCCCTGGATGTTGCTTTTTGTCTTCGTCGCAAATCCTGTCTCCGGCCGAGCCAGAGTCAGGGAAGCTCCTGAAACCAGGGCTCCGCTTGGATCGCTGAGTGTTCCACGCAACGATGTCGTGGCGACCTGAGGCCAGAGGCGCGAGGTGAGAAGAACGCAGGTAAAGAGAAGAACGATCACAACGCGCCAAGTCTTCATTTGTACATCTCCTTGGAGAAGTCTGAAAAGAATTGTCTCTCAATGAAAATGAATGCACAGCACCAACGGGTGATAAGAGGAATCGTCCAGACTACCCGTTTAGCGGACGAGCGATCCCATATATCCCCGTTCGGCGAGCGCAGCCGCGCGTTCGCGATAAAAGTCGTCGCCTTCGGGCGTCCAAGCGGCCAGCCCGTCAACGTACCGGTTCATCATGCAAAACTCTGCCGCAATCAGGACCGTGTCGTGAATTTCAAGATCGGTCGCGCCTTCACTACGCGCAAGTGCTACGTCTTCAGCGGTGACAAACTTGCCACCCTGCTGCACTTTTCCGGCAATGCTGAGAAGAGTCTTCAGTTTTTCTGAAACGCCGGCACGGTGGAAGTCGCGCTTTACGGAACGTACGAGCTCTTCGTCCCCGCCTAGATAGTGCGCGGCAACCGCGCCGTGAACCGTCTGGCAGTAGCGGCAATCGTTCTGTGATGAGACATAGGTTCCGATCATTTCGCGCTCCGCCATCGAGAGTGAACTAGGCCCTCTGAGCAGCACTTCCGCCATAGCGCTGATCGCTGCCGCAGCCTCTGGGCGGAGTGTCATCGGTCCTTGTGGACCAGCTAATCCCGGTGGTAAATCAATATGCGCCATTGCCTGTCCTTTCTCAAATGCCTGAGCTGCCGGCTAATCGCCAACGATCATTCGCGATCAGCTTGCGACTACAACAGGCTCACCAGCCGCGGAGTTGACATATCCTTGCTCGGCCAGCCTCGTACCCGTTTCCAGATAAAGCTCTTTATCTCTCGGAACCCAGGTTGCCAATCCGTCAACGTAGCGGTTGTACATGCAGAACGCGGCTGCGATCAGGACCGTGTCGTGAATTTCGAGGTCCGTCGCGCCGGCCTGGCGCGCCCGTTCGATATCTTCAGGCGCGACATACTTTCCACCCTTCTGCACTTGGCCTGCAATCGCTAGCAAAGCTTTGAGCTTGTTTGAAATAGGCGCGGTCCAGAAATCCTGCTTCACCTGATCGACCACCTCCAACTTTTCCGCCAGGCTGCCCCCCAGATGATGCGCGGCGGCCGCGCCATGACCCATCTGGCAGAAATAGCAGTCGTTCTGGCTTGAGGTGTACGTGGCGATCAGTTCACGCTCAGCGCTGGTAAGGGAGTTGGGCCTGCGAAGCAGAAATTCTGATAGCGTACGCATGGGTTCGGCGGTCTCAGGACGGAAGGCGAGAAGCCCGACGATTCCAGGCAATCCTTCGGGAAGTGCGATGTGCGCCATGAACGGTTCTCCTTGATAGAAATGATTTGAAGTCTACTGTGGAATTTCAGCCGCGGGAGCCTCGACAAGAGAGTCCAGAACGGCTGGCCTGCGCAATTCAAATCGACGATCGTAGCGGGGCAGCAGAAACATGATCAGGACTGGAATGAAGGAAGGCAGCGCTAGCAGTTGAATTGCGGCTGGACGATAGGAACCAAATGAGTCAAAAATCCAGCCAACAACAACCGGGCCGATGGCCGCACCCACAGCGTGAGCCGTGTGTGTGAACGCATAAAGAGTTGAGAATCGTTTCAAGCCGAAGTAGCGGCTGATCATGTAGGGCGTGATATCAGCTTCGCCGCCAGTGCTGAGGCCGATCAAAGAGGCTGCAATCATGCCTGAAGCTAGCGTGTGCGCCTGAGAGAGCAGAGCGATTCCGGCCACCGCCATCAACAACATTACCTGATATACGCGGGGCCCGAAGAAACGGTCAAGGAACATTCCCACGAGAAAACGTCCTGTGAGGCCCGCGATGCCGATCATCGCGATTACATATGCCGATCCCTGAGTTGTGACGCCACGATCTGTGAGTAATGCCGAGAGATGGGCAACGGCGCCATTGACGCCGATGGCGGAGAGACAAACCGTGGCGGCAATGATCCAGAGAACGCGACCTCGTAGAGCTTTGCTCACCGATTCTCCAACATCGACTGAGACGCACATCTCCCGCTGGCCAACCGGTTTTTCACGGACCAACCATGCGGTGAGCGGAAAACCGCCTGCGAGGGCTAGAAATCCAAGGACGGCAAACGCGGTACGCCATCCATAGCGGGCGATCGCGGCCTGCGCAATGACGGGTAGGAACATGGCTCCGCATGCGCTTCCGGCGAGCATAATCGAGAGAGCGAGCCCGCGCCGACGATTAAACCAAGTGGAGATGGCGCGCGAGTAGCCTAGAAACGCCGTTCCGCTGCCAACAAGGCCGATGAGAAAAAAGGCTAGATAGAATTGGATTAAATGCGGCGTGAGCAGCGCTAGGGATGCGTAAGCGAAGGAAAAAACCAGAATGCACGGGAGGATGACCCGGCGCGGACCGAACCGGTCCAGAAGAAAGCCCAGCCCCGGAGAGGCGGCGCCCATGGTTAGCGCTGCAATGCTAATGCCGGCGGAAATGGCCCCGCGGTGCCAGCCGAAAGCGAGCGAGAGCGGTTTGAGGAACAGGCTGAAGGTGTACGGCACCACAGCCACAAAGCTAACCATGACACCGAAGAATCCGGCCAGGACAATTGTCCAACCGGGGTAAGAGAGACGCAACTCGGAGTCTACCGTAGTTTTGGTCAGCAGATCCAAATGAAACCTCAAAGGTACGGACACTGGTCAAGCCAAGGCGTACTCCTGTGGAGACGGGGCTTTTCAGAATGGCATCGACGGTCGTCTGGGATGCGTCTTTGACCCCGGCGCGGAGTTTCCGATGCTTGGAATATTTGGTCGTTTTGGCGCAGATGAAACTCTAGTGTCCATTATTTGGTCTGTCTTCCCCCGTCGGACGGAGGTTCAGATCGATCTATGGATGTACAGAAAGCGGGCTAACATGCCAACCAGACCCGACTCGGCCCCATCTCGCAGGGTTCGGCTGTGTCGCCCTCCATCCGGAAGTGATCAATGTGGCGATATCGTGTCGCCTTGATAGCAAAGGAGGCAACACGCTCGAAGACTGTGTAAGCGCAAGAATCACGTGGAAACGACTCAAGTCGGGTCTTGCCGCTAACCAAGTCGATGATTTCTCGGATTGGTTGCACGCCAGAGGGCACAATAAGCGATCTCTCTTTCGAATGCTTCAATCTTTTGCTGAGTGGACCGATTGCCTGACAAAGACTGGAAGGACTGCTGAAGGCTTTGCGGAAGGGGGCGGAGGAGTGCACAAAGGATTTCAGGTCAGCTCCTCATATCCCATATGAACGCGGCCCCAGGCGTGAATCTCTCAGTGTCGTCCGACGCTTCCTTCAGTTTCTACGGGAGCGAGGCCTTCTCCCACCGATTTCCGGCGCTGATGATCCAGCGCATCGGGAAACGTGGCAACCCAAGCCGATAATCGTAGGACTCCGGCGTTCGAACAGCAAGGCCGTAGCCCGACTTGCCCTTGCGGTCATCGCAATCGTCCAAATACTCCTTGACTGCTTTGCTCACTGGCTTTTTCTCGCCCTTGCTAACGGGCTGATTGTCGATCTGATTGATCTCGCCACCGGACGCCACATAGGCCGATTCCAGGTTCTTCTTGCTGTCGGGCTCCCTAAAGGCGGAAGCGACCAGCGCATAGGGAAAATGGCGCAAGGGGAGAGGTGACCTAGTCGTTAATATGTTTACCACTTAGTGATGCCGGTGAGGGGAAATCCGGGCACAATTTAGGCACAAACGTTTTGCCTGTTTTGTAATTGTATGATTCTAAATAAGTTTATGTTTGGTGCCGGGAGGGGGGGTCGAACCCCCATGACCTTGCGGTCGGCGGATTTTGAGTCCGCTTTTTGGCATTTTGCAGTGCGTTGCACTTTCGCGCAGAATATCGTATAACTCTTTTATGTACAGCACATACGTCATCTATTGAAATTGCATTGCGCTGCAATCAAGTGGACAAAATCCCGGTACGAACAGGCACCAAAACAGGCACCAGAAATGGTCGGCGGACTTCGTACAAGTGTCAGTCCGCGCCTGGCCAAAGTCAATGAAATGGTCCGCGTTTTCAGAGTGGTTTTCAGACGGTCAGTTGCTGTGGGTTCGCCGGTCCAACCGACCGGAACTGGAAAGAACGGCGGAACGAATCGCCGAGGGTATTGGTTTTCTCGTCGATAAGTTCAGAATGGCCACCTGCTTAGAGTGGGTGCTCTAACCGCGCAGCCCTCGTTGCGATAGAAGAAGTCCAAGTGGCAGAGAAAGTCGTCATCACGAGATCACTTTAAGAAAAGGGTTCCGGTCTGCTTCGGCAGCTACAACCTTCCGTTGCAGCAATGCCTGCAACTCGCCTTCTCGCTCCAGTAGAGCCACGATTTCCTCGATATCCATCAGTACGCAAACTTTTTGGGTCAGCGCATTCTTAGTGTCAGCGATCGCCGCAGGTGTATATCCTGAGGCAGAAATAAAGAGGCCTCGCACGTCCCCTCGGCCGTAAACGCTGACAAGATGCGGTGATAGTTCCGGTCGACCGATCGGGTCTCTGTACCACTTCATTTCGACAAAGTAGAGATGACCTCTGAACTCTACGAGACCGTCGATCTGCTCGATGATGCCTTCGCCGCGTACGCCACGCAGAGTGAATGCTTCGCGTACGAGAATGCCATGCGCTTCGAACAGTTCATTCAGTACGCCTTCAAGGGCTTTGCCTCTCTTGTGCGCATCTGACTCTTGGAAGAGGGCGTACAGCTTTTGCTTCACTGCTGTACGCTTCTCGTGTAGCTTCTGAATTTGTTTCTGTTCCTGAGTGTGCGCGGCCTGTCGTGCTTGGCGCTCTCGTTCCCGTTCGTCGTTCATCCGGGTAAAGGAGTCTTTGGTATTGACTACCTTGCGCACATTCGCCACAAGGCCTTGGGCAATAAGTTGCTTGTCGGGATAGGCTGTCGAGAAGTCCTCCCACTCCACAATGCGCTTGACGACCTCGCGGCGCGACCGGATTCCGGTATCTCCAAGCTCGTTGAGTTTGCAAAGCACCTCACGGGCAATTTCGCTTTTGTAGACGCTTTGCCGATCTTGACGAACCTTGTCGCTCCACGGCGTCAGGATTTGCGATGGTACTCCAGCACCCTGAAAAAACTTGATCACGTCAGTTTTGGAGCGGACCACGTTGCTAATCGCATCGGTCAGCAGGGTGAGCAACTCTGGCGGGTAATGAAAAACCTGTTCCACTGCGCATTCCTCAATCACAAAGGACATTGATGGGTGGGACAATGATTCGGCAGACAAGCCTACAGCCGCTCAACGAGCTTGCGAATCTCTTCCTTGCTGTTGTTTAGGTATTCCTGTTTCACCTGTACGCGGTGACCGTTGATAGTCTGCTTTCCTGCGGGCAGCTCGGAGAAAGGCAGGCCTTTTGCGAAGGCCACCACACCGGTAGTCTGAAAATCTCGCACCTCGACAAAACCATCACTGATCTTGGTAAATGAAAAAATCTCTGGATTCGATTTGAGCAAACTACTAATATCGCTTTCGATCGCGGCAAGTACCGCAGCATAGGCCGACGCCGAACCCATGTATTGGGTAATTCTGTTCTTAGCTATCAAGTGAACCTGCGGCAGCTTCCGGCTCGCCTCCTTGAGCTTGGTAGCAAAAGCATATGAAGCGTAAATCTCCGAAGGCAACTTGAGGCCGTAGACCAGGGAGAAGGCGTTTTGTATAGCGCGGCGAGAGGAATCGTCAGCCATTACAGGCAGAATAATCTTGTCGGTCGTAGCAAGCGCGATTTGCGTATACAGCGAAAAACTCGGATTGCAGTCCATGAAAACGGTGTCGTAGTCGCCTGCAAGTTGCTGCAAGAAAGTAGTCAGCCAGTCAATCACCGCAATCCACGCGTTAGTGCCAGGGATGTTGTTGTTAGCAAGAGTGTTCACCGCGTTGGCCTGTAGCTCCAGCAGCGGATCGCCACACACAAGGTGGATGTTTGTTGGGATGCCTTTATTGTAGTCATTTGGTTTGGTGATGAAATCGCCGGCGTTGAAGACTGGAGGGGCATAGGGAGAAGGAAGCCGCAACTGGAAATAGCCGCCTATGCTGCATCGAGGGACGAGGCCGTGCCGCTCCAGCAGCTTTTCGCTCCCCTTGTTGTTAAGTCCGCCAAGCAGCAATTCCGAGAGATTTGCCTGTGGGCAAAGGTCGAGGGCAAGAATGCGCTTCGTAGGATGAACTTGGGCGTAGCGGGTCAATGCCTGGAATGCGAGACTCGTTTTACCGGTTCCACCTTTGTTGTTCCAAAACGTATATTTCACGTCCATACATCACCTCGCAATAATGGACATAGAAGCGTCCAATATGGACATTGTATAGTCTCGAAGGGACAGGCGCAAGTCGTTTTGTCTAGTTTTTTCAGCTACAGTGTCTTTATCAAACACTGACGTTTAGATCGCTTGCGAACACAAACACAGACAATATGATCTATCTCATACATAAAACTAAAGATACGCTAAGTTGCGGAACGATTTTGATCTCCGAATGACGCCAAATCCCCGGTTTGCTCATTGAGGGTCGCAGCCATTCTCAGAGTGCCGGCACTCAGGACGACTGTGGAGGTGTTCAGTCTTGCCAGGAACCTCCTGCTGGCCATGACCTCTTTCGATGCCCCTCGGTTATCAACCCGGACAGGAGTGGCATGAGGAACCGCTCAATGTCGGCCATGACGCGCTTCAGTGGCACAGCCTCAATGTACAGACGATTCTTGGTATTGAACGCGGCCCACTGTCGCTGCTTCGATTCATCTTCAAAGAATTCGGCGGTGAGCGCGCGCGGCGGCGCTGCGACGGTTGGAATCGCCGTCTTCCGCCGTTCAAAGGTCCGCACAATTGCCTCGGCGAGAAGCTCTCCATCGAACGGGAAAAGCTCAGACAGGGTGCGCAGATCGTGGAAGTCCTTCATGCGGCTGTTCGCCATGCCGAGTTTCACCATTGCCTCAAACTTCTCAGCGACAACGGTCTCCTTGGGATAGGCGAGCAGCAACGGAGCCGGCCCATTCAGGATCGTTGGAAACGAAGTCTCGACTGGCGGGGGCGTGATGGTGTCTCCGAATCCAATATCGATTTGCATGGGAATCCGCGCCCGCTCCAAATAGCTCAGGAAGGTGACACGGATGCCTTCATAGTCCGCATCTTCTTTGATGCGCTGTACCTTGACGCTCGCCGGGTCAAACCGGAGACCGTCTTCATCGACCGGAAGCGCACATATCTTTTTGAAGATGGTTTCAAAACGGCTCGGATCGTTGTCGCCATTGGAGAGAAAATCGGCGTCCCGCGTCGGACGGTGGGCTTGCTCTGTCCAGAATTCAAAAAGCAGTGCGCCCTTGAGAACGAAAATCTTCTGGTATTCCGACTGGCTGATGCGGAAGAGAAGGCGTTCCAGAGCATACTTCGTGAGAAGTAGCCCGAAATCCTCATTCCGCTGCCGCGCAAGGTTCGCCAGACGTTGCCGGACAGAAGCTGCGAGATTGGTGACATTCTTGGTCAAGTCAGGGACTCCATATAGGGCCGCATGACATTTGCGACCCGGCAAATCTTCGCCGCTTCCCAGAGTTCGTCCATAGACGCCTTCTTCTCGCGGAAGCACTCCCGAAGAGCTTGAATCGCAAGTTCCGTTCCTACCTTCGACCGGAACTTGAAACAATCTGCAACGGTTTTCGCCGGGCTGTAGACCTTGATTTTGGCGCCCTCAATCGTATGTTCCACTGCGCCGAAGGTGAGGGACGGGCCGGAGAAACGCACTACGCGAATCGGAGGATACTCAAAGCTGGGCGTCCAGGCTCCCTGCTTGAGGGCGATCCAAACCTCAAATGGATTCTCGGTCGTGAGTTCATGGAAGCGCAGCGCGGACGAAAGGCAGACGACAGCCTGTGGCACTTTGCGGCAGACCTCCACCAGCGTCCGATTCTCCGTGGGCGGATTCTCGCTCGAAGAATAGAGTCCCTTGCCAACCCGTTCGAGCTTTCCCGCTCGGACCAGTCGGCCCAGGTAGTTGCGCGGTATGTGCAGCCTGACCAGATCACCCGGCCGTATCACGGACTGCTGGCCGGCGTACTTCAGTAGGCGATCCATGTGCGTCTCCATGCTGGGAGTGTACCATAACCAATATAGATGTAAATATCTATATTGGTTTTAAAACACGCCAGTTGAGAGTCAAAAAAGAGCATTTATCTTGCCCCTATGCGCCGAGCAGAGATTACCCCACAATCGGTTCTGGATGGTCGGCGCGGGCGTACTTCCGGAGGTCAGCCATCGGAATCAGAACGCGTCCGCCAATTCTTCTTGTCGGCAGGCGGCGAGTGGCTACCAAGTAATCCAGCGCACGCTGGCTGATCGAGAGAACCTGCGCAGCATCACGCCGGCTCAGGAGCAACTTCTCTTCGGCGCGAATTTCAGGTTTGTTGTTGGCATTTGATTGAGAACGCAGAGACGATTCCATAAATGAGCCATTCGCCTTTCCCAGCTTGTTGAATTGCATTTGACTTGCGCCCAGTCTCACCGAACGCGCCAACCATACAGCTTCCCTTCATCAGCCTTGGGGTAACAGACCCCGGATTCCAATTTCCAGCCTGGCCGGTCGCAAGCGGTCAAATGTTCCAGATCGCCGGCTTTCCAAAGCTCGTATGCCCGCAAACCATCCGCGGAGAGCGCCCATGACGCCGCAAGATGCCCCTCGACCCCGGCATTGAAGCCGCGAGCACGACCGTGATCGAACCCAAGCCAATACCCAAGAACAAACATGACGGCGAATACAAACACTCCAGCCGCGGACACAATGGCACTCCACTTCACCAGCTCGCGGCGGCCTTTCCTTGCCGCCACGGACTCGGCAGCACCGACCACGGCATCCGTTAAGGACGCCTGCAAACGAATTCTGGAAGACTCAGCTTCAGCCGCCGCGACCGACTGAATTTTCTCCAGGATGCCCTGCACGGTTACGTTGATCTTTCCCGGAACTGCCTCGTACAGGTCGCTATACCGGCCGAGCACAATCATCAAAGCCCATACGGCATCGGTCGGCTCGATTCCGAAGTTGTCCGCGTAAGACCTGACGCGGTTACGCTCCTCCTCCGACAGGTCCGCAAGAAAAACGCTGTACAGGTCGTCACTTGTTGATATCATCGCCACAGACCTTATCGAAGATGTTCAGGGCACACTCGCGACGCCAACGTTCAATCTCTGCGCGGCTTCCAAGCGTTGCAGATTCTCGTGCCTTTTCGAGTGTCAGTCGGCTGCTCTGTACAAGATTGGTGACGCGCGTAGCCAATTGAGGAAGGTACAACGACAATCCTTGTCTTGCCTCTATCGACTGCCGCAGTGCCGAAGTGTCGTACAACTCGAAAAGCGATTGCGCCAAGCCGAAGAACCGATTACGAACAACATGAATTGTGCCGTGTTTCACCACGCTCATGTATTCGGTCAGCATCTCGCAACTATCTCGCTGCTGATTGATGAGGAATAACGAGATGAAAGGCCAATCGAATTCATTCAGCTTTTCATCGAACATCGAGCCGTAACGATTCACTCCTTCGTTGTTTCGTGCGGCGGTATTGACAACAACTTCATCGTCCTTGCTCGCATCCACTATGTCTAAAAGATCAAGCCACCCTTCGTTCTCATCCAGGTTTACAAGCGAGAACGACTTCACATCCTTCTGGTAGGCTTTGCCAACATCTGGGTTCGCTGTATCGGTCTCCACCAACGAGACCTTTCGATTCCTCATCTCAAAGTAGTCGAGAAGCGCAATCGCCCCCACAGACTTCCCAACCCCGCCTTTGCTGCCTGTTACGAAGAACACCCTTGCCATACATCTCTCCTTTCTTACAGCGTTACGTCCGGTTTCATCTGGAATTGTCCACGCCTTCCCTCAACAATCGACGACACCGCAGGGCTTACCTTACGAGTCGCCCTTGGTTGCGTGTCTTCTCTTGTTTGCGCCAGTTTGGTCAGGTAGGTCGAAAGCGCGTTGGTGGTGATTACAACGTCATTCTCTTCAAAAATACGGACCAACATCTTCAGCGTGTAGCCGTTTTCCCGCAACTTTTTCAACTGAGGGTATACGCCCCGAACGATCTCTCCCATCATGAACGTTTCGGGTTGCGGTGGAGGTACATTCCCTCTCTCATCCAGGCGAGTGCGGAAGACCTCGAATTGTTCTGCGGTAAGCATTTGCGCTTTACGTCGCTCCTTTTCCATAGCGTCTCCCCATCACCGTCCTTACCGACGGGATGGGTATACGATAACACAGATTTGACAGCAGAAATGTATTATTGTAAGGTCAACACTGCTAAGAGGCACGGCGAGGTAGGCGCTGGTACTCACAAAACCCCTGCGGGGTTTCGCGCGTCCCACCACCACTTCTCCAATCCGCCTTCGGCTACTCGGAGAATTGGTTGCGCATCTCGCTCAGGGCTGCGCCCCGAGACCCCGCAGAAAGGACGAAACACTCAATGCCACGACCTAAACGAGCAAAGGGCACAACGACAAGAATTCAGGTGCGCATCACAGACGAAGAGAAGAACACCCTGTTGACACAAGCCGACAAAGCCCGACTGACGTTGAGCGAGTACGTCCGGAGATGCTCACTCAACAAGCGAATTCAATCGCACGTAAGTGACAAGGCAATTGCCCGCCTAAGCAGCCTGTGCGGCCTTCAGAAGCACCTGCTCATGCAGATCAAAGGCCACCCATACGAAGCAGCGCTTCGCAATGAACTGAACTCAGTTCTTGCAGCGATCAGCACGACTTTGCGAGCCGTAATCAAGAAGGAGGATGAATCGGAGTGATCGCCAAATAGGTCAACGCGGGGAGTGTACATGATCGCCAAGGTCCAACCGAGCAAGCAGAAGTCGAGAAGCAGTTTTAAGCGACTGCTGAACTACCTCACCAAAGAGGTTGACCCGGAGACCGGAGAGACTCTGCTTCGTGGCGAAGCCGTATTGTCGAACAACCTTGTCGGTATCGACACAGCGGCAACGGAGATGAAAGCCGTCGAATCCCTTAACCTACGTTGCGACGATGCAGTGTGCCATTACGAACTGGCGTGGCCGCCAGGCGAACGGCCAACCCGCGCACAATGGATTGATGCTGCGGAATACACCCTGGAGAAACTTGGCTACAAAGATCACCAATACGTTGTTGTCGCCCACGACGACAAGAAGCATTTCCATATTCACATTATGCTGAATAAGGTCCATCCCGAAACGTACAAAGCCCACACACCTTATCGGAACTGGATTACTC
>Ga0224528_1001510_pt1 | contig 15099 bp, 14 predicted proteins | sample CBST25metaG_2_FD_179888 | JGI IMG/M metagenome (GOLD analysis project Ga0224528, IMG submission 179888) | Peat soil microbial communities from Stordalen Mire, Sweden - C.B.S.T25 | ecosystem: Environmental > Terrestrial > Soil > Wetlands > Peat | place: Sweden: Norrbotten County, Stordalen Mire...
TCGACCAGCCGAACCGCTTCCAGCTTGAACTCGTACGTGTACGCCTTCCTCGGTATACGCTCCATCTTCGCTCCTTCGATAGTCTCTCAGAGCGCTATATGAGGTACGTTTTCCGGGGGCAAGGTCATTGATTCCAATATCGGTGCTGTCCCAAGTGACGAAAGGATCAATCTCTGGCAGCATTGCCGATTCATCTGGCGCTTTGCTTGGAGATGCTGCTCTAAAGGCGACGAATGTCCAAACCGGTGGTGTAGCGCAAACCGTTTCCGAAAAATCGGGTGTTTTCCACTTCAGCTTGTTGCCTCCTGGCACCTACAAAGTAGAAATCAGTAAAGATGGATTCAGCCCCAAGACCATCGGCGTTGTGGTTCAGACCTCGTTGGATAGTGGCCTTGGCATTGTGAAACTTGCCATTGCGGGTGCGCAAGTGAATGTAGAAGTCTCTGATTCCTACACGCCCCTTATTGAAACCACGCAAGCGCAGATTACCAATACTTTTTCTTCGCAAAATATCCAACTGCTGACAGGCGTCAATCAAAACCAAGGCCTTGACAACTTGGCTCTGCTTGTTCCAGGCGTCAATGCAACTCGCGACAGTAGTTTCGCCAATTACAACGGTGCGTCTTTTGCGTCAAATGGCATTCGCGGGCGCAACAACGACCAGCAGATCGACGGCCAGAATAACAACGACAACTCAGTGACTGGTCCAGCGTTGCAGGTAAGCGATGCCGAGTTCGCCAGTGAATACCAGATCATCACCAATAACTTCGGTCCCGAGTATGGACGCAATGGTGGTTCTGTCGTCAATATTGTAACTAAGTCAGGAACAAACAATATTCACGGAAGCATCTATGGATATTGGACGAATAACAAGTTAGAAACCCTGACAAACGTGGAAAAAGAATTTGAGGATCTGACGTCGTTGCCTCGCTCCAATGACGAGTTTGGTGGATTTACAATCGGTTTCCCCCTCATCAAAAACAAGGCGTTTTTCTTCAATGGCTTTAACCAGGAACTTTATCACATCACTGACCTTCGTCATAGTGATTCTCTTACGCCAACTTCCAATGGAATTACACAGGCATCTGCCTGCTCGTGGGTAAACAGTGATGCTTTGGCTGCGCTCAAGGGGTACGGACCGTACGGCTTCAGCACGGGAAGTCCTGTAGCGACGAATACAACAACCACTACGCTGACATACAATGGCGTAAGCTGCGATATCGAGGTGGGTGGTATATCCAGGAGTGTTCCCGAACGTAACCATCAATTTAATTGGCTACCTCGCTTTGACTATCAGTCCGGTAAGAACACGATTACCGCGCGCTATTTGTTGAATCGCAACAATTGGTTTGATATCGATGATAATGGCCCTGCTGGTTATTTCTATAACGAGCCAGCATTTGCACAAGCCATTAAGCTGGGTTGGACGCGTGCCTTCACCGACGCTCTTGTGAACGAATTTGCAGTATCTTTTGGTCGCAATAATGTCGAGTTTGGTGGAAGCAGCAACGGTTCAGATCCGAGCATGGGCGAGATCGATCAGGCAGTTACACATGTGACAACAGGAAGCGGAAATCTTGGCTATGGCGCAGGCACAACTATGCCTCAAGGCCGCATCGTGAACGATTGGCAGATTCAGGACAACCTCAACTACCAGCTAGGAAAGCACCATCTGAAAGCTGGCATTAATTGGACATATCAGCGATCGCCAAATGTCTTTTTGCCTTACCTCAATGGCAGCTTTTCGTTTAAAAACTGGACGAACTATCTGGTGAGCACTCCTGCTTCTATCACCATTGCCAGTGGAGATTCCAAGCTCGACTTTCGGGAGTACGATACCTTTTTGTACGTGGGCGATGATTGGCAGATTACCCCAAGCCTGACACTGAATCTTGGCCTTACCTACAGTTTCTACGGCCAACCGAGTAATCTCTTCCACGATAAGGACGTCAAGAGTCAGGAGGGCTCCGATCCTCTCTGGAATCCTGACCTTGATCTTTCTATTACCACTGCTGCCCATCTGGACAGTGACTTCAAACTGTTTGCTCCTAGCGTTGGCTTTGCGTATTCTCCGTCATTTTTGGGAGGGAAGCATCAAACGGTGATTCGCGGTGGTTATCGGTTGGCCTATGATCCGCCGTTTTACAACATCTATTTGAATATGGCCAGTTCTGCGCCACAGGTTCTTTTGCAGACGATATCAGGATCGTCGACCGACAATGTTCTTCCTTCAACGCCGACTGGGCCTAATGTTCGTTCTGCCCTATCGTCTTACTTGACTAAAGGCGTCAGCGATCCGCGCACATATGCGCAGACAACCGTCGACAAAAACTTCACAGTCGATCAGGTGCATAGCTGGTCGCTGGGCATTCAGCGCGAACTTACAACCGGTCTCGTTGCCGAGGCCCGTTACGTTGGAAACCACGGGAAGAATCTTTTCCAGTCCATTAATGCCAACCCGTACTTGGCAGGTCTGAAGGCAAACTTCCCGGATGAAGTTCCTTCCACGATTACACTGGGTTCCAATGGTCGTGAGGATGGAAACAGCTCAGTGATCCGCAAGCGCACGAATACCGCTTATTCCGATTATCATGCATTGCAGGCCCAGCTACGTGCCGATAACCTGTTCCATCAATTGTTGCTGAAGGCATCCTACACTTTCAGCAAAACAACCGATAACGCAAGTGATATTTTCGCTACGGATACAGTTGCCTTCTCGCAAAATCCATTGAACTACAAGAGTGGAGAACATGGTTTGTCAGACATCGATTTTCCGCATAACTTCACTTTCACATTTGCTGAACAGATTCCGGCCTACAAAGAACAGCATGGGCTGATTGGTCACGCTCTGGGTGGATGGGGCGTGTCAGGAACATACTACATTGCTTCTGGACAGAGCTATACCCCGACGCAATACTATTTTGACTATTACAGTGGGGCTTCAGGGAATACCGATTACACATTCAATGCCACCTTTGCGGGCGTATACGACGGCCTTCGTCCTTTCAATGGAAACCACAAAGTCAATCCGAGCAAAGTTGGTGCTTATGCCGGTGATGTTTGCAAATTTTATGGCGGGGCATCCTGCTCACTTTCAGGCACGCAGTTGATTAGCTGGAATGTCGCAAACTCAACGAGTGATGCTTCGGCAACCACAGTAACGACCGACGATGTGCGCTACATCATGAACAGTTCGTATGCGCAGTCGGTGCATAATACGCCGTGGGGCAATACCCGTCGTAATGATGCACGCGATTTCTGGACGAATACGGGCGATTTGTCGGTGTCCAAATCCATTAAGCTGCGCAACAACATGAATGCGTCGTTTAACGCTAACTTTTCTAACATATTCAATCATCCCAACTATGCCAGCATCGATAGCTATCTCGATGATGCTGGTTTACGTGGCGAGAGCGAAGGCTTTGGCGATCCTACTGTGACAAGTGGTGGTCGTCGCAAGGTCACCTTCTCGGCAAAGGTCGCTTGGTAGAAAAGTGAGCAAGCAAAAAAGGCTGCGGCGTATTGCCGCAGCCTTTTTTGTGGTACGTCATGCATGATGACAGCTTTTGGGGTGCAAGTCCTTGTCGGGAAACATCAGGGATTGCGATAGCGCTACGCGGAAAAGCGGAGTGCTATCAGTCTCCAAGGCTTCCCCGACAACTTTTTGGCATAGGCGTCAATTCACTGTATTGACGGGTATGCCAAAAAAATGTCGTGTATGGTCAGCCAAGGCTCCAGATCCACGGACCATGCTCTCCGGCGCGCTGTTTCTTTAGCCCCATTTTCTGCGCTGCTCTTTGCAGCGTTCGTTCTCCCAATCCACTTTGCTGCACGAGCTCTTTTTGGAGCCTCGGACCGGATGCCAGCTCTTTTTGCAGAAAATCTATGGCATAGGCAATATCGCTGCGTGCTTCCGTTTCAAAATCTGACGCAAGCAGGTCGCTGGAGGTCAATTCACTCTTGCCGGTCCAAGCGAAGCCGTTTTCGTCGATGGAGTAACCGAGCGAATCGCCATAGGGGCCGAGGTTATTTTTTATTTGAACGAGAGCGCGGCGGTTGGGATCGTCTGGAGCAGTTCCGGCGAGCAATTCGGTGCGAGCTGCGCCCGTAAGATCAATACTGCCCAATCCGCGATGAATAGCTCGCCCGCCGGAGCTTTTTGACAGGTGTCGCAACAGCAAGACACAGCAATTATGCTTGCTGGCAAGGTATCCGAGGGCATCCAATATTGGCCGCGTTTCGTTGCAGCGGTGAAAGTCCACATCTGCGCCAAGGAAACTTTGAAGCGGATCAATAATCATCAGTTCAGCCTTTGCCTCAACAATCGCCTGTTCCAGCAGACTTGTATCAGCTAAAGAGATTGTGCCGTTGATCTGGTTTTCATCGCCGATGCTGCCTTGCAATAGCTGAAAGCGGCTGCAATCGCCCTTGAGCAAATCAAAACGCGGGCGGACAACATGCTCTGCCGAATTTTCGAGCGAAAGATATAAAGTGCTTACCGGCTCGCGTGCTTGCAGCGTGTACGGTGTCCGGCCATTCGAGAGGGCAGCAGAAATGGCAAGTGATAGAAACGTTTTTCCGCTACCGGGATCGCCGGATAGCAGAGCAAGCATACCCGCCGGCAAATATGGCTCCCAGAGCCAATCCACGGGCTTGGGTTCAACGTCTGACAGTTGAACCAGCGCAGGGCGACACACTTGCCCGGTGACTGACTGGGAAGGGGCATACCGCGCCATGCTTGCGGCGATTTGCCGCACCTCAGCCTCCGGCAGTGGCGGCTGGCAGTGCTGGTGATTTTCCACAAGCAAACCTGCCTCGATGGCAGCCTGTGACATTCCCCGGTGGCGCATTGCCCCGGCAAGGCTGGTGAGTTTGCCATTGCGCTTGCCTTTGTGGATCGCCTCTTCCGGCTGAGGTGAAACCTGTCGTGGTACATGTGCGGGTTCCACCAACAAGGCGAGCAGCCACGCGGGAGCTTTCGCTATCGCAGCATCGGGGTTGGCGAACGCATATCGTTTTCCGCTAGGGTGGATAGACGGGGGGATAACCGCACAACCCCCATTTACCCGAATATCCAGCCCGCTTGCGAGTTGCCCGGCTGAATTTTTAATCACCGCGTCTTGCGGCCATTGGAAATAGAGGTGTCTCCCTTTTCCAGTGGTTGTGGTGAGGGTCTCAGGCAACTCCAAGCCCTGTTGCTGGTATGCCTTCAAAGAGGCTTTGCCCGGATTTCCATCCACATCTAAGACAAAAACGCCGGAGTATTTTCCAGTGGCAACTGCCCAGTTGCAGGCAGGAAATTTTTCTGCCCATACCGCAAGTTGGCTTGTATCGCTGGAGGCAAATTGTGGCCACTTTTTTAGCAGCGGCGTTTTGTCGTGCGCACGAATAGGCAGCAGATGCCAGCCACGAGCAGCGGCAGCGCGTATCTCATCCGGGAGGTCGTTCGGTGGGTTGTTTTGCGACATAGGTTATTGGGCCTCCGTGAGAAGACGAGCAACCTCATCACGTGAAAACAGCAGACGGCGGCAGATGCGGATAGGCCGGAGGCGGTTTTTGCGCACCAGCGCGCGGATGGTGTGGGGACTGAGCCGGAGCATGTCGGCAACTTCGAGCAGGGTTAGCAGTCTTGAAACCGAGTCGGCCATTATTCACCTCTCGCTTTCAGTCTCGATTGGATCGCTTCAGAGGGAATTTGCCATTGCCCATTAACTTTGCGGGCCTTCAGCTTCCCCGACCAAAGCAGCGAGTACACATACGTAAGTGCTACGCCCAGTCTACGAGCAGCCTCAGCAACCGAAATCTCTTGTTTCTCCATAAGATCTCCTTACTGGTAGTAGTTGTATGTGTTATGGTGATTACGTGAAACGTGACAGTAATAAAACCGTTACAAAAAGCGAAAATTTTGCCCTCTTGGTTCAAGCTGTTCCGCCAGAAAAACCAATGGGGGAAGCGACGTTTGGGGTCGAAATCGGCCCGCCCCTTCTTGTTCGCCCTATCAAGCTCAAAGAATTGATAGTTTTTGCGCGAAAAATGAATGTGGCAGATGGCAAGGAATTTTCTGCCCTGCTCGCTCTGAGAGGGGCATTGGAGGCGCGTGATGAACTGGCGCTAGCCACGGCGAAGGATCGGTTGGAACAGGTCTACCGGCTTCGGGCAAAGGAAGATTGTTCGCAGCCCCAGCTACAAAATGAAGAATCGAGAAAAAAATTCGGTGAGTTGATTGCAGCGTCTGTCGGGTTGTCCCCAGGAGAGTCATTTAAGCATTACGAAGGGTTGCGCCCTGGCCCCAAGGCGATGAAAACCCCATCTTGGCTGCTTTCACAAGAGGTTTCTCGCATCGTGGCGATGTGGGCACAAATCGCTCTTTGGTGGGTGGATGGAAGATTTATCCCTGCGATTTACTGTTTCAACATGAAGACGGCTCTATACATTCACTCGTTTTTTCTTGCACCGTCTGGAGGACGGGGTTTTCGCATTTGCCCTTGCTGCGGAGAGCAGTTCTTTCAAGGTCGATCAAATCAGGAATATTGCAAGCCCGCACATCGGGACGCACATCGCGTTGCGAGGTTCAGGGATAAGAAAAAAGCGCTTAAGTCTGGAAAGGACAGGAAAAAGGATGTCACTCAAAAAACGCGGTAAAACTTGGCACAGCGATTTCGTTGTCAACGGACAGCGATTTCGGCAGAGCCTTGAAACAACGGATTGGAGAGAGGCGCAGGCCAAGGAAAAGGCGTTAATTGCTGCTGCTTCAGAGGGGAAGCTGTTTCAGACCTCTGTAACATTGGCCCGGCAACCGTTTGGGCTGGCGGCAGACGATTACGTCACTGCTCGAAAACTGGAACTGGCACCGGCCAGCCAAGCCAAAGAGAAGCAGTTGCTTGTTCAGTTGCGTGTCTTCTTTAAGATGGAACAGCTCAAGACGATTACGGCCAAACGGATTGTCGAGTATCGGGCATGGCGTGCGGAGCAAGGTGTAGGACCGGCAACCCTGAATGCAGAGTTGGGTATTTTGCGGCGCATTCTGAAGCGGGCAAAGCTCTGGGCACGTGTTGCCGACGATATACGTCCTCTGAAAGAGCCAAGTACCATCGGACGGGCCTTGAGTGAGGAGGACAAGCAACGACTGCTTCAAACGGCGGCAATGCGGCCAGAGTGGGAAACGGCCTACCTTGCCGCAATTCTCTGTCTGAATACAACCGCTCGTGGCGGTGAACTGAAAGGGCTGCAATGGGGTGATGTGGACCTGTTTGAACGTACTCTAACGGTGCGCAAGTCGAAGACGGATGCAGGCGTTCGCGCCATTCCCCTTACCGATGTCGCCTCTTCTGCTCTGGCGCGTCTGCGGACGCGGGCGGAAACTTTCGGCCCAGTCGAGCCAGAGCACTTTGTCTTTGCGTCCTATGCCTCACAGCGCGTTTTCAACGGCACTACAGTCGTGGGCAGCAGTCTGGCAGGTTTTGATCCAACAAAGCACGTCAACAGTTGGCGGACAGCGTGGCGGACCTTGACGAAGCAGGCAGGACTACCAGGCTTTCGGTTTCACGATCTGAGGCACTGCGCGATTACGTCTCTTGCAGAGTCTGGGGCCTCTGACAGTACTGTCATGGCGATTGCCGGTCATGTCAGCCGCAAGATGCTGGAGCGGTACAGTCACGTCCGTATGGAAGCCAAGCGCAAAGCGATGGAATGTCTCTCGGAAAGCAGCAGAATGGGAGGTTATGACACAAACCGTGGCACAAATTCAGGAAATCCGAAGACTAGAACCGTCTAAGTTATTGATATATATGGTAGGCACGACTGGATTCGAACCAGCGACCTCTTCCGTGTCAAGGAAGCGCTCTAACCGGGCTGAGCTACGCGCCTATGAATTGCAACAACAAAACCAGTTTAACAGGGTTTGAGCTTGGGGGAAAGTCGGCGAGCAAGTCTTTTATTTTTATGTTGATGCTGCGCCGGTTTTGCAAAAAATCAAGCCCGTGTTTCGGTGGAAACGCGCCGTTTTCGGGGCGTGTAGCATCCTTTTACTACGAGGGCCATTGTGCGGGGGGCGAAGATTCCCCTCTGCGTTCTGGCATCGATGCGGTACTATCGTTCACGGATCAAACCTTGTCGCCTTGCCGGCCTTATCGCTTTGCCGGTTGTCCCAGTCAGGGCGTTCAAGATCCGGCAACCATGCGGCCCGCTTCGCAAGGAAAGCCGCAGATGTAGAGTATTTGCTCAGAATCTGCCCTATGCCTGACGAATTCACGTTGCGCTCCAATCCGCTCCGTACTGCTCCGAACCTGTTGACCTTGCTGCGCATCTGCCTGGTACCGGTTCTGGTGGTAGCGACCCTTGAGAATCACTATGTTCTGAGCTTTGTGTTGTTTGTGGTTGCCGGGCTGACGGATGCGCTGGACGGCGCGTTGGCCCGGCTGCTGCATCAGCGCTCGGTCCTGGGGGCCTATCTGGATCCGGTGGCCGACAAGCTACTGCTGAGCACGCTGTTTCTGGTGCTGATGTATAAGCAGTTGATTCCGGTCACGGTGACGGTGCTGGTCTTCGGCCGCGATGTGGGGATCTTGATGGTGGCTGCGATTCTTTATGCCGCCGCCGGCCATCGCGAGTTCAAGCCGAGCCTCTTTGGCAAGGCCAACACGCTGGCCCAGGTGGCAACTGTGGCCATCGTACTGCTGGTGCAGATTCACACGACGCCAGCGCTGGCTGTTTTTCGCCGACTGGCGCTGGATGCGACGATGGTGCTGACGGTCGTCTCCGGGCTGCATTATGCCTGGTTTGTGGCACGCAAAAACGGGGCGAACGGCAAACATGCCGTCGAGGTCAAAGGCTCCAACTGAGGGAACTAGAGCATTTTTCCAATACGCGTGCAGTGTTGAGTGGCGTGCAAGGTGGCTTTTTCTTAAGGAAAAAGCCACTCGGCATCCCGCTTTCGCTCTACGCCAATTGGAAAGATGCTTTAGTCGGGCACAGCTCCACACTGGCCTGAGAAGCAGGTCGCTCTGGCGCGCGCAGCCATTCCGGGATAACACCCGAGGGGCTAGGCCTTCCCGGCGTCCTCGTCGTCTTCCGCGGGGGCGTTTTCTTCGATCTGCATATCGCGAAATTCTTCTGAATCAAAAACTTCGCCACATTCCAGGCACTCGACAAACTCAACATCATCGTGCCGGGAAACGACTCGAACCTTCGGATGTTTACAGACGCTCGTCATTGGCATGGGATGCGGATGGGTCACAGCTCTTTGCGCAGAATTGTCCTCGATTTTTGGTTTCTTTTCAAGCAAAACTTTATGAGGGAGGGAGTAATTTTCACAATAGGGTCACTTTTGTGTGCAGTGATTCCCAGAGAAGAAATCAAACTCTTGAAACGCCGACCGGAATGGTCGTATACTAAACGCGGACTCAAGGGGTCCGAGATTTTATGCTCAAGCTCACCAAAAAAGCCGACTACGGTTTGATCGCGCTGAAGTTTCTGGCCGAACATCCGGAGACCAGCGCGGTCAGCGCCAAGGATGTGGCCGAAGCCTATGGAATTCCGGCGCAACTGTTGGCCAAGATTCTGCAGACGCTGACCAAGAAAGGCCTACTGCGTTCGCAAGCGGGCATGAATGGCGGCTATGCGCTGGCGCGCGATCCGCATTCGATCTCTGCCTTTGAGGTGATTCTGGCGATTGACGGACCGTTTTTCATCACCTCGTGCACCAAGGGTGCAAAGTCTTGCGACCTGCACACGAGTTGCACGATCAAAGAACCGCTGGCGCGCGTGAACGAGACGATTGCCGGCGTGCTCAAGAGCATCAGTATTCAGGATTTGACCGACCAGGCACAGCCCGCCGCCGGAAAAGGTCAGCTCACCAAGCTGGTTTCGGTCACGACGCTATAGGACGGGCATAGACGAGATCAACCGCAGCTTCCCCTTCCGCGCGAGCGGAGCCGAACTCAAGAAAAGGATGGAGACCACGATGGGTACAGTTGTCAGCCATGTTCCAGTGCCGGAGGGCGTCAAGCTTCCGATTTATATGGACAATCACGCCACGACACCACTCGATCCGCGGGTGCTTGAGGCGATGATGCCGTATTTGACGACAACGTTCGGCAATGCGGCCAGCCGTAATCATTCTTTTGGATGGGATGCGGAAAAGGCCGTCGATATTGCGCGTGAGCAGATCGCGAAGCTGATCGGTGCCTCGTCGAAGGAGATCATCTTCACCTCGGGCGCGACCGAGAGCGACAACCTTGCCGTGAAGGGCGTGGCCGATATGTATCGGGAACGCGGCAACCACATCATCACGCAGGTGACCGAGCACAAGGCGATTCTCGATACCTGCAAGCACCTCGAAAAGCATGGCTACCGGGTGACCTATCTTCCGGTGAAGGCCGACGGCCTGATCGACCTTGCGGACCTGGAGCGGGCCATCGACGACCAGACGATTCTGGTCTCGATCATGGCGGCCAACAACGAGATCGGTGTTCTACAGCCGATTCGCGAGATCGGCAAGCTCTGCCATGCGAAGGGCGTGATCTTCCATTGCGACGCGGTGCAGGCGATCGGCAAGGTTCCGTTCAATGTGATTGAGGACAACGTGGATCTGGCCTCGATCTCCGGACACAAGATTTATGGCCCGAAGGGCGTGGGCGCGCTCTACGTGCGGCGGCGCAATCCGCGCGTGCAGGTAGCGGCACAGATCGACGGCGGCGGCCACGAGCGCGGCATGAGAAGCGGCACGCTGAATGTGCCGGGCATTGTGGGCCTGGGCAAGGCCTGCGAACTGGCCGGAGCGGAGATGGGCGAAGAAGCCCGCCGTTTGCAAGGCCTGCGCGACAGGTTGAAGACGAAGCTCGAGTCCGCACTGGATTACGTGCACGTGAACGGCTCGATGGAGCACCGTTTGCCGGGCAACCTGAACATGAGTTTTGTGCACGTCGAGGGTGAGTCGCTGCTGATGGGCATCAATGACATCGCGGTTTCCTCCGGTTCGGCCTGCACCTCGGCGACGCTCGAACCAAGTTACGTGCTCAAGGCTTTGGGTCTGGGTGACGATGTAGCTCATAGCTCGATCCGCTTCGGGTTGGGCCGGTTTAACACCGAGGCCGAAGTGGACTATGTGGCCGCCAAGGTGATCGACATCGTCAAGCATCTGCGCCAGCTTTCGCCGCTCTACGAGATGGCCAAAGAGGGCATCGACCTGAGCAAGGTCGAGTGGTCGGCGCACTAACCCACCTGCGGTGGGGCTAAACGCCTTCGGCTGCTCCCGCGCCAGGAAAAAGCGCGGGAGTTGGTGGAAGAGCCAGGGTGGACAAAACGCGGTTTTCTTCGTGTTTATTTGCACTCTGCGGAAGCGGGAAGCTTTCTTTCGGCATCTAAGAAACAGCAAGAATCACGCGGCTTTGACCCGCGCTGAGGAGAAACACAATGGCATACAGCGACAAGGTAGTAGACCACTACAGCAATCCGCGCAACGTGGGCACGCTCGACAAGAATTCGGACGAGGTGGGCACGGGGCTGGTGGGCGCGCCGGAGTGCGGCGACGTGATGCGCCTGCAGATCAAGGTCAACCCCGAGACGCAGGTGATCGAAGAAGCGAAGTTCAAGACCTTCGGCTGCGGTTCGGCCATTGCCAGTTCGTCGCTGGCGACGGAGTGGATCAAGGGGCGCACGGTCAACGACGCGCTCGAGATCAAGAACACCGACATCGTGAAGGAGCTTTCGCTGCCGCCGGTGAAGATCCATTGCTCGGTGCTGGCCGAAGACGCGATTCGCGCGGCGATCGGCGACTGGAAGAAGAAGAACGGCGTGGCCGAAGAAGCCGCACAGGAAACCGCAGCGCAATAAGTTTGCTGAGCCGGTGACGATTGCGGCGTTGCTGGCCGCGAGGGATAAGACAATGACAAATATGGTCACGATTGGATCGAACACGGAGCAGGCGCAGAAGCCCGTTGTGTCGAAGGCGCCTGCGCAGAGCATTCTGGTGACGGAGAAGGCCATCAAGCGTATCCGCGCGGTGGTCGAAAAGGAAGGCGTTGCAGGCGGCGAAGGTGGATTGCGGCTGGGCGTGCTGGGTGGCGGATGTTCGGGGCTATCGTACTCGATCAAGTTCGACACGCAGCCGCGTGAGCGCGACCGCGTCTTCGAGTTTGACGGCGTGCGGGTCTTCGTCGATCCGAAATCGTTCCTGTACCTGCACGGCATGACGCTCGATTACGAAGAGACGTTGATGCGGCAGGGATTCACATTCATCAATCCGAACGCCTCGCGTTCGTGCGGCTGCGGCACCTCGTTCACGGCCTAGGAGCGTTTCAAAAATGGCCACATTGCAGGTTTTGAATTCCGCGGTGCAGATGCCCTGTTGGTCCTGTTCGGTCAGCCATGTGGAATCGACCTTGTTCTGTCCGCATTGCAGCAGAATTCAACCGCCGCCGGGCGTCGATTTTTTTTCTGCTTTAGGATTGACGCCGCATCTGCAACTGGATCTTGCCGCGCTCGAAAAGGAGTTTCATCGCCTGAGCCGGCAACTGCATCCGGACCGTTATGCGCGCGCGACAAATAACGAAAAAGAGTGGAGTTTGGCCGATACGGCGCTGATCAACGACGCCTATCGCACGCTGAAGGATCCGCTGCGGCGCACCGAATATCTGCTGAAGCTGATGGGCGAAGAGACAAGCAACGCCGAGCGTAAAGACAAGAAAAATCTTTCACGCGTACCGGCCGATCTGCTTGAAGAAGCCTTCGACCTGAATATGCAGCTTGAAGAGATGCGCGCGGCGCGCAAGGCGAACGCGCAGGATGTCGAACTGCAATCGCAACTGGAAGAAGCCAAGAAAAAATTCACCACCATGCTGAGTGATGTGGACCGTGATCTGCGCGTTGAGTGGACGCGCTGGGACGAGGGCGATGAACTCGTGCGCAAGGTTGCGCAGAAGGCCATGGTGGCACAGCTTGACCGCCGCCGCTATCTGAGCAATCTGGTGCGCGACGTCAACGAAGTGTTGGGAGCCTGAGCCATGCCTTTTGTTCGTATCGATGTGTACAACGCGACGCCAGCCGAAGATCGTAAGGCCATTGCCGATGCCGTCTATGAAGCCATGCGCGAGTCGATCAATATTCCCGAAGGCGACCGCTTCCTCGTGGTTTCGGCGCACGGGAAAGACGAGATGTTCGTCGATCCCCATTTTCAGGGAATGAATCGTACCGAGCGCTATGTGGTGATCGAGATTCGTTTGAATCAAGGACGCGCGACGGAGTTGAAGCAGGCGCTCTATAAGCGCGTGGCTGAACGCGTACACGAAGCCGTCGGCATTGCGACCGACGACGTGATGATTTTGTTGACCGAGTGCACGCAGGCCGATTGGTCCTTCGGCAAGGGCGAGGCTCAGTTCATTTTGCATCCACCCGCTTGGGTGAAGTAGACAAGAAGAGGACGCAGCGATGGCGGAAGGACGCGTAGTTGGCATCGATCTGGGAACGACAAATTCTCTGATCGCATATATGCAGGGCGAACAGCCCGTGGTGATTCCCGGCGTGGACGGATCGAACCTGGTGCCGTCGGTGGTGGCGCTCGATCCGATGCCCGAGGGCGGACGGCCCTCGGTGACGGTGGGCAACAGCGCGCGCAAGGCGCTGATCGAGACGCCGGAACGGGTAATCTATTCGGTGAAGCGGTTGATGGGCCGCAGCCTCGCCGAGGTGCAGGCGGAGCGGAAGCATTTTGCCTTTCGGCTGGCCGACGATATTGAAGAGGGCGAGGTGCCGCGTATTCAGTTGGGCGAGATGCGCTTTACGCCTCCGGAGATTTCTGCTTACGTGTTGCGGCAGTTGAAGCGCAATGCAGAGCGGTTCTTCAACGAGCCGGTGACGCAGGCGGTGATCACCGTGCCGGCGTACTTCAACGATGCGCAGCGTCAGGCGACGAAAGACGCCGGGCGCATGGCCGGACTTGAAGTGCTGCGGTTGGTGAACGAGCCGACGGCGGCAGCGCTGGCCTACGGGCTTGATCGCAGCAAGGTGGGCACGATCGCCGTGTACGATCTGGGCGGCGGCACCTTTGATATTTCGATTCTGAAGCTGAGCGACGGCATCTTCGAAGTGCAGTCGACCGGCGGCGATACGCACTTGGGCGGCGACGACATCGACAACCTGCTGTTGACGATTGCGCTCGACGAGATTCATGCCGAGCACGGCGTGGATCTGCGCGAACACCCGGGCGCGGTGCAGGCGCTGCGCAAGGCCGTCATCGACATCAAAATCAAACTGTCGGCGGAGACGACGGCGAGCTTCGACATTGAGTTGCCGAATGGCGACCGCTATCAGCGCGAGATTCCGCGCGACGTTTTCGACCTGCTGATCGAGCCGATTCTGAAGCGGACCGCAACTCCGTGCAGGCAGGCGTTGACCGATGCGGACTTGAAGCCAGAGGAGATCGACGCGGTGGTGCTGGTGGGAGGATCCTCGCGGATTCCCGCCGTGCGCAAACTGGTGGACGATCTCTTCCACTTGAGCGCGCGCGGTAAGAAGCCCTACACCGATCTGAATCCGGACGAGGTGGTGGCGCTGGGCGCGGCGGTGCAGGCCGGCATTCTGGCGGGCGCGTCGAAGTCCTCCGATGAGTTGCTGCTGCTCGACGTAACGCCGCTTTCCCTCGGCATCGAGGCGCTGGGCGGCACGGTGGCACGCATCATTCAACGCAACTCGACGATCCCCGCCTCGGCGACGGAGTTCTTCACGACCGGCGTCGACGGGCAGGCGAACGTGGCGATTCATGTGCTGCAGGGCGAACGCGAACTGGCTTCGGATTGCCGCTCGCTGGCGCGCTTCGATCTGCGGGGGATTCCGCCGATGTCGGCCGGGTTGCCGCGCATCGAGGTGAAGTTTCTGATCGACGCCGATGGCATTCTGCACGTGACGGCGCGCGAACAGCGCTCGGGCAAGGCCGCTGAGATTGAAGTGAAGCCAACCTATGGGTTGACCGATGAGCAGGTGGAGAGCATGATTCTCGACTCCTTCGATCATGCGGAAGATGACTTCGCCAAGCGGATGCTGATTGAAGTGCGCAACGAGGCGGAGACGATTCTGGTCGCCGTCGAACGCGCGCCGCAGAACCCT
>Ga0224528_1001514_pt1 | contig 15057 bp, 14 predicted proteins | sample CBST25metaG_2_FD_179888 | JGI IMG/M metagenome (GOLD analysis project Ga0224528, IMG submission 179888) | Peat soil microbial communities from Stordalen Mire, Sweden - C.B.S.T25 | ecosystem: Environmental > Terrestrial > Soil > Wetlands > Peat | place: Sweden: Norrbotten County, Stordalen Mire...
TTAACAAGGGACAGGAGGAGGAGGCATATGGAGTTGGAGCGGCAGTTCTGCTTCCGTGGCGTCTCTTTTACACTTTTCTCGATAAGGGTTCAACCAGAGATGAACTCGCAGAAGAGTTCGATGTAACGCCAGATCTCGTTGCATACAGAATCAAAATCTGTGGAGCATCACATCTTTACACTGCACGCCAGCGCAGGCGAGCATAACGACAGGACAGTGAAACATTACGGAACGGCAGAGATCTAGCCTGGCTATCCGTTTAAGAGTGACATACAGACTAGAGCGGCGATGGCAAGTTAATGGCTGACGATAAAAAGCTCGGGATGCCCTGGCAAGATGACGAACTAGACTTGATCGTCACTGACTACTTCACGATGCTCTCGGCTGACCTCGCCGGGCAGCGATATGTGAAATCACGACATAGCGCGGTGGTCATGGCAGAAACTGGCCGCACGCACCGCTCCGTTGAATTTAAGCACCAGAATATTTCTGCTGTGCTGGATGAGCTTGGACTACCGTGGATTCCTGGCTATATACCCAAGAGAAATTACCAGAACGCAATCTTCGATGCGATTGATCGTTATCTCACGCTGCATCCGGTACTTCTTGAGACAGTTCCGGCTTCGCCAATGTTGGCACCCATGTCGTCTGCAGTTTTTGTAGATCCGCCGCTCCCCTCGACAAACGATCAACCGGTTCCCGAACGTCTACGACGGCTCGTACAAAAATTCGATCCTGTAGAGCGAGACCATCGTAATCGCTGTTTGGGCAGGGCAGGTGAGGCTTTTGTCTTGGATATTGAGCGAAAGCGACTCACTGAGGCAAATCGTGGAGACTTGGCCCGGAAGGTGCGATGGGTTGCTGCAGAAGATGGAGACGGAGCAGGCTATGACATCCTCTCCTTCGATCATGGTGGTTGCGAACGCTTGGTTGAAGTGAAAACTACGAACGGCGCGGCACGAACTCCCTTTTATCTGAGTCGCAATGAGTGCGATCTGGCGATGGAGCGCCCCACGGACTGGCTCATTTACCGGGTTCACCTCTTTGCCAGGATACCCCGGATTTTTACCATATCGCCTCCACTGGAAGGTGCTGTCAGCCTCCGGCCTGAAACATGGCGAGCATCCTTTTAACTGTTACGGCATGGCATCTGATTAGCGCGGCAAACAGCTATCAGAACGATTGGAACAACGATGCGATTGATCATGGTCCCGCAGTCGCCATCGATCAATACGATGGTTGCCTTTTCCACGTATCTCGATCTGGACAAGGAATGAAACTCGGCTGAGATGATCGAAGCGCGCCAGAGGACTCATGAGCTGGGAAGCAAGAACTGGGATCATTCCCGTTTGGAAGTGATTCTGAATTCTTTGAGAAGCTTGCATCGATGTACAAGCTTTCAGGCGACATGGCCCTCATCTACGAGAGCACGCTTGGCTAGTACGCCCCCCGCTACTTTATCTTTGCACACGAAAACTGCCAAATTGACGAACTTCGTAAACTCTTGAAAGACGATATATACCGAGACCTTGAGAATCTCTATACCTTGTATCTCAGGAATGAAAAAGGACGCAGTAAAAAGACCCAGCAGAAATGGGAAACCGAGTGCCTTACAACAGAAGACAGATTCTGGAAACAAGAGCGCAAAGATTGATCCTGTAGCCAAGGAATCAGCAGCGAGGCCGTCTTGGGGCAGCGCATCCTGCGCTGCGTCGGGAATTGCCGGGCGCACCGCCCAAGAGCTCCTTTTTGTATATGCAGAGGCAGTCTTCGATCTCCGATGGTGCCAGGCGTGCGAACAGTTTGGGCAAGATCTTCGGGTGAAACGAATCGCCGCCGATGCCAAGTGCTCGCGCGCCGACCCTCACCCCGGCATGCAGGTACACACGCTCAGGCGCTTTACCGAAGTAAGCGCCGATGCGATGAGAGATGTCGTAGACCGTGAGAGCACCGATTCCCTTAATGGAGCCTATTTCTTGTTCTACTAAACGATGCAGCGCATCGAAGTCGGCTGCATTAGAGAGCTTTCGCCGGATGGCTTGAAGCTTGGTCTCAACCTGTTCAAGGAACCATTTGGGAGTGCGCCTCTGATGGTCGTGGCGTTTTCCGCTTTTGAGTTCACAGAGCGCGGCCAGGCGAATCGCCGCTAAAGGGTTAGGTTCATTCGCAAAATCTTTCATATCCTCGCCCGTATACGGACGCTGAGAGCGGATGCCGGCTGCGGTCGAACCGATGATAAGAAGATCTCGTCGACGTACTCCGCAATAACGGAAGGTTTAACTGCCTGAAGATTCAGCTTTGTTCTGTACGGTGCTCCGCCAATCGGTCGAGCCACTCCACCAATAATCTGCGCTCTCCGGGCGAGAGCGGCGCCTTGTCATCCAATAGCGCTCGAAGCGTGATCGCAGCGTTCGCAAGGTCAGGCCTTTTCGATGTGGGTAGATCAGTGAGGATGGCAGCCAATGCTGCCTCTCTCGCCGTGTTTGAGAGGGACATATCGCGCGCTTCTACGGCCATGTTCAGCAGCGAAAGAACCGTTCCCAATGCTGACGCATGGTACAGATGTGCCGCGCTCTTCTCACTGATCCGAAGGCGTCCCTCTGCCGCCACATCACGGATGTGCGCGCGCAAGAGCTGAAAGGAATGTTCGGCGGCCGGCGATCTGCCGCCTTTGCGTGGTTCTGCATACATAAGTAAATAGAGGGCAGGATTCAATAGGCCAAATTCAACATGCAAATCCCAACCCGCTCGAAGACTGTCGATAGCCCCTTTCCCTGAAGGTCTGAGCTGCTTCTTTGCGAGATACCTTACGAAGGCGTGCTCGGCCAGCGCGTCAAGCAAGCTGTCTTTGTCCTTGAACAGACGGTAGAGCACGGGGGGCTGCACACCCGCAGCTTCAGCCACGGCGCGTGTGGTTATCCCGTCGCGACCAGCCTTCGTCAGCAGTCGGCCCGCCACCATGAGGATGCGCTCCCGAAGCTCATTCTGGGTGTTGCTTGCATGGGCGCGGTATTTGGACTTGGCGGGGCTCACTCTTTTATTACATTACTCGATCGAAAGAAGTATTATCAACGGTAATATTTATGTGTTATCGTCGAAAACAAGAAGGGTATTTGCTCATAGAGGAGGAGAAGGTGATTGTTGTTACCGGCGCCAATGGCAAACTTGGTCAGTTGATTGTGGAGAAGCTCCTTTCCAAAGTGAATGCAGAACAGATCGGTGTCAGCGTCCGAGATCCAGAGAAAGCAACGCACCTCGCCGAACGCGGAGTCAGGGTACGTCAAGGCGATTTCGCTGAACCATGCGGTCTCTCTCATGCCTTTGAGGCCGCCTCACAGCTGCTGCTGATCTCCTCAAATGCTCGAGCCTTCGGCGGTGATACTTTGGCACAGCATCGCGCTGTCATCGACGCGGCCCGCACAGTTGGAGTACAGCGCATCGTCTATACGAGCCATATGGGATCCAGTCCTTCATCGGCCTTCCCTCCCATGTGGGATCATGCGGCCACCGAGACGATGCTTCAGGAATCCGGCGTGCCATGGATCGCTCTCCGTAATGGCTTTTATGCGAACAGTGCTATCGGATACATGGGAAGGGAGTGGCAAGAGGGCCTGATCGAAGCTCCCATCGACGGGAAGGTTTCCTGGACGGCGCATAATGATCTGGCTGAGGCGGCCGTAGAGGTTCTGTTGACGGAAAATTACACGCAAGGGCCCACGGCTCCTCTTACGGCTTCAGAGGCGCTCGATCTGGCAGATCTTGCCGCAATCGCTTCTGAATTGTTAGACCGTCCTGTGCGACGGAAAACCTTGGAGGCCGAAGAGCTTAGAAAGCGTCTCTCCCAGTCCGGAATGTCGAGCCAGATCGACATCATTCTCGGGCTCTATGAAGCAAGCCGCCTTGGTGAATTCGCAACGGTTGATCACACCCTTGCGCAATTGCTCCACCGTCCCCCAATTTCCGTACGTCAGGTTCTAATGGATGCAATTGCTGCTCAATCGTAGATGGCTCAATGAGCACGCTGGTTTAGAAAACAAGATACGGCCAGTGTGCTCAAAACGTAGTGACGCATAAAGGCAATGAAGCCACCCCCCAATGCTCGTTGCCATGTTCGCACTCTTGAGATGCAGGCCTCACCCATTCGATTGTTCGCCGTCAACGCGCAGAAGCGCTACCAACAGGCTGCCCCCCGGGCGCCCTTCTTCGCCGAACAAACGCCTCTGCAAGTCGATAGCAACCGGTAGCGCATGGCGTAGCGTCGTCAGGCCAGCCGAGGTGACTTCGATGCGCTTCGCGCGTACATCCGTAGTGCTACGGCGCCGTACCACCAAGCCCTTCCTCTCAAGCGTTTTCAGCATTAGCGAGACCTGCATCGGCTGGATGCCACCGAACCGCGCCAGTTCGGTCTGCGTCACGGCTTCGCCTGAGCAGCCCATCCACGCGGCCATCGCCAGCGTCATGAACTGAAGATTTGTCAGGTCGAGAACGGCAAGTGCGCGGTCTAGCTCTCTTTGATAGCGGGCGACAACGCGCCATAGCACGAAACCGATAGCGTTCTCAGGCGCGCCAAGGGAAGCAGTTTCGAACAATTCTTTGATGACATCTGCTTTCATTCTCATAAAGTCAGGTTAGTCGATTTACATTGCGGAAGAGAATCGTAGCGTATTTCAACTCCTCTCAACCTGATACCTTCGGTCTTGCATACTAAATTACTTTACTATATTATTCATCTTGTGTATCGGATAGTAGTGCTTGGTTGGTTGCATCTCCATCGTGGCGCGACCGATAAATATCGGTGAGATGCGCCTTGCAGCGCAAATTACGGTCCGCGCCAGAACACTGAACTTGCACCGCAGAAAAACTACAGTGGGGGTGCTGTGCGCTGATAAGCATACTATCTATTCTGAAATCAGAAAAATGACTAGCCGACTGATGATGAAGGAGGCGCCGTATATGGTCTGTTCCTGCGTGGAAAGCTTAGTCAACGCCGGAACCTTGGTCGGGCTTTGCAATGCTCTGTCTGGACGCGAGCGGATGAGGTGCTCCGCGAAGGATGCTGAAGGCACACAACGCAGGTCAAAGACTTTATGAACAAAGCCTCTCAGTCTGGCAAGTTACCCAATAAGAGAACCGTGAGTGTTGCAGGATCGCGGTTCTTGCTCTTTGTTGTTCTTGCAGGATTGTTTGCTGCGGCAGGCTTCCCTGCTTGCTCTCAGGTTCAACTGCCGACCGTTAACCCTGGGGGACACAAACTTCGAGGATGCATTTGGCGAGCCAGGCTGGTTTCTAGAGGAGTTTCCTGTAAGCTACATCGCAAACGAACTCAAGGACGCCAAAGGAAAACCGGTTCCTGGATCGAACCGAGTGAAAGTGTACAGCACGACCAGCCACATTGCTTTCATCAACCACAAACGTTTCCTCGGCGGCGGCGTAGCCGCGGAGGTATTGGTGCCGCTGGTCGATGTGGACATGCAACTCGCCAACGGTAGTGACTCGGAAGTGCGAGGGTTTGGCGATCTACTTGTTGGCTCGGGAATACAATGGGCGCCGATAAAGATTAGAAGTGGAGTACTCGCACAGCGTGTGATAGCCGATATCGGCGTACCGACCGGCAAGTACAGCGATGCCCGCGCAGTGAACATCGGCAACCACTTCGTCGTCGTCAATCCCTACTACGCTGTCACCTATGAGGACAAAAAAGTGGAGTTCAGTACTCGGCTTCACTACCTCTGGAATTCCACCAACAGCGATCCCTTTGTTGGTCAGGGGATCAGGAACATGCAACCAGGACAAGCCTTCCACGCCAATTACGCTGCTTCCGTTGAAGTGTTCAAGGATGTGAGGTTTGGACTGAATGGTTACTGGCTGCAACAGCTAACCGACCATGTGATCGACGGGATCAGCGTTGCCAACTCCAAAGAGCGCACGATCGGCCTTGGTCCCGGAATCCAATTGGGCGGACCGGCAACATGGTTCCGCTTGAATAGCTATCTCGAGACGGATGTGCGGAACCGTCCAAGTGGAATCATGGTGACCTTCCGCATATCCAAAGCACTCGCGATGGGCAAAAGCAAACCCTAGTCTACTGGAAATCTCCTGCGCCGAGACGCCGATACAGGGCCATGCCGAACCTTAAACGAAGGAACAGAATCATGGAGGAAGTTCGCGATGAACAAGATCAACATTAACGTTGGTTGCTATGACTATGACCGCGTACGCGCGTTGGCTAATGGCACGGTGAAGTTCGCCGGCGTCGATGCAACCTTTCACAGCGCGCGCATTGTCACGGAGATTTTTGAGGGAATGATCCGTGAGAAGAAATTCGATGTGGCCGAACTCGGGATGACCTATTTTCTGAGGACGTTTGAAGGCAACGAGTCGCCCTTTATTGCCATTCCTGTTTTCCCGAATCGTGCCTTCCGTCACTCGGCGATCTACATCAACAAAGCCAGCGGCATCCAGAGGCCCGAAGACTTGAATGGCAAGACCATCGGCGAACTCGCCCTGTATAGCCACGACGCAGGCATCATGCCCAAGGGGATGTTGTCGGACGAGTATGGTTTCAAACCGGAGACATGCCGCTGGGTCATCGGTGGGCTCGATTGGCCATTGAAGCCGATTGACTTTGTCCCGCATCCCCACCCTGCAAACGTCCAGATCAGCAACGTTCCGAAAGGAAAGGAACTCGGCGCCATGCTGGATGCTGGAGAGATCGATGCGCTGATCTCAGCCGATGTGCCCAAGTGCATGCTGGATGGTTCGCCGAAAGTCGCGCGACTCTTTCCCGCTTATAAATCGGTTGAGCGAGAGTACTACAAGCGCACCGGAATCTTCCCGATCATGCACACCGTCGTTATCCGCAAGGACGTGCTCGCGGAGCACCCTGAATTGGCGAAGATTGCCTATGACGGCTTTTGCGGCGCGAAGACCGCGGCTGTCGAACAGTACAAGCACGGCCTCATATTCAACAACATGAACACCATGTTCCCCTGGTTCAGCGACCTTATCAACGAGGATCGTGAAGTGCTGGGCAAGGATTGGTGGCCGTACGGAATCGAAGCCAACCGGAAGGCGATCGAGGCAGTCCTGCGCTATCACTTTGAACAAGGCATCACCGCGCAGCGCTTTCAGTGTGAAGACATCTTCGTGCCAGAGATGCTTACGACATAACGCTGAGCCTGTCATCGCCGCACCTTTCGTCGTCGGTAATCCAATCAGGAGGCTGCCTCATGAAAATCGTTGCTCTGGAAGAGCACTTCGCCACGCCAGATGTCATGACCGCCTGGGAGACGCTCTCTCCCGCATTGAAGGACATCGCCGTGACGCAGTCGAAAATCGGCGAAGTCGAGCGCCGCCTGTTCGACCTCGCCGACGAACGAATCAGGCTCATGGACAACAGTGGCATCAACATGCAAGTGCTGTCACTCACCACGCCCGGTGTCCAGAGCCTTGACCCCGACAAGGCCGTCTCGCTGGCGCGCGCAAGCAATGACATTCTTGCAGAGACGGTGAGCGGCCGGCCTGACCGCTTTCAGGGTTTCGCGACGCTCCCCACCCCAGTTCCTGATGAAGCCGCACGCGAACTGGAGCGAGCCACCCGCAAGCTCGGCTTGCACGGCGCCATTCTTTACGGACGCACGCGCGAGCGCAATCTCGATCATCCGGATTTTCTGCCTGTCTTTGAGACTGCCGCAGCGCTGCACGCGCCACTCTACCTTCATCCGCAGTCGCCTCTTCCCGCGATACGTAATGCTTACTATCACGGTTTCGGCGACAAGTTGGATGCCATGCTCGCAACGGCGGGGATCGGCTGGCACTACGAAACGGGCATTCAAGCGTTGCGCCTGGTGTTGTCTGGCGTGTTCGACCGGTTTCCCAACCTGCAATTGGTTCTTGGGCACTGGGGCGAAGTGGTTCTCTTCTTTCTTGAGCGGATCGACTTGCTTTCAAAAGAAGCAAATCTCGGGACTGGACTTCAGCGGCCCATCTCCTCATATTTCAAGACCAACATCTCGGTAACGCCAAGCGGTCTTTTGAGCCAGCGCTACCTCGCCTGGGCACGCGAGGTTTTGGGAGTCGAACGCATCCTCTTCTCCATCGATTATCCCTATCACCTCGCACCTAACGGCGGCGCGCGCAGGTTTCTTGAGGAGGCGGACCTGAGCGACGTGGAGCGGGAAGGCGTAGCCCACGCGAATTGGGAGCGGATGTGTGCCGCCATCCGGCGTTGAGCGCGTGACCGGATGACCCGCGCCGCACGTTTCTCTTTGCGTACGACCAGGGCGAGGAGATGCTGGAGGAAATTGCAGATTGTCTTCTGGTAAGCGTGGGTTGGGCGAAGAAGATTTCCGCACAACGAGAACGCACGCGGCAGGCTGAACGAGTACCACATCGAGCCGGGCACAGGTGACGGGCCCGGAGCGGCGCACAACACCAGGTAATGAAGGGGAACCGGATAGCTGAACCATTGAGGCCAAGTATGAAGAACAGAATGGGTTCGAGTCGCCTTTCGCCAAATGTACCTTTTGCTTGCTGTCCCACATGACTGCGCGTGTGTTTGATTCTGTTTCGGAGCTTTTCACTCTCCATGCAGATTGCCGATTACCTCTTACAATCCGAGAACGGAGTCAACGTCGAGGTGGTCTGGGTGAAGGGCCGACATTACATGTCGCGTCAGGATGGGAGAGAGGGTCAAATGGCGGGCAAGATATATTTATTGCTCGCGGGAGTAATCCGTGGACGACCGATCTTCCATGCACGCTCATTTCTCCGTCTGACCATCCCTAGGAGAAGAGTTGCAATTTACTGCTTGAAAGGGCTGTCAGGAGCTTTCGTCGTCTCCCGCTACAGGGCAAGTTCTGCAATGCCAATGCGGACCGGAGCCGTCCTCATGATCTGCCTGCTTAGAAGCAAGGATTTTAGAAGTCACCGCTAGGAGTTCGGCAAAAAACTCGGCCTCTACAGGCGTCGCTCCTGTCAATTGATTCTGTAGAGGAAGATCTATTCGTAGGTGTCTGTTTGCATAACCGACTCGCGGAAGCGACTCTGGAGATTGGCACGAATGGGCGGAAAGAGCAGAGCCTCGCATATCGATAATGGTGTGCACCACTTGGCAGCTGTGACAATTTCCCTCTTAGCGGGAAAGTGGACCATCGGGCTAATTCTCGTCTTAGCAGATGAGAAGCAGCGTTTTACCGCGCTCCAACGTCTTCTTCCAGGAATCTCTCACCATGTGCTGACGAAAGAACTGAAACGATTACAAGCGTATGGGATTATCTCCCGTACGGTCTACCCAACCACACCACCAAGTGTTGAATATGAACTCACCACTTCCGGTGCCGCACTATATGTGGTTCTGCAGTCGGCGTCGGAATGGGCAACGCGCTTCCTGGATAAGGCTCCGTCTTTGGGCGGATCCCAGAGATTACCAGGTAATAGCCGAGAGCGGATCAATTCAGATGTGGCGTAAATGACAATAAGGTGCGTTCTTCCCAACGAAGCTAATCGCATATAACATCTCTTTCATTCAACAGGCGTTCGCCTGTTCTCATTGTCGATAGAGAGCGAATCTCATTCGCACCGCGTAAACAAAACGAAATGCCAGCTCGCTCGAAGTGGAGACTGGCGATCTGGCTTCACCGAGCGTGGAGAATTGATTTTCGGCTATTTCTAATCGGCAGGAGCCATCATCTGGATCGAACGACTACGCGCACGTCGGGCACTCCCCATGACCGACCGAGAGCTGACCTGTACTTGCGCTCACGGGTCTCGCCATGCGCCGGTTCAACATCAAAATGGATGGGCAGATTGCCGCCCTCGCAGTAGCGGAGAAGGGCTCGTATTCGGCAGCCGGAAAATCGCTCGACATGACAACGTCTGCGGTCAGGAAGCAGGTCGAAGGTTTAAGCACTGAAATTGGGACACCGATATTTCAGCGGCTGGGAGGACGGTTGAAGCCAACCAAAGCCGGTGATATATATCTTCCCGACATCCGCGAATCCGTCAGACGGGCGCGGGTTGGATTCGATCGCGTGCAGTCATTTGTCAGGGCGCAGGCAAAAGACCTGCGCATTGGATATTCAAGTCACCTTCCGGACAAGCTGCTGGAGACCATCGTGCAACTTTACCCGGAAGGCATCGGCCCTTCCGGGCGAGAGAGTCTGCTGACGCACCAGGTAGTTTCACGCGTGCTCCACGGCAAGCTGCACGTAGGCTTCGGCTTCCTGCCTATCCACGAACCGGAGCTTCTGGTGCGGCCTCTCATGCAGGAATCGCTGATGGCGTGCCTGCCTGCAGGCCATCGTTTGAGTGGCAGACCGAGTGTTGACGTAAGAGAACTGGAGAACGAACCGATGATTGCCGTGGCGAGGAGAGCGGTCCCCGACATTCACAAGGAGATTACGGAATACTTCGAAGGCGAAGGTATCATTCTCCGGTTCGTCGGTGACGCCTATCTCCCCAGGGAAGCTCAATGGCTCGTGAGCAAGCGAATAGGACTGGCGCTTATGAGCCGCTCTTTTGCCACGCCATTGCGTCCCGATGTCGTGCTACGGCCACTGTCAACTAAATTCCTCACAGTGAAGAGCGGCATCTTCGCCCGTCGCGATCACCACATCAGCTACATCAAGGAATTTATCGACGCTGCATCGGCTACGACTGCTGCGTTACGGCCGAAACCAACCAAGCCAAAATCGGAAGAAACCCAATAATCACGGTCACGAATGCAGCACGACAACTCGGTCAATCTACTCCAAGGAGGATCAATCATCATGCGAAGCATCTGTCTCATTTCAATTGCAGGTCTTCTCTTGCTTGCCGCTTGCAGCAGCACAAGGAGACCTAGTGTAGCCCGCCATTAATCGTGTCATTTATTCAGCGCTGCCCGTGCACGAGTGACTTTTTGCAGGATGTCCTTAGCCTTGGCAGTCCAGATGAAGGGCTTCGGGCCGGCGTTGTGGCGGTCGATGTATTGTCCGATGGCCATGATGAGCTGCTCCAGGTCCTGGAAGACTCCGCGCCTGATTCTGTTTTCTGTCAGGTCGCGGAAGAATCGCTCGACCATGTTCAACCATGAGGCTGAGGTCGGCGTGAAGTGCACATGGAAGCGCTTGTGTCGTTGCAGCCACCGTTGAACGCGTTCGTGTTTATGTGTGCCGTAGTTGTCGCAGATGATGTGAAGCTGCTTTTCAACGGGCACAGTCTGGTCGATCATGCGCAGGAACTTCAGCCATTCCTGATGCCGGTGGCGCTGCTGGCATAGGTGGTATACCTCGCCGTTGGCGGTGTTGAGAGCGGCGAACAGTGTGGTCGTCCCGTTGCGCTTATAGTCGTGGGTCATGGTCTGGCCGCGACCTTTTTTCATCGGCAAGCCCGGCTGGGTTCGGTCCAGAGCCTGTATCTGGCTCTTCTCGTCGACGCTCAGCACCAGCGCATGCTCGGGGGGATCGAGGTAGAGACCGACGATATCTTCGAGCTTGGCGGCGAACTCGGGATCGTTGCTGATCTTGAAACTCTCGACGCGGTGCGGCTTCAATCCATGTGCTCGCCAAATGCGGCCCACGCTGGATTCCGAGATGCCCGCCTCGCGCGCCATCGTGCTGCGCGACCATTGAGTGGCGTTATCCGGTGTGCTCTGTGTGGTTTTGGCGATGACTTCGGCAACCTGCTCGGCGGTGATTGTCGGCGTCCGGCCCGGTCGCGGCGCATCCTTCACCAATCCGGCCACACCCTGCGTCAGGAACCGGCGGCGCCACCGGGAAGCCATAAGCGGCGCTACCGACATGCGCTCGGCGATCTGCTTGTCCTGAAGTCCGTCTGCCGCAAGTAAGACTATGCGGCAGCGCTCCACCACGCGCACCGGCGTGGTGCGCCGTCGCACAAGACTCTGCAATGCCGCTCTTGCTCCTGAACTCAGATGGATCGCTGGCGCTACGCGCATGTCAGTCACCCCAACTGTATATGAGATGACCGACACTACATAATAGACTCTATTTACGGCGGACTACACTAGCGGCGCGAACTTCACGAAGGCTATCAACCAATATCTTGCGAAACACGGAGAGGCCTGTACTATGATCGTTCGCCAGTTTCCAATCGATGTTCCTCAATCGGAGCAGAAGGAGCAATATGGACTTGGGCTAAAGCTGGCGGCTCTCGAACAGGTCGGCCTCGTCCATTCGAACGATACGATCGCAGTCATTCACGGATTGCTGGAGCCCCTACAAGGTTCGACTCCGCCGCAGCCTGTGAAGCGATACGAATTGACTCCGGAAGGTAAGAAGTATTTCCAGGAAACTCCCGGCCCTTTGGGGCAGACCAGCGCCTTTTGCTATGGACAGAAGAGCGTCGATTCAATCGTCAAGTGGACGGAACCGGCCACGGCTGGGGCATACTCCCAGACAGAGGTTACATATACCTACAGGATTGTGGACCCCGCAAGCTGGGCAGAACGCCCCGAGGTTCAGCAGATGTTTCCGGATATCCGCACTACGGTAGCCGGAGCATCGAAAGCAACAGAGATTGCGGGCTTGCAACTGACTAACCAAGGCTGGGAAGTTCTCGGCCAGTAGGTTTCTTGCATCGGAAAGGATTCATGGCGCGACCGGCAGTTAACGGTGATCTTCCGGTTCAGGAGATTTGCGAATCTCTGTAACGTGACGCCAGCCGTCCTCATTGATTACTTGCACGATTACATTGATGGACCTTTCGCACTCCTCCTCGACGTCATGAAGAGGGACGCCCCCTCCCGAGCCACGCATGGCAAGCTGCGCCAGGCGCCGGAGTGCATCTCTGGCGCTGTTGGCATGGATGGTCGTGAGCGACCCGCGATGGCCTGTGTTCAAGGCATCAAGGAAGACACGCGCTTCAGCGCCACGGATCTCGCCCACGATGATCCTGTCAGGCCTATGCCGAAGAGCTGCCTTCAGCAGATCGGCGAAGCCGATCTGGTTATTGTGCGTATCAAGCTGGGCCTCGGCGGAGATGACGTGCGGCTTCCTTATATGGAGTTCGGCTACATCTTCCAGGATCAGGATGCGATCACTGTCCGGGATAAAACTGGCGAGCACATTAGCGAGTGTGGTCTTTCCTGAACTGGTTGCGCCGGAGATCAAGAGGTTGTCGCCACGTTTGACATAATCTGTCAGGGCTTCAGCTTGTGTTTCCGTCAAGGTCTTCCGTTCGATCAGGTTATCGATGGTGAATCCATGAGAGGTGAACTTTCGAATAGTGAGCATGGGCTGCGGATTGACGACGGGAGGAATCAATGCGGCCATGCGGCTGCCATCGGGAAGGCGCAGGTTCAGTATCGGTGAATCGGCGTCCAGCTTCTTGCCGAAGCGGTTGGCGATCACTTCAAGGGCAGTCTGGAGTGTGCCATTCTCGAAACGAATGCCGGGTAATAGTTGGATCTTGCCCTGTTCTTCGATCCAGACAGACGCATCCGGGTTGACCATAATCTCGGAAATGGATTCCGATTCGAGCAGCGATTGAATCGGTTTCAAAAACGGTATGATAACCTCATAGCTCATTTGCGCAGCCTCCGGGGGTTGAAGCGAATCCGCTCCTGATCGAACCAGGTCATGCTCACAGGCAGGAAGTCGAGTTTCAGATAGCAGTAGGTCGGGGGCAGCGGGCTGATGCCGTCGAACGCAACGATGACCGATTGCGCATTCTTGAGATCGAAGAAGACGTTCTCTTCAAACAACGGCTCCTTGTGCTTCTGGTACTGCTTGGAAGCGGAGACCGATCCTTTGCTGGATGAAGTGCGACCCGACAACCATCCGACGTTGGCATTGTTGGATGATTCGGAAACCGTGTAGCTGATGCGCGTCCGGTCCACCTTGCCGCACAACTCCGATGCATAGCGGGCTGTATCAGGGTCTGCCGTTGAGAGAAAGACCTTGGTGCGAAAAGCTTGAAGCAGGGTCTTGACGCCTTCGTTGGGCAGGGCTTCCTTGAGACTGGATATGCTCTGCGTGGCGACTACGGGAATGCACTTCGGCTGCCGTGATAACGAGAGAAATCGCTCATCTCCACTTGGATTGTCGCCGCCCACAGTGGCGAAGTTCTGATACTCATCGCAGATGAACACCGTTGGCCGGTAGTAACGCTCCGGGTGCTCGTCCATTTCCGGGATGCGCAACAGCACGGACCGCTGATAGTCCACCTTCATGAGCGTGCCGATTACTTTCGCCAGCGCGGGATTGAGGGCCGTAGGGAAATTCAGACCCACGACCTTGCCCGACTCGATCAACTCATCGAATGGTGGCAGGACCCGCCCGCGCGGATCACTGGCCGATGGCTGTCCCTGGTACAGCTCCTTCGGAGGACAGAAGACGCGGCGCACTTTGCGGTCGGTCTCGAACAGGGAGAGGAACACGGCGATTCCCTGGACGATCGAGGTCTTGACCTCATCTCGGAAGAACTTCCAATGTTCCCAGTGCCAGTAGTGGATGCTCCGCCACGTGTCGGCTGCATCCTCATCGCCAAGTTTACGACTGTATATGGATGCACTGACCGTGGTCTTGTTGAGGACCGTGGACTCCAGTTCCTCTGTCCAGCGGGCGATGTGCTGACCAACCTTGTCGTTCCATGCAAAGCCGAAGGCCCCAAGCACGGATTCATGTTGCTTGTACCCGGCTTTGTCGATCCCAACGAATGAGGCCGCGGTGAAGCGTCTCCCGGTCTCGGTCAGCATCTGCTCCAGCGTCCCGGCGCTGATGACGGTGCGGAAGATGTCGAGCATGGTGACGTACCCGTCACGGACGCGGTGCAGCATAATCACGTACCGGACAAGATCGGTGTAGGACTGCTGCCAAAACGGCTCCCTGCCTTTGCCCCAGATGGCGACGATGACCGAGGCGATGTTGAATGCCTGTGCGTACGCATCAGCATCGTTGTTCAACGGGTTGTAGCGGATATCGCCATTGAGCGAAACATCGATATAATCCTCCGCTCGTCCGCAGTCTTTGAGGATGCGCCGAGCCTTGCGGCAGAGATCGCCCTTGACTTCGAGCACGATGCCGGAGAGTTTCTGTTCCCGGTCCCCAGCCTTGT
>Ga0224528_1001517_pt1 | contig 15049 bp, 14 predicted proteins | sample CBST25metaG_2_FD_179888 | JGI IMG/M metagenome (GOLD analysis project Ga0224528, IMG submission 179888) | Peat soil microbial communities from Stordalen Mire, Sweden - C.B.S.T25 | ecosystem: Environmental > Terrestrial > Soil > Wetlands > Peat | place: Sweden: Norrbotten County, Stordalen Mire...
GTGGCCGAAAAGCAGGTTTCTTGCCAAAGACTCGGTTCAAACCCGCTGGTCAACGATCAAAATGCCGGGCCAGAGGAGAAAATCCCCTTTTCCACCTGCCGGTTGGGGGATTTTGCAAGAGGCTCACATGACGGATTCTTCTGCAGAACAACAGAGAGGGAACGACAGAATGCGCTGGCGATATGTGAAGCGTTCCGACGGAAAAAATAGCTATCACCCTGGACAATAACGTCTGGAACTTCCTGTTTCACAGAAACGTTGACCTCGCCGCAGAACTCCCTTCGGACCGTTTTGCAATCTTCATCACACGCGAAGTGGAGATTGAAAAGGACGCGATCCCGGAGAATGAATCGAAGAGACAACTCAGAGAGTACATTGCGTGGACCATCGCTTCGACGGACATCCGGACCACCTGGGTCTTTGGGTTCGCTCGCGAGGAGCCGGGGCCGCAACGGCATGGCGGCTTCGACGTGGGCACATGGCAGTCTCCGACCGAGACTGAGTTTTATGCAGCGATCCAGGAACGCTTTCTCCTCGGGAAAAGTGAAAAGAAAAGCCAGCTCTCGGATAACGAAGGTGATGCCGCAGTCGCTGCGCAATCCTTTTCATCGATCGCCCTGACCTGCGAGCGTCCGAATAAACCTGGGCCTCTGTCTTTCGCCGCGGCGCATGGCGGCAAGGTCCTCTACCTCGATGGGTTTGAACAAAGCGGCCTTACGCTGAGGAAATTTATTGAAGACTTTTACTGCAATTCCTGATTCTGCACCGCGATGAACCACGAGATAGTATCTTCGTTTCGGCCAATTTTCCTAACGAATCTTGAACTCTGAGGCACGATGAAAAGACTCTCTGACTTGATCCCGAACTACGAGGACGTGCTGAGATTAGAGCCCGAGCAGCTGGCCGGTGTTCTTCTTGAGATTCTTCTTGAGATCGATGGCGGCGACCGCCAGTTCTTCCATCGCAACAACTTCTTCAATCATTTCCTCGCAACCCAACAGTATCCCTCGACCCACGGCGGAGAAGTCGCCCAGGCAACACTCGAGGCTTGGATGTGGCTGGAGCGCGAGGGATTCCTCATCCCGCGGCTAGGGAATGGCACTTATGGCTGGCTGGATCTAAGCCGAAGAGCGCAGAGGGCGGCCAATCGGAACGGGGTGGCTCTTTACCGCAAGGCAACACTTCTTCCCTTCCCAGAGTTGCACCCGACTATCGCATCGAGCGTTTATCCGATGTTTCTTCGCAGTGACTATGACACCGCCGTATTCCAGGCATTCAAGGAAGTTGGGATCTCCGTTCGCAATGCCGCACGACTCGGGAACGACCGCTTGGGCTGCCCTCTGATGCGCGAGGCTTTTAATCCGAAAACCGGCCCCTTGAGTGACCCTAAGGAAGTCCCGGGAGAGCAAGCCGCACTGATGGAGTTATTCGCCGGCGCGATCGGATATTTCAAGAATCCAGGAAGCCATCGAGAAGTCGAGCTGACTGCGATTGAGGCCGCAGAGGCGATCATGCTCGCTAGCCGTCTGCTCAGGATCGTGGACCGTCGCGCCGCAAATTGATGCACCGGCCCGTGTTCCATTTGATGCCGCTCCCGCCTCGAATTCCGCCGCTCGATGCCCCGCGTTCCGCCGGACGGCGCATGTCTCGCAAACCGCCTGGTATGCAACTTCTGGATGCTGTGGATTGAAGGAGATGGACGACCTAGTTCCTGCGGTCATGTGACGGGCGCCCCCCCTGATGTAGCGCCAATACTACGGGTTTAATGCTCCGATTGGGCGCGAGTGTCGAGAGCTTTGTAAAGTTGATTGAGGACATCGGCACCGTGCTTCAGTTCCTCCTTGTCGGGTCCGTTGTCGACCCGCCGTACAACGCCCTCCAACTGAGCGATAACCATGCCATCTTTCGCAAGTTCCTCTCGGAGGAAATGGATCTCTTCGACGACCTTGCCTACACTTGCTGTACCTCGGACATATTCCGACAGGCAGTTTCCAATAATGAAACTATCGCTGTACTGATATCCCTGATCGACCGCTATGCAGGTCTTGATGGCTTCTGCGATCAACCTGGCGTTCTTCGACAAGGTGTGCAATCGGACTTCCCGGCGGCTTGGTGCCGAGCGATGATCAGAAGCCCAAGTCGAGAGGGTAATTGCAACTCGCTCGGATGTCGCGGGGACCGGATCAACGATACAATTTCGCCAGAACTCGTTGACTCACGCAGCTTCTCGAAAGGATGCTCATGGACCCGATGACGATCGTGTCACCAACCATTTCGCTTGTTGGAGGCGGATTGGCCGGCGGCGCACTGAGCTTGTACTTCAATCGTAGATACTACTTGCGGAAAATGCGCACCGAACTCTATCCCGATCTCGAGAAAATGGTCCGCGCCTACGAGATCCGTTCGCTGCTCCCCGAAGGCAAAGGCTGGATCGTCGATGGCAGGAAATACCGTCCAGGTCCGAGCGATGATGACTTCCGTGCGACTCGCAGAGAATTCATTTCGCGGCTGGTTGGCTTCAATGAGCTAAAGGAGGCGCGGGAACTGAGAGGAACGATGATTTCCAGCATGATTCCGCCCGATCCAGATGATGGCTTCCCAACGGCCGAGTTAGAGAAGGAGGCCGATGCGCTTTCTCAATGCTTCAAGACGATACAGAGAAAGCTAAACCTTCATTGAATCGATCATCCTTGCCCCCGGTGCAGCCAGAAGACACGCTTTAGGCGAATGGTCCCGGCAGATGATCGGAACTATCATTGATCAAGGAATCGAGGCAACTGAGAAGGGATCTCCATGAGCGGATCAGGAAAAGATGCGCCGAAGGACCAGCCTCCACGCAGGATTCTTGAGATCGACTTGCACGGCTCACCAAAGGTGAAGATCTTGGAGGAGGCGCGCCTCGCCCTGGAAAAGCGGGAAGATCTGCTGCGCGAGATGGAGAAGCACTCGGGTGCGTTCACGCTTCGCGGGCAGCTGGAGCAGATGGAACGAGGCTCCGTACTTGCTCATGTGCGAGAAGCCGGTCTTCACCGGTTCGAAGAAGACTCCGCCATGCGGACGATTCGGGAACAGTTCCGGGACATTGAGCAGAGTTCCGCCTTCTCCTATGCGCGAGAAGCAGCACGTCTGTTGGAAGAAAATTCGACGATCCCACGCATTCTTGAGGAGTTGAAGCACAACCAAGCATTCACGCGAACGGCTCTGGGTCCCATGTGGGAGTTGAGGCAAGCGGGTCTCTTCGCGGAGGATGCGCCCTGGCAGCGAACGGCAGCCCTGGCCCGCGACGCTATGACCAAGTATGAGGCCCGGTTCCGGCTGCCGGACCAGTTGGAGTCCGGTCTTCTGGCCGAGCGATTTCGAGTGAGTGCCGTCGCAGAGAATTTGGCAATCCACCATCCAGGGCTTGCCGACCAGGGATTGCAACAGGCGATGGAGAAAATGCGCACGCCCTGGCTCGATCAGCAGGAGGCGATGCGCTCCGTCGCAGGGTTCGCCGAGATCCAGCGCATTGGCGAAGCCGTACGGACGATGCCAGCCTTCGACGACTCCCTGGCGGCCACTCTGCGGGAGAGCCTTGGCGACTGGCGGGACCCGATTCAGTGGCAGCCGGAGATCTTCACCGACCTGACCGCGCGCGCTGATTTTTACGTCGGACTGGGCTTTAATCCTGCCCTGACCGATTTCCCTCCGCCCGCGTTCGAACAGGGATTGGAAATTGCCGGACTGGAAGCCGCCCCCTCGGAATCCGAGCCTGCCGACAGCGAAGAGGAAGACGGTGAAGAGGCGGGGCTAATGCGCACCAACGTCGCCCATGATCAGTTGCAACGAGTGGAGAGATCCCTGCGCCGGTTTATCGACAAGAAACTGACCCGCTTTTGCGGTCCCGATTGGCCGAAACATCGCCTGCCCAATGGCATCTACGACAGGTGGCAAGAGAAGAAACACAAGGCCGAGGAAGACGGCGCCGAGGAACGTCCCCTAATCGAATACTCCGACTTTACCGACTACGCGCTGATTATCTGCAGGAAAGACAACTGGCGCGAGGTCTTCAGCACGTTCTTCCGCAGACAAGAGAGCGTACGCGAAACCTTTCAGCGCCTCCACCCCATCCGGCTCGACGTCGCGCACGCCCGGCTCATCACGCAAGACGACGAGTTTTTCCTGCGCGTCGAGGTGAAACGTCTCGAGACGGCGATGTGCGATGCATGAGGCGAGCGACATGGAGGCATTCAAGTATTCCGATCTGCTACAGCACTTGGACGGCTTCGACGCGTGGCTGACAAAGCTGGGGTTAACACTCCGTCCGAACGACAGGATTCATCAGGCCGTCCAAGTTTTAGGCCGGGCGGAAGAGGCGAGCCGTCGCGGCCAAGAAACGGGAGAGTACACCGAAATCCAGCCTCGCGATTGGTTCCCGGTGATTGAAGCGCTCGAAGCCCACGATGTCTTCATGGCCTTCCGCGATGACCCGTCACCGGCTATCGGGACGGCGCTGAAACGGGCCTTGTCCGGGCCGCTCCAGCCGAGCAACGAAAACCATAAGAACAGAGATGGCAGGAATATCTGGTTTGAGCTGGCGCTTGCCGCCGAATGGAAACTGCGGGGTGCCTCAGTGAGCCTCGACGAACCCAATTTGCGCCTTACTCGAGATGGAATCACGATTCTGGTCGCGTGCAAACGACCTGCCACCACGGAGACCATCGAGGCCAACCTGCGCGATGCAGTCAACCAGCTTCAGCGAAATCTGGATAGCTCGGCCTCTGGTACATTTGGCGTGGCCGCTATCTCCCTGAGCTGCGCCTTCAATCCCGGGGACAAGGTCTTCGCGGGAGAGATGCAGGGGCTGAGAACGCTTCTCGAAAGCGTGCTCGATCAACATCGACCCTATTTCCGGTCGGTTGATGACTCGAGGGTCTGCTGCATCCTGTTCCATATCACCACACCAGCCCTTGGAGAGGATGTGGACCTGCTACGGGCCTCGTTCACCGCTGTCCAGGAGTTGCATCCCTCTATCGGCTCGAAAACTTTTCGGCAGCATGGAGAAGCGATGCGAAGCAACGCAAGAAGACGCTGAGGCGTTGATAGCAGGCGGCCGATACAAGATTCTTAGAGGCAGGATGGTGACGGGGCGCGAGGGTGAATAAGGTGAACTCCGGGCCGCGCACATCCCGAGTTTCTCCCGTCACGTGGGGGGGCGGGCGGTGTCCCCGAGACCTCCCGGATTGAGCCTGCCGTGCCCATGGCTTCAGGCGGATCGGGAGCTGGTTCTATCGCATCATCCTGGGCGGTGGGGTTACCTGTTTCAGCCCCTCTCGCTTGCAATGTTGATGGCTCGGTCTCTTTCGCACTAGAATCGACATTAGAATCAACTGCTCGACTACTTTCAACAACACGGGCGTTTCGTGGATAGAGCCTCAGCATGGCGTTAACGCGCGACAACCACTTCGTTCCGCAGCTGTATCTCAAAAACTTCGCATCCGCTTCAGGAGAGGTGCGCGAATACCGCGTCCTTGTTTCCCACGCCAATGTCCCCATGTGGAAACTCGTCAATGTAGCTGGGACGGGATATGAGAAGAATCTCTACACAAGGATTGTGCAGGGAGAGGAAGCAGACGACATCGAGCAATGGCTCGGCCGAGAATTTGAGTCGCCAGCCAAGGAGCCCCTCGAAAAAGTTCTGACAGACAAGGAACTCACGGATAGCGATTGGCGACTTCTCGTCCGTTTTCTGGTCTCTCAAATCGTGCGAACCCCTGCCTTTCTCATCAAGAACCTGCCACGTTGGAACCAGATGGCGCCGCGGCTGTTAGAGGAAACCTTACAGGATGTCGAAGCGCAATTGCGCGCAGCCAAAGCGTCGGGGCAGGAGATCATCCATGAATCCGCACCACACGCGGAATACTTTCCAATACGGACGGACCGCAAAGACCTGCCCGAAGAGGAAAAGGTCCAATTTACGACACGACTGGTGATTGGTCGCGGAATCTGGTTTTATACGATGAAGCATACGTTGACCAAAACGCTGGAGGTTCTACACCGGCATAAATGGTCCATCCTAGAGGCGCCTGCCGGTTTGGACTGGTTTACGAGCGATGACCCGGTGGTTTGTTTGAATTTCCGCTCTGAATCGGACTATGACTTCGATGGTGGTTGGAATCGAGAGCATGCAAATATCCTGTTTCCCCTCGGCCCGCGCCATCTCATGATGACTGAGATCGGTGCTGGCCCGTATCCAAGAAAGGTTCCTTCTCGTTACTACGCTAGACTCTTTCGGCGCATCATCGCCGAACATTCTCATAGAAGAATCTACGCGTTGACGGAAGACAGTAAAATCCCTGTGTTGAAGCCGCGCATCGTTGATGCGGTTGCATTTCAAAATGAAAGAGCGCTATGGGAGGCTTGGTACGAAGATCAATCCAAAGCCGAACAATCTCTGTGATGCCTGAAACGGTTGGACTCGGCCAAACTCGTTGCTTGAGACGGCCGTTTGCGTCGCTTTTCGGGGCGGCGAAGGCCGGTGCGGGGCTGGAGGAGCGATGACGACAGCCGCCGGGCTTGATTTTGCAGCGAGATAGCGGCGGGCGTTCGGGGCTTGGAGCAGTGGCGCTGGGCTGGTGGTGAGTGGCTACCCACCAGCCCAGCGCAGGAGCGACGTGTCTTTGTGGGCGTTATCCTTTCTTCTGTACAAGATCCTCCGGGTGCGTATCACTCTGCTACTCTTGTCGGAAAGTCGCTACAAACCGTTGACCAGGAGTTGAAAAAATCTATGGACCAGCTGGAGCAAGTCAAGGACCTGTTGTCTGAACAAAAAAACAGAATCAAACTGCACGACTTTGTCGTCGACTTCACCCAAAAACTGCTCTCTGAGGTTTCCCTAGAAAAACTCCCTGTGCAAGTATCCTCGGATGGCGCTTCGTTTATTGCGCGCCTTGAGAAGTACCAGGAAATCATTCAAACTGCATTGCCGCTCCAAATGCTTCTGGGCCGCTGGGGTCTGCCCGATCATGCCGAAACCGCTGCTCTCCCTTTGCGGCGGCTCGCCGGAACAATCTCCGTTACCGGTGGCAATACTTATCTAATTGAAGCGCGATGGTATCCAGTTTGTCTCCTACTCTATTCCGGTACGCTTGGTGCGATCTCTGGCAGCAATTACCAGACCCTTTCTAAACTCTTTCATGTGTCGGTGCCTGACCGCGACGGCAGACAGAATCGTGACATTCTCCTGACCTCGGTATTTAAGGCGATGGGCGAAATCCACGATGGCTTCAAGCTTCTTCCAGGATTAGAGCGCAAACACACTCCGCAGAGCGAACATATCTACACGCTGCTTGAACCTTATGCAGATCACACGCTCTATCTTGGCACCGACTATGAAGAGTTGTTCGACAGGGCTGAGATCATCATGGCAACCGAATACACGCACATCGAACATCCAGAACCTGTCGGCAAAGAAGAAAGTCTCTGGGGTCCGATCGGGAGATTCGGATGGAAGAGAACCTCCAATCCGCTGGACCGATTGATCGCCGAAGCATCTGCAGCGGGAAAGAGTTGGGAACCGGCACAGGCCGGGCTGTTCGGGGGCTCTGCTGCGAGGTTTGTCGAACTGGCCTCAGGTCTTTCCCGGAAGCTGAGCCACGTTGCCTGGTGACCGTTACGTGCGACCTGTTTCCTGGCACGAACTCTTGACTTAGCTGCACAGGTGTTTCACTGAAGTGGTTGAATGAACAGACCCCAGAAAAGCTCCGCCGCGCCCTGCAGCGACAGCTTCTCCTTCTCGCGTCGGCCGTAGGACTGCATGCCTAGCGCCTGAAAATATAGCGTCTGGTCGTCGGCTTTTACGGAAACTGCCTCGTTCATTCCCCCGTGTCGCGGGTTGTCATCCATCGCATACTCGATGCTCTCTGATCTGAAGTTCCCACTCGCAATGGAAGCTGACCCCTTGCAGACCTTTTGTCCATGCTGGTAGAGCGCGGCTGTGAAGAGTGTCGCATCCACCCTCTGAAAACGCTGATCGATGCCGGAATTTCTCTTCACCAGCTCCTGCATCGAGTTTTCAAAGAAGCGGGCGATGAACTCAAAGCCTTCGTGACAGAATCGGTCGCGGTCGAGATCTGTGAACTCTTTTTTCAGGCGCAGATTGCTGGAGCGGGGGCCGCCCAGCGTCTCGGAAGCCGTCGCCATCCACACCGGTTCGGGAAGAGCAGCTGACCCGGAAACCGCGCTCGCCGGTTTCTCATGTGCCAACTTCTGTTTTTCACCAAGCTCCGTGACGGCCGCTTTGATGGCGCGCTCTACATCGAGAAACGCTTCATCGATGTTGGCCCAGGTGGTGATCGCCTTCCCGTCACGTGGGGCCGCCAGCAGGTTGCCGAATCGCAAATCATGCCAGTCGCAAGGGCGGATAATCACCGGGATCACGCGCGCCTCCCCCTTCTCGTGTCGCTCCATGGCTCGCGCCATCTCGCGCTCGTAGCAATAGTCGGAGGCAATAAAGTCTGAGCTCACCAGAAGCAGAATCACTTGCGAAGCATCGAGGTTTCGATCGATTGCGTCTCCGACCGGAGTGCCCGCCGTGATCCGGCGATCATGCCAAGTTGCGATCAGCCCCTGGCGTTTCAACGCAGCCAGATGAACCTCCAACTGATTGCGAAGCCCTTCATCGACATGGGAGTAGGAAAAGAACAGTATCGGCGCCATTTTTTGGATCTTTCGATTCTTAGGATAAGCCACCTACTAAGACCTGGGTATCGTCTCAAGCAGAGCCGCCACAAACGAACCTCATCCGCGCACGATAGACTTCAACCCCGAACGCGTCCCGGGGTAGAAGGCGCTACAGCTTCATAGCTATCTACTGGCCTACTTTCACTCCGCCACACTGGACTGGTTTTGCTCTGCCCTTGATACGAAAGCGATATGGATGCTGAATAATATTCGGGCACATTTGGATCAAACTCGCTGTCGATCAATTTCCGCGAGTTCCCGAGCGTAACCCACGCCTGACCAGGCCCCATACGATCCAATCACATAGAGGTTCTGCTTGGCCCGCGAGACAGCAACATTGAGAATATTCGGCGTTCCAGCAGCCCAATAGCGTGCTCTATTCTGAGTGGCCTTCGGGGCGCCAAGAATAAGTATGACGCTTTCGGCCTCACGCCCTTGAACAGTGTGGATGGTCCCGATCCGGTCAGCCGCCCATTCGCGAAATCCTATCTTCAGCGCTGAAAACAGCGCCACCTCGCGTTCAAGTCGACGCCGCAGTTCTTGTGCGACGATGCGGAACGGTGAAATAACGAACAAATCAGGATCAGTAACGCCGGTGGCCGCAATCTGCTTCATCAGTGTGACCACGAGTTCACCTTCCGAGGGGCACCATTTCGAGTCTGCGTCGCCGTCGATGTCAAACCATGCCGATGGACCGATGGCTGCACGAACCCCGCTGGCATTGGAGGTAACGGGTGCATGGACCATCTGCCCATCGTAGGCGATCCGGTTAGAGATCCCGAACATGGGCTGCTGGCAGCGCCGGTGAACCAACAGTGGGATGCCCACTCTGCGCAACCCCTGATCGGACCGAAACGCTGCCTGAAACGCAGACGCACGATCGGCCAACGTTTGGACGGACGCTTCGGGCGCAGCCCAGAGCTGCGTATCGGTCTTGAAGAACTTGCAGATTTCGATATTCAGCCGTTCCGGCAGCGTAACAACAGCGGGTATCTGTAGTGGGTCGCCCACTACGATAGTTCGCTGAGCACGCATTACCGCGCCTACAGCCGCTTGCGGTAGCGCCTGGCCAGCCTCATCGATCAGAAGCCAGCCCACGGCGCCTGGTGGAAGATCGCCCAGCATTCGCTCAACCGATGCGAACGTTGTTGATAAAACGGGGATCACCATGAAGAGGGTGGACCACAGATCCCCTAGCAGCTTACGCTTCGCGTCGTCTCGCGGCGACCCACCCGAGAAGATACCCATCAGGATACTTAGGTTGTGGAGCACTTTCTGCGCCGACGCGTCGATGAACGCACGGTGCACGGCAAGGGCAGCGATGAACATGTCTTCGCGCTTGCGGTGCAGGCTGTCCGGCAACCATGGAGAGGCGAGGTTGGATGCTTCATGCCCTTTGGCAAAGAAAGCGGCGTCCACCACACGGTCTCCAAGTTCTGCACGGTGTCCGGCGATTTCCAGAGATACCTCAGTGATTCGTTGCCTTTAGAGCGGCAATAGTACCTTCTATGCGATGAATCTCGGCAGCGAACGTGTCGAGAGCTTTTATCGCCCTTGCTAGCGTCTCGCTTGTTGTCTGTAATGTGGCATTGGCTTCGACTGCAGTCTGAACGAGCGGGATATATATCTGGGACCACTCTTTCCAAACCTGCGTTCGGAAAAGGCGAAAGAAGAACCCTGGTCGGGCGGCCAGATGGTTGGAAATATCTTGTTGGCTGCGATCACTCGCCTGTTGCGCGTTTCGCATTTGCGTTTCAAGCTGTGTCTTGTGCTCTTCGAAACTAGGGCGAAGAGAAATCTGCGACTCTAATTTGGCCTGGTTTTCGGAGAGTTCTGTTTGCATTTCAACGAGCCGCAAGCAAAGCTGGCGAACTGCTTCTAGTGCCTTCAATTCATCGTCGATTTCATGCTTTAGCGTGAGAAGCTTCTTTTTGGCGCGTCGCCAGTTCGCCTTGGCGCTCTCGGGTGACGGTGGCCTTTCAGACAGGACAACAGAGGGAGTGCGGCGCTCGACCACTTTGCCTGTTTCGGGATCTTTGATCTCCTGTACGACGGAATCACCTTTGGCTGCCTTCAAGTAAAGGCGAAAGCTACGATCATTGTGCCACCAGAATGACTGCTGGAAATTGAAGCGGTTCTTAGCATTGCCGAGCACGGCGGCAATTAGTCCCCAGGTCTCGATGAGATCTGGTTGATCGGCGCATCCTTCGGCATCGAAGTCACGGTTGCCAAGAACAAGGTCTGCGACCGAACGAAAATAGCTCAGTTCGTCGAATGACCGGCCCACCGCCTTCGCCGCAGGCAGCTCGCGGCTAACATTTTCCACCGCCTTGTTGTTGCTCGACGCCACAAGTACTTCATGGCCCTTGAGACTGGGAGCTAGGGTGTAGAGGTGAAAGAATGCCTTCTCTCCGGCTGAAACCTTTTCACCCGATGGCGAAAAGGCGGTTTCAGGATCATCAAATGCTGACATTGCTAGCGCGCGATCAAGCACACAAGCTGCCACGATATCTCGAAGAAGAGTGGTTTTTCCAGTGCCCGGAGGACCGTTCACCGCTATCATGCCTTCGCTCTTGGCAAGTTCCGACCGCGCGAGATTCACTGCAGCCTGTTGGAGCAGGACAAGCGGATGCCCGCCGGGGCTTGGCCAGCGTGCCGCTGGCATCATTGCCGGCGCGACGGCCTGTTCCAAGGCCACTTTGTCGGTGAGCAGGTCCGTCGCATGACGCGGCGCTTCAATCCCCAGATAGCGCCGAAGCCCGACACTCACCACCCCTTTGCAGACCAAGGAACTGGCTCGGGCTAGATCTCCGATAAAGAAGGAATTAAGCAGTGACACTTCGGGCGGGTTCTTCGCCTTGAAATAGTGATAGACGCGCAGCGCGAACGTCGGGGGCTCAACCAGATTATCAGGTAAGCCGAACTGCGTCACCAGCCAGCTGTGGGCTAGATTGATCGTTGCGAGGTCGAGAGGCAATGGTGTGCCATCATCGTCGACACGGCGCACAATATCGCGGAGTTTATCGATGATACCGTGCTCGATGCTGGGCCAGGCCCCAAGGTTATCGAGCCTTAGTTGCAGGGCCAGCGGTAGCGCCCAGGCAAAGCTGGAAACTGCAACACCATTTTCCTCGACAGGCACACCGTCTCGATCAACTAGAATCGCCGCAATCGCTGCCTTTTCGCGCAATCGTTCACTGCGCTCTTCGTCCTGACCGAATGCCTTGACCAGCTCTTCGGTCGCCTTGTTCATTAGGATCGCGCCAAGAATTACCTGATAATAGAGCTGCTTTTGGGGGCGCGAGCGCTCTCCGCGCTGCCAAGGAGCGAGCGAAGCAGAGAACTCGGCTACGCAATTGCGGTCACCCGCTGCCAGCTCTTCGGGACGACGGTAGGTTTGGGGCGACAGAGCTTCGAGGGCGGTCCACGCCGAGAGAATCGCGCGCGGTTCGTTGGTACTCGGCGGAACAACGGTGGAGGGAAGTTTACCCAATTCACATGGAGCAGGTAATGTTGCTATCGATCGCAGAGACACTTTTTCCTGCTTCGGTAGTGACTGTGGTCCCGGATTCGAGGGAACGGTGATGACTGATGCGGAAAGTCCTGTGGACGAGGGAGTACTTTGACTTTGTACCCCAACGTCATTCCCTCTCTTGGCTGAGATTGAATGTGCTGCTTCTGTAACCTGCGAGCGGAGTTTTGCCGCTCGATCCGTTGATCTCTTCTTCAGCTCATACGCGAGAGCGGCAATAATTGCGGCATCTGACCGGCTAGTCTCAAATAACTGCTCTAGTTGTGTAATAGAAAATTTGAAATATGGTCGATCGCCTTGCGCCACCATCGATACCCCATTCCTTTCCGAATCTGCATGCCACTAAGCCGACCTTGGTCGACATTTCTTCCCCAGGATCAATTGCGTCAGTATTCAAGATGGCGAGACAAAAGATCATCGTCGCCTCCGTCCGCATCCGCATCGGCTGGCAGAATCGAAGCAAGCCTGTCTTCCACATCCAGCTTGAATTGCCCTGCGATCTTTGCCACATGAACTCCGAATGTCCCGCGCAATTCTCCGAGTGCGGCGTAAAACGTCCAGCTTGCAAAATGCCCGCGGTCATTCGCAAAAAAGATTACTTCTCGACCATCTGTGCCTACTCGCTCTAGGAATTTCCGGCACGCTGCCCGCATTGCGCGTAGGCTCGGCGCGATCTTCGCCTTGCTGTCAAACTTCCCCAGTTCGGCGCTGAAGAAATGCCTGATTTCAATGACCGATTGCACACAATGCGCGGGAACCTCCATCTGCCCTGGCTCATAGAGCACGCGACGATCTTCTAAGAAGGCGATCACGCGCCGGGCAGCCATAACTTCCGATTCGGGAGGCTGCCAAGATGCACCGCCGAAGGCCGTCGAGATTCCCGTCAATCGGCCAGCCATTTCGTGGAATTTCATCAGTTCTCCTTACGGGATGATCTATGCCGAGAGCACATAGTTTCGATGGCGCACGCAGTTTGAGCTATCGCATCTCCGATGCCCTCATTATGCTCCGACGGAGCGAGGTCAGAGACTTTTGCCTGCCGAGCATACAAGTGATTGAATTACAGAACGATCGCACTTGTCAATATAGTTCCATAGTGGAATGATATTGACACAGCGGGCCTCCCGCCCCATACTCAATTCATGCCCAGTACCCGCATGGACGAGTTGTTTGCTCTTGCTGAAGAGCAGGACGGCCTGTTTACGTCCAAGGAAGCTCGCTCTTTGGGCATTCAGGACTCCGTCCTGGTCCGATTGAGGCAGCGCGGCCGGCTGGAAAGAATGAGCAGAGGGGTCTACCGGATTGCACAATATCCGGCAGAGCGGCTTGCCCAGTACCGTGAGGCGGTCCTGTGGGCGCGGGCGAGCAACGGGCCCGAGCGCATGGCCTTGTCCCATGAGACAGCACTATTGCTGTACGGAATCTCCGATGTGAATCCACCACGGGTGAACCTCACGGTTCCCGTGTCGGCTCGGATGCGACGGGTCCACCCAAAATGGATCGAGCTCCATCGGGCTAACCTCGCCACAGAGGACATCCAGTTGCATGAGGGGATGCCGGTCACTACGGTTGAACGCTCCATCCTGGATGTTCTAGCGACCACTCATCGGAGCGACTTTGCACGCGAGGCAATCACCGAAGCCCTTCGTAAAGGGCTGCTTAATCCGGCTCAGGCGGGTGCCATTCGGAAGCGCCTCAATCGCTCTGTACCCGCTACAACCATTTCAACAAGCGCAGGCAAGGTGAAGGCGAATGAATCCACGGCCAGTTGAGCGCCTGGAAAAGACGTTGGCGCGAGTCGCCAGAGAACAAGGGCTAGCTCAAGAACGCCTTCGCAGGTGGGTTTCTTTCCTTGCTCTTTGCGGTGTGCTCGAAAGGGCCGTTCAAGAGGGCGTCCTGGACAACTACTATCTGAAAGGCGGCGTTGCCATGGAACTCCGTTTTGCGGAGGGTGCGCGCGCCACCAAGGATGTAGACATCGGTCTCGCCGGTGAGCGAGCGGAACGCCTTCAAACCTTCCGTGACGCACTGGCTCTTGGATTCGATGAGTTTAGCTTTCAACTGAAGGGTAAGCCGCTCAGTATGGACAATGCAGATGCGGTTCGCCTGGAACTTGGTGTCATATACCGCACTCGCGCATGGCAGACGATTGACGTCGATCTCGGCCCTGCTGGATCGGGCGAAGTTGATTTGGTGGAGCCGACGATCCGTGGACTTAGCGCGATGGGCCTCAGAATCCCGTCGCCAGTTCGCTGCCTGAATCTGAGCGAGCAGGTTGCGCAGAAGCTGCACGCCTGCACGGGGCCTTATTCGAAAGGTCGAGCGCGCGATGTACTGGACATCCTTCTGATTGATCTCTTGGGAAAAATAGACGCAACGGCGGTACGTGCAGCCGCCGAGCATGTGTTTGTCCAGCGGGGGACACACGCGTTTCCACCGACAATCCAGATCCCGGGCGAGTGGAGACCGGAACTCGAAGCCCTAGCCAAAGAACTCGGTTATTCGACAACCTCCGCAGTAGAGATTGAAGCCCGGTTCCGCAATTGTGTAAACAAAATTGCGAGTGCTGGCTAAGAGTGCTGCGATTCAAACTCGCCCACAAGCCCTGAGCTGTTCCGTCGTTTGCTGTCCTCGCGGAGGCGTGAAGGCAGCTCTGTCGACTCGGCTCACTTCCTCTGCGTTCACCTGGCTGAACCGGCACGGCCGCTAAGCCGACTTGATTTCTTTTTGAATTAGAGGTATCACGGACGAAGTCCTAAGCGGGACACGTCGGTGCGTCAACACCAACGTGCCCCT
>Ga0224528_1001518_pt1 | contig 15044 bp, 15 predicted proteins | sample CBST25metaG_2_FD_179888 | JGI IMG/M metagenome (GOLD analysis project Ga0224528, IMG submission 179888) | Peat soil microbial communities from Stordalen Mire, Sweden - C.B.S.T25 | ecosystem: Environmental > Terrestrial > Soil > Wetlands > Peat | place: Sweden: Norrbotten County, Stordalen Mire...
CTCCTTCGCGGCCGCAAACATCTCCAGGCGGCCTCAAGCCGATTGTATCGTCCGAGGCTTGTCCGGGGCAGAGAAGTGAGTGGAAAACAAAACGGTCATTTGTGCTGTTCTGCGGCGCGTAAATCGAAGTCAAAATCGTCGTTGATCCACTTTGTAGGATCGGTAACAAGGAAAATCTGCTTGCTGTTTCACCGCCCACCCAGCGCATGCCACAAAATTGCTCCGGCCACGGTTGCCGCCGCGCCGGTTGAGAGAAAGTTCACCGCGTCATTGTTGAGCCATTCGCGCTGCTGGAAGGTGGCGCCAAGCAGGCTGTCGAAGAGGAGTCCGAAGACGCCGCCAGCCACTGCCGCCCAAAAGACCAGCGCATTGACGTGCAGTGCCCATGCGCCGACGGCCGCGACCGTGAGTGCCGCCAGAATGCCGGCCATGGTGCCGGTTGGGCTGATGGCGCCGTCCTGGCCTGGCTCGACCCGCTCCAGCGTCGTGATCAGCCGCGGCGTGCCGCCGAAGACTTGACCCACCTCCGAGGAGACCGTATCGGCCGCGGCTTCGGCCAGCGCGGCCAGCGGAATGGCGAACAGCACGAGCGGCGTCCGGTTGTCGCTGCCGAAGCGGCCGCTCTCAAACAGAAACGACTGCGCGAAGGGGCTGGCGGCGAGCATGGCCACGCCCAGGTTGGCCGCGATCTGCCGCGCGTGGCGTCCGCCGCCGTCCTCGCCCTGACCGATCCACTCCTTGTGCGCATGGCCAAGGCGTGTGACCAGCGCCGACAGCACGGCCACCGCAACGATGGCGTCGAGCAGTGAACGCCAGGGATGGTAAGGATAGCTCAGCGTTGAATAGGTGGTGCTGGCGGTGATCAGCATGCCGGCCGCGGCGGCCCAGAAGGTGGTCGCGTGCGACCTCAGAGCGATCAGGCCGAAGAGCAGACTCAGACCCGCGACTTCGAGGGCGACCATCGGGGCATGACCGGCCCACCAGTCGGTCTCTATCACCGCATCGGCCCCGGCAAAGGGCAGAATGACGAGCAGAATCAGTTTCGATTGCCAAAACAGGGGTGGGCGCATGGAGTCCATCCTAGAGCATTTCTCCAATGCGTGTGCAGTGTTCAGTTGCGTGCAAGGGGTCTTTTACTTCCACTTTGGCAATGAAGTTTGCTTTTTGCACGTTGCGGGGGTAGAAACAGCGTCTTGTTCGCCCGGCAGAGGCTCTATTGCAATAAGAAATGACCGAATATGCGGCAGATTTAATGAGAGAGTGGCCACAGCGCGCAGGTTTTGAGGCCTATAGTCATTCGAAAACAGGTCGAATCTCTCATGAATACATCGAAACAAGTCAGTTGACTTGAAGCGCATGGCTCAAAACGAGACATTGATAGCCGATTTCGATTACAAAGTGCGATTTTAATGCGACATGTAGCAAATAGACACACTCGTGCGTGAAATTGGCACACATTAGTTGTCCTTATTCGCGACACTGCTAAAGTCGTGCAACGAAGGGTTAGCAGACGCTCCAGGAGCGGGGTGCCTGGGCTGAGTGGAGGGCTTTTCCACATGGGATGTTGCGCGTGGAGTGCGAGGAGGACGCTGCTGCGCTAGGCTGGAAGACGGAAGCTGCGCGAGAGGGACGAAGAACCGATGGCTGTATGCACGATCTGCGACGGAGTAGGGCTGGTGCGGGTGATGAACGCCGAGGGCAAGTGGGTTTCGCGGTCCTGCCAGTGTCAGGAGACCGAGCGGCGGGAGCGGCAGATGAGTTCCGCGCGCATCCCCGAGCGCTATCGCTACTACTCGCTCGACGGTTTTGACGCCGGATTTCCGGGAGCCGATCCTTCGCTCTCCCAGGCGCATCTGGTGGCGCGGCGCTTTGCCGAGGCCTACCCGGTCGATACGGCAGGCAAGGGATTGATGTTTGTCGGCTCGATCGGCGTGGGCAAGACACACCTGGCGGTCGGCATTCTGCGCAGGCTGATCCAGGAGCGCGGCGTGAAGGGCCTGTTCTGCGACTATCGCGAACTGCTCAAGAACATTCAGAACAGTTACAACTCGCAGGTGAACACGACCGAGCTTGAGTTGCTCAAGCCGGTCTTTGCCGCCGAGGTGCTGGTGCTTGACGATCTGGGGGCGCAGAAGCCGAACGAGTGGGTTTGGGACACGGTGGCGCTGATTCTGAATACGCGTTATAACGACAAGCAGACCACCATCATTACGACCAACTATCCGGACCTTCCGGCCGGCGGCGGTGCGCAGAACGAGACGCAGCGGGCGGCGCGCGAGCAGCCGCTCGGCGACCGGATCGGCGACCGGATGCGCTCACGGCTGGCCGAGATGTGCGTAACGGTGGAGATGACCGGCAAGGACTTCCGGCAGACGGTCAAGCGGGCACGCTTCGGCTAAGACGTGTGCGCGGAGAGCTTCGTCCAAGAAAAAACGCGCGAGGCTTCGGCAAGCCGTGCGCGTTTTTTCTTTTGGAAAGACTGGTTGGTTGGCGAAGAGTGAGAACGGTTGCTGGAGCGCCAGGGCTTGTATCTGTGCCCGGGGGGTAGAGCGAACCCAGAGTCACAGTGTCCTGTCGAGAGTTGTGTAAGGTCGCCACTCCCTGATGGTCGCGTCGACTTGAATACCTTGCTTTCGGGATACATCAACTCTGGTTTCGCTCTAGTAGGCCCAGAGGGTGACGAGGAGAATGATCATGGCCACCAGGGTGAGGCCCTGGTAGGCGCGCTCGGCAGCCAGAGCGTGTGCGGGCAGAGGGGGTGACGACAACACAAGGGGGTGCTTCATCGTGTGGCCTGCCTTTCATGCCTTTCGGCGCAATGGTTCAGTGAACATATGGACGTGCAGAGAGGTGCAGAGCCGGTAACGACACGGGGCCGAACAGAAGGTTCCCGGCCATTTGCTGCACATATAGTATGAGGCAAATTCCGGGAAAAGGAGTCAACAAAGGAGGCGGAGGTACCGCCGACCTAACGTGGTTATCGACAAAATCGGGAAAAATCCTTTGTCATAGCGTAGATTCGAACGCTCGAAAAATTCTTTGGTCATGGATGCTACAATTTCGCTCGTGAGTATTGACGCACAAGGCCCGAATTTGATGCGCTCCGAGGCGCCCAGGGAGCGTAATTGGTTGCCATTGGCGATTGCCGCCGTGGTGGTGATCGTGGTGGCGGGAGTTGCCATCTTTTTCTTGCAGCATGGCAAGAAGGGGCCGGTGGTGACGCCGGTGACGGCCTCGTTGGACGGCTATGCCGCGTCTCTGCCGATCTCGCGGCTGGCGATGAGCGAATCGGCCAATCTGGCGGGCGGCAAGCAGACTTATATCGATGGGCACATCGCGAACACGGGTGGTCGAACGATCTCTGCTGTTACGGTGCAGATTCTCTTTCGCAACGTGGCGCACGAGGTGGTGCAGAACGACACGCAGTCGCTCAAGCTGATCCGGACACGCGATCCGTATGTGGACGTCGAGCCGGTGGCGGCCGCGCCGCTCAAGCCGGGCGACGACAAGGAGTTTCGGCTGACCTTCGATGGGATTTCGCAGGATTGGGACGGAGCCTTTCCTGAGCTGCGCATCGTGCGCGTCGAATCGAAATAGCCTTCAGAGGATGGTTCCGTGCCGTTTTTGGCGCATGGAAAAAGTGTCAGCAGCGTGGCGGAGAATTTTCTCCGCCACGCTTTTTTGCGGTCTGTCGCGTGCGACGACATTTTTACCGAGTAAAATTTACACGATCCGGCAAAATTTACACGGTAAAACAGATGGGTCCGGGCAGGGGCTTCCTCAGAAGAAGTGCCACTTTCTCTGCAAGGTATTGATTTAAATAGATATAGAAATTTTATTTCTGATCCGTTGAAAATGGTCTGGTTTGGCATGGGGGATGCAATATACAAGGGCGAGCAGCTCAACCGCTCCCCTAGGGAAAGACACAGAAAGTAGAGAAGAAATTCTCTCGAGGTTCAAGACGATGAAGACAACCATGCAGAGCGTATTTCCCCAACGGCTGGCAGCAGTAGTCTTAGCATCGGCAATGGTGGTTCCCGCGGGAGCGTTGCTGGCACAGGAGCCGGCAGTGGCCACAGAGACCACCATGCAGCAGCAGCCCGCGACGGTGACTCCGCCGATTCCACAGGCGAAGGAAGGATTCTGGGGTCGGGTCAATCCCTTTGCCCGCAAAAAGTGGGTGAAGAAGCAGACCGATCCGATCAACGATCGTTTGACCGAGCTTGACCAGGTGAACGCCAAGAACGCCGGTGAGATCCGCGATGTGGACGGACGGGCGCAGGCAGGCATTCGCAAGGCGCAGGATACGGCCGATACGGCGAACCAGACGGCGACAGCCGCTGGAGCGCAGGCCGGTCAGGCCAACACCTTGGCGCAGGGCGTGAATGGTCGTGTGGATGGACTGAACACGACCGTGAGCGGCCTGGACAACTATCAGCAGACCAGCGAGCTGACGGTGCGCTTCCGCGCAGGCAGCCCGGTGCTGACGGCTTCGGCCAAAAAGCAACTGGACGATCTGGCTTCTGGTTTGACCGGCAAGCAGGGCTACATCCTTGAGGTTGAAGCGCATGCGCCTCAAGGTGGCGCAGCCGGCATCGCGACCTCGCAGCGGTTTGCCGAATCGGTGAAGCGCTATTTGGTCACGCAACATGAGATTCCCGTTTACCGGTTCCATGCAGTGGCTCTCGGCAATGCCGTTGAAGCGAACGGTTCAGAGAAGCCGTCACGCACGAGCCACGTGCAGATCCGGTTGATGGAAAACAGTTTGGCGGCCCAGGCTGTCGTGGCTCCCCAGGGCGCGGCGGCTGTGAGTGGTGCGGAGCGGCCGTAAGGTCTTCCCCTCACTAGAGGTTTTTCGCACCCTACGGATCCCAGCCGTATGGCCGCCATCAAGCTCTCGCACAGCGAGAGAACCAAGGCAACTTGGCCCCCGTTCTTACGGGGGCCCTTTTTTTTGGTGTGCCATGCATGGCGGACAGCTTAGGCGTGCAAGTTTCCTACATATTCTGATGGAGGAGAAGTGTTAAAGCATTTTTCCAATTGGTGTAGAGCGAAAGCAGGATGCCGAGTGGCTTTTTCCTAAAGAAAAAGCCACCTTGCACGCCACTCAACACTGCACGCGTATTGGAAAAATGCTCTAGCGAAGCGCAAGGGCGCCGTCGCGAGGCGGGGCCTTGAGAAAGCGTGGGAAAAAGGTACGAGCCGATGAACAAAACCAGATATGAGGTATACGGCGACGGACGAGCGAGCCACTGGTAGCGAAGTTCCCCTGATCCAGAACGAGGTGTGCTCTATTGACTAGCAGCGATTCATCGGAGTGCGTCAACTTGATTCCAGCTTGCTGAAGAAGCCATCTCGGCAAGAGCATGCCAAAGGACAGGGTGATGGATATGGAAGATTACCGGTGCAGAATTGTTGCAACAAAAGTAGAAAATCCGAGGTACAAACAACTGATCACTGGCGTGATGATCGTGCAGGAAGATTCTCGCTGTAAGAACCTGTGCTTCAGCCTGACGACCGAGGTGGAGGATCCTCGGTGCAAGAGCACAGCAATGGAAACGGAAGACCCGCGCTGCAAGGTCCTGAACCGGATGTGGTGATCGAATATTCCGAGGGGGATTCGGTGCTGAGAGATTGCTGTCCGCACAATCTCTCAGATGTTTGTCCTGATTTCTGGATCCAGTACAGCATCTTCCTGCACGCCGGAGCGATTCGTGCGCACTGGAAGTCCGCTAATCAGGCCTTGATAGTTCGTGAGGCGCGCACCGAGGATCACAACCCCTGTGGAGGTAATCTCGTACTCTCGAATATCCTTGGAGTGGTTACCGCCCCGCATCTTGATCACGGTCATGATCTTGCGCAGTTGGCCATCGATAGACACATACCGCAACCGAATGATGTCATCCGTAAGGAAGGATATGGAGTATGTGCTGAACGGAAATTCGGTAAAGGATTCATCCACCTCGACCGTGCTCAGAATCGTGACTCCAATTCCGGTCAAGGCGAAGATCATGCGGTAGAGAGATTCGCGGAAATCGGCGCGAAACCCAGGCGACAAAGCCATCTCAAAACCTGCGAGGGAATCAATCACCAGGCGCTTGGCGCCGATCTTCTGTACCGCAGCGAGTATCGAATGCATGGTTTCATCGACAGAGAGATCAAGAGGGCGCAGATAAAGTATTTCGAGTTTACCGTTGCCCTGAGGCCTCTCCAAATCCAAGCCTAACGTAGCAGCACGCTCCGCATAGGCTTGCGGGCGCTCTTCAAAAACAGCTACAATCCCCGGCTCTCCATGACGTATGCCCTCGGCAATGAACTGGGTTGCCAGAACGGATTTTCCCGTTCCTGAAGACCCTGACACCAGAACACTATCGCCCTCACGCACACCACCACCCAGCATCTTGTCCATCTCAGGAATGCCGAAGGAAAGGCGTTTCGAGCCGGGTGCGTTCCTTCTGTTCGCGGTCAACCCAAACGTGCGCGAGAAGGTCTGCATTCCAGCATCGGTGATGCGGAAGGTGTGCAGCCCGGGCACCGATGCCTGACCGCGCAATTTGATGATCTGCAACTTGCGCACAATGGAGTTGCGCTCTATCGTCTGGCGCAGCCAGAATAACCCGTCAGCCACCGTGAAAATGGGGTTATCGCGTAACTCATCTTCGGCATATTCACCAATCAAAAATGTCGTAGCCTGCCAACTGGCCAAAAATAGCGCCAATCTTTGAATGAAAGATTGCAGGTCCATGTCATCCAGGGGCTTCCGAAACATAGTGCGGAAAGAGTCCACGACCACGACAGCAGGGTTGGACTTTATCACTTCCTTGGTAATTTCTTCCAGAACCGTGCCCAAATCCTTTTCCAGAACGACCTGGCTCAGATTGATGAAGCGGATGGAGTCCGGCAGCAAGGTTGGATCAAAGAACGTGTACTGTTGCTGGTAGCGCAGCATTTTGATGGCTGACTCGCCAAGGACGGTGAAGTAGAGAGCTGGTCTCTCCGGAGTTGCATTGGCAAACACGAATTGATGCGCCAGCGTTGTCTTCCCGCTTCCGGGGGCGCCGGCAATGATGTTGAACGAGAATTCGGGAAGTCCGCCGCCGACAATTTCATCAAGACCTGGAACCCCGGTCGGCAGTTGGTTGATCTTCACTTTGTCTTCTTTAGTCATGCTCTTCTCCCGTTCCCCGAATTGCGATCATCGAAGGTTGCATCCGGCCACGCATTACGCAGCAGGCTTAACGTTAAAGCTTCCCCTAGGAAGGTAAGAAGCAGACTAAGAATGCGGGCGATGAGAATAGACCCTGCTTCACCAGGAGGATCTTCGCCGCCTCGCTGGCTACCTGCCTGATCTTTGTCTGTACTGATCGGCTGAACATCGCTCCAGCCTTGTAGCGCTCCATCTACTGCAATCCGTACTGCGCATAGACTGGGAACTTCCGCCTGGGCGAGCACCAAAGCGCGAGATGCAATCGATTGAAAAGCGGCAATCCCGGCGAAGGACACAAGGCTACGGCGCAATTTTTCATAGGCGCAAAAGGCTGCAGGCTCCGTTGACCTATTGCACTTGTCCGCCGCGGCCTCGTAGGTAAGAAGCTGCCGCGCCCAATCTCGCATCTCTGAGGGAATCGTCATTTTCAATTCTGCATCATTCCAGGCAAGAGATTTCGAGACCCTTCGCACGTTTCGCTGGGGATCACAGATACAATTTTATATTATCGCAGGATACCGCATAGTTAACCTTTCTGTCTCGATCACCGCGAAGCAGCACACCAAGAGCAGCATTGGCCGTGCTCAGTTCACATAGTCAATCGTTGGTGAATGCGGTGTATCCTCGTGCGTGCCTCCAGCCTTGCTGCGGATGAGAGTGAAAACGTCCAGAATTGTAGCAAGGTTGCGAATGTCCCCGACAACATTCAAAAGTCCAGCTTCCATGTCGGAGTGTGTGTAAGCCAAGATTTCAATGTTAGTGCTCACACTTCTCAATCGATCGATTTCCTGCAGTAGGCCAGCGAATGCCGCAGCCATTACCGGCGCATCCGCCACAGAAGCTGTTGTGTCGGCTGTGGTCTTGACCTGCTCTGTACTGGCATTGGCCTGAAGGCGCAAATCTTCGATCAAACGTAGAGTCGTTGCTTCGCCAAGGAAGGCAAGAAACAGCCCCAGTAGCTGCGCAATCAAAATGACTCCGGCCTCATCCCCTTCATCTGCGCCTAAGTCCGTATGCGATTCAACTTCGTCAAGACCGCGCAAGTCTCCATTCGCAGTAATCTCCACGACACTGAGCCCGGGAGACTGCAACTTGGCCAGAACCAAAGCACGAGAGGCAAGCGCCTGAAAAGCGTCGACTCCCATGGGTGCGCCAAGTTGTTGGCGCAGCTTCTCGTAGACGCGCACCGTTGCGGGCCAGGTTTGAGGGGGAGGGGTGTCTGCATCAACCTCGCTGGCAACGAGGCTACGAGCCAAAGCACGCGTCTTGTGAGGAACCATCGATTCCACGCTTTCTAAGAGTACCGCGCATCGAATAAGTGCAAGACCAAATTCATTATGATACGCGCTTGCTCGGTGCGTTGGTAAAATGATTCTCCGTGCATTTGATCAGGTTAAATTCCAATGTCATTTTTGAGATATTTCTAAACGATGAGCAATATTGAACAGATCGCTCCACGGTCTCCGCTGTAATGCTGTCTTAGAGCTAGAACGTAAACTGTACAGCCAAACGAAATGCAATGGATGCTGTTCAAATGAACGCGCTTGGTCTTTTCTAAGTTCTGCTTTCGTGGATGGTCGTTTGTGCATCGCACACCCGCGCAGTGTACTCCATGGCGATCTCGTCGCCTACCTTCCACCTGCCTGCCTGCCTGCCTGCAAGAGCCGCGTTCAAAAAGGAGGCTCTCCGATGGTTGAACCTAAAAAAATCGCATTCGATTTCGCGACCTTCCTGGAACGCGCAGACCTGGCGCGAAGAGTCACGCATCTTGCGCCCAAAGCTGCATTCTTTTCACAGGGAGATTCCGCAGACTCGGTTTTCTATCTTCAAGATGGCCGGGCAAAAGTCACGGTCGTCTCCGCCGCCGGAAAAGAGGCGACCATCGCGTTGGTCGCCGCTGGCCAATTTTTGGGAGAGGGTTCTCTTGCGTCCGTAACCGGGTTGCGCTTATCCACAGCTACGGCTGTTACCGCCTGCACGGCACTGAAAATCTGGCGGAACGAGATGCTCCTGTTGATGCACAACGAACGCAGCTTTTCAGAATTGTTCATGAAGTTTCTGATCGAGAACAGCATGCGCATTCAGGCCGATCTGGTGGATCAGCTTTTCAACTCGAGTGAGAAACGGCTGGCGCGAATTTTGTTGCTGATGGCCGAGCAGGATAACTCGGAAGAACAGGGACCATTGATTCCAAAGATATCTCAAGAAACTTTGGCGGAAATGGTCGGAACCACTCGCTCACGCGTGAGCTTCTTCATGAATCGCTTTCGCGATCTTGGATTTATCGAATACAAAGACCGCATCCGTGTTCATAAGTCGCTGCTTAACGTTGTTCTGCGCGATCAATTCATAGAGCATAAGACTGAGGCCCATTTTACTTGCAGGGCATAGCGGAAACGAATAGCAGGACAAGGTAAGTTTGTGAGCCGCTTTGAGCGGCTCACACCGCAAGGCATCCGACTTTGCCTGAGGATACTTACTTCTTTTTGATTATCCAGGCGATTGCAGCTCCGGCCGCAATACCCGCTACGAATATGGCTGCAGCGGCCTCGCGCGGGTGCTGCTGCAACCGCTGCTTTGTGTTGTTGAAAAGCTCCGTAGCAGCGCATGCACCTTGTTTTGCCGCGTGCTCGGCTGCGTGTACGCCCTCCTCAAGTTCATTCTCAACGGCAGATGCTATACGGGAAGCATCGCGTTTCGTGTCGTCAATCCGCTGATCGACTTCTTTGAATACCGATTGATCCATGGTGTATTGACCTCTCTTGTTGCCGAGCTTTCAGGTTTGTTACTTCGATTTAGATCGCTCTGCGTTCCGAAAATTTGTGACCAACCTTGCGGTGGTGAGCGTGAAAAACGTGAGTTACAAGGCGGGTTGTGCGCCTCGCGACGATGTCAGGTAGTGCGCTCTCATCATAGAGTACTATCAAGGAAAGAGCGGTAATAAGTCCGATCAATTATGTACAGCACATGAACCCGTGCATCGTTTAAAAATAAAGAGCAGGAAGAACTTCCATTACGAAGGCTAATTCAGGCGTAGCTGCGAAAACACCTGTTTCTGTGTCCTTCTCGGCTGTGCCGCATTCCTAACATGGAACTAAGCCTAAGGAGCCTGTCATGTCCGCATCGATTCCTATGATAAATCCGCAGCCTAGAGCGGCAACGCTTCACGGATTGCGGCCGGACACACTCAAAACACTGCCAGAGTCATTCTTGCGCGCAGAGCCCCGCCAGACGCGACCATTACGGATTGCAGTCGTTGGAAACCATCTTCCGCGGCAGTGTGGAATTGCGACCTTTACAACAGATTTGTGCAATGCTCTTGTTGCCGATTCGGCAGCCAGCGAATTGATGGTCGTTGCTGTCAATGATGCACAATCTTCATACGCCTATCCCCCGCGCGTGCGATTCGAGATCAAGGCGGAGGATCCATCGTCGTATCGTGCTGCCGCCGATTTCCTTAATGCATGCAATGTTGATCTCGTATGTTTGCAGCATGAGTATGGAATCTTCGGGGGAAAATCCGGCAGCTACGTATTGCAGATTTTGCGGCATCTGAAGATGCCTGTTGTGTCAACTCTGCATACAGTTCTTCGCGAGCCGGACCACGACCAACGGTTCATCATGGAAGAAATTGCAGCGCTCTCTGATCGCCTTGTGGTCATGAGCAAGCACGCTGCGCGCTTTCTGCAAGATGTCTTCCGCGCCCCCGAAGAAAAGATCGATTTGATCCCTCATGGCATTCCAGACTTGCCTTTTGTTGATTCGGCGGAATTCAAGCAATCGTTTTTGCTTGAAGGGAAGACTGTGCTGCTAACTTTTGGCCTGCTGTCTTCCAACAAAGGTTTTGAAAATGTAATTCATGCTTTGCCGCGTATCTTGTCTGGGCACCGTGACGTTGTCTACGTGATTGCCGGCGCAACTCATCCGCACGTCAGAATCCGCGAGGGCGACCGGTACCGGATTGAATTGCAGGCCTTGGCCAAGAGACTGGGAGTTGAGAAAAATGTGGTCTTCTTCAATCGCTTCTTTTCTCCGCAGGAGATGACGTCGCTGGTCGAAGCGGCCGATATTTACATCACGCCCTACTGCCACGAAGCGCAGGCGGTGTCTGGAACGCTCGCATTTGCGATGGGAGCTGGAAAGGCAGTGATCTCTACTCCGTACTGGCACGCCACCGAGTTGTTGGACGATGGGCGTGGGGTGCTTGTCCCCTTTGAAGACCAAGACGCCATTGTGTCCGCAGTCGTTAACCTTCTGGAGGATGGCACAAGGCTTCAGGCAATGCGTAAGCTTGCGTATTTTTATGGGCGAGATATGGTGTGGAACCGCGTGGCACGCTCCTACATGCAGACCTTCGAGAAAGCGTGCGCTGGCCACATACAGTCGGTCAGCCAGGGATATCCCGTGCAATCGATCGCGCCGCACATTGCCAGCCTGATGGGAAACGCCTGACTTCGGGCTCCCTGCCGTGGCCCTGGATTTTTCAGGCAAGCAGAAGAACTTCGCAGGCTCTCTGATGGTTTTTGCCCTGCGCCGCTCTATGGCGGTTGGCAGAAGTCATAGAGGACGAAGTTGTTGCGATTGCAGGCGGTCACTTCCATTCAGGCTGGGGGGACTAGGAACGAAGAGAAGTTTAATGTTACAATTACTTCAGACATGGCGGCTGTAGTTCAGTGGCAGAACGCCTGACTGTGGCTCAGGATGTCGTGGGTTCGATCCCCACTAGCCGCCCCATGTTCCGCACGGACTGCAAGACCCTTCACCCCTTGGAGCGGAGCTTCCGTGATTGAAGAATCCCTTGAAAAACAAGTAGATATGTCAGTTCATCGGAAGATGCCTTCTTGGCTCTGTGGTTTTGTGCCTCGCCGCGGGCTGGCCAACGGTCATTTGCAGACGATCGTTGGCAATTATCTGCCGCGTCCGCCCTTTTCTCTGCCGGTTGAGACCGTGCGGGTGGAGGTGGATCCGGTCGATGGCAGTCGCGTGCTTTGCCACTGCCACTGGCAACCGGAGCCGGTGCGCGCCGCCCGTTTGACGGTGGTGATCGTGCATGGACTCGAAGGCTCATCCTATTCGCGCTACGTGCGCGGCATTGCTGAGCGTGCCTGGCAGGCTGGCTGCAACGTGGTGCGAATGAACATGCGCAACTGTTGTGGTACGGATGCGCTGACTCCGACGCTGTATCATTCGGGGCTATCGGGCGACTTGGCTGCGGTTGTGGAATTTTTCACGGCGCGTTTTGGGCTTGCGCGCGTGGCGCTGGTGGGCTATTCGATGGGCGGCAATATGGTGGTGAAGCTGGCCGGAGAGTGGGGAAGTCGTTCGCCCCTAGTCGCCGTGGCCGCAGTTTGTCCGGCCATCGATCTCGGACTCGGCTCCGATACCTTGCACTGCTGGTCGAATCGCCTCTACGAAAAACATTTTCTGAAGAATCTGCTGCGACGCTACCGGCGCAAGGCCTCGTTGTTCCCCGAGCGCTATGCGACGCAGGTGGGGCCGGTGCGCTCGATTCGTGAGTTCGACAACAAGATTGTGGCGCGTTACTGGCACTTCCGCGATGCCGACGACTACTATGCGAGCGCGGCTGCGGCGCGAGTGCTCGACGGCGTGGCCGTGCCAACGTTGATTCTCTGCGCCAAAGACGATCCGTTTATCCGCTTTTCCGCTGCAACGCGCGCCAAGATCGCGGCCAATCCCTGGATCGATTTTGTGGAAACCGCGCATGGCGGCCATTGTGCTTATCTGGGGCGTGGCCAGGGCGAGGAAATTCACTGGGCCGAGGCGGCGTTGATGCGCTACCTGCTCGAAGTCACCGGAGCCCGCGATGGAGAGTGATTGGGAGGTCGAACTGGGCGGCGACGCTCCGGTCATCGAGGCGCACTGGGCCGGGTTTGTCGATCTGCGTAAAGAGCCTTCCCGGGTAGAGGCGCTTGCCGAAGTCCAAAAATATCCGGCGCTCGGCGTGGCTTTGCAAAGGCTCAACGCGTCGCGGTCGCCAGTATGGACGGCGAAGTGCGACTTCTGGCCTCGACTTGAAGAGGGAAGCTGGGATGCCGACGAAATGGATGCGCTGGCCGGTGAAACGCTCTGCGCGGCGGGGTGCTATATCGACCTGCTGCCCGCAGAAAGTGGTGCGTGGACGGAACTGCCACAAGCCGAGGCGGCCTGTCGAAGCTGGTGTGCCGAACTACGGGACAGACCGTTTGCTTGCGGGCGTGCGGACCTGATTCTGCGGCGCGTTTGGATGGGTGAGGACTGGGCAGGAATCGGTGTGACGGCTTATCTGACGGCATGTGGCGCGACGGAGTCCGCTGCGCAGCAGAGGCTGGCCGAGGGCCTCAGTCTCTTTGCCGGTATACTCAATTCCAATTCAACGGTAAAATGAAAACAGTCACGCCTATAGATAGGGGCGAGTAGCTCAATCGGATAGAGCACCGGCCTTCTAAGCCGGGGGTTTCGGGTTCGATCCCCGACTCGCCTACCACTGATAATAAAAGGATTGCCGATATCGGCCCCCTTCCATAGTTTGATATTGTGGGGGATTTTGTGGGGACCCCAAAGGTGTGCCGGGGGTAAAGGGGACTACTTCGGGCTCCTGCACGGGAGTTTGTTGACCGCGTCGCGCTTTGCTTGAAAGCGCGTGTGCGAGTACCGCTCCAACATCTTGGCTGACATCCATCCCGCTATAGCCTTCATCGTTGATTCCGGTACGCCGGCGTCCCCCAGTGACGATATAAACGTATGGCGCAAATCGTGGAGTCTGCACCAGACCCCAGCGGTCTTCCGGCAGGCAGTCCATGCTGATTTCCATGAGCCCATTGGCTTGCTCGGGTCCAGATCATAAACAGTAACCGCTCCGGTCAGGTGGGATTGGTGGCCGGCGAAACCGTAACGCTCACTCGGGAAAACGAAGTGGTTTGGCTTCGGATCCTTGAAGCGCGAGCGCCACTCCACCAGAATCTCGAACGCCTCGTCGTTCAGCGGGATTACCCTGCCATCTCCTCCGCGCGTTTTTGACTTTCCTTCGAGAAAGCCATTTTGCGCCATCCACAGATCGTCATACATTTTGCCGATGTAGTTGCGGCCCGTATCGGGGCAGATGACGGCAATCACATCGTCGGGCGTGCAGCGTTGCGCGTACTTGAAAGCCGCAGCGAGCGCCGTGCCGCTGGAGCCGCCAAGCAGGATACCCTCTTCGCGAGCAACCTTGCGCGCGGTCAGAAATGATTCCGCATCGCTGACGCGGACCCACTCGTCGATGACCTGCGCATTGAGTGTGCTGGGAACAAAATCTTCGCCAATCCCTTCGACCTTCAAGAAACTGGGAGTGCCGCCGCTCAGAATCGAGCCTTCGATGTCAGCGCCGATGACGCGCAGCCGTGGGTTGCGCTCCTTGAGGTAGCGCCCGGTTCCGCTGATGGTGCCACCGGTTCCGGCAGCATCAACCAGAACATTCACGCGGCCCTGCGTCTGCTCCCAGATCTCCGGTCCGGTCGACTCGTAGTGCGCGCGCGGATTGGCGAGATTGCTGAACTGCCCGGCGCGCCATGCGCCCTCGATCTCGCGCGCCAGACGGTCGGCCATGCCGTTGTAGCTCTCCGGCGAATCCGGTGGCACATTGGTGGGCGTAATCACGACCTCCGCGCCATAGGCACGCAGCAAGCGGACTTTGTCGTTACTCATCTTGTCTGGCAGGACAAAGATGCAGCGTTAGTACTACAGTTGTAAGTAAGTGGCAGGAAGCAAGGAGCCTTGTTTTCGGTAGTGGTAGAACTGGGCGAGGAATTGGTGCTGTCTTCGCCAATCCGACCATAGCAGAAGATGTTCCAGACTATGC
>Ga0224528_1001530_pt1 | contig 14971 bp, 8 predicted proteins | sample CBST25metaG_2_FD_179888 | JGI IMG/M metagenome (GOLD analysis project Ga0224528, IMG submission 179888) | Peat soil microbial communities from Stordalen Mire, Sweden - C.B.S.T25 | ecosystem: Environmental > Terrestrial > Soil > Wetlands > Peat | place: Sweden: Norrbotten County, Stordalen Mire...
GCATGAATCGCGTGCGCCAATCCATGCTGCCGTTTTCCTTCTTGCACCACGCGGGGCTCTTTTTTTGACATGACACGTCACTCTATTATGCGATGTTCAGTAAGAGGGGCTAGAATCCGTCACGTCATCATCGCGTTTTCATGCTCGGAGCGCCGAATACGATCATAACTCATGAAAAGCCATGCTGTAGCGAAGAGGTGCATGAATTGCACCCGTTTTTTGCGCTTGCCTTGCAGCTATGGATTGCATAGTACACTGGGTGCGAGATGACAATCGCAAGGAAACTCTTCATTCTGTCGATTGCAGCCGCGCATATCTGCACCGCATCCATCCATGCGGCGCAACCGGGCAGCACACGTTCGACTCAGACCAGCCAGTCGCATTCTTATTCGAGCGAGATGGGATTCAGCCTCACCTATCCTTCCGAGTGGAGCACAACGGATCTGGGGCCGGTGCTGCCGGCGTCGAAGCTGGCGCTGAATCCGCAATACGACAACGATTCATATCGCCGCTCCATTGAATGTACGCAGAAGATCCTTTTTGCCCGAAGCGGAGAACCGCAGTCGATTTTTCTTGGCGGAGTTATCACAAATGAGTGCATGGGCAAAAAACCCGATCTCGACGTTTTCACCGCTCGCACCATGAGCATGATAAACGGGCGCTATTATCTGAGCGACACGCGCTATGCGGCTTTTTCCGTGCAGGGGCAAACCTTCTGGGCAGTTCGAACCAGGGCCGTCGACCGCAAGGATGCCAGCAACGTTACGACCATTGAATATCTGGTTGCGGTGCTACCCAAAGGGATGCTTTATTTGTCGGCGCAATCCAAAGATGCGCGGGCGCAGTCAGGTTTTGAACACGCACGGCTGCATCTGGACGGTAACATCGAAACCGAGCTGATTCCCGAAGGCGTCTTCGATGCAGCGCCCTCCTCTGATACGGAGTTCACCAAACTTGCGCCGCAATCGGCCACAATCAATTTCATCAAGTTCGACAAAACTGCCTCGCATCATTTTCGAAGCGATCTAGGATTCAGCTACGAGATTCCCTCCGCTTTCCAGCTATTCGACCCACAGGATTGGGAGGCAAAACATCGCCTGGATGCGAACGGGCAACCTGTTCGCAGTCAGGTTCCAGAATCTCAGCACCGCAAGACGCTTCTGGCAGCCAGGACCGAAGGGCAATCCCAGGAAGTGGTCGTCACGTCTTGTACCGATCAGTGCATGGAATCCCTGCAAAATGCCAGCAACCTGAGTCTCCTGCTGGCCCATGACGCACTTGATCTTTCAAGGAACAATACGTTGCGCGATCCCCGTTACGGCGCATTTACTGTCGGATCTCATCCCGTTGCCGTGATGCGCTCCGCAGCCGCCTTCAAGGCTCAGCCCTGGGAACCGGAAAGGCAAGTGGCGCTGCTGATTACGCCGGTTCCGGGCGGCATCATCGAATATTTTTTGCAAGGCAAAACGCGCGCCGATCTCGATGCGTTGATGGCAACACGCATCCGATTCGAGGATGGCGCGGAGAGCGAATTGATTCCCTCTGAGGCTTTCAATGCCAGTCAACAGTCCACGCAAATTGACTCTGCTGTGCTTCCAGTTGCCGCCGCACAGACTGCCGCGCCAGTGCACGCCACAAACGCCAGCACGGATACCACCGAGCCCGTCGTCATCGAACAATACGACCACGTGTACACCATGGCTGCCGACGGAACCGGGGTGCGCGTCTTCACCATTGCGGCCAGCGTTCACTCCGAGGCCGCCGTTCGCCAACTGGGCGTTCTCAATCTACCCTTTGCCTCCGGCCCCGGACACCTCGATCTGATTTACGTCCGTGTGCACAGGCCGGATGGCACAGTGACGGAAACGCCCGTCGATCAGGCTATCGAGATGCCCAGCGCTGTCACCACCAGCGCTCCCTACTACAGCGATCTGAAGGAGCTTCAGTTACCCGTGCGCAATCTGCGCGTCGGCGACCGGTTGGAGTATCAGGCGCGCTTTGTCATCACCAAGCCTGAAGTCCCCGGCCATTTCTGGGGCTCGGAGAACTTCGTCAAAGAGGCTGTCACCCGATCGCAGACCATCGAACTGCGCGTACCAAAAGATCTTTACATCAATGTCTGGAGCCCGACGCTCAAGCCCACCGAAACGACCACCGCAACCGAGCATGTCTACCGCTGGAAAACATCCAACACCAAGCCAACCGTGGGCACCGAGGCCGAAGCCGAGAAGGAGCGCGATAAAAAGCATCTCTGGAGCGAGGCTGAAGAGCTGGACGGGGAGGAAGGCAAGCTGCCTTCGGTGGCATGGACTACCTTCAAGAGCTGGGATGAGCTGGGGAACTGGTATCGCAGCCTAATCGCCAACCGCATTCTCCCCGTCGCCCCTGAGGTCAAGGCCAAGGTTGACGAGCTGACCGCCGGCAAAACCACGCAGGAAGAAAAACTGCGCGTCATCTACCAATACGTCGCCTCGCAAATTCGTTATGTTGGCGTAGCCTTCGGCATCGGGCGCTTCCAGCCGCACGCGGCCATCGATGTGCTGCAAAATCAATACGGCGACTGCAAGGACAAGCACACCCTGCTGGCCTCAATGCTCAGCGTACTGGGCCTGCATCCAGATGCCGTGCTGATCGGCTCGGGCGTGCGCTTCAACCAGGATGTGCCTTCGCCGGAGTCCTTCAACCATCTCATCACCCGCGTCACTGTCGATGGCAAACCTGTCTGGCTCGACGCCACCACCGAGGTGGCGCCCTATCGCGCTCTCCTCGTGGGCCTGCGTGACAAGAGCGCGCTGGTGATACCAGAGCAAGGCGCCACGACCATTGAGCGCACTCCGGCGCAGCTTCCCTTTGCGGCCATTGACAAGATGGACGCCATCGGCACGCTGGACGAAGCCGGGGTCTCCAACTCTCGCATCGTGATGACCATGCGCGGCGACTCCGAGATTCTGGTTCGCAGCGCCTTCCACCAGTCCGACGCTGGGCAATACGATGAGCTCGCCCAAAAGATCTCTTGGGGCATCGGCTATGGCGGCACCACCAGCCACGCCGAAATCTCGCGCCCCGAAGACACCACCGAGCCTTTCCGCCTCAGCTACGACTACAAGCGCGAAAAGGCTGGCGACTGGGACCACCATCGCACCGTTGCCCAACTGATGCCCATCAATATGCCGCGCGTCAGTGACCAAGATCCGCCAACGCACTCCATCGAACTTGGTGCGCCGCACACTGAACTGTCCACCTCTGCCATGAAGCTGCCCCGCGGCTGGTACGCTACGCTGCCTGCGGCCAAGCACATCCAATCACCTTGGGCGACACTTGACGAAACCTATCGCTTCGAAGATGGCACGGTCTACGCGCGGCGCGAACTGGTGGTTCTAACTGAAAAAGTACCCCAGTGCGAGTGGCGGGCATACAAAAAATTTGCCGATCAGGCTGACTTTGGCAATGATCCCTACATCCAGCTCACTCCTGCTGTCGGAGTAATCTTGGGGCAAAAGGCTCCAGCATCCAACTCTAAACAGGACTCCGTCGTCGGCATCGTGCGCAGCTCCAGCAACCCGGCCGCTACCAAGCTGATCTCCGCCGCGCACGCCTCCATCCAGCACCGCGAATTCGAAGCCGCTCGATCGCAGCTCGATCAGGCTCGCGCGCTTAACCCCGAGCAGATCTATCTGTGGGGTAACTATGGCTATCTGGATTACCAGCAGGGGAATTTCTCCGCAGCCATCAACGATTACAACAAGGAGATCTTACTCCACCCGGATGATTACGGCACCTACAGTTCTCTGGCTTCGGCACAGAACGTTCTCGGGCAGGAAAAAGATGCCGAGCTCACTCTGCGCCACTGGGCTACGGCGCAGCCAGACAGCACTGCGCCTACCTTTGCACTGAACAGCCTGCTGATTGAAGCCGATCGCTCCTCCGAAGCAGTCATCGTAGCTGAAGAAGCTATCCGCCATCTTCCTGATATGCGCAAAGGTGATCAGCAACTGCAATTTTTGCTTGGCCGCTCGCAACTGGCCGCCGGAATGAAGCAGAAAGGCGAGGCAACCCTGGTTGCGCTGCTCAATGAAACCTCCGACCCGGGCATGATGAACGATGCCGCCTACGAACTAGCCAAGGCTGGCCTCGATCTCGCGCTTGTCGAATCAAAAACCAAAGAGGCTATCGACTCTGTCACTTCGGAGAGCAAGAACTGGAGCCTGCCCGACAATCGTCAGAGCTATCTCGCCAAAACCCGTCGCCTGATTGCCAGTTGGGATACGCTGGGCTGGATTCTCTTTCGCCAGGGCAAGGTCAAGGACGCTGAAACCTGGATTCGGCCTGTATGGATTAGCCGCCAATCGGCTGAAATCGGCTCGCACATGGCGGCCATCGAAGAGGCAAAGGGCAATCAGACCGAGGCGCTACGCGATCTCAATCTGGCGCTGGCCACATTTCCCACCTACCAGCGTCCCAGCATTCGCAGAAGGCCTACCGCCACGCAGAAGACACTGCTCGACCACATTGACGCGCTGCACAAGGCCGGCATTCAAGTGCCGGACGAAGACACCGATGCCGCCATCGAGCAGTTGCGCACCTTCTCGCTGGGCACCTCCGGCACCCTCACCAGCAAAGCCGAATATCGGTTGCTGTTGAGTCAGGGCGCGGTTGTCGATCTGCAGAAGACCTCGGGCGATGATCTGCCCGAGATGCGCGATCTCGTGAAAAGTGTAAAACTTCCGGGCCTGTGGCCCACAGGTTCTGATGCACAACTGGTCGTCACGGCCACTGTCCAGTGTCAGGCAGGAGTCTGCACTCTGGTTCTGGAGCGCTGATCAGAATGCCTAATTGGAACCGCAGCATTTCAAACAGAATAGCCGGTCGTCTCTGCCATGAACCATAAAGACGACCGGTGATTTTCATGGGGCGTCTTTCAATTCGAATCTCTTCGCAAAATCACGAATTTCTTGCTCCGTAGATTGAGTCCGTAATGTTCTGTAGAAGCGTCTGAGTGGCGAGCGGAGCGAGCCACTCGGTCGATTCCTTAGGATGTTGTTTACCAAGACGACATTCGTCAGGAGAAGGCCAGAGGTTGGTCGGGACTGGAGCCCCCGTAAGACAATTTGTCTTACGGGCGAAGGGTTGCCGATGGTCTCTGGTAATACAGCAATCCAGGCCCTCACCGTCTGTCATCCTTGTATCTCTGAGTGACCAGTTGCTGTCATCCTCAGCGAACGGGCCCCAAGCGTTCTTTTCGCCGGCCCCACCGCAGGTAGTTCAGCTTGGGGATGGTGAGTCGAAGGCTCTGCGGTTGTTCTTCAACGACGCATCACTGCCGTTCTCAAGTTGGATGCAGATCGGCTGGCACCCGTCTTACCAGCCTGGTTTAACAGTCTTACCTTCGATTTTCAGTCTCTTACAGCCGTCAGACGACTGTAAGACAGAACCCTGGCGGCGGTAGATGGCTGTCTTACGCCGCGTCTTACGTCTTACAAACTGCTTTCTGCTTGTCTTACACAGTGCGTTTGCCGCTGCCCTACTCCCGCTCGTCAACCATCTCTTCAAGCTTGGTTTTGTGCTTGGCGGCGCGACCGATGCGCGGCTCGGTGTCCACGACCCGGGCCGGTTTGGGCTGGCCCACCCGCTCTCGGGCATTGGCCTTGACCGCTTTGGTGGCCGAAAAAATTCCTGGCTTCTTCTTTTTCATACCTGTCCAGTGTGCAAGAGGACGCTCACGGTACGCAACTTTTTGACGCACAAAGGCGCCATGAACATCCCATGAATCCATGAATCTCAGAGAAGTTCATCGGCAGATTGACGGATTTGATCGCTCGACGCCTTCGTGCCTTCCCACCCATTCCGCAAAAATCGCGGAATGGATGGGGCACAGTGCTGGATTGCACTTACTCCCCTACCAGCATTTCCACCCCGCCACACATAAAACCGTAGCGCCGGCCTCCTGGCCGGCTGGATCGTGGACCTCCCGGTCCACGCTGTATCCTCTTCAGCCCGGCCGCCAGACGGCGCGTCTTACATGCGCCCAAAAAATCAATTGACCGCCAGGTGCTCCTTGTCGGGGAGAGGCGGAAAGGGCGTGTGCGGTTCGGTTTGATACCAATAAGCCACCGAGGCGATGTCGTCCATCAGGGGCAGATATTTGCCATTATCTTGCCAGCCGAGGGCCTGGATGGTGACACGCAGATCCTTGTCGAAGCGAACGGGATCCTGGATGTGCCATCGATAGAGCCCAAAGCGCTGCTGCGACTGATAAAGTCCGTCGGGACGGATGACCTGGGCGAGGCCGGAGTAGGGCGAGGTGAACTCCTGGTACTGGTGCTTGTCTTGATTTTCAAAGTTATAAGCCCCGTTGAAGTAGTCTTCGGTGCCGGTGCCAATGATGGTGGGAAACTGCTGGTCGCCGTCGAGGTAGAACTTGACCTCGCCCTCGCCCCACCAGCCGTTGCTGTGAACGCCCCAGGCCAGGTAGGTGCCGACGTATTGGCCACTGCCTTTTACATTGTCAAGAATGGTGTAGGCCTGCTTGTAGGGCAGCGGATTGACCCGGCGGAACTGGGCGTGGAAATAGGCCGCGTCGGCGGGGATCTCGGTCGCGGTGTAGTCGATCTGAAAGTAGATGGTGAGGGGCTTGTCGTCGATGTTTTGTACCGTCAGCCGGGCCTTCTTGCGAAAGGGCATGGGCCAATAGGAATTGAAACCGAGGCCTGGATTGACGCAGACCGCCAGCGAGGTAATGGGCGCGAACTTGCCCCAGCCGCTGGCAAAAAAATCGCCCAGGGGCACCTCGACCGAGGGGCTGGGCTCGTCGTCCCAATACATGCGCAGGATGGAATAGCGCCAGTCCCCGGTGGGGGTCATCCAGATGTGCTGAATGGCGCCGGAGCCGCTGATCTCGGCCAGGGTATAGGTAGCGCCGGGGGCGACGACGACGTAGGGGTTCATCTTCCAGCCCTGGCCCAGATCGCGCGCCGCCTCGTAAGCCGATCCGTGTTCGCTCATTCCGCCTTTGCCTTTTTCGCCGGTGGGGTTTTCCGGGCCGATGGAAAAGGATTTGGCCTTGGAAAGCCGATACAAGTCGCCCAGGCCATTGCCAAGGCCAGAGTAGGGTGCGCTTTGGGCAAGGGCGGCTGGCAACGCCAGCAGCGAAGCAAGCAATAGATAAATTCCCGTTTTCACCGCGATTCTCCTTTTATTTTGGTTGACGCCTGCGCCAAAAAGCTGGGTGCCCCAGGCGCCTCGCTTTTGGGCACCTGGGATACCTCGAACCTCAGCGCCACGAGCTTTTGTTTCTTCCTAGAACGAGCCGCACAGTTGCTGCCAGTCTTTTTCGGTTCGATCAGCATAAAGAACGCCAAATTTGGCCAGAGCCTGGGCAAAGCCGTCCCCAGAACCGATATAACCGGCGAGCATCAGCGGATCGCCAGAGCGGGCGTGGCCGCGAGCCAGCAGTTCGCCACAAAGCACGGCATAGGCCGTCAGGCCGCCGTCGTCCAGGTCTTCCAGCTCGATGGAGCCCTTGTGGTCGCAGAGTTGACGCACCAGGTAGTCGCGCCCGGCAATCTGGGTCCAACCGAGAAAGGGGTCGGACTGCATCTGCATCGCGCGCTGGCCCTGGGCGGCGCGCTCGCCGTTGTGCGGGGGAGGGGCGGCGTTGGGCAGATACGGCGTGTAGGCCGAGGCTGGCTCCTCCTTGACCTGCAAAAACAGCGGGTCGGCGGGGCCATTGCCCTCGAAATAGACGCAATAGTCGCGCAAACCCACCGAGCCGGTGCCGACCACCTTGAAGGCCACGTCAACCGGGCGATAGAAGCTGAGCAGATGCTGGCGCTGGGGTTCGAGGCGCTGGCGATAGGCGCTGAGCGAGGCTTGAACCGCCTTGGCCTGGGTGGCGCTAACGCGGGTGAGGGTGGGCTTGATCTGCTTGAAGCGACGCACGGATTTCGCCGCCGGCTCGGTCAACTGGGCAGGCTCGGTTAATTGCTCAAGCGTGTGCTGGGGCGTGGCCCGCTCGGCCTTGAGCAGGGCGTCGTGTACGGGGGCGACCTGGGCAAGGCGATGCACCTGGAAGCGACTCATTTCGAGGGCGGGCATCTGGGCCAGAATGCGCATCTGGGCGGCGTAACTCTCAACGCATTTTTCCACCGCTGCGCGCGCCGCCGCTTCCTTGTGCCCCGACTCGCGGCCAGAGAGCACCAGAGAGGCGGCCAGACGCTTGAGATCCCACTCGAAGGGACCGCAAATGGTTTCGTCGAAGTCGTTGATGTCAAAAATCAGGCGGCCGTCGGGCGCGGCGTAAGCGCCCAGGTTGCGCACATGAGCGTCGCCGCAGAGCTGGCACAGAATGCCGGTCGAGGGCAAAACAGCCAGGTCAGCGGCCATCACCGGCACGGCACCGCGAAAGAAGCCAAAGGGCGACTCCCTCATGCGTTCGTACTTCAATTGGATCAGCGCCGGAACGCGGCCCTTCATCGAGCGGGCGATGAGTTCGAGGGCGGGCGTGGTGCGCGCCTTGGGTTTGAATTCATCGTGCTGCTGCCGGCCCATCTGCTTGCGGCGCGTCTGGCCCAGATTACGCCGTTCTTTTGCGGTTGCCCATTGCATGACCCGGAAGATACACGGTTGGGGCGTCCATCTGCAAACCGACTGCGTTACACTGCTGGCTGGAAGCTGGTCTCGTAAAGCTCGATTTTGAGCCATCCGGCCGTGCTTCGCCCGGGAGGTATTTCGTTGACTCGCACCCTTTCGCTGCCGCTGATTGCCGTTCTGTCCCTTGCCACGCTGCCCCTGGCCGCGCAGGCTCCGGCCCAGCCGCTCACTGTTGAAGCCATCTATGCGCATGGGCCGCTGATTGGCAACGCGCCTGACGGGCTCACCTGGTCGCCCGACGGCAGGCGGCTGACCTATCTGGAAGACGGCGAGCTGCTGGAGATTTCCATCGCCACGGGCAAAACCAGCGTACTGGTGAGCCGTGCCAAGCTGGCCAAGCTGGCCGGCAACGACGCTTCCGAGACCGACCGCGACCATCGCGAACGCTATAAGATGGCGAGTTACCTCTGGGCGCCAGACTCGGCGCATCTGCTGTTTGACTCGAACGGGCGGCTGTGGCTTTTCAGCCTGAGCAGCGGCACCGGCGTCGAAGTGGGCTTTGCTGGCGAGGGCTCGGGCGACGACCCCAAGTTTGCGCCCAATGGGCAGGCGATCTCGTTCATTCGCAATCACGGGCTGGCGGTGGTGCGGCTGCGAGAGCCCGGCTCTCCCATCAGCGTCGTGGCTCCGCCGCCCAACACCAACACATTGAACGGCGAGGTGGACTGGATCTATCTGGAAGAGCTGGAGGCGCGCAGCAACTATTTTTGGTCGCCCGACTCGCATCATTTGGCTTATCTGCAAACCGATGAGACCAACGTGCCGCAGTATCCGCTGACCGACTGGATTCCCACCCATGCCACGGTCGAGATGCAGCGCTATCCGCAGCCTGGCGACCCCAACCCCGAGGTGCGCCTGGGGGTGGTGAGCGACCGTGGCGACGAAACGGTGTGGATCAAGCTGCCTAACCAAGCTGGGCAAGATATGATTCCGCGCTTTGGCTGGGTCGATCACAAAACCGTGTGGGCCGAGACGCTCTCACGCGACCAGAAGCACCGCGACCTCTACTTTGCCGACGCCGCCACGGGCAAGGCGCACGTTGTGCTCGCGCTGACCGACGACAAGTTTTTTGACGACAAGTACGATGTTTTTGTGAGCGCGGGCAGCATCGTGCTGACTCAATGGAGCGATGGGCACAATCATCTTTATCTTTACAGTTATGACGAAGCCAGCCCCGAAGTTACCACCGCGAAGCTGACCAGGCAACTAACTTCAGGTAATTTCGAAGTGAGCGATGTTTATCGCGTGGATACTGATGGCAAGTTCATTGACTACGCCTCGAATGAAGGCGGCAGGATCGATCAGCAGCTTTGGCAGGTGAGCTTTGGCGGCGAGCGCAGGCAACTGAGCACGGGCGCGGGCAACCACATCGGCAACTTTGCCCCGGCGGGCACGGCCTTTGCCGACAAGTACTCGACGCGCGCCACGCCGCCCACGCTGAACCTTTGCGCGGAGGCGGGCAGGTGCAATGCTTTTTGGCAGGCTAACTCGCTGGCGGCTTATCAACTGCGCGCGCCCCGGCAGCTTGAAGTGAAGGCTCACGATGGAACCACGCTCTATGCCACGCTGCTGCTGCCAGAAGGAGAATCCGCGGCCTCCGCGCCGCTGATTGTGAATCCTTATGGCGGGCCAGGATCGGCGACCGTGGTGAATAAGTGGAGCGATGGATTGCTCTTTGACGAGTTATTGGCGCAACATGGATTTGCCGTGCTGCACACCGACAATCGCGGCATGAGCGGGCGCGGGCGCGAGTTTGCGCAGGCCGCCTATCATAACTTCGGCGCGGTGCAGTTAGAGGATCAACTTACCGTGTTGGACGCGGCTCTGGCCGAGTTTTCGCAGCTTGATGCCAAGCGCCTGGGCTGGTGGGGATGGAGCTGGGGTGGAACCTTCACGCTCTACGCCATGTCCCATTCGGATCGCTTCCGCGCCGGAGTTTCGGTAGCTCCAGTGACCGACTATCGCAACTACGATTCGATTTATGTGGAGCGCTATCTGGGCCAGCCCGCCGAGTTTCCCGCAGTGTATAAAGACTACGACGTGTGCGACGCGGCGGCGCACCTGAAGGGGCGGCTGCTCCTGGTGCATGGCACCGGCGACGACAATGTGCACATGGAAAACTCCGTGCAGTATCTGCAGAAGCTGATTGAAGCGCAGATTCCATATGACTTGCAGATCTATCCGCGCAAAACGCACTCCATCGCCGGCCCCGACGTTCGCCAGCATCTCTTCAACCGCATTCTGGCGCACTTCGAGGAGTATTTGAAGCCAGAGCCCGCGCAGTAAGTTACAAAAGATTCCCGGCCTGAAGATCGTCACGCTTTGAGCCGGGCATAGGTTCGCTTCTCTCCGGGCGGTCCCGCTCGCTCGGGCAGCGGCTACAGTTCGTGGTGGCGAAAGATGTCATCCTTGTCGCGATTCTGACAATTCGAACAGCCCAGGCAGCAAACCAGCAAAACCGCCACGCCCACCGTCACCAGAATGGCGAGAGCGCTTTCGTGCGTCACGAACCAGTGAATCAAATTATTCATAGTCGGTCACCTGATACACCCTACTCCACGCGTGTTTTTGTTGAATGAACGTTATCGCTCATCTTCGACCAATAACTTAGACGCGATAAGTGTACCATCGGCTTAATTGCTTCGTCACGGCTTGTTTTATGGCGAATAAAAGACGAAAATATTCTCACTATGGAACGACCTTCCAACACGGCATTGGAGCCTCTTGGCGAGGAGCTGGCAGATAAGCCCGAGGCTCCGAAAGCAGAGGCTTGCCTACCGCCAAAAACGCCCAACAACGGTCCCATGATGAACTGGCTGTTTGTGGATTTGAACTCCTATTTTGCCTCGGTGGAGCAGCAGGTGCGGCCCGAGCTGCGCGGCCGTCCGGTCGGCGTGGTTCCCATGATGGCCGACACAACCTGTTGCATCGCCGCCAGTTACGAGGCCAAGGCGAAAGGCGTGAAGACCGGAACCATGGTCGCCGACGCCAAGCGCATGTGCCCCGAAATCGTGCTGGTCGAGGCCCGGCACGAGATTTATGTCGAGTTTCACCACCGCATTGTCGAGGCGGTGGAGAGCTGTGTGCCGGTGACGGCCGTGATGTCGATTGACGAAATGGCCTGCCGGCTGATGGGACGGGAGCGTCCGCTGCTGGCGGCGATGGAATTGGGACGGAAGGTAAAGGCGCGCATTCAGGAGCGAGTCGGCCCGATGATGCGCAGCTCGGTGGGACTGGCGACGAATCGCTACTTGGCCAAAATCGCCAGCGACATGGAAAAGCCGGATGGTCTGGTGGCGCTGCCACTCGACATTTTGCCAGAAGCGCTGCATCAACTCGAGTTGCGCGACCTGACCGGCATCGGGGCGCGAACCGAGAAGCGGCTGAACGAAAAAGGGATTCGCACCATGGACGACCTGTTGGCGCTCAACTGCGAACAGGCTGGCGAGGTGTGGGGCTCGGTGCTGGGCGAGCGGTTGTGGCACTGGCTGCGCGGCGAAGACTTCGAGACGCCGGAGACTGAGCAGATGAAGTCGCTGAGCCATCAGCACGTGCTGGGGCCAGAGATGCGCACGCCTGAAAAAGCCTGGGCGGTGGCGCACAAGCTGCTGCACAAGGCCGCGATGCGGCTGCGCGCGGGCAATCTGTGGGCCAGCAGCATCGGGCTGGCCGTTGGCTTTGCCGTGCCGCGCGGCGAACAAATCCCAGTGAGTCGCTTTGGTGTGCCAACGCGGGGATGGAAAGCGGAGTTGCGGCTGAGCGAGTGCCAAGACAGCCCAACCCTGATCGCCGCGCTGGTTCGCCTATGGGCCTCGCGGCCAGAGGGGCCGCAGTTTGCCCACCCCTACTTTATCGGAGTGCATTTGAACGGGCTGGTTCCCGACCACCTGCACACTCTAAGCCTCTTCGACGAACTGGACGGCGGGCTGGAAAAGAAGCGTTTACAGGAGGCGATGGACACGCTGAACAATAAATATGGGCTGAGCACATTGGCCCCGGCGACGATGCTGACGGCCTTCAAGGCCGCGCCCACGCGCATCTCGTTTCACACCATTCCGGAATTGTTCTGACTTCCATTCCGAAAACCACTGATAAGAAACAAGCGTGGACCGGGAGGTCCACACTACAGCCGGCCGGGAGGCCGGCGCTACAGTTTCATTTACTGCGGATCGGTAAAGGCGGTGGGGAACCAGGAACAAATAAGTGCGCACAAAGGGAGGAAAATCGGGTGAAAAACGCTGCTTTTCGCCCCGGCTGCTAGAATAGAAGGTGCCGCGTTGTGCGGTGAAGAGCATTTTCCCCCAACCCCCGGCCCCAGCGGCCAAACCTACGAGAGAAGGAAAACCGTACCTGTGACCCAGACGATACGCAATATCGCCATCATTGCCCATGTTGACCACGGCAAGACAACCCTGGTAGACGCCATGCTGCGGCAGTCGGGAACATTCCGCGCCAACGAGCAGGTGGCAGATCGGGTGATGGACTCGAATGAACTGGAGCGGGAGCGGGGCATCACCATCCTTGCGAAGAACACCGCGATCAACTTTGAAGGCGGCAAGATCAACATTGTCGACACCCCCGGCCACGCTGATTTTGGTGGCGAGGTAGAGCGCGCGCTGAAGATGGTGGACGGCGTGATGCTGTTGGTGGACGCCGCCGAAGGCCCCCTGCCGCAAACCCGCTACGTGCTGTCGAAGGCGCTTGAAGCCAAGCTCAAGCCCATCGTGGTGATCAACAAGATTGACCGTCCCGACGCGCGCGCCCAGGAAGTATTGAACGAGATCTACGATCTGTTCATCGACCTGGATGCAACCGAGGAGCAACTCGACTTTCCGGTGCTTTACGCAGTGGCCAAGGCGGGCACGGCGACCACCGACATGGACAAGCCGGGCACGGATTTGCAGCCGCTGTTTGAGGCGATTGTGTCGACCATTCCGCCGGCCACCGGCGACCCTGACGGCACTCTACAGATTCTGGTCACCAATCTGGATTATTCGGATTACTTTGGCCGCATCGCGGTTTGCCGCGTCTTTCAGGGCACTCTGCACGCCGGCGACGACGTAACGATCAGCAAGCGTGACGGCAGCCTGCAAAAGACGCGCATTACCAAGCTGTTTACTTTTAACGGCTTGAAGCGCACCGAGACCACCGAAACCACGATGGGCGACATTATTGCCGTGGCCGGCGTCGAGGGCATCACGATTGGCGAAACCATCACCAGCGTCGAGAATCCCTCGCCGCTGCCGCTGATCGTGATTGACGAGCCGACCATCGCCATTCAGTTCAGCGTGAACAACTCACCGTTTGCGGGACGCGAAGGCCAATACGTAACCAGCCGCAATCTGCGCGACCGCTTGGCCAAGGAACTGCTAACCAACGTTTCGATTCGCGTGGAAGACGACGGTACGCCCGACAGCTTCAAGGTGCTGGGCCGGGGCGAGTTGCAACTGGCCATTCTGGTCGAGATGATGCGCCGCGAGGGCTTCGAACTGATGGCCGGAAGGCCGGAGATCGTCACCAAAACCGTGGATGGTGTGCGCATGGAGCCGGTCGAACGGCTGACCATCGACGTGCCCGAGGCCTTCACCGGCGTGGTGATTGAAAAGCTGGGACCGCGCAAGGGCGAAATGACCAAGATGCACAATCACGGTTCGGGCCGTGTGCGCATGGAGTTCCGCGTACCCAGCCGGGGCGTGATCGGCCTGCGCAGCGAAATGCTGACCGAAACGCGCGGCACCATCGTGATGAACTCGCTGTTTGACGGCTACATGCCCTATCAGGGCGCGATTCCGCAGCGGCCGACGGGCGCGCTGATCTCCGATCGCCAGGGCGTCACCACCACCTACTCGCTGAACGGATTGCAGGATCGCGGCATTCTGTTTGTGGGCGCGGGCGTGGAAGTTTACGAGGGCATGATTGTCGGCGAGCACTCGCGCGACAACGACCTTGACGTGAACGTGGTGCGCGAAAAGCACATGACCAACATGCGCGCATCGAGCGCCGATGAGGCCATTCGCCTGGTTCCCTACAAGAGCATGAACCTGGAGCAGGCGATTGAGTTCATTGCCGAGGATGAGGTCGTCGAGGTGACGCCCAAGTCGCTGCGCTTGCGCAAGAAGATTTTGCAGCAGAACAAGCGCCCCAAGCGGTGGGAAAAGGGCGAATAGTCGTTTCAGAATCCAGTAAAAGATAAAAAGGCCGCGGCGAAATTGCCCGCGGCCTTTTTACGCTCTGGTCCCAAGGCGGTCGACCAGCCAGTCGATGGCCGATTCTTCGTCCTCGATTTCGACGCGCAGGCGCGCCGCCACGGGCTGCTGCGATT
>Ga0224528_1001531_pt1 | contig 14951 bp, 10 predicted proteins | sample CBST25metaG_2_FD_179888 | JGI IMG/M metagenome (GOLD analysis project Ga0224528, IMG submission 179888) | Peat soil microbial communities from Stordalen Mire, Sweden - C.B.S.T25 | ecosystem: Environmental > Terrestrial > Soil > Wetlands > Peat | place: Sweden: Norrbotten County, Stordalen Mire...
CTATAGCACCGCCTTTGTTTTCGCGGTGGGTGTGCTGTTGTGCGCGCTGCCTGCCAACTACCTGCTGATGCGCCGCCCACTCGACGGCGGCCCGCAAGCCACCATGAGCGGCTACGCCAAGGCGCCGATCAACTGGCACCTGTGGGGCGTGGTCGGTGGGTTGATCTGGTGCACCGGCACGACGCTCAATTTTGTGGCCTCGCGCGCACAAATTGTGGGTCCGGCCGTTTCATACTCGATCGGGCAGGGCGCCACCATGGTTTCAGCGGCATGGGGAGTCTTCGTCTGGCGGGAGTTTGCGCAAGCGCCGGCCGCCGCCAAAAAACTGATCGTCTGGATGTTTCTGTTCTTTCTCGGCGGACTGACGCTGATCGCCCTGGCGCCGCTTTTTTAATGTTTTTATTGGTCTGGCACGGATGCAATGCAACACCGTGCTCCATCCATTCCGCGCTCTTTGCGGAATGGATGGGAGGCCACAAGGCATTCCTTTTTTCCGGATAGGTAATGGCCGCAAAGCCGGGATTCGCAGTTACCGGACGAGCATGCGCTGTTACTTTCCGCATCACTGAATCAAGACGGCGCATGGCGTCGCGAGGATAATATGTCAGCAGACAAAATGAAAGTTAGCCGCGACCGCAAGCCGGTCGTTGTCGTGGGCAGCATCAACGCCGACCTGGTCGCTCAGGTGGAGCGCATTCCCCTGGCCGGAGAAACCGTGCTGGGTTCGAACTTCAAGATTCATCCCGGCGGTAAGGGCGCGAATCAGGCCGTGGCCGTGGGCCGATTGGGCTATCCGGTGTCCATGGTTGGCAAGCTGGGCGCGGACCCATTTGGGCTGATGCTGCGCTCCAGCCTGCGCGAGGCGGGCGTCGAGGTTGACGCCATCGCCTCGGTTGAGGAAGCTTCGGGCGTGGCGCTGATCGAGGTCAGCCAGCAGGCCGAAAACAGCATCGTGGTGGCTCCCGGAGCTAACTACAAAGTAACTCCCAAAGACATCGACGCGAATATCGAGTTATTGCGCTCGGCCGGCTTGGTGCTGGTGCAGTTGGAGATTCCGCAAGAGACGGTCACTTACCTGCTGGCGTTGTGCAAGCGCGAGCGCATTCCCGTGATCATGGACCCGGCGCCGGCCCGCGAGCTGCCCGCCGAGTTATTCGCCGCCGTTACCTGGTTTACTCCCAACGAGACCGAGGCCGCCTTTTACGCCGGATTGAAAGATGCCAGCCTGCGCCAGCAGCGCGACGCGCTGTTTGATCGCGGCGTCGCGGGAGTCATTCTCAAGCTGGGCTCCAAAGGTGTTTATCTGGCGACGCGAGCCGGGCTGGAGGCGGAGATTCCCGCCTTCGCTGTCAAGGCAGTCGACACCACCGCCGCCGGAGACGCCTTCAACGGCGCCTTCGCCACGGCCCTGATGATGGGCAAAGACCCAGTGGAAAGCGCGCGCTTTGCCGCCGCCGCCGCCGCCGTCTCCGTCACCCGGCCGGGAGCGCAGCCCTCCATGGCCTCGCTGCACGAAATCGAAGAGATGATGGGCATACTGGCGGGGGCTTAAAAATCGATGAAACTATTTGAGGACACGATGAAACAGTGTTGCAAACTTCAGCTTCATATTGCCCCGATTCTGCTGACGGCATTTTTATTTACCGCCATCTCCACGCATGCGCAAGACACGCGGTTTGTAACTCCCGGATCGTGGGAAGAAGGCATGATCAACCCGCCGCCGTGCCTTGGCATGCGCTCGGCCTGGGAGGCTCAGGCCGTCTCCGCGGAGTTGCAAGAGTGCCCGGACAATGCGCATGAGCAATGGATCAAGGATATTCGCCACTGGCGCGAAGAGCGAAAGATTCGCATTGGCTACGATGGCTCGCGCTATAACATTCCCGCGCTCCAGTGGGCCCAGTCAAGTTATATTCAGCCCCAAGCCATGGTCCATGACCGCTATCTTTATGATCCGGTCGCGGGTAAATATACCGTGGACCGCTATGTCGCCGATTTGGAGAAGCGCTATGGCGGAATCGACGCGGTGCTGATTTGGCCGACTTATCCGAATATGGGCATCGACAATCGCAACCAGCACGACATGATTCTCTCCATGCCTGGAGGCGTGGCCGGGGTCAAGCAGATGGTAGCGGACTTTCATCGCCATCAAATTCGCGTGTTGTTTCCCATGATGATGTGGGATCAGGGAACGCGCGATCCGGGCACGTCGTGGCCCGAGGCCATTGCTAAATTCATGAAGCAGATTGACGCCGACGGCATCAATGGCGACACGCAGGATGGCATTCCCTTGGCGTTCACTACGGCCGCAGAAAAGGCTGGCTATCCGCTGGGATATGAACCGGAAAGCGGGCCGCACGACGAAGGGCTGGCCTGGAACTTGCTAACTTGGGGACAATATAACTTCGGATTCCTGCCCAAGGTAGACCGCTATAAGTGGCTTGAGCCGCGCCACATGGTCAATATCTCCGACCGCTGGAATCGCAGCAAGACCGACGACTTGCAATATGCCTTTTTCAATGGAGTTGGTTGGGAGAGCTGGGAGAACATCTGGGGCATTTGGAATGGCATCACTCCGCGCGATGCGGAAGCGACGCGCCGCGTGGCCGCAATCGAGCGCCAGATTGCGCCGTACCTGGTCAGCCAAGAGTGGGAGCCGCTTTACCCCATGCACGGCTACGGCGTTTTTGCCAGCCGCTGGCCCTTGGGCAGCAACACGGTTTGGACCATAGTCAACCGCAACGAATATGACGTGGATGGTCCGCAGTTATCGACACCGTGGAAGGATGGAGCACGCTACTTTGACCTTTATCACGGCGTGGAGTTATTGGCCGCGCACGAGGGCGCAAACGTCGTGCTGTCGTTTCCCATTGAGGCGCATGGATTTGGCGCCGTGCTTGCGCTGGAGGGCGATGCAGACGCTGCCACGACCGAGTTTATGGCACACATGAAGCAGATGACGGCAACTCCTCTGACGAACTATGACGGCGTATGGAAGCCCTTGCCGCAGCAGTTGGTCGATGTTGCTCCCACTGAACCCGCGGCGGCCACGCCCGCCGGAATGATTCTGATTCCCGGCGGCAAATATGACTTCAACGTGAAGGGCGTCGAAATAGAAGGCGACAATGACATTGGCGTCGATGTGCAGTATCCATGGGAAAATCAGGCGCGCAGGTTTCACGAGCACACACTCGACGTTGCCACGTTTTATATCGACAAATATCCAGTGACCAATGCGCAGTTCAAGGAGTTTCTGGATGCTACGCATTATTGGCCAAAGGACGATCAGAACTTTTTGCGCGACTGGACGAATCACACATACCCTGCTGGATGGGCGAACAAGCCGGTAACATGGGTCTCGCTGGATGACGCGCGCGCATATGCGAAGTGGGCAGGCAAGCGCCTGCCTCGCGAATGGGAGTGGCAGTATGCCGCCGAGGGCGTGGAGCACCGGCAATATCCATGGGGAAACCGCTGGCTGCCAGCAGCCATGCCGGTTCCCGATTTAGGCCGCACCATGCGCGGGCCGGATGATGTGAGCGCACATGCGCTTGGCGATACGCCGTTGGGTGTGTCGGACTTGACGGGCAATGTGTGGCAGTGGACCGACGAGTTTGTCGACGAGCACACCCGCGCGGCTATCGTGCGCGGTGGAAGTTACTATCAGCCGCAAGGTTCAAGCTGGTACTTTCCGCAGGCTTACCACAACGATCAGCATGGAAAGCTGCTGCTGATGGCGCCCGGGCTTGATCGTTCTGCCGCGCTTGGATTCAGGTGCGTGAAAGACGCCGCGCGCTGAGGTTGCCAGCGGGCGGAAGTGCTAAAAAAGCGGCGGATCGGGATTCATATCCCCCATCCGCCGCTTTTTATGACGCAATAATCTGGCAACGATTATCAACCTGGATGAGCACCGGAGCTTTGAGGCGGCGCGGGAAAAGCAGTTCGCGGACTTGCCTTGGCCAATTGTTCCACAATTGCCAGTGCTTTTTGTGAAGTTGTTTCGAAATTGAATAACGCATCAAAGCATTTTTTGGCGCGGATGCGCACGGCCGAAATTTCTTCTGCATCAAGTTCAGACCAGCGGTCAAGGGCAGCTCTAGTCCCATCGAGGGTATCGTCTCCGACCAATCCCGCCCAGTAACTCGATATCTCGCGCCAAATATTCACTTTGGTGGAAATAACCACGGGCAGGCCGCAGGCTAGAGCCTCCGCGACGACGATGCCGAAGTTTTCCTGGTGAGAGGGAAGAACAAAAATTTCCGAGGCCGAGTAAGCGCCCCACTTGAGAGAGCCCTTCAGCATTCCGGTCCAGGTAACTCGATCAGCGATGCCCAGACGTGCAGCGAGGGCCTCAAGTTCGTGCTGCCAACCAATTTGGTCAGGTCCGGCAATCACCAGATGCCAGTCGGGATTCTTGGCGAGTGTGGCGGCATATGCTTCAATCAAGATGTCCGTAGCTTTTTTGGGGTGAATTCTGCCGAGTGAAAGTGCCAGGCGCTTGCCACGCAAGTGGGGCCAGCGGGCAAGGAATTCCTCGCCCGCGGCCGCGATGTCGCAACTGGGCCCAGACGTTCCATAGGGAACGATTGTCTCGTGCACCTTGTACCCCGAGAAAGATTGGCGGGCCAATATCTTTTCCTCTTCACAGGTAAAGAAGACAGTCGCGGCTTTGCACATGATTTTGCGCAAGATAAGATGCCAATAGATGGTCTTTTTGAGATGTTTGAGAGGATACCGCTGCTTGAAATATGGATCGAGCATCCCATGCGTGAAGACAGCATAAGGGATTCCAGTTCCAGCCAGGGCGCGGTAGGCGGCCACGGTGTTGTAGTTCCAAATTCCGTTGATGACTACAAGATCGAAGCGGGCAACATTGGCCTTGAGCCAGGGGACAGCGCGAGAGGTGTAGCCATAGACGCCAGCGCCAGGGCCGAGGCCGGTTACAGTAGCGGGAAAGTCGAGATGGCTTACAACATTGGGTGAATCCAGCGAAGCAACTTCGGCCTGATGTCCCCCGGCGGCGTAAATATTGCAATAATGCCTGATGCCCTCGGCCGGCCCTCCGCAAGCGGGATCGATGGAAGAAATGACGTGCAGGATTTTCATGGGCGATCCTCGTGTGGCATGGAACTTTTCCATAGCCCGTTATGAACGGCGTGTGATTGACTTGCATGGGGCATCAACCAACATTCAGCCTAACATGCCAAATGATCATACTAAGTCTGGCTTGACGGGTACGGAAGGCATTCGTAAGCGCGGATGCGAAACTGCTTTATCCCCCCTCATGGGAATCATCCGTACAATTGTGGCCACCAGGTAGGAAAGCACCAAGATCATAATCGGATTGCGGACTATGAGGGCGAAGTACCACCCCATCGTCGACTCGGCAAATCCAGCCAGGTAGAGTCCTAAAGCAACCGTGCCCCACGGCTGCCTGATATCGAACATGCTATCGACGAGGATAAAACAGACTGGAATAAAGACGAAGGGAAAAATCACAATGCCCCACCAGCCAAACCCGCCAAAGGCGTCGCCAATCACAGAAAGAACGATGAAGGAATTTTCGACGGTATCGGCATTCAACCCGGTGACGCGCCCAGTAAAAGCAGACGAACCCTGGTCCGACTTGTTCTTGTCGATAAACTTCGGGATGTTACGGCTCACATCCAACTTGATGGTTGTCCATCCATAGTGATATCCGTTTGCGCAAGCACTGAACATATTGCTGTCAGCGCGAATCAGAGACAATCGGCTGAATACTCCGGTTCCTGGCCGGCTAAAGTAGGATTCCCGATTACTTTCGCTAGCCGCGGTCGAATCGGTGAACGCTTTGACGGTCGCCCAGTTGGGCGTCGTCTCCCAAATATGCGTTGCGTTATACAATCTATCCTTAAAAGTGGTTTCGGCGAGTGAGCCTCGTATGTATAACTCGAACGGCGAGATAATCGAGAGAAACAGGACCAATCCCAGGGCGGTCGTAAGATAATGGCGCGTTTTGAATCGATAGCCGCGAATAAAACAGGTGGCGACATACGCGAGACTGGGCAGTAATATGCCGCTCCGTGTATCATCTAAATAGCCGAAAGCCATCATGGCGAACCACGGAAAAAAGGCCTTGCGGCTGAAACTGTGCTGCCCATTGGTGCTCTTGATACGCTCATCCACCGCCAGAATCAGAGAAAACAGCAGTAGACCGGAGAACGCAAGGCCAATACTCTTCAGCGTCTGCGCTTGTCCCTCTGCATTACTCGCCGTACTCGCAAATAGCAAAAAGAATCTCGCCACCAAACCGACCCAAAACGAGAGGTTGTAAAGCAAATTTCTTTGGGAATCCGTCTCGGGTTCGAGCGGACGGGGCAATTTGAATCGGATGGGTCCACAGACGAAGATTCCCACCATCGCGCTGAAAAAGAAAGTCATGTAAACGGCGATGGAAAGTTGCGGGACTTCCAGATTCTTGTCAGCCGCCTCGAAGAGCAAAACTTTGGCGAATTGAGAGATGACAATGGTGCGGAGGGCAAGGGTGCAAAAAAGAATTCCGCTAAAAGTGCCGAGGCCGCCGAGCAGGTTATACGTTATTGCAATGCAAAACAGGGTCACGGACATCATGGCGACGAAGGATGGACTGGTGCCTGAAATCAGTTCTCCGGCAGCCAGCAGGAAGACAGTTCCAAAAATGACGAAAGGCGGTATCAGATACTTGGCATTCACGTGAGATTCCGTCCTTTCTGCCGTCAGGCTGAGCGGTCGATATACCTTGACTGTGGTTCGGCGGTTGGCACGAGACGAACCGCCCGCCTCTGCCGCCAGTGTTTATGAATTCGCCTCTTCCCCCCAGTGATACAGGGCGGAATCAAACCCAAACAATCAATCTCCGCCCGCGACCGGACTAGGTGAGCTATTTGATGGCGTAGACGGAGGCGTTGAAGAAGCTCGACAAAACAGCGACGCCGCCTGCCGCGACCGTAGCCTTGAAAGTGTTGGCTGGAATGAAGAGAACATCGTCGGAGAGCAGAGCAACATCCTGCTGCTCGCCGTTCATCAGTTTCTTCAGGTCCAGCATGATTTCGACGTGCTGGTTGTCGGCCGTGGAGCGGATGATTCTCGCCTTGGAAAGCGCCGCGCTATATTTCAGGCCGCCAGCCATGGAGATGGCGCGCATCACGGTAATAGGAGCATTGCTGGACAAAGGGAAAGCCTCTGCCGTCTTGACTTCGCCCACAACATAAACGCTGCCCACCTTGGAGACGATGACAGTGTCACCGGGCAGCAAGGGAATATTGCCAGCGGTCGCGTTTTTTGGATCAGCGCCCAACTCGACGGAAATTGGATTGGGATTACCTTGGCGGCGAATCGTGATGGCATGGCTGGCCAAGGGAGTAAAACCACCGCAAGCCGAGATGGCGTCCAGAAGCCGCAGATGGCCGTATGCGGGTAGCGGGGTGGGTTTTAGTACCTCACCCAGCACAGTGATGATGCGGGAGGGGGAATCCACCAGAGTGACGCTGAGTTGGGGATCGACCAGAATGCCGCGATCAACCAGAGTCTTGTTCAAAGAGGCGGCAATTTCAGAGGTTGTCATTCCAGCAACAACCACCGTACCAATGTAAGGCAGTGCGATTTGTCCTTTGGCATCCACCTTGAGGCCATCCACGGCCCCCGTCCCGGCAGTGGTGATCGACCCCGAAGTGGCCAGAGCTGAAGTTGTCAATTCCGGAATGCCAGGAGTGGCGATAGCGATGATATCGCCGGGCACGATCTTGATCTCGTCGTACTCGACCTTGAAAGCCGAATCAGGTGCGCTGGCCACCTGGGAAGCTGAAGAGATGGCCGGCCCGGCATATTGGGCAAAGGCTGCGCTGCCGCTGAAGCTCAGCGCGCCTGTCGCCAGCAAGAGAGAGAGAGAGAGAAGAACAGATTTCATCCGATCATCCATGGAATCTCCTTGAATTCGATGCGTTCAGCGGCTATTCATCCGTGTTTTTGTAGTCATAGGAGTAGTAACCGAGATAACCGTAGTATTCAGGAAGACTTGCGTCCACCCCGTTGAGAACGAAGCCATAGAGCTTGACGCCTACGTCGCGGAAGACCTCGGCGGCACGCAGCAGCATGGCGCGGGTGCAAACGCCCTGACGGATCACCAGGACCAACCCGTCGGCCAGCGACGCGACAATGAGTGGGTCGGTCACCGACAGAGCAGGCGGCGTATCGAGGATGACGTACTCGTAGCGCTCGCGTAGCGTCTCGACAAGCAGTTTCATCTGCTCGGAGCCAAGCAAATCGGCCGGCAGGGGCGGAGTGCTTCCCGAGGCGACCAGATCCAAGGTGGGCAGGGTCTGGTGGGTCTGGATGACCGCCTCCAGGGTTTCACTGCCAGTCAGATACTCGGACAGCCCTTTTTTGTTGGTCAGCTTCAAGCGCCAAACCAGGCTGGGACGCCGCATGTCGGTATCGACCAAGATGACTTTTTTGCCGCCCTGGGCGAGGATCGCAGCTAAATTTGTCGAGAGGGTAGACTTTCCCTCTTGCGGCTGGCAACTGGTAATCGCAATCACCCGCGACTGCCGCGAGGTGCTGGACAACTGAATGGAAGTGCGGAAGACTCGCATGGCCTCGGCAAAGGCCGACCTGCTATCCCACAAGATTTCGGGGCCAATCCTGGACTCAGCATCGAAGTTCTTGGATTTCTCCTTTGATTTCCAACTGCTCCGGGGAACCACGGCGATGGCAGGCAAGCCCAGAAGATTCTGAATTTGCCGGGAATCGCGCATGCGCGTGTCCATTCTCTCCAATAGAAGCGCGAGAGCCATACCGCTGAAAATACCGAAGAATAGGCCCATCAAGCCCAGCTTCGCCAGCCCGGTACTGGAGGGTTTTACGGGGAAATCGGCCAGATCGACGATGCTGATGTCAGCCGAGTCGAGTCCGGCGTCTACCGCCGCTTCTCGCAGGCGAGCCAGGATGCTCTCATACATGTGCCGGTTGGATTCATATTCCTGGCTCAACAACTCATATTGGGAAAGATCGTCGCGCTGGCCGTAAAGTTCATGAACCCGAGTATCGAGCAGAGCCTTGGTTTTGGCCTCATTGGCCAAGGAGATATTTGTTGCATCCTTGGCCTGGTTGACAACGCGCTCCTCTTGCTTGGCCAGTTCGCGGTCAATTGCCTTGATCTGCGCATTCAACTGCTTCACTTGGGGATAGTTGGGCCCATAGACAGGCTGCAGGTGTGCCAAGTCGGCAAGGGCCGTGGCGCGCTGCGAACGTAGGCTCCCAAGCAGATTTTGATTGTCCGTGCCCAAGAGCGTGGGCGAGTCCTGAATTTGATCGGGCGGCAGGGAGCGCAACATGCGATAGCGCCCCTCGGCCAGCACCCGCTGTTCAGTCGCATCGGTGGCGCCTTTTTCCAAATCTCCGATTTCCTGCACGATCAGGCTATGGGTGGGATCGAGTGAGGAGATGCCCAGCTTCTTCTGCACGTCCGCCATCTTGTCCTGTGACTGCTGGACGACCGTGCGCAAATCCTCGATTTGGCGGGTGAGCCATTGGGAGACCTGCTGTGTGCTGTTGTAGTGGGTTACAAAATTGTTCTCGATAAATTCGCTCTCCAGGGCATTGACGATGGTGGCCGAAAGCCGGGGAGATTTGCTGCTATAGGAGATCGTGATCATCTGTGTGCGGGGCACACGAGTGACTGTCAAATGCGAAAGGATGATGCCGACGACCGCGCTGCTCTCGCGGGGGTCGTCAAGGTTTCCGTGAAGGAACGGAGAGGGCTTTCTACCTAGTCCATGGGACTCACCCGGCGCTGGCCCGCCAAAAAACTCGGGGTCATCCTGCAACTTGAGTGTGCTGGCAACCTTGAGCAGCAGGGTTCTGCTCGTCAGAATGCGAATGTCGCTTTCAACGACGGTGTCAAGGGTACTGGTGCCCCCGAGCACCGACGAGATTGTCTGCTTCAGCGCTGCTGCCGAGCCAGGCTGGATTTCAATTTGCCCGGTTGCCGTATATTGCTTTCCATGGTGGTAGCCGTAGGCGACCGCCAATACCGAAACTCCCAGCGCAAAAGATGCCAGCAACACGCGCCTCTTGCGGATGATGAGCCACAAGTCCGTTAGAGTGAGGTCTTGCTTTGGAGGAGCCGGGAAGGAATCATTACCGCGCGTAGGTTGAGACAATCAAACCTCTCCATATTTCAAATTGGCAAAAAATCACAGGGATCAAACTCGGCGCAATGAATCCGCCAAGCAGTCTTCAAACTGCGAAAAACTGCGAACGAACAGAGTTACGCTGTGTGCGGACATTCGGCAAGCAGGCAGGGGGATGTGCCGCTGTCAGCATTTAACGACATCTTTTGACTCAGCGCCGAGTCAAAAGATGGCATGTAAAACGCCAGGAGGCTTGATGAAACCGATACCTCCCCTCTTCATCTTACTTCAAGCTTGGTCAATTTAATGTTGGTAGGTTGTTATTTTACACAACTGCAGCTTCGGTCAGGGCATCCATGGTTCCTTTGATGTGCATCTAACGCCAATGTAATCAGCGGGAAGCGTGTCATCATTGTGTGCCTAGGCCTATTTGCCCGCACCTTTCTCGATCAGGCGGGTGGTGGAGAAGCCGGGGACGATGGGGACGATTTTAACCTGCCCGCCCCAAGAGAGAACCTGGGTGGAGCCGACGACCGTCTCGACCGCATAGTCGCCGCCCTTGACAATAACATCAGGGCGAGCGGCGATAATCAGCTCCAGCGGAGTTGGTTCGCCAAAGACCACCACGGCGTCCACGGCGGCCAGCGCGGCCAGTACACGGGCGCGCTCGCGCTCCCCGACGATGGGGCGGGTGGGGCCTTTGAGGCTGCTCACCGAGGCGTCGCTGTTAATGGCTACGATCAGGCGGTCGCCAAAGCGGCGCGCCTGCTCGAGCACGGTGATGTGGCCCACATGCAGCAAATCAAAGCAGCCGTTGGTGAAGACGACCTGCTCGCCATTGCTCTTCCAAAGAGCCACGCGAGCCACCAACTCCGAGCGAGTTAGCAGCTTGTTTTCGGCGTGGAGGGCGATCTCTGGGGCCAGCGCGGCGAGCAACTCGTGCTTTTCGACCGGGGCTGTGCCGACCTTGCCGACCACCACGGCGGCGGCGACGTTGGCCAGTTGGACGGCTGTTTCCGCGCTCAGTCCGCTGGCCAGGCAGAGGGCGAGCACGGCAATCACGGTGTCGCCCGCGCCAGAAACATCGAAGACCTGGCGAGCGATGGCTGGGGCCTGGACGCGGCTGTCAGCGCGCACCAGTGCGATGCCCTTTTCGCTCAGGGTTGCGGTGAGAAAATCGAGCCCCAGGTCAGCCACCATGGCTTGCGCCTCGTCGAGCAGGGAATTCAACTCGTGTTTTTCGACGCCGGTTCTTTGGCGCACGGCGGCGGTCAGTTCGCCCAGGTTGGGGCAAATGGTGGTGGCGCCGCGATAGTGGCTGAAATCGGCGCTTTTAGGATCGACCAGAACCGGCGTTCCCTGGCGGCGCGCGGCTTCGATTACTTGATGGCAAACCGCGGGGGAGAGTACGCCCTTGGCGTAGTCAGAGAGCACGACAGCATCCATGCCGGGCAGCAGTGCCAGCACACGTTCGATAAGGCGTTCGCTGTCGGCGTCGGGACGGTGGCCAGGCCGTTCGTTGTCGAGGCGCAGCATTTGCTGGCGTCCGCCAAGAATGCGCAGCTTGGTGATGGTGGGAAAACCTTCGGAGACGACAAAGCCAGGGGCAATGCCATTGGCGCGCAAGCAGTTGGCGAGCAGCAGTTCGTCAGCATCGCCGCCGGTAAAGCCCACCACCGTGGCCTGAGCGCCTAGATGGGCCAGATTCATGGCCACGTTGGCCGCGCCGCCCGGCTGTTCGCTCTGGTGAGTGGCGCGCACCACCGGCACCGGCGCCTCGGGCGAAATGCGGCCGACCTCGCCCCAGATGTACTTGTCGAGCATCACGTCGCCGACGACGAGCAGGCGTTTGCTGCCCCAGTTCTGCTCAACCTCGTGAATGGCCTCGTGGAATTGTTCGATCACCGCGCCTCCCCGCCAGAAACGGTTGTTTTTTGCGATTCAATGAAGTCCAGTTCGATCCAGTCGCAAAGCATGTGGCCGGCCAGGATGTGAGCCTCTTGAACTCGGGCAGTATTACGCGAATTGACGGCAAAAAGATGATCGGATAGCTCAACCAGCTTGCCGCCGCCCGCGCCGGTGAAGGCGACCGTCGTCAGACCCTGCGCGCGCGCCTTGAGCAACGCGGCTACTACATTGGGGCTGTTGCCCGAAGTCGAAATGCCCACGATCAGATCTCCCGTCTCGCCCAAGGCCTCAACCTGCCGGGAAAAGACCGCGTCATAGCCATAATCGTTGGCAATCGAGGTGAGTACCGAGGTGTCGGTGGTCAGCGCCACCGAGGCAAGGCCGCGGCGCTCGCGGCGGAATCGGCCCACCAGCTCAGCGGCCAAGTGCTGTGCGTCGGCGGCGCTGCCGCCGTTGCCGCACCACAGAATCTTGCCGCCAGAGCGCAGAGTCGTGCTCATCGCGTGTGCCACCCCCTCAAGAACGACGCGCTGCTCCTGGAGTTGGCGAACAACGTCAAGATGCTCGGCGATGGCTTTGTCAAAGACGATAACTGCATCGGGTCCGTCAGACATGAATCCCTCCTTGGGGGGCACTTTGCGCTTACTTCCTGGTCTGGCACAGCCTCGCTATTGCTATAATAGCGGAGTGAGCGATTCCCTTACCCCGCCTTCAATCCGCGCTTTGAATACGGTATTCCTCGACCGTGACGGAGTGGTGAACGAAAAGATGCCAGAAGGCCTCTACGTCACCTGCTGGAATGAATTCCGTCTGCTCGCGGGAGTTACCGAAGCTATTGGCCGGCTCAACCGTGCCGGGTTGCGCGTCGTGGTGGTTTCGAACCAGCGCGGCATCGCGCTGGGCAAGTATACGGCTGCCGATGTTGAGGCCATTCACTCCGCCTTGCAGCGGGTTTTGGCCGCTCAAGGCGCTCATGTGGACGCCTTCTTTTATTGCCCGCATGACAAGAAACAATGCAACTGCCGCAAGCCGCTGCCGGGACTCTACGAGCAGGCCGTGGCCGCATTTCCCGAGATCAAGGCCGCATCCAGCGTCATGATCGGCGACTCGCTTTCGGACATTGAGTTTGGCCGCCGCCTGGGCATGAGAACCATTTTCATCGAAGGTGAGCCGGAACGCCGCAAGCCCGGCGCGGATGCCGCTGTTGAGCTTGCCGGCCAGCATTGCGCCGACCTGCCAGAAGCCGTGGAACAGTTGCTGGCAGGCCGATAAGCCGCCGTTCTACTCGCCGATTGCGTCGAGCGTGGCGTAAGTCTCCACAATGCCGGCTTCGAGCGGGGTTAGCTCCAGGTTGCAGCCGAGTTGGCGCAGTCCGGTCAAATCCGCCTCGGTAAAGTGCTGATAGCGGCCCGACAAGTCGGCGGGGAAGGGCACGTACTCGATGGGCGTTTCGCCATGCACGGCCATCAGCGCGTGGGCCACGTCGTTGAAGTTGCGGCTTTGGCCGGTTCCGGCGTTGACCACGCCGCGATAGACCTTAGGCGTCTCGCCGGCCTTGGGCGCGTAGGGGCCAACCTGGGCAAAGAACATGTTCAATCGCGCCAGATCGCGCACATAGACAAAATCACGGCGCTGCTCGCCGTCTCCGTAGCCGCCGCTGCCGGCAAACAAGCGCACCTTGCCGGTTTCTTTCATCTGCTTGGTGAAGTGGTGGATCACCGAAGCCATGCGCCCCTTGTGCTGCTCCCTGGGCCCATAAACGTTGAAGTAGCGCAGCCCTACGGCGGTAATCGGCACCCGGTCCAGCTCCAACTGATGACGAAAATAGTGATCGAAAGCCAGCTTGGAGTAGCCGTAGACGTTCAGCGGCCGCTCGTTCTCGATAGTTGGCGTGAAGTGACCCGGGCCAGAGAGTCCGTAGACCGCGGCAGTGGAGGCAAAAACCAGCGGCGCGCTCTGCTGGATGGCGAAAGCCAGCACTTCCTTGGTGTACTGGAAGTTGTTGTCCATCATGTAAACGCCGTCGTCCTCGAGGGTGTTGGAGCAGGCGCCCTGGTGGAAGATGGCCTCGATGCGGCCCGCGCCCAGCGCGTTTTCGCTGATGGCGCGCCGGAAAGCGCGCTTGTCCATGTAATCGACATAGCGCGCGCCGTGCAGGTTCTGAAACTTTTTCACATTGGCCATGTTATCGACAACGAGAATGTCGGTAAGGCCGTGAGCGTTGAGTTCATGCACCAGATTGCTGCCAATGAAGCCTGCACCGCCGGTAACGATCAACATGCCCAGAACTCTCCTTTTTGTTGTGATGGAATTAATTCGTCGTGCGTACCAGCCAAAGCCTTACTGATGGTTCAGTACGCGACCGGCAGCCGTGGCCATCTCTTCAACAGTGATGGCGCTCAAGCAGCGGCGCTGCTCCAAGGTGCAGGTTTCCAGCCCGCAACCAAAGCATGAAACTTGATGATAAATGATTTGGTGCTGCCCCACCGGGAACCAGACACCAGGAAGGCCGCGCGCCGAGAAGGCGATGACGCAGGGTGTGCCGACACTGGCGGCCAAGTGCATGGGGCCGGAGTCAGGCCCGAGAAAGAGCCGCGATTGAGCGAGGACGGCGGCGGTTTCGCGCGGGCTGAGGCGTCCGCAGAGGTTGACTTTGGGGCCGTTCCACTGACTGGCGGCAATGTCGGAAATCTCCGCATCGTCCTTGGCCCCCACCAGCGCCAGACCGTGCTGCGGATACTCTGAGTGGAGACGGTCGAGTAACGCGCGCCAGTTTTCCGCGCCCCAGTCTTTGGCTTGCATCTTGGTGCCAGGGCCGCAGACAATCAGGGGCTTGTGCGCCAGTTCGCTCAGCGCGTCGGCGGCGGTTTGGTGCTCCGCGGCGGAGAGGCGCAAGTT
>Ga0224528_1001535_pt1 | contig 14932 bp, 12 predicted proteins | sample CBST25metaG_2_FD_179888 | JGI IMG/M metagenome (GOLD analysis project Ga0224528, IMG submission 179888) | Peat soil microbial communities from Stordalen Mire, Sweden - C.B.S.T25 | ecosystem: Environmental > Terrestrial > Soil > Wetlands > Peat | place: Sweden: Norrbotten County, Stordalen Mire...
GGCGAGCCTGTCAAGATTTCGGATCTAGCCAAGAATCTAATTCTGCTCTCGGGCCTCCAGCCTGAACGAGACATCGAGATTCAATTTACCGGCCTTCGTCCAGGGGAGAAGATGTTCGAAGAATTGAGTCTGCAGGATGAGCATGTGATTCCAACTTCGCACGCTAAGATCAGAAGCTATGCCTGCTATCAGGATGTCGATGCTATGCAACTCAAAGCATCTTTGCTCCGCCTGCAAGCAATTGTTGAAGGACAAGACGTGGCCAACCTTGTTCTGCTGCTCAAGGAATTAGTTCCCGACTATAATCCTGGGACCGAGCTTTTGAAGACGGCCTTGTCTATCAAGCCATACGACGCAGGTCCAGACAAGATTCCGGTTCATAGTGGGCAGGCTGAGACCTCGGTGACGCACACACGAACGCGGCCGGCCCTTTTGAATTAACGCGCGTGAGAGGGTGACCGTGGTTTGAAGCGAACCATTTCGCACCATACGAGGCAGGAAAAGATCTCCCAGGATGGATTATCTCTCTGCTTTTGTAGTACCCATTTAAGTTAGGCGAGTTTCTTCTTATGAGATCAAAGGCATTGTTGCTATTTCTGCTGCCCTGCACTCTCTGTGCCGGCCAATCTGTGCTCACAACCCCGACTGAATCCACCCAGTCAGCGCCGGGTTCTACATCGGGACAGGGGCCTGTGACAGGCGCCACACAGGCTCCAAGCCAAGCGCCCCGCCAGGCTGGCGAAAAGACCTATTTTGATAACGCCATTCCGGGGTCTGGCATCCCCGTGGGGACTGTGCCGGCGCCGATACAGACGCCGATGAGGATTGTTGGACCTCTCACCCAGAAGTCCGAATTTGAGAAGTTCGTCGAGGATGCAACTGGACGCCCGCTTCCCGTGTATGGGCGTCAATTGTTCGATGAAGTTCCTACGACCTTTGCACCTGTGGAGCATGTTCCTGTCCCAGCAGATTATGTGCTGGGTCCGGGGGATGAACTGCTGATACGGGCTTGGGGGAAGATTGACCTTGATTCCCGCGTAACGGTGGACAGGAACGGGCAGATATATCTGCCGAAGGTTGGGAGCCTGACCGTAGCCGGCCTGCGCTACGAACAAGCCGAAGGGTATCTGCATTCGGCCATCGGCGCTCTCTTCAAGGACTTTCAACTGAATGTTGCTATAGGGCAGCTTCGCTCGATACAGATATTTGTTCTGGGCAGCGCACGGCAACCCGGGGGGTACACGGTCAGTTCCTTGAGTACCCTGGTTGATGCCCTATTTGCCTCCGGAGGTCCATCGGCAACTGGGACCATGCGTCATATTCAGCTACGGCGCGGAGGCCAGACGCTGACGGAGTTCGATATCTACGATCTGATGCAGAAGGGTGACAAATCTCACGATGTCCGGCTGCTCCCCGGCGATGTGATTTATTTTCCTTCGATTGGTGCGCAGGTCGCTATCAGTGGCGATATCAACGTACCGGGCATCTACGAACTGAAAGGCGAAACGACGGTAGGCTCCGCTCTCACAGGTGCGGGTGGAATGACAAGTCTGGCTGACGCCGAGCGCGTCGTGCTGGAGCGGATTGAGAACCACAGCAGTCGCCAGGTTGAAGAATTCGCGCTGGACACATCGGGGCAAGGACACCTACTCAGGGATGGAGATCTATTGCGGGTCTTTCCGCTTTCGCCGAAGTTTGAGAACGCAGTGACGCTGCGGGGCAATGTCGCTCAGCCCGGTCTTTATGCCTGGAAAAATGGGATGCGGATTTCGGATCTAATCCCTTCTCGTGGCTTTCTGATTACTCGCGATTATTGGAACCGGGAAAACCACATTGTCCCGCGCATTTCCGCTCATCCTTTCGGAGACCCGCGCACAAACCAATTTCGCGATCAACAGACGGGCCAATCTGGTGATCTGAACACAGATCAGTATCAAAACCAGCGGACCGGCCAATTCGGCAATGCTCAGGCAGATCAGTATGGAGACCAGCGGACTGACGAATTTGGCAATGCGCAGGAAGATCAGTATGGAAACCCGAGGAATGACCATCCCGGCGATGCGCAGTCTGATCGGTCCAGAGTCTTGCATAGCAATCCACCTGGCGACCAGCGCACCGGCCAGTCTTGGAACTCACGCACTCCGATTATTGACACCGTAGGGCAGATCAGCGCGGAGATCAACTGGGAATATGCGCTTATTGAGCGGCTTGACGAGCGTGATCTGAGCACCCACCTAATCCCGTTTCGCCTCGCCGGCGCAATCGACAACCCCACATCTCCGGACAATCAACTTTTGAAGGCCGGAGACGTCGTCACTATCTTCTCCAGGGCGGACCTTGAATTACCCATGGAGAAGCACGCTTCCTTTATCCAGGTGGGAGGAGAAGTGAACGCGCCAGGCGTGTATCGCGTCAATCCCGGGGAGACTTTAAAAGATGTCGTGAAGCAGGCAGGAGGGCTTACGCCACATTCTTACCTCTATGCTTCCATACTTACGCGCGTATCTGCCCAGCAGGCTCAGGAAAAGCAGCTCGAGCAATCCACTGAGCAGATGCAAAGGGAACTCACAGCCAAGTTTGCGAATGCGGTTCCGCAAACTGGTCAGACTGGGGCGGACCAACAAGCGCAACTTGCCATGCAGCAAGCCGCATTAGCCAAGCTCGCTTCAATCAAACCAACCGGCCGGGTGGTTTTGGATATGAAGCCCGGAGCCGAAACCATTGCGGATATGCCAGATTTCCCTCTTGAAGATGGAGATACTTACTATATCCCGCCGCGGCTCAGCACTGTCGAAGTGGGTGGCGCTGTGTACAATGCAAATGCCTTGCGCTATGAGCCCGGAAAGCGGCTCATTGCTTATCTGAACGATGCCGGTGGCGCCACCCGGGAGGCGGATCCAAAGCGCATGTTCGTGATTCGCGCCGACGGAACAGTCGTCAGCCGCCAATCCCGCAGCATGCACTCTCATGGCAGCTTTGGGAATCTCAGGTTGCTGCCGGGAGACGCTATTGTTGTCCCGGAGAAGCTCAGAGTTTCAGGCGGACTCCAGACATTTGCCAATTACGCCCAAATCATCTCTGGAGCTGCCATGACGGGCGCCGTGCTTGGAACGTTACTCCCATAATGGTGTTAGCAATGACCGGAAAAGACTTTTCCATAGAAGAACCGGCAGAGGCAGTCGACGACGCCGCTTTATCGGTGGCGCCCGGCGATAGCTATGAAGTCACCCTAATCGATCTCCTCACTCAGCTTGCCTATCGGAAGTGGTTAATCGCGAAGGGGACTGGAATTGCAGTGCTTGCCGGCGTGATTCTCTCCTTGGTACTCCCCGTGCGGTATACGGCAACTACTAAAATAATGCCCCCACAACAGACTCAATCAACGGCCTCAATGTTGATGATGAACCAACTATCAGGTGCCGGTGGGGGCTCCTTGGCAGCGCTTGCCGGCGGGGGACTACTCAAGAATCCCAACGACATTTACGTTGGTCTGCTGAATTCGCGCCCCGTCGCAGATGCGATTATTCAGAAGTTCAGTCTTGCAAAGGAGTACCATGCCAAAGAAATGACGGAAGCTCGCAAGAAACTGGCGGATTTTACCGTGGTTACTTCTGAAAAGAACGGATTTATCGCCGTGTCTGTCACGGATAAGGACAGGAAGCGTGTCGCCGAGATAGCCAACGCTTACACAGACCAACTGCGTATCCTGACCAAAACTCTGGCCGTAACGGAGGCTTCGCAACGGCGGGTTTTCTATGAAGAGCAGTTGAAGCAGGCCAAGGATGCGCTGGTCTCGGCTGAACTCGCCTTCCAGCGGGTTCAACAGCAGAAAGGGCTGGTCCAGTTGGACGCGCAGGCCAAGGCGATGATCGAAGGCCTTGCCGTCCTTCGCGCACAGGTCGCAGCCAAACAGGTTGAGGTGCAGGCGTTGCGCTCCTATTCGACGGAGCAAAATCCAGACGTGCAGTTGGCGGAAAGGGACCTGGTCTCTCTACAAGCCGAGGAAACGCGCTTGGAGCAGAGCAATCACGCGCCGGGAATTGCCGGGCTTGGGCTTGGAAATGTTCCTGCCGCGGGGTTGGAATATCTTCGCGCTGCACATGAACTCCAATATCAACAGGCCCTGTTCGACATGCTGATGAAGCAATACGACGCAGCCAAGCTGGATGAATCCAAAGACGCGGCTATCATTCAGGTCGTGGAACCGGCCATCGAGCCGGACCAGAAATCGTCCCCGGGTCGTCTGCGAATCCTGCTGCTTTTCGCGATTGGAGGCTTTTTTGTTTCATGTTTCCTTGTACGGATATTGTGTTGGAGGGATATGGCGCATTCAAATCCGGACCTTTCCAAGGCGCTTCAGAATCTGAAATGCCTTTTACTGCACTAATAGTCGCAATAAAACTGAAGGCATCATTCTAAGTCCTTGCTGAGGAAACTAGTAAAGTGCCAGCTAAGGCAACGTGACGATGCATACGGGAAATCGCGAACAGTTCAGAATAAATCGGACAGGGACGCGGCAATGCGTCCTGTCGTAGGCGCGGTGGCCTCTTCTTGAATTCAGATGAGCCGAAAGGAATAAGCTAACCATGCAATGTCCCACAATCTCAATATGCATCCCAGCGTACGAGATGCACGGCAAGGGAGCGGAATTTCTAGAGCAACTATTTGAATCTATCAGGCAGCAAACATTTCAGGATTTTGAGGTAATCGTATCCGATCATTCGCAAGACAGCGCAATACGAGAGATCTGTACAAAATGGGAACACGTCTTTCCGATTAGTTATCTGCATTTCACGGAACAAAGGGGAAACTCGTCCGCTAATCTCAACAACGCTCTCAATGTTGCCAAAGGAGAGATCATCAAACCGATGCACCAAGATGATTTCTTCTATAGCCCTACGGCTTTGCAGGAGATCGTTGGTGCAGTATCTCGTAATCCAGATTTCGTCTGGGGGGCTTCAGGTTTTGTCCATACCGATGAGAAGCGCAGCCATTTCTATCGCTATCAAACGCCCGTCTTTCTACCAGACACACAGCTGATCCGGAACACAATCGGCGCCCCGTCTGTTATGTTTTTTCGTAATCACAAAGCAATTTCTTTTGACGAAAATCTCATTTGGATGAACGACGCAGAACTAACGTACCGGCTCAATGCTCAATTTGGCCGACCATTCATACTGGAGACAACTCTCGTCGTAATCCGTCAGTGGTCGCGCCAAGTTACTCACACCCTTGCACGTAAAACGGTGAGACTTAATGAAATCCGCTACTGCGTAAGAAAGCACCACTGTTGGTTTAGGTTTATAACTGCAGAGATTCTGCTTCGTTTTCGTCGAATTTGTGGTCTGGTTCCGGCCCATTCTGGCACCTCTGACCTCTTCGAATCTCTTGTCGAAAGCCATCCAGAAACGCGTCAACAGCCCGTGGATGTTGGGCGGGGAGATCATACGCAACCTCAACGAAAGGCTTCATCTGAGAAGAGTGCCCGTTGAACGGCTCCTTTCCGATCTGATTGATGACGGCGGCCCGCTTCTCTATCACGACTACTCGAAGGATCAGCAAAGATCTTTTGATTGCACCTGTCGCAAGTTGCGGAAGTTTTCACCGAACCGGTTCGCTGACGCTTGCCGTTGCCGGGTCAAGCCAGAACATCAGAATCATGTTCATCTGCTCTCCTTTCCACAGCCATCTTAGGCCGTTGGCGAACGCAATTTCCACTTGAGCAACTCTCTAGATTCCGGAGGCTAACACTCTATGTCATCGAATTGCGTGTGCAGAAAGATTCTGGTAACAGGTGGTGCAGGGTTTATTGGGACAAACCTAAGCCTGCGACTCGTGGACCGGGGCTATTGCGTAACCGTGCTGGATAATCTTTCTCCTCAGATACACGGATCTAAGGAGGGAACGATTGGACGAAAGGCGATTGAGAATAAGGTCAGGTTTGTCTTAGGTGACCTACGAGACAAATCGACGGTTGAAAAGGCGCTTGCCGATCAAGATGCTGTTGTTCACTTGGCAGCCGAGACAGGCACGGGGCAGTCTATGTACGAAATTCACGAGTACGCTGATGTCAACGTTGCAGGTACGGCGAATCTTTTAGAGGTGGTTGTCAAGAATAAGTTGAAGTTAAAGAAGATGATCTTGGCGTCTTCACGGGCAGTCTATGGGGAGGGAAGGTACATTTGCGCACTCGATGGGCAGGTGTTCCCTGATGCAAGGAGCAAAGACGACATGGACCGTGGTGACTTTGGTGCGAAGTGTCCAGTGTGCGGTTCAGAGGTAGAGCCATTGCCGACTGGGGAAACTTCCTCAATCAAGACCAGTTCCATATATGCGGTTACTAAGTACGCTCAGGAACAGATGTTTTCTGTCGTATCGAAGTCTCTCGACATTCCAACTGTTATTCTGCGATACCAAAACGTCTACGGGCCTGGCCAATCTCTGACTAATCCCTATACGGGAATTCTTTCTATCTTTTCCAACCTGTTACGAGACAATGAGCCCATTGATATTTTTGAGGATGGGTCGGAAAGCAGAGATTTCGTCTATATCGATGATGTCATTGAAGCCACAATGCTTGCATTGGAGAGCAAGACGGAAGCCTGCGAGACATTTAATGTGGGATCGGGGGAAGGTGAGACTGTAAAGGAAGTCGCTGAGTTGCTTAAGCGACTATTCGAATCAAGCTCGACTCTACATGTTAGCGGGCGGTTTCGCTTGGGAGACATTCGGCACAATTATGCGGACATTTCGAAAGCGGCATCTGGTTTGAATTTTGCGCCGAGGGTTAGTTTTGAGGAAGGGTTGAAGGAATTTGTGGCGTGGGTCAAGAAGCAGGAGGTCTTACCAAGCAGTTACGAAAGTTCGTTGAAGGAGATGGCGACAGTTGGGCTGCTCAAGTCCGGCACAAGCGTGGCCCGGAAGACAATATGATTTGCGAAATTCCGAGTGCGGCTATGGTGACTTCCGTCCGGCGCAGTGATGTCGTTAGCGTGTGCGATTCTTGCCTTTGTACGGCGGTGATTGCGGATAACATTCAAGGTGCCTCGACCGGAATGCGGGGGCGGCACCGGCCTCTGTGCCGCGAGCTCCCGCAGGTTCACAGCGAAATTCTGTACCTGCGGCACTATCAAGGAACAAATTACTTTGGACTGTGCCTGTTGCTGCCGGTGCGAGGTGCCGACCTCCTGCTCAAGACCCTGTGCTCGCCGGTTTGGAAAGCCAGGTTAATCGTACTGAGAGGTCAATGAACTACGCCCTCATCAATACAGGCTGCCTAGGCTTTGTGACGCTCATTCTGTTCTCGCTATGGCGGCGGACGCACGACTACCTGTTGTGTGCGAATATCTTTTCTGCTTGTTTCGCTTTTCTGGTGCTGGGCAGCCAGGTGTGGTGCCATCTCACCGGCAACCCATTCTATCCGACTCCCAAAACAGTGCTTTTGCTGTATACCGGCTGGATTACGTTTCTGCTGGGAATGGCGATTACGGTACGGAGGCTGCCGCAAGGGCCGGAGGCGGATAGGATCACGCCCGTCGGCCGCAATGCCAAGTGGGTGCTGGTAGCCCTTATGCTGGCGCACCTGGGCTTTACCATCGCCGTGAGCAGTTCGACGGGGCTGCTGGCCACCTTTCAGTTAAACAATATAGTAGGATCCCTTGTCGCCAATCGCCTCAATCTCTCCGGAGACTTCTCGACCGCCCATGTCGGCTGGTTCTTTGAGGCTTGGCACACTGCATTCGTGTACTACGTGCCGCTGGCCATTTATCTGTACCGGCAACGGCAGATATCGAGAAGGAGTCTGCTGATTGTGTGGGGTTTTGCAAGTGCCTTGTCCCTAATGCAGTTCTCTCGCGTGCCATTCTTGATGTTGCTCGTTTTCGGACTGGTGACGTGGACGGTGCTCTTCCGGCCCTCAGGGTGGAAGATGGCGCGCATTTCCGGGGCGTTGCTGTGCGCCGCGGTGGTATTGTTCGCCGGGATGCAGGCCGTCTTGGCCAACATGGCTGTAAACAAGAGCGTCGATTTGAGCGACCAATTGGGGACGTATGCCTTCAGTTCGGCATTGGCTTTCGGGGAGTTGGTCAACGGAAACTACGATGAAGATAACCCCCATCACGCACTGTATGTGGGGGCAGGCATCTACTATATGCTGGGGAAGCTCTCGCTGCTGAACGCGGAAGAGTACCCAATCGGTTTCCGAACTTATGTGTTTGTGCCTTACCCGACGAACGTATATACGTTTTTGGATGCCTTCGCGCTCGACTTTGGAATCATCGGAATCATTCTCGGCCCGTTCGCGATGGGGATAGGTATGGCCTGGGTTTACAACCGGCTGCGCACGCACGTCACCTACCCGCTGGTGCTGCTGTATGGGCTTTGTGTTTATACGTGCTGTATTGCAATTTTGGGGAACTTCCTGATCGGGGCCCCTGTCCCGATCTTTCTTGGCATCGTGTTCCTTCTGCGGCCCCTGGTATCGTCCCGCACGCGGCGGCCGAGAGCGCTCCCGTCACCCGCATGAGGTTCGACACCGTGAAAACCTCTGACGCAAAGCTGCACGTGTCCGAAAACGCAACCTGGGGCACGCTACGGTAGCTTGAACGACACGAAAGGATGATATGCGAAACTTATCTGGTATAAAAAAGCATCATGATGAACATGACACTTCTGCGCATCTTGGCCTGTTAGACTACGCGGCGGACACATACTCGCAAAATGGTGAGGATGGCATCATTGCGCGAGTGTTTTCGGTGATCGGCCAAGGGGAGCAGCGATGCTGCGAGTTTGGGGCGTGGGATGGAGAACATCTGTCTAACACACGCGCCCTTATCGAGTGCGGCTGGAGCGGGGCGCTGATAGAGTGCGACGAAGCGCGATTCAATAGACTCAAGGAAAACACTCGACAGTTTCCGAAAGTCGTCGCGATAAGTGCGTGCGTTGACACTTTAACCAACCGGCTGAGCACCTTACTAAAGAAGGCTGGGTTTCCGCCAAAGTTGGATTTCCTGAGTGTTGATGTGGATGGTCTGGATTACGAGCTATTCCTTTCGGCTGACGACATTAAGCCGCGACTCATTCTCGTTGAAGTCAATGCTGGCCATGATCCAAATTCTACGGCGATCGTCCCACAGGAGGTGGCGGTCAATAATGTCGGACAACCACTGGGAGCTTTTGTTTCCGCCGCAGACAAGGCGGGTTATCGGCTGATCTGTTACACCGGTAATGCACTTTTCTTGCGTAAGGAGGAAGGCAAGGAACGCGAGCTTCCGACGCTCACGCCGCAGCAAGCGTATGGTGACTTTGTACGGCATATGCCACTTTCAGAGCGGCGATGGCTTTACCTCGTTAACTTGGGTTTAGTCCCTCCTTATTTCAGCTTTCAGAACTCACTGCTAAAGTCCGGGGCCTTCCGGATGTCAAAGATGCAAATTGCTCGTGCCCATGTTACGTTGTTTGTCTTCAAAGGTCGGCGCTTTATGTCGCAATTTGTGAGGATATGGCGCCGTAATTCGTAATTGTTTAGGCGCGAAGTGTCGTTATAAACGACAATGGACTAGACGCGATGCTGCGTTGAGTGCAATCGTTGCTCGCACCGGACTGGCGCTCTTTGGACGAATTCCGCGGAGCTGGGGCCGTCGGGTGAAGTCGCCAATTCCGGATTCAAATGCTACCTAACTCAATTAAAGTGGAGAACCGCCGGGACTTCCCGCACATGACAGCAGCCTTTGTTGAGGACCCTACCGCAAGCTTGAGCTTGAACGAGGCCACGGTCCGGCGTAACATAGCTTCCACACTGGCGGGCAATCTCGTCTTTTCGGGGTCTCAATGGCTCATCACTGTATTGATCGCGCGGATGGGCAATATGGCGATGGTCGGCCAGTATGCTTTGGGGCTGGCGATATGCGTTCCAATCTTCTCGTTTACCGGGCTGGCATTGCGGGCAGTCCAGGCAACGGATTGCACCGGCGTATATCGCTTTAAAGACTACCTGACCGTACGCCTGGTTAGTACCGCTTTCGCTATCGCCGCGGTATTGGCAGTGACTTTGCTAATGCCGTGGCGCCGGGAGACGGTACTGGTGGTACTGGCCGTCGCCTGTTCGAAGGCAGTGGACTCGTACAGCGATATACAGTATGGGCTGTTTCAGCTGCACGACCGGCTTGATCTGATTGCGTGGGCAATGTCCATAAGGGCGGTGAGCGGCTTGGCTGCGCTCGCGCTCGGCATGGTAGTGTTCCATAGCGTTGCCGTGGCGATGACAGCGCTGACGGTGATTTGGCTGGCGGCGGCACTGGTTTATGAGCGGCCGGTCGCGTCGCGGATGGAGAGCGCACGGAGCACCGAGCCACATCGACATCTGTCGGCCCTCTCTATCTGCAGGCGGTTGGTGGTTCTTTCTCTGCCTTTGGCATTCGTCCTGCTTGTGTTCAGTGCGAGCACCAGTCTCCCGCGATTGATGCTCGAGCGCCAAGGGGGGGAACAGGCTCTGGGCGTGTTTTCGGCAGTAGCAGTGATGTCCGCTGCCATAGGTCTGCTCTACTCCGCGCTGGGACAGACGGCGCTGCCGCGGCTGGCGCGGATGTTTGCTACCGACCGCAAGCAGTTTCATGCAGCGATGAACCGAATGATGCTCTTTTCCGCAGCAGTAGGCGCGGCAATGCTGATTGCGTCGTGGTTCTGGGGCGTCCGCATGGTGACCATGGTCTACGGGCACCAAAGCGCCGTGACCGCGGAACTGGTGACTGGGCTAGTGGGAATTGGGATCTTGGGCAATACTTCGTCGCTGCTAGGTGCTGGCTTGACCGCTTCCGGGCGTTACTGGTCGCAATTGGTGGTGGCTGTAATGATTCTCCTGATTACCGCTGCGGTGGGCGCGTGGCTCATACCGGGTTGGGGCGCGAGAGGCGCGATGTATGCAGGACTGGCAGGTGTGTGCTTCCAGATGATTGCATATGGGTACCTGGGTTCTGAAAAATCGTACGGGAACCTGGGTTCGAAACGATCATGATCGACAGACATGCCCCCGCGCTCATCGTCCGGCTGAGAGGCGGATTGGGCAACCAGCTTTTCGAGTACGCTGCCGGGCGAGCCCTGGCATTGCGAAATCATATTCCGCTCTTGCTGGACACTTCTTCCGGCTTTTGCGGCGACCCCTACGGCCGCCACTACGAACTCGGAAGTTTCAATATACAGGGCGAGAGAATTGAGCAGGGATCCTCTACTGAACTAGGAATCAGAGCTGACTTATTTCGGAAGTTTGCGCAACGGCGGGAACTGTTCAGGATGCAAAGTTTCGGTCAGTATTTCGATCCGGCAATCTACAACCTGCGCATCAAGCGCCCGACTGTACTTGACACCTACTGCCAAAGCCCCCGCTACTTCTGCGAAGCCGAAGAACTCGTGAGGAAGGAACTGGAGTTTAAAGCGCCTCCGCCCGGCCTCAGCGATGTGACTGTCGAAGAGATTACGCAAGGGAACTCCGTCTGTCTTCATAGCCGGCAGTCGTTCGCGAAACAAGCGGATGGTTCCATCCGGCAGTCAGTGGCTGACTTTTACGGGACATGCGACCTCGCATACTATCGTCGCGCTATCCGGGAACTGGCCGCAACTCATGGATACCTCACAATATTCGTTTTCAGCGACGACCTTCGCTGGGCTCAACAGAACGCAGGGGTGTTTGAAGCCGAGGGCTGTAATGTGAACGTGATAACTGACGACGATCCGCTGTGGAGCTTTTATCTCATGAGACTTTGTAAGCACTTCATCATTGCAAACAGCACATTTAGCTGGTGGGCGGCTTGGCTTGGAAAGTACTCAATGAAAACGGTATGCGTTCCGCCAGTGTGGAACCGCGGGGAGAGGTGTTTTCCACGCGATCTGTTTCCGCCCGCTTGGAGAGTTGTTCATGTAGCCGCAGCGCCGGCGGGCGGACTCTGAACAAGTACGGGGGGCGATCACCACGGTCCTTCGCAATGAACGAGATTGCACGCCCAGAGACTTAGGATGGATACATGATAGAGGGGTCTTCACAAAGTCATCCCATCGTCTCTATTGGCATGCCGGTCTTCAATGGCGCGCGGACCATTGCATATGCCATTCGTTCGATATTGAACCAGACTTTCGAAAGTTGGGAATTGCTCGTTATAGATGATGGTTCAACGGATAATACCTCCGAGATTGCAGCTTCGTTCGACGATCCGCGCATTATTGTCACCCGAGGAGAGGAGAACATGGGCTTGCCCGCGCGGCTAAACGAGTGTGTAAGCAGGGCTAGAGGCAAGTACTTAGCGCGAATGGACGGAGACGACATTGCATATCCAGGGCGCTTGAAGTGCCAACTCGAGTTTCTGCAAAGCCATCCGGAGGTTGATCTCGCAGGAGGTTGGGTGGTGGTCTTTCACAATGATGGCACAGCGATCGGCGCACGCCGCGGTTCTCTGACACACGAGCAGATTTGTGCGCACCCCTGGAAAGGGATCTCTATGGCGCACCCAACCTGGATGGGCAAGTCAGAGTGGTTTCGCCTTAATCAGTACCGTACAGACGCACCGCGCACGCAAGACCAGGATCTGTTGCTTCGCACCTATAGGAAGAGCCGGTTCGCCACTGTGCCGGAGATTGTGCTGGGTTATCGTGAAGAGTCTTTGTCGCTGTCCAAGATTCTGCTTGCACGGAGGGATATGTGCAAAACGATGGTTCGTATCGCAAGCGAGCAACACATGTTCGCGACTGCCGCTCTGGGAATCTTGGGCCTGGTAGCCAAAGCGCTGGTTGACACATTAGCCATCTCCACCGGACTGAAATATCACATCCTTCAACACCGTGCGGCTGCTATTCGTGATGAGGAAAAGATTGAATGGCGCACTGTCTGGGAGCAGGTCAAGGTTACGTCCGATAGATTGTTGGCTGACCACAAATATCTCCCAAATACTTCACAAAGCACTGAGGTATAGAAAATGAACCCGACCGCGAATAGGAAGGCTGTTTACGTCGCTGCGCCAAGCCCGCGCGGGAGATATATATTTTGAATGTGATTCCAGCGTGTCGAAAGAAGGTTTGCTTCGTTGTGTCCGAGCCGATCACCGTCCGTGCGTTCCTTATAGACCAACTCAGAGCACTTTCGGAACGGTACGATCTTACCCTGGCAACAAACACGAAGGACGAGCGATTTTTAACGGCGTTAGGAATATCTGGCCGGGTTATTTCGGTCCCGTTGGAGCGGGCAATCAGCCCGAAACAAGACCTTGCTGCCATTGTCAAGCTGTGGTGGCTGTTTCGAACTGAGAAGTTTGATTCTATTCATTCGGTGACGCCAAAAGCTGGCCTATTGGCTGCATTGGCGGGAGCATTCGCTTGGGTTCCAAATCGTCTGCACACATTTACGGGTCAAGTGTGGGTAACGCGAACTGGAATTATGCGTTCGGTGCTTAGGCTTGCGGACAAAGTTATCGCGACCATGGATACGCATTTGTTGGCTGACAGCTTGTCTCAGCGCGAATTCCTGATCAGTGAAAAAGTACTTCGGGCGGAGAAGTGTAGTGTCCTGGGGAAGGGTTCCATAAGTGGCGTTGATCTAAGCCGATTCCATCCAGATTTGAAAGCGCGTGTGCGATTGCGGCAAGGATCTGGCATCCCACCCGATGCGCTGGTATTCCTATTCATTGGACGCCTGACCCGCGATAAGGGGGTGCACGATCTTGCGCGTGCGTTTGGCGAGGTAGTCGCGAGAATCCCAAATGCATATCTGTGGATCGTGGGGCCAGATGAGCAGGGCATAGCGGAAGAGGTTATTCAGATGAGTAGCGGGTATTCTGATCGAGTGATGTTTTTCGGCTCGAGCAGTACGCCCGAGCAGTTTATGGCAGCAGCGGACGTGCTGTCGCTGCCAAGTTACAGAGAGGGCTTCGGAAGCGTGGCAATTGAAGCGGCAGCGGTTGGGATCCCGGCTATAGTTTCCCGAATTTACGGTTTGACGGACGCTGTCCAGGATGGAGTGACCGGAGTCTTCCACACTGCGCGCAATGTTGAAGAGATTACAGATCGCATGGTGGGCATTGCACGCGATCCTGCGCTGAGGTGCAGGCTTGGAGAGAACGCTAGACGCAGGGCCCATGAGGATTTTTCGAAAGATGTACTCACGTCTGCGCTGATTGAGTTCTACTCGAGACTTTTCAGTGGCGGATTGCGCGGTCGGCAGCGGGGTTGGCGGGGCGGGGTGAAAAGGGCGATGGATGTGCTTTGTGCGGGGGCCATGCTAGTACTGGCGTCGCCCGCACTGGCGGTTGTTGCACTCCTGATTCGTCTGACGCTTGGGAAACCCGTATTATTCCGCCAAATACGCCCGGGTAGGCATGAGCAGCCATTCACTTTAATTAAATTTCGCACCATGTCGGACCGGCGCGATCTAGACGGGAAGATGCTGCCCGATGCGGGCAGGCTGACTCGTATCGGCCGGTTGCTGCGCGCGACAAGTCTCGACGAGTTGCCGCAGTTGTGGAACGTGCTTCGCGGAGACATCAGCCTTGTGGGTCCAAGGCCGCTGCTAATGGAGTATTTGCCCCGCTACTCACCGGAGCAGGCACGCCGCCATGATGTGATACCTGGAATCACCGGATGGGCACAGGTGAACGGCCGAAACGGCATCGATTGGGAGAAGAAATTTGAACATGATGTCTGGTATGTGGACCACTGGAGTTTGTGGCTAGACATTCGCATATTATCTATGACGATTTGGAAGGTGCTTTGCCGTCAGGGAATTTCTAGTGCAAATCAGGCCACGATGCCGGAGTTCAAGGGCAGCAGGCACAGTGCTAGTGAGATAGAATTCGTCCCGATTCCATCTGAATCACAGAAGGAGTACAAATGAGGCGCATTGCAATTATAGGGGCAGGCGGATTTGCACGAGAGCTCTGCTGGCTGTTGTCCGAGA
>Ga0224528_1001543_pt1 | contig 14873 bp, 12 predicted proteins | sample CBST25metaG_2_FD_179888 | JGI IMG/M metagenome (GOLD analysis project Ga0224528, IMG submission 179888) | Peat soil microbial communities from Stordalen Mire, Sweden - C.B.S.T25 | ecosystem: Environmental > Terrestrial > Soil > Wetlands > Peat | place: Sweden: Norrbotten County, Stordalen Mire...
GGTAAACCGTGCAGAGACGAAGTTGGCTGCGGCGCTCTAACTCGGCTTGTATCTCAGGCAACGTGGCGTCGGGTTGCGAAGCGACAATCGAGGCCAGAACTGCCCGGTCCAGACGGGACTTGGGGCCAGGCGTAAACTGCTTGCGCTCGATCTGCCCGTTGGACTTGCGTTGGGACGAGATTTTCCACGCCCAGCCACGGCTAACGCCGAACTGCTGCGCTAGCTGAGAAAGCGTCCCTTGACCGCGGTCATGGGCCTCCAACAGCTTCCGCCGTAAATCATCCGAATATGCTCGCGCCATGAGCTTGTGACGCGGAAAGTCGCCTAATTAACTCTACACTATCTGTCAAGATGCTCTAATACTACAGTTGTAGATAGTGATAATCTGAACTTGCTCTGGGGTACGACTCTCCGTCGTTTGCTATGGAGAAGCGATTATCGGGTTGGAAGCGTGAGCTATTACGGGCGCATGGCCTGATTGCGGATTTGTTTGCGCGGTCAGAGCCTCGTGCGCGAAGTTTGGCTTATTTACAGGGCTTGTTGAGTGGTTGCGAGCGCAAGAACAGCTGGCAGTTGGCTGAGTGGATGGAGGAAGCATCTCCATATCGCGTGCAGCATCTATTGGACCGTGCTCGCTGGGATGCAGATGCAGCACGGGATCAGCTTCGCAATTACGTGCAGCACGAGTTGCGCGCTCCGGACGCTGTTCTGATCGTCGATGAGACGGGATTCCTGAAGAAGGGCCTTCATTCGGCGGGTGTCAAGCGCCAGTACACTGGCACGACCGGACGCATTGAGAACAGCCAGGTGGGCGTGTTTCTCTGTTATGGCAGTAACAAGGGCGCGGCGCTTGTGGATCGTGAACTGTACATTCCACAAGAGTGGACTGAAGATTGCGAGCGCCGCCGCGAGGCAGGAATTCCTGACACTGTTGAGTTTGCCACCAAGCCGGAGTTAGCACGGCGCATGATCGGGCGCGCATTGGATGCAGGCGTTGCTGCGGCCTGGGTTGCAGCCGATGAGGTGTACGGGCACGACAGCAAGATGCGCCGGTTTCTGGAAAGTCGGCAGATGGCCTACGTGCTGGCCGTAGCATCAGATCAGCGCTTGTGGCAAGCCGATTTTATGCAGCATCGAGTGGACGCGATTGCGCAGAATCTGCCCCCATCTCAATGGAAGCGTCTCTCCGCCGGTTTGGGAAGCAAGGGCGAACGGCTTTACGACTGGGCGTTGATGGAGTTATCAAAGCAGGATGGTTGGACGCGGGCACTGTTAGTGCGGCGCAGCATCGAAGAGAAGCCGGAGTGTGCATACTATTTGAGCTACGCTCCTAGCGGAAAAGGCACGATTGAAACGCTGGTTCGAGTAGCTGGCGAACGCTGGCAGATCGGGCAATGTTTTGAAACGGCGAAAGGCGAATGTGGACTGGATCATTACGAAGTGCGCCATTGGCAGGGCTGGTATCGGCATATCACGCTGTCTATGCTGGCCCATGCCGTGTTATCCGTGTTGCGAGCGCGTGGAGAGAAAAAACCCCGAAGCGCAAGTGCGACTGAGTGTGCCCGAACTGCGCCATCTGCTCACCGGAATGTTGTGGCGCGGATGGCACGGCCTTGAACATTTGCTGCAATGGTCCCAGTGGCGAAGACGGCACCAATTCCGAGCTATGTGCTGCCACTATCGAAAGCGCGGTTCGCATATACCCGCACTCTATCTACAACTGTAGTACTAGCCCGCACCAACGCGACCGTCAATCTGGAAGCAGTTCCGGATCTTCTACCGAAAGCTGATGACGATGTCAGGCTATGGACAGCGGACCACACTCACCGCAGACGGCTCCAGTCGCGTAACGGTTTCGAGTGCAGAGGTACGCCATTTCTCACCCGCAGACCTACCCAGCTAGACCCTTCGTCAGGCATTTTGAACATCCTTGTGAGACCCGAACCCATGACCTTAACCATTTTAGGAATTTGTGTCATAACACGTAAAATAAAGGGATTAGAGCATGGGAACGCAAAACCGGGTTCTGGGAACATCATGGGAACAATAACCCGTTTCGGGGGCGCTTACAGGGCTCTCTGGAGCGACCAGGGCCTTGTAAATACAGGGGTTAGCAAAACGGTCTTTTATGGCATGGAAGAGGTCGTCGGTTCGATCCCGACCAGGTCCACCAATAAACCATCCAGAATCAATCGGTTACAGACATCACCCGACAGCCTCCACAACCTCCGAGGGTGCTGAAGGGTGCTGAAGCATTTTCATCCCCATCGGCACCAGCATTTCCACGAGCTTTGTATTCGCATCCCGCTTCTGCTGGGAGACGGCGCGCGTGTAAATGTCGAGCGTCGTCCGGCTGTTGGCGTGCCGCAAAAGTTCCTGCGCCACCTTCACATCCACTCCCATTGCTCGCAGGTTCGTCGCCAGCGAATGACGGAAATTGTGCCAGCCGATCTGCTTGCCCACGATGCCCGCCCGTTGGAGCGCAGGCCGGATGCTCCTCTTTAACAGACTGTCCGGACTGAGCGGCTTTTCGCCGTTGAGCCGGATCGACGGAAAGAGGAAATCCGCATCCTTTTTGTAGAGCGACTCTTCCTTCCATTCCAGAAGCGCGGCAAGCACCAGTGGATGGAGCGGAACCGGACGCCGGGAACATTCGGTCTTCGTATCCCCGAAATGGTTGCGGACACACGAACGCAGGACATTGACTTCGAGCGTCAGCGTGTTCACATCCGTCCAGGTCAGCGCGATCATTTCGGACCGCCGCAAACCTGTGCTCCCCGCCAACAGGACCATTGCCCGGTCGCGGACAGAAAGCTGTTCCAGCAGGGCTTGAAACTCTGCCGGGCTAAGAACATCCTTCTCGCGGAGACGCTTCGCGGAGGTACGGACCTTGCTGATGGGGTTGAACGTAAGCCACTCGTACCGGATGGCGTGGCTGTAGAGTACGGAGAACGCGCTCTTCAGCTTTGTCTTCGAGGCCGGTGCGAGAGGCAGGGAGTGCAGCCACTCTTCCACTTGCATGGTTCGGACAGCGTCGAGCCGGTACTGTCCCCACCGGGGTTCGATGTAGAGTCTGGTCTGCACGAGATGGTTTTCGATAGTCGCAAACGCTTTTCGCTCCGGGGTTAACTCATGCTGGCGGTAGTGGGTGATGAGGTCGCACACCCGCTGGGGTGTGCTGACTTCGGCGTTGATGTTGATACGAAGCGAGACGACTGCCTTTTCCGCGTCCCGGCGAGTGGGCAACTCCACCACACTCCCTATGGTCCGCTTCTTGTACGTGCGCGTTCCCGTGGCATTTTCATACCAGCGGAAGACCCACACATCAGGGCAGCCTTTGCGCTTCATCTTCAAGAGACTTCCTTGTTGAAATCTGCTCATGCAATTTCCTCCGCATGAGCATCGATGGCTGTCTTCAGGGTACTCCGGGGCGGCTTGCGGGCATAGGCGTTTTCGTGATTTTTTACCCACTCCAGCAGCTCGCTTTCAAAGAACCTCCAGATGCGGCGTTTGCCCTCCCCGAGTGGATGCGCCGGTACGTAGCCGCGGCGCGCCCAGCAAACCAATGTGCGGCTGTCCATCTTCAAAACTCGCGCTGCTTCCCTGGAATCCAGGGGCGGATTCGCCGTTTTTTCCGCGTTCTGCATGGTCCATAACCTCCGTCTGATTCGGAGGCTAGAACCCAACGGAAGTTAATTCCTGGAAAGTTTTTCCGCGTTTTGGAAAATCTTTCCGGGGATTGTCGTGGTTGAAGGCAGCGCTGGTTGAAAATCACGTCCGACTCGCAAAGCACAGAACCGCCGTTCGCCAGAAAACCTCAAGGAGTTCATCGGGGGGCCAAAGTAGCAGAACTGAATGCCCATCTCGAGAGATGAAGAGCATTCGATCACTTCCTCATCATCACTCGCCCGGAACTCGCCACAAAGCGCCGATGCAGCTCTTTACTGAACGCTATGGGCCGCTGGCAACAATTCGCCAGTTGGCGCAATTCACGCGAGTGGTGATTCAGGCATACCATTGAAGGAAAGGTCCAGTCAACTTGGTCGATGAGGCTGCCAAATGCCATTCCTTTTTAGTGAGGCGTCAACAGAGTTTCGGGACAAAGTACAAACTGTAGAAGTCCGTGCCGACCATTGCTACGAACTTCTGCAATTGCTGAAACGCCCTCGCAATTTGGCTACATGGGCACTCTTAACCCGCATGGCGCTTGGATTAGAGAGAACGCTTCAAAAATATGGCGCGAATACCGCGCGCCACCGCATGGCGATGATTAATCTGGACCTATGCACCTGCGGATTCAAATTCATTGCGGTTCATGGAAAGCCTGAATCGCGGCTTGCTGAAAAGTACACCTGGCATGGTTCAATTGTTCAGGATGCCGATGACGCTCTTGATGTATGTATCAAATATAATCACTTCCTCAACGTCTTTCCGATGTGGCATAAAAATCACGAACAGGTGGACTTGCTTCCGGAAGGTCAGGTCCGGTTTCATATTCCTGGAGATTCTCCGAGACAGCGCCAGGCTATTGCTTATAAACATATCTTTCGTCCGCCCGAAAAGGAATATCGCTCATGGGGCGCAGTGCGAACGCCGGAATCTCCTGATGCTACACGGCTGCTCGCCGAATTATTCCGCGAGGCGCGTCCAGCGGCTCTGCCGGGAAAGTTCAAATATGAGCCATCCAAGGAATTGATCGAGGCCTTACGTCCCAAGTATCAAGATCGCCTCGACAAAAATTTCAGACACCCGGATTCTTTTCAGCTTGATGGATACTCACTTCACGAATTCAAGTCGTTTTATGTAGCGCTCCTCATCCTTTGCGCTATTCACGAGAACATTTGCTATCCCTGGAAGGAATATGGTCACCCGGTACCAGCATCTTCCCTCGTGATGGTCAAGAGACGAGCTGTCTGGAATGCCAAGCTTAGCGAGATATCCAAGATACCCGTAGCCATCTGCGACAAAATTGTGTCAGACCTGACTCTGGATGCCCTTAAGAAGCCATATGCGAGCATGTGTATCCATCCGTTTGTGCCTCTTGACAAGAATTTCAATACCCTCGCTGTAGCACCACAATTTCCCCTCGCCAGCGCGGTGGACGAAAATATTTTGCGCTCATTTTCGCATCTCTCCCCCGCGCTTTTTTCAGCTCAAAACACGCAGAAAGAGACTGCAATGAGAGAGGGAATCCGGAACGCCAACTCTCGATACCGGGTGGAATTTTCTATCGGACTACCCGATAAATCTACTGAAATCGACGCACTCTTTGAAGACGAGCTTTCTTCAACTGTCATTTTTGCGGAGCTAAAGTGGATTCGTAAGCCGGGCAGGCCGCTTGAGCAGATTGCTCGCGACGCTGAGATTGAGAAGGGGATTAGCCAACTCAACCTCATACGCGCGTATTCTCGAAGCGAACCCGATTTTTTGAGAACCCGCGGGAAGCTGGCGCGCTCCTTGACTTCTTACGCAAATGTTCATTATCTGCTGCTGGCCCGGGATTATTGGTTTTGGATCGATCCAGACGACGAGATCGCCATAGTCGATTTTGATGTATTTCTTCCTGCATTTGAATCAAGCAAGAGCCTTCAAGAGCTTGCTGTTGAACTTCTGAAATACGACTGGCTGCCAGCCGAAGGGCGCGACTTTCTTGTGACATACGAGGCGTCCGATGTGAACGGAGCTGTGATGGAGTCGGCCATATTCAAGTCCGTCCGATAGCAGCTTCCTATAGCTGCGCCAATTCTCCTAGCGCTCCGGAAGTAGTCGGCAGATGAAGCCTCAGTTGTTGCCACATCTCCATGGCATACTCAGCGAGTGCCCTCCAGGCTTGACTGGGCAAGACGATGATGCTCCTCAACTAAGATCAACTCATCGGATGAAATACTTTGCGGCCGGCGACATCAATGTTGGCTTTATCCCTAATCCGACAGGAAAGAGCCTCCTACGATTCTCCCGAGTGCTCAGGCCGAATACGGAACTCCTTCGTCATGGTTTCACTGAATCCGGTCGTTTTCTTCTGCGGTCGCTTGCGCCTCATTCTCCGCATCAATCAGAGGTCGATGCCATTGCCACAGCGCCTCAAGTGTGTCGAATCGTTCCGGTATAGGATTTGGTTCTTGAAAGGCATCCCCAGGATTCACTGGCATGAACTGATGCACGAACCGCTCACCTGTCCGTCGCGGGAAAAGTGCAAGAGAAGACTGGAAGTAATCGGTGCAGTAGTTGTAGTGGTGAGTATGTATGAACCGTCGCCACCGATCAATCACTGTATCCATAGGCTGTACATCAATTATCTCGATTTGCTCCATCTTGCGCTCGATCGGATTTCCCCATGCGTTGCTCATCAGTTCCACCGCCTCAACGTCGGTAGCAGGCGCACTGTAGCCAAAGATTGTGATCCGACTCGCATCCTGAAGCCAACACTTGAGACGCTCCCATTCATGCGTGATGAACTCATTTTGGCTGTAGTCCTTGTGGGTCACTGGGTAGAGCAACCGCGTTGGTGCGAATTCTTGGCCCGTGGCCCTAGATCGCATTCCCACTGGGCCTGCTCTCTCATCCGCTGCCGAGTAGCCGACAGCCACGTTACCGTGGAGAAACGAGAGGCGAGGCAGGGAGGCAACGTGGCGATGGTTCCGTACGAATGCCCTGAATAAGAACGGATCCCAATTGAATGTGGCAATGAGATCCTTGTCCCTCAAGGAGAGCAGCAAGTAGTCGTAAATGGTTGGCGTGGCCGGGAGCCGAAGGCTCTTGAAGTAATCAGCGATTCTTCGATCAATTTCCCCAATGGTGCTGGAAGTTGGGTTCTTTGTATACAGGCAACTGTAGATTTCTTCAAAATTGCCACCACGGCAATCGGGGCCTATTGAATCCACAATATCCGCCAACCCCACAACGTCGACAAGGTCATACATTGACGGGAGCTTTTTGCCCGATGGCTCTGGATTGTGAATCGTGGATGCAATGCTTGCTCCGGCACCTAGGATGACCACGTGAGGTGATCCTCCGTAGACGGTTCGAATGCCCTCTTCTCGACTCATCCCAGAGAAATCTTCTTTGGCCATGTAGCCCCTTTCCCTACACCGGTGTCGTCAGCATCCAGTCTGATGACGTTACGTACCACCCTCAGACTTGTTCCCAATTCTAAACCGGATCGAATCGATCAATTACCAGTCAGCAGTCCCTTTCAATCCTCTGCCGGCGATTGCGAGCGAGTCATGGTCTAATCGGAAATTGCCCCGCAGAGCCATTTCTATCCCGTAACAATGTAGAAGCACGAGTGCAAGGATGCGCTACGCGCGACCTTTGTCCACTTCCGCGCAGCGGAAGGTGTCCTCCGCTGCGCTGCGGGCCGGGCCTTCGGGCAAGCGCGTCCCCCCCCAAACGATAGAACGTGTTTGTCATGGGCCACGCCCACCACTCGTCCCTACCTTCCGCCGCTTGGTCGTTCTGCTCTGTCTGCCTGTGGGTACGTTTTTTCCTTCGCTTCGCTCCAGGGTGAAAGAAAAAAACGCCCCCCAGGGCAGACCGAGGCAAAAACAATGGAATATCAGAGCAACAACAGCAGCAACGGCAACAGCGCATTCACCGCCAGTAATGGCTCAACCAGCATCAATGCCAGCAACACGGCTTCCGGCAGTGAAAACCGGAAGCCTGCGACCGCACAGCAGCTTGTACGCGAAAACGTGCAGTACCTCATCCAGCAGTTAGAGGCTGGGCACAGTGAAGCGTTGACCGCATTTCTCGACGCGATGGCGCAGTTCAGAAATTATTCGCTCGGCAATATCTTAGCCATAGCGAGACAACGCCCAGGAGCCCGAAACGTAGCCGGGATGTGGACGTGGAACCAGTTAGGCCGCAGGGTCAAGCGAGGCGAAAAAGGCATCGCCATCCTTGCGCCGATGGTTGGCAAGTCACGCGACACGAAAGAGCGCAACGCCGAAGCGTCCAGCAGTGACAAGCCCGTGCTTTTAGGTTTCAGAAAAGTTTACGTGTGGGCCGAGGAGCAGACCGAAGGCGCACCGTTGCCGGGGCTTGAAGCGGTTACGGGTGAAGTGGGTATATCCCTTGACCGGTTGCGCGAGTATGTGAATGTACAGGGCATCACGCTCGAATACAACGAGAGCATAGCGCCCGCTCTGGGCATGGCTTTCGGAAACACTATCCGTTTGCTGCCGGGGCAGACGGATGCTGAAACCTTCACAACTTTGGTCCATGAGTTAGCACACCTGATGCTAAAGCATGGTGAGCGCCGCACCGCCACAACCAAGACGGTACGTGAGACGGAGGCCGAGGCCGTGGCCTTTGTAGTCGCGCAGGGCATTGGACTCAAGTCTGAGCAGAGCAGCAGTTACATTCAGCTTTACCACGGCAACGCGGCCTTGCTTATAGAGAGCCTTGAAGCTGTGCAGCAAACCTCAGCCGTCATCCTAGCCGCAATCACGGTAGAGGAATCTGTTTCGCAGGAAACACCGGAGGTTTCGCCGGAAGGTTCCGAACCGGCAGCGGAGCCAGCGCCCGAACCAAAGCGGGCGCGACGCTCCCGTACACAGACAGCCACCACGGAAGCGGCCTAACCGCCGCTTCCATCACCACTGCCCATTTGCGCGGACAGGTGAGGTGTGCCTGTCCGCATGACCTCCACGCATCGACAGCCGAAATGGAGAATCATCATGCCGAAAACCGTTGCAGTTACCAGTGAATACCGCAACCTGCCCATCGCGCAGTTGCAGGAATCCCCCACCAACCCGCGCCGCCGTTTTGACGAGCACAGCCTGAACGAATTGGCTGCGAGCTTCAAATCGCAAGGCGTCTTGCAACCGTTGCTTGTTCGCGCCGTTGCCGATGACAAATATGAAGTCATTGCCGGTGCGCGGCGGTTACGTGCCGCGAAACTGGCCGAACTCGCGGAGGTTCCTGTGCGCGTAGTCGCGTTGTCGGATTCCGATTGCGTGGTCGCGCAGTTGATTGAGAATATCCAGCGCGAGGGGGTGCATCCGATGGAAGAAGCCCTCGCATTCGATGCACTTTTGCGGCTGGAATCGCCACGCTATGACATTGCAGCCGTGGCGCAGAAGGCGGGCAAGAGTCCGGCGTTCGTGGCGCAGCGACAGCGTTTGGTCGAACTGATTCCGTCCATCGCGGAAGCATTTCTCGCCGACCAGATCGGGGTAGGCCATGCGCTCGAAATCGCCAAGCTGTCGCAATCGCAGCAGGAGAAAGCCTTCGATGCCGCATTCCGCACGGTCTGGAATGGCGGCAAAGATACCCGCGTATTGCTGCCATTGCGCGACCTTACAGCATGGATAGAACAGAACATTTTGCTCTCGCTCGATTCCGTGCCGTTTGACAAGAACGATGCAACCCTTGTGCCCGAGGCGGGAAGTTGCGCCGAGTGCCCGAAGCGTACAGGTTTCAATACCCTGCTCTTCGGAGAACTGGGCAGCCAGCATGACCAGTGCTCGGACGCGGCCTGCTACAACAACAAACTTGGCAAGTTTGTTGAACGGCAGATTGCGGAGAAGCCCAAGCTGGTACAGATCACCACCGCTCACGGAACACACGGCGATGGTGCTGTGCTCCCACGCAGCCGCTACGTTGCTCTGCAACTGGCAAAGGCGGCAAAGGCCAAACAGCCGCTCTCGCCGTATCAGAAGCCATGCAAACACATGGCCGAGGCAATTGTAGTGGATGGCGCGGAACGCGGGCATATCGCCAAGATATGCGCAGAACCGAGTTGCACGGTCCATTTCGCGGACCGCCGCACACCCGATCCGACACAACAGGCAAAGGAGCGGGAACAACGCCGCAAGGAACTTGAGAAACACAAACTCGAAACCACTGTGCGGCACCGCACACTGGCTGAAGTGCTCAAGAAGGTCTCCGCGCCGATGGAACGCGCCGACCTCGTACTGGTAGCGAATGCCATGCTCGACAAGACGGAACCGCTGCGCCGGGAAACACTGGCACGGCGGCACAAGATGGTCGATGGCACGGCCAGCGAAGTCACTTATCCGCAAGTGCAAAAGGGTCTGGCCCGGCTCTTGCGGCAACTGGACGAGAGCGGCCTGTCCAAGCTGATTGTCGAGATTGCCTTGCTCGGCAATGTGGAGTCAGCCGCGCAGGACGAGACGGACGCACTCGCCGCTGCGGTCAGGCGGCATCGTGTGGATGTTGCCAAGGTGCGTCAGGCCGTCACAGCCGAGTTTGCCGCGAGGCAAGCGAAGGCGACAGAGAAGCAAAAGAAGACGGCACCCACGAAAACATCGAAGGCCGCGAAAGCTGCATAAATACTGCGTTTCTCTTTGGGCGTCTGGTGCTTGCTGGACGCCTTTTTCTTGCTCCGCAAACGCCCGTCGATTCCCACCCTTTATCAGTTCTCCTGCTACGCAGGAGGCCATTTCTATCCCACCCCGACGGGCTGGCGCGGCCTGGGCCGCGCATTATGCCACCGGCCAGCGAAATCGCCGCGGAAAGTTTGGCAAATTCCTGGAAAAACTTTCCGCCGCAACTTCTCCGCTCTGCCCTACCTTCGCTCTCAGACGAAAAAAGCCGGGAGTACCCACTCGCCGGAAAAGCAAACGAAAGGGAGCCTATGCAAACAATCCTTCCAATGAAGCTGCCCCGCTTCCGGCGACTGCGCCTGTACGCCCGGAAGCTCGCGTTACCGTCCCTGATGTTCCTCGCCGCTCTGCCGGTCTACGCGCAATCGTCCGGCAGCGACCCATGGGATAACGCGGTCACGGTTCTCAAGACCGCGTTTACCGGCACTATCGCCACTTGCCTTTCTTTGGTTGCCATCGTTGTAGGCGGACTGATGTTCGCCTATGGCGAAGGCCAATCGAAAAAGACCATCGCCGGCATCGTCTTCGGCGTGGGCATGGCGATCGGGGCCGTTAACTTCATGTCCTGGCTTTTCCCGTCGTAGTTCTCTGACGGCAGGACCAACCGCAACCACGCTTGATAGGCAGAGAGGAGGTAACAGATGGCAGAGGGCGGTTCCCGGCAGAACAAAGTTTATAAAGCGATGAACCGCCCGCTGACTATTTTGGGCGCGGAGCGCCGACTGTTCTTCGTCGCACTGATCACCGGCGGCGCGATCTTCTCGCTCATGCACTCGCTGCTCGGCGGTATCGGATTCTTCATCGTGGGCGTCATTGTCGCCCGCATTGCCACCAAGCACGATGTCGAGATTCTGCGTGTGCTGATGAACTCCACCAAATTTAGACGGCGCTACGACCCCATGAAGTGGGAGCCGACGGAAATCACCGTCAGGAGCAGGCGTGTTCAAAGTTGACCAAATTACGAAGGACTGGAAGGAAGCAGGATCGTTCCCCGCACAAATCAACCTGTACGGTTTCTGGGATGAGCACTGCTTTTTGACCAAATCGGGCGACCTCGGCGCGTCGCTGAAGATCGGCGGGGTTGATTACGAGAGCCTGGACCGCGCCGGACGGGATTATGCGGTCAGGCGGCTGGAAGCGGCCTTCCGGTCGCTGGACGAAGACACCCGACTCTATCAGATTTTATTCAAGCGCAATAACCCGGCAATCCCGCACGCCGAGTATGACAACCCGCTGGTGCGGGCCTCCGTGAAACAGCGCGGCGCGTTCCTGAAATCCAAATCAGACCGCCTCTATTCGATTGAAATCTTCTGGGTGGTGATGGTCGATGGCAGTTATGCCAAAACCAGCCTGCTGCACGCGCTCGCCGCATTGCCGAAGCAGCCGCGCTCGTCGCTGCGCGACTTGCGCGCACTGTTCTCCTGCAGCAAAGAGCGGACCTTATTGTACGAGCAGATCGAGCGCGACCGGCTGCGGTTGCAACAGAAGGTACAGAGTTTGAGTGGGCAGCTCAATGACCTCACCACGGTCGAGCTGCTAGGGGCGGAGAAGACCTTCCGGCTTGTCCGGCGTCTCGTCAATTTCCGCCCCTCCAAGATTCAGGACGCGCACCTATATAGTGCGCGTCATCTCGACTGGCAGGTCTGCGATTCGGAGTTAGAAGCCCATCGTGGCTATCTGCGCCTAGACGACGAAACCGTGCACGTCTTGACATTGAAAGAACTTCCGTCCGAGACGCGCCCCCTGCTGTTGCAGGGCCTCTTCGATGTTCCCGCCAACTTCCACGTGGTCACGGAATGGCACCCGGTCGATAACAGCAAAGCACGCAAGGAGATCAACAATCGCCGCCGGCATCACCATAACTCGAAAACCAGCTTCGTCTCCAATCTCCAGGACCGTCAGAACACTGGTCCTCATGACGAGTTGGTCGATGACTCCAAGCAAGCGGCGGTGATGGAGTTGGGCGGTGCGCTGACCGCGTTAGGCATGGAGGGGAAAAACTTTGGCGAGTTCACGCTGTCCGTCGTAATTTACGACGAAGACCGCGTGAAGGTGGAACATGCCGTAGCGGAGTTCCAGAAGTTGTTTACCCAGCATGATGGCCTCTTATATGAGGAGCGGTACAACTTGCTGAATGCGTTCTTTGCCACTGTCCCCGGCAACAGGCAATTCAACCTCCGTAAGCAGTGGGCATTGAATTCCAATTACGCCGACCTGTCGTTTCTGTTCACGGTGGATGCAGGTTCACAGTGGAATCCTCACCTGGAGCGGGAATATCTCGCCGTCCTCGAATCGACACACGGTACACCTTATTATCTCAATCTCCATAGCGGCGATGTGGCCCATACATTGCTGCTTGGCGCAACTGGTAGTGGGAAAAGTTTTACGCTATCGACCACCCTTCAATCAGCACAGAAGTATGACCCGCTGACCTTCATTTTTGATCTTGGTGGCAGTTACGAATCTCTCACGCGCGTCTTCGGTGGTACTTATCTCAACGTCGGCCTGAAGAATCCAGGATTCACGATCAACCCTTTTTCTCTGGAGCCGACGCCCGAGAACATAAACTTTCTGTATTTGTTTCTCCGCGTCCTCATTGAGTCGGGTGGCCGCTACGAGTTGACGCCCGACGATGAGAAGGCACTCTTCGCCGCTATCGAGCGTGCATACAAACTGCCCGCAGAAATTCGCACGCTCACGAATTTCACGTCAATCCTTGGGCCGCTCGGGGAGCGGTTGCACCGTTGGACCCAGGCGGGCCAGTTCGGTTACCTCTTCGACAACGTAACCGACACACTCTCTTTCTCCCGCTTTCAGACATTCAACTTCGACGGTTGGTCCGACTACCCGGACATTCTGGAACCGCTGCTCTTTTATGTATTGCAACGGGCATCGTCCGAGATCGAAAAGCCCGCGAACACCGCTACGTTCAAGGTGTTTGTGATCGATGAAGCGTGGATCTTTCTCAAGAACAAGACGATTCGAGATTGGATCATCCGGGCCGAGAAAACTTGGCGCAAGAAAAACGCAGCCATGATCCTTGCCACGCAGTCCGTGGTGGAACTATCTGCCTCCGACATGCTGCATATCGTCAATGAATCCTGCCCCACCAAAATCTTTCTCGCCAACCCCAATATCGATCGCAAGCTGTATAGCGAAATCTTCCAGTTGAACGATACGCAGCTTGAGTTACTTGAATCGCTGGTTCCCAAACGTGAATTGCTCGTGATCCAGCCGCGCGGCACCAAAAAGCTGGTCCTTGAAGTCGATGCACTGACTTATTGGATCGCCACCAACAACGCCCGTGACAACCTGCGCAAACAGGATTACTTTGCCCGCTTCGGGCCGGAGCAGGGATTGCTGCGGCTCGCATCCGATTTTCCCAACCCACTCAACCAATAAGGAGCCCCATGCACCGTTCGCCTATTATTCCGCTCGTACTTGGTCTGGTTGCGACCGTTGCCCACGGCCAGCAACAGGCCCGCATCGTTCACTACCACGCGAACGACATCGTGAGTGTGCGCGCCAAGATGCGCTACACCACGCTGATTCAATTGCCCTCCACGGAAAAGATTCTGGAGGTTGCTACCGGCGACAAGGATTTCTGGATTATCGACGCCATAGGCAACTATTGCTTTCTGCATCCGGCCAAGGAGGGCATCCACTCCAACCTCAATCTCATCACCGACAAGGGCAGTGTCTACACGTTCACGCTGGACGACGTTGAATCTGTCGATCCCGATCTGAAGGTCGTCATCGAACCGTCCGATCCGTCGGCGCTTGCCGCCGCAAATGGCGTTACCAAATTCGTATCCGCCGGCGAAGTCGATGCGGCGCGCGCCCAGGCGCAGGCTGCCCAGACTCGCGCATCGGTCGCTGTCGAGCAGTTCCGTGCCGTGTATCCCACGCAAGCATTGAAATTCGATTACACCTTCCACAACGAGACCCCATTCGACGTGTCGGCCATTTATCACGATGACCGCTTCACTTACATCAAGTCATCGGCGGCGGAGAAATTCGCCATTTACGAGGTGAAGGATGGCAAGCCGGACCTCATCAGTTTTCAGTTGAAAGATGGAACGTACATCCTGCCCAAGATCGTGGACAAAGGTTATCTCGAAATCGGCAAGCACCGGCTTGAGTTCCAGCGGAAAGGTCAATAACCGATGGCAGACGAAAAATTGACCAATGCAGTGCCGGTCTCCGAACCGCAAACCGCACAACCGCAATCGCCTGCATCGGCCCCGGCAGTCCGCGACAAGCGCATTCTGCCGGAAGGCGTCGTGCCGAAACAGGCGCAGGGTTACGTCGTCGCGGGACTCGCCGTGCTCATCCTGCTTGCCGTGATGTTCTCGAAGAACCACGCCAAGCCCGCTCCGAAAGAAACCGCTTCATCGCCAGTGGGTATGTCCACGGACGCCAACCAGCGCAAGATTCAGGAACTTGAGCAGGACTTGAGTGCGGACCAGCGGCAGAGCCAGCAGCAGGCCCAGGCGCAAAAAGCCGGCGTAGCGGCGCAACCCG
>Ga0224528_1001545_pt1 | contig 14854 bp, 8 predicted proteins | sample CBST25metaG_2_FD_179888 | JGI IMG/M metagenome (GOLD analysis project Ga0224528, IMG submission 179888) | Peat soil microbial communities from Stordalen Mire, Sweden - C.B.S.T25 | ecosystem: Environmental > Terrestrial > Soil > Wetlands > Peat | place: Sweden: Norrbotten County, Stordalen Mire...
TGCTAAAGTCAAGCCCGCCGTCGCCGGAGAGATTTCTTCCGACCGCTCGATGATCCCCAACTCGTGTTCGACAGGACAGCCTGGGATCGCCTCAAATACCAGCTTGATTGTCCATTTCATGTCCAGAGATTACCCCAGCCCACTACTTTGCACACTCTCAAGGAATTCCATCAACTGCGCGAACAGCACCTTGCCAGCGTTCACCGCCGCCTCCAGAAAACATCTCTAGAATCAGCATCGCGGCAATTTCAAATCGACACCACCAAAAAACGCTCACAACTCTCGGCACATCAGAAGGTTGCAGACGGGGAGTTAGTCGTTAACCGGACAGTAGTGGCTTGAACTGTTGGTTGAACAGCCGGACTCGGCGGAGCTGGAACAGAGGCCGCTGTCGAGTATCTTACGCACAATGAACAACTACCGAAACTGAGACTTGCTCCGCCGTCCGGAAAGAGCAACTTCGAAGCGGTGTTGGGCTCTACAGTTGGAAACCAATCAAGGGCAACCGCAGCTTTTGGCGGTCGAGTCCTGGTGATTCCTAATCTTAAGGACCGGGGCTGACCGCTTGCGTGACCTCGCTGGACTCCTCCCGGCAGGTTACCTGCACTCGAAGTTCTCGGCCTTTTCCGTGTCGCCGCTGCCTTTGTACTGCGCATGTTTCGGATATGCACACAGAGGGCGGGTGCGACCAGGAAAAGCATTGCCGCTGGCTTCAACTGACTGCGGTGCGATGCCCTTTTCCACCCAGTCAACGATAGCGCCAAGCATGTCGAATCGGTCCAGTGTCGCCTCTCCGCCGCCGCAGTGGCCCATCCCTGGCACAAAGAAGAACCGGCTCCACTCTGTAACCTTCTCAAGACCCCCGTTGTCGGCGGCCATGGCCTGATAGTAGCCTAGCGTATCCAGGGCGGAGAACCAGGGATCGCTGTCGCCGTGATAGAAGATCTGCTTGCCGCCGTGGCCCGAGAAGGTGGTCAGGTTGGTCGAGAGCGCATCCACCAGAGGCTGTTCGGCGGCCTTGGCCAGTTGATCCACGTCGATCTCGGTCGCTGTCGTCGGAGGACCAAAGACGCCCGGTCCAATCGCCAACATGCCGGGAATCGGAGCCTTGGCCGCCACACCCGTATCGTAGAGATAGCCGGGATAGACCTGATCGCCGTGCAGGTTCTTCGGTCCGACGAAGGCCGTCTTGATCGCTTTCACTTGTGCAGCCGTCAGGCAGTTGGCATCCTTTGCGCCTTTGCATTCGAGCACTGCCGGGTCGAAGTCGCAGCCCAGCGGATCAAAGATCATGCCGTCAGCCACGCCGTCCCTCGCGTCGCAGCGCTTGAGCAGTGCTCCGATAACCAGCTTGCGATCGTCGGCGGAGAGGGCCTGCGCGATGACCGGCTTACCGTTGGCGTCCTTGGGCGCCGCCTGGTTGTAGGCAACTGCCGCCCATGGGCCTGAGGCAAGGTTCGAGTAGCCGGTCCGCCGCGCCGGCGCGCCGGTGACGACGCCGTCGAAAACATCGGGATAGCGCTGGGTCAGGATCATGCCCTCTCGTCCGCCCGTGGAGCAGCCAACGAAGTACGAGTGGGCCGCGGGCTTGCCATAGTAAGCCGCGATGAACTGCTTGGCGACTTCCGCTACCTGATGGTTGGCCTCGTAGGCAAAATCGAGAAACGCCTGCTCGTCCTTCATGAAACCAAAGTCGAAGACCGCTCCCTCGTGCCCGGTGTCGTTACTGGCCACGGCGAACCCGCGTGCCAGGCCGGGCTTGTCTCCTGCCGCAGTGGCGCCGATGGGCGCTCCAACGGTGCCATTGGCTCCGCCGCCGCCCTGCATGAGAAAACCCTGGTTCCATTCGCTGGGCAGCGCAAAGGCGAAGCGAATGCCGTAGGGCTTGCCGTCGACGCCAACACGCTTGTTCAGCACGCCCTCAACCTGGCAGCGTTCCGGCAACGGCCCCTGATAACTCCAAGGACCATCTTTGGGCGCCGGACCGGCTGACAGAAGCTCTGCCCGCGTCACTTCCATCTTCACGCCCGGAGTCGTTAACAGCTTAAGCACCTCGCAGGCGTTTTTCGATTGACCTTGCGCTGCTGCCGCCATCAGCGCCGCGCAACCAACCGCAAAGCACACTCTTACATTCATCGTTCTTTCCTCGATCAAGCACCTTTTCTCATATGGACGGTCGCGCTCCGCCGACAGTTTCGCCTTTCTGGCCATCCTTGAGCATTTCTGATTCCTATATTCTTTCGCTTCTTTGTGTTACGAAAGTAGCCGATGACGACTAGCAAGCGCTCGCGAAGATCGCTTCGAAGCATTCATCACAAGGAGCTATCAAACGCCTTCCTCAATGACAGCGACTTCCCAAGGAGGCGAGGCAATCGTGGAGTCTGGCTGCACTTTTTCACGGGACAAGAGGTTCTTGCCTGCTGAGGAACTGTAGCTCGTCCGCATGGGAACGGCCGACTCCAGCATGAAGTAGTTCTGTCCCTCATGCAGGGCACCGGCGAGGTCACCACCGAATGCGATTTCGGCACCGGTTAGGTGATTTTGCGTGGGATGGTAGATATCCATGCCCGCGACATCGAGAGCACGCGCAGCGGCAAGGTGATTGACCTCCGGCTGAATGCCAAAGGAGTATCCGCGCCAATCGAGATCGAAGTTATGAGTTATGAACTGATCCGTGTGCGCGTGCTGGCGCACGAGCGAGGCCCACTTCCGCCGGTACATTTCGGAAAGACGCGCTTTGCATCCAAGCCAAGAACCCGCTCCAGCCGCAGATCCACCGTCCAACCGGCTGTGAAGTCGCAATCGTCGCCAAAGCAAACACCGCCGCACTGCGGTACCCCGTAGTCCTGGCCATGAAGTTGGTTTCGCTCTAATGCGGCTGGCCGGTACAAGACATTTGGCAAATGGCGTGGGCGAGGTAACCGGCCGCAGTGGCAAATGCCCTCCCCTGCTGGTCCATGTGGGCCGACCCCGCATCGACGCCCTCGGTGATGATGCCGCCGTCCCAGTTGCTGGCGCGCAGCACTTTCAAAGCCTGGTCGCGGCCCATGGTCAGGGACAAATGGTCGGCGACGCTCCATGAGGTGGTGAAGACAAGACGGTAGCTCCCCGGCAGGCCATAAGGCTGATCGCTATAGGAATACTTGTAATGGCTGGAATGCAGCCACTGAAACGTGCGCTCAAAGGCTTGGTCCGTTTCCTGGATAAAGCCAAGCGCGGGCAGTTTCATCAGCGATCCCGGAGGCATTTCTGTAAAGATGAATTCTTTGCCGTCGGTTGCCGAAGCAAAGATGGGCCCATCGGCTCCGGGGGCAGCTGTGGACAGGCAGTGCGCCAGAACCGCGGCGTGCAGTTTGTCAGCGCGCGCGGTCATCTCCTGGGCTTCTGCAGCGTCATCCAGGCCCTTGAAGAGCGTGGCCATATCGCGGAATGCGCGCCAGCTCAGCACATTGTCGTAGGTGATGAAGGGCAGCGGCTGGAATTCATCCTGCGGGTCCTGCAGCGAGGTATAGAGGCCTGACTGCGCGTCGTAGCGCGAGAGAAGGCGGTTGCGCAGTGTCAGCAGCGCTTCATGGTGCGAGCGGAGGAAATTGAGGTCGCCCGTTTGCTTCACATAGGCGGCCAGTGCAAGGATCGGCGCAGCCGCTTCGTCCAGTTGGAACCCATCTTCCAGCACAATTCCGTCAATGAACCGACTGTGGGTTCCGGCGTTGCGCAACTGCGTTGTGAGCGCGTATTCAAGCGCCTGGCGGGCCATCTCCCGGTCGATATCGAGAAGTGCCGGAAAGCTCCAAAGCATGGCGTCGCGATCCCAGTAGGCCGCCGAAACGTAGTAGCGCGGGCTGCGCGAGGTCACACCAACCAACTGCTCGGTGTCGATTGTCTTGCCCCAGGCGTAGAGTTCCGTGAAGAGAAAGTTGCGGTTCATGAGCAGGTCCAGATCAGCCTTTCCGGTGGTGCGGGTACGCGCCTTCAACCAGGCTGCGGTCTGCTCGATCGTGGCCTCGGCGCCGTTGCGCTCAAGCAGCTCACGCAGTGCCCTGCCCGCATGAGCCGCGCTGAACTCCTCAACCCCGACCCCCAGAACAAACAAGGCTTCAGTGGTCTCGCCGGGAGCCAGAGTGGCCTGGCGCCTGGCGTCGGAGGCGGGAGCCGAGGTGAGCGGAGGGGTGGTGATATCGGCCTGCGAATCCGGATGAATGATCGACCAGGCAAAAAGCGTGTCGTGCGTGATGAAGCTGAAGGCCTCGCCGGGTGAAACCCACGGCGCCTGGCCGACAGTGCGCTGCCCATGCAGTTCCACGGGCACGTAGGTCACGCGGCTCAACATGCCAAAAGATGCCCTGAGTCCCAGCGTTACCGGAGTCGGCTGTGCCCGGCGGTTGGTCAGCGTGAGGCGCAGAAACACTGCCCGCGAGCCTGCCGGAGCGCAGTAAGTGAGAGTTGCCTCCATGCCGTCGACGGTGAGGCGGGCGGTGGGAATCCAGTACTCGATCAGCTCCCAAGACGGGTTACGAAACGCCAGAGGCTTGTTGCCGGCTGTGAAGTAGGGCTGCAAGACCGGGGAGTTGTCCTCGCCGCTGACCTGAAGCAGGCCGCGGTCGCGCATCGAGATCACGTTGAAGCTCTTGAGCGAGCCGTCGAGCGCGCTGATGTCCGGCAGGGAAATCCACTCATTCCCGGTGGGAAGGACATCGTCCGGCTTCAACGCGAGCGGAGACCGCAGGCTGGCGCTCTGGGCATGGAGTAGCAGGGTGGAAAGGCAAAAGAGCCATGTCGCGGCCAGAAAAAGAAAACCGAAGCGCTTCTCTTTGAATGTTAAAGTCCGAGCTTCCACGTGTACCATCCTTGGGGTTCATTGCGCCTGCCGCGCCCGCTGACCAGCATACATCCCGGCCTGAAGGCTGGCAGAACTCTCTGAAAACATCTCACTTGACAACGGATTCTTGCCGGTGTTAACAATTCATGGTTGCGCAAACGATTGTGCAACATGCGCTAACCGCAAAACCGAGTTTCTCCAAAGGCTGAATTGCCTCCCGCAACATCGTAACCGATTCGTTAGGAGCCCAGTATGCAAGGAGTTGATTTTAAAAAGATTGCGATCCAACCAGGGAAGATGTCAAGAAAACTTCAGGCGTCCATCGCATGGTGGCCGGCGGCAGCGCTGCTGCTGGCGCTGGTCTTGATTGCCTTACCGGCGCACGCCCAATACCGTACATCCATCCAGGGTACTGTGACCGACCAGCAGGGCGCGGTCGTTCCGGGCGCAGCGCTCACCCTCAAAAACAAATCGACCAACAGGACGGTGGTTCGGACCAGCAGCGAGGTTGGCATCTTCAGCTTCAACGCTCTGCCTGCCGATCACTTCACCCTGACTGTCACCCGGGATGGTTTCAAGAAGAAGGTTCTTGACGAGATTCAACTGATCCCCGAGCAGTCGAACTCGCTGGATGTTCAACTGGAGATCGGCGCGGCGACAGAAACGGTGAACGTGAACGCCTCGCTGACGCCGTCCATCGATAGGGAAACCGCGAACATCGGCGGCACCATCAGCAGCAACGATATCGAACACATGCCCTCCTTTCAGCGCGATATCTTCACACTGGTCCAGTTGGCCCCTGGGGCGGTGAGCGACGGATCGCAGGGGGGCGGCGGAGGAACCTACAACACCACCTCCTCGACATGGCAGGGACCGAACGGATCCGGCACGAATGGGCAGGCCCCAACGGAAAACGGCATTCTCGCCAACGCCAATGGCGGCGAGTACTCGACAAACGGCGTAACCATCGACGGCATCAGCGTTGTCAGCGCAGTCTGGGGCGGAACCAGCGTGATTACGCCCGATCCTGACTCCGTGGAAAGCGTGCGCATCCTGACCAACGATTACGATGCGGAGAATGGCCGTTTCAGCGGCGCCCAGACGATCGTCACTTCAAAAAGCGGTACCAATCAAATCCATGGCAGCGCCTTCTTCGGCGCTCACCGTCCAGGGTTGAACGCCTACCAGCATAAGATCGTAGAACCGGATATCACCACCGCTCCGCTCAAGGACACGCAAGACTTCAATCAGTATGGCGGAAGCGTTGGTGGTCCAATCTGGAAGAACAAGGTGTTCGCCTTCTTCGACTTTGAGTCCGTGCCGAATACCTCGAACAGCGTCGCTACGAATTGGTACGACACTCCGGCTTTCGACGCTCTGGCGCCTTCGGGCAGCCTCGCTTCCACGTACCTGACCTACAAGGGATCAGCAGTCGCGGAAACGGGCACGGTCACCACCACTTGCGCCGCCATTGGTCTCGTCAGCGGTACGAACTGCCAGGAGGTCTCGGGGGGCCTGAACATTGGCTCGCCGCTCACCTCCGGGCTCGGAATGCAGGATCCGACCTCGTTGGGTACCCTTGCCAGTCCCGGCATCGGGAACGGCCTGTCGACCGTTCCCGATATTGCGGACTATGTTACGTCCACGCCCTACACGTCCTATTACAGGCAGTGGAACGGACGCCTGGACGCCGATGTGACCGGCAAGGATCACCTGTCGTTCGCCATTTACTGGGTGCCGCAGGGCAATACGCAGTACCAGGGCCCGGCCCGCGCCTACAATTTCTTCCATCACGATCAGGTGAACGATGCGTTTTCGCTGATCTGGAACCATACCTTTAGCCCGACGCTGCTCAATGAGGCTCGCGCCAATGCTGCCGGATGGCGCTGGAACGAACTGACCGAAAATCCCCAGCGGCCGGTTGGTCTGCCTTCGGACAACATCAACGTACTTTCCATTCAGCCGTTTGGCGCCTGGCCCGGAAGCAATTACGATCAATGGACCTACGGCTACAAGGACGTATTGACCAAAGTGCTGCATCGGCACACCATCAAAGCCGGCGGCGAGTTCACAAGGCTGTATTATCTCAACAACGCAATCAACGCCCCCTCCTACAACTTCTTCAATATCTGGGATTTCTTGAACGATGCCCCGATGGCGGAATCCGGGAGTTTCAACGCGTCCACCGGGCTTCCCAACGAGATACGCGACGACGACCGGGAGAACCTGCTTGGTTTCTTTGTTCAGGACGAATGGAAAGTCGGCCCCAATCTCACGGTCAATGGAGGGCTGCGCTATTCCTACTTCGGTTCGCTCAATGACAAGCAGGGCAATATCGGCGTATCGAGTTTTGGCCGAGGGGCCGATCTCCTTACCGGATTGTCCATCAAGGCAGGCGGAAATATCTGGACTCCCCAGAAAGGAAACTTCGGGCCGCAGCTCGGTTTCAACTGGAGTCCAGATGGCTCCCGGAACAAGGTCGTGGTGCGGGGCGGTTTTGGACTGTTCTTCAACCAGGAGCAGATCGCTTTGACAGCGAACTCGGCAAATAATCCTCCCACCGGAGCCTATTACAACTTCAATAGTTCCACCGCGCCAAACACGATCGATCGTCGAATTGTGTATGCGCTTTCCAGCAATCCCACTTCTCTTTCCGGGTTTCCGTCGAACCCCAACACCATAACCACCTACAACGCAAGCAATATTCCGGTCAACGGGGGCGCTACGGTCACCGCTTATCCGAGTTCCATCCCCACGCAGTATTCCTATCACTACTCGCTGGAAGCCGATTACACGGTCGGCCCCCAATGGGTGGCGACGGTGGGATATCAAGGAAGCACGTCGCGGCATCTGGTTGCGGAGATTCGGAACTACAATGCGATCGCGGCGATTCAGGGGCTGGCCATGAACCCGCTCGTCCAGCAGGTGGACTACTACGGGAATGGCGGCAGTTCAAACAACAATGCCATGCTGGCGGAACTGAAGCACCTGATGGCGCATCATTTCTCTGCCGACGCTCAGTTCATGTGGGCCAAGGCCATGGACAACACTTCGGGCGCGTATGAGAATTACAATTTCCTCTTCGACTCAAGCAAAGAATATGGGCGTTCCGACTTCGACGTGAGCAGGTCGCTCAAACTCGTTGCCGTCTGGCAACCGGTGATCTTCCACGGCAGCAACGCCTGGATCGAAAAGGTAGCCGGCGGATGGTCGCTGAGCGGAATCGCCAACTTCCACACCGGCTTTGGCTGGACACCTAACTATGGAGTTGGAGCCAACCTCTACTGCAACCTTTGCAGCTACACCAATCTGCGTCCTCACTATTCCGGAGGCGCGGGTAAGTCCAAGAGCAACTCTGCCTTCGAATCCGGCAGCAACTTCGCAGGCATCCTGACCGGGGAAGCCACAACCACAGCCACGGTGAACGGGAATGCTGGAACCGTCACTTCGTATTCCAACAAGTTCTTCAGCGTTCCGAACTTCCAGCAGGCAATTACCTACAACTCCACCGGAACGGCGCCGGTAGCCAATGCAGGGCTGCCTCCGGCGCCGGGGATCGCGCGGAACTCCTTCGTAGGGCCAGGCTACAGGGACATCGATGCTTCGCTGAGCAAAGCATTCGGCTTGCCGAATTTGCCGGTGCTGGGCGAGAATGCGAAGCTTGAGATCCGTGCCGATTTCTTCAACCTTTTCAACATCACGAATCTCGATGCTCGCAGTATTAAAAACAACATCAATGCCTCGAACTTCGGGCAAGACACGACGATCCTTGGATCGCGAACGGTCAGCTTACAGGCCCGCTTCAACTTCTAGGGAGTTTTCACTTTTGAATGCCGGGCAATGCCGGGCAATACCGCCCTAGCCGCAACAACAACACGGTTGTCATCAACAAAGCAGGGTGCGCTTCTTCATGCGCACCCTGCTTTTTCACATAGAGCAAGAGGTATCAGTTATCTGCGCCTGCAACGGGAGGCTCGGTGCGCGAGGGCGCATGCCCGGTGGATTTGCGCACCACCAGCTTGGGAAACACGGTAATCACCGGTGGATAGGGGCGGGGTATCTCGTCGCGAATCAGCGCAAGCAGCGTGCTTGCCGCGGCCTGTCCCATCCCGCGCAACGGCTGATGGATCGTGGTCAGCGGCGGATTGTTTGTCTGCGCAATCAGCACGTCGTCAAACCCAAGGACGGACACGTCGCGCGGAACGCGCAGGCCCGCTTCGCGAAGGGCCAGAATCGCGCCAATCGCGGTGATGTCGTTGAAGGCAAAGATTGCGGTGAAGGGTAGTTTGGTCTGGAGCAGCTCGCGCGTCACATCAGAGCCTGGTCCGGGACCAGGCTCGGGGCCCTTTAACTGCACTACAAGTTCCGGGTCCAATAAAATTCCAAGACTCTTCGCTTCCTCTTGAATCGCTTCCCAGCGCTGGTTGGTGTCGGAACTGAACTCCTGCCCCTTGATGATCGCAATCCGCTTGTGTCCTAGCGCTTTCAAGTGGGAGAGCGCTAGCCGCGCAGCCATCTTGTGGTCCAGTTCGACGTTGATAACTCCGGGCCGGTGGCTATGCCCTGAGACGGATACCAGCGGAACGTGTATCTGCTGCTCCAACGAAGTATCGGCGGCAATGATTCCTTCTACGGAACGGGCCAGCATCATGCGCGGATACTCTTCCAGTAAGTCGGCGCGATGGCGATGGCTCACGACGAAATAGAAATAGCCGTCCTTGAGCAACTCGTCTTCAATGCCGCTGAGAACCGCCGTGGAGTAGCCCTCGCTGATCTCCGGCACAATCACGCCAATGGTGAACGTGCGCCTCTGGCGCAGGCTCCTGGCGACCGTGTTTGCTGAGTAGTTGTAGAGCGCCGCGGCGTGCAGCACGCGCTCCTCCGTCTCCCTGGCAATGCGATGCGCGGCCGCCGCGCCATTGACGATGCGGGAGACGGTGGACTGGGAGAGCTGGAGCTTTGCCGCAAGCTCTTTCAGTGTGATGGGTTTACTTGGAGCTTTCGTCACAGGGATGCTCCCATCATAGCCCTGACGCCTGCCGCATGTGCGAAGAATCGGACTGTGGCCGCCGGACTACGGTCAAGACCACTTTGGCGGCAAGTCATTTTTGCAGCCCCTTTCCGTGAAATCCTGCGCGCCGCATGGCATTCACACATTCGTGGTTGCGCATGAACGTGGCCCAGACCATCCCGGAGCGGAGATTTTCGGCCATCAGCACTGAAATTCCTTGATCGATTCCCAGCACATCCGGGTCATACCAATTGGCCGCGGGATGAAATGCGTCCACAAAGCCGTACCGCCCCCACGCCTGCTTTCCCCACTTCGCTCGCAGGTCGCGCAGGACCGAGAGGCATTCGGCAGGCAGAAAGGCCAGCGACCCCGCGGCAGCCGACGGCACTACCGTTCCATCCAGCGGTCCCTGGGCAGGCGGTCCGCCCCACGCGGTATATCCCCCCTCATAATCTGACGCAGTGATGCCCCAATAATCCTCGCTGTACCACTTGGGATAAGAGAGGCAGAATGCCTTGTGCGCGCGCGTCGCCGTCACCGAATTCTCAAAGTAATCCGCATACGCGTCGCGCTTGCCGCGAAAGTCATACCAGGCTTGCGAATACTGATGAGTAAAAATCGGGTCGTTCCCGCCGATATAGTCGAAGCCCTGGTAGTGAATCACGGGCCGCTTGAAGCTGTCCCAACGCTCTGATAGCTCGACGCCCTTGACGCGGTCTCCGGTTTCTATATCCGTGAAGTGATAGAAGAAGCCATGCACCTCAGGCATGGCGTTCAGGTGCCACTCGAGCGTCGTCTTGACCCGCTCAACGATCCGTGCGTGCGGAAGGTAGCGGCGGTGGTCGGCGATGCATAATGCGGTTAGACCGAAGCCGGTTGCCGCGATGCTTGCCATGCGCCGCGGATCGCGCCCGCCGTTCAAGTCATTGCGTGCGCGATCAAGAATCTGGCCCGTCTTTGGACTGCCTTGCTCCCAGAAGAAGAGACACCCCTGCCGTTCGAGGTCGTCGAGGAAAGCCTCATCCTCCTTGCTCGCCTTCCACGGCTGATCCGAAAAGGCCAAGCCGGTTGGCACAAGAGCGCATCCTGCCGCAGCAGCCATGGTCGCGAGCATTTCGCACCGATTCATCTCAAGCATCTTGGTTCCGCCTGTCCGTTCAGGTTGTTTCTCGCGTGGTCAAGTACCTGCCCGGCGATCGGGCTGGCCTGTTCCCAGAAGTTGAGGCAGCTCTGCTGCTCCAGGTCGTCGAGGACGCTGATGTCGGCAGCGGTCGGTGAAAAAGTCCCCACAGGCAGTGAAGGCGCGGTCGACGTGACAGGGCCGGTTGCAGACTGTCCGCCGCTGCGCACAACCAATCGATGCTGCCATCAAGGAACCTGTTGCCGCAGCCATCGGCTTCAGCGCCTGACGCCGGCTTATCCACCTCAACCCGGAAGAGAAAGGCGTGTTGCGGGCATTGTTGCGCGTCGTCACCCTTTGCCGCCGATGAGAGTGATGACGAAGAACATAACCCTCCTGCCAGAACGCGTCGCATGCTCGAATGAGACAGCGGGTTTATTTGGACCTTGTCTCATGGCAAGACGGTAAATCAAGTTGAATGCGGCATAAGCACAATCGATTGCGCACAGCAATTGTCATCACTTTAGCCATGCGCTGTCAAGCGATTCCAGTTTTCTTTTCTGCCGTCGCCCCACCGAGTTTCTGGAGCATGGCACCGATCTTCGGATTCGACGTGAAGTTCTTCCAAACCATGCCGGTGCTGTAGTTTTCAACCATCACAGCAAGAGGCCCCCGGTTGAGATCCATATCGACCTATACGATAGCAATCCTGCCCCGTCCGGGCCCGCTTAGGCAAAGATGCCGTTGCAGGAAGCGCGGACAGTTGCGGGGAACAGCACCCAAAACCTCGCGCAGAAATCATCGCTTTCAGACCCTCATTTTCCCTCCTGCGATTTGCCGCGGTTTGACTGTGTGGATTAGCAGGTGATACAAGAAACTGTTCGCGCAAACGATTGCGCAAGGTCCGCATAAATCTGGCAGGCATCGATCGAAACACCTTATACCCTGCCTTGCTCGACCTTCGCCATGGGCATCGCGGCAGGTCGCACTGGACGGCCATTGAACCCATCTCGCAGATTATGCCTCGGAGGAACACTGTCGTGACCACATCAAAAGCTGACACTCTCAACCTGATGCAAGCTTGCGGTCTGGGGAGGAATCCTCGCCTGCGCACCCTGCTCTGCACTTTTACCCTCGGCGTCGCAATGGCTGCGTTCGCGCCGCACGCCGCCGCTCAGCAGGAGACCACGGGAGGGCATCCCTCCAATGCGCAGCTCGCTGACCCGAAGATCGAAGCACGGGCCGAGAGCCTCCTGCGCCAGATGACGATCGAGGAAAAACTCGGCCAACTGGTTCAATACAACGACACTGGCGATTCTCCCGATGCGCAGACTGCCGATCAAAAGCCGGCTGACAATGCGGGGGTGATCGTCGCCATCAACCCGGTGGCGGCCAATCATGTTGACTCCAGGCAACTGGCCGCAACCGGCAGAATGGGCTCCATGCTCAACACCATTGGAGCGGCGCGCACCGACATGTATCAGCACCTGGCCGTGGACCAGAGCCGGCTGCACATCCCGCTGCTCTTTGGCGCGGATGTGATTCACGGGTACAGGACCATTTACCCCATCCCGCTGGGGCTGGGCGCGAGCTGGGATCCTCAACTGCTGACCGCGCTCTGCCACATGTCTGCTGAGGAAGCGAGCACTGCCGGGGTGCGCTGGTTTTACTCGCCCATGGTCGATATCAGCCGGGACGCGCGCTGGGGCCGCACGGCCGAGGGCGCAGGCGAAGATGCCTACTTGGGCGCAGCCATGGCGCAGGCCTATATCCGCGGCTACCAAGGCGATGACCTGGCAAAGCCGGGTCATGTGGCGGCTTCAGTGAAGCACTTCGCCGCCTACGGTGCAGCCCAGGCGGGCCGCGATTACTACACGACGGACATGTCGGAGATCACGCTGCGCCAGGTCTACCTGCCTCCTTACAAGGCGGCCGTCGATGCAGGCGCCGCGACCATGATGAGCGCATTCAACGCGCTGAACGGCGTGCCTTCGAGCGCCAATCCGTTCATCCTGGGCAATATTCTGCGTGGCGAGTGGGGATTCAACGGCTATGTGGTCAGTGACTATACCGCGGTGATGGAGCTGATGAACCACGGCATCGCGCTCGACCCGGCCACTGCCGCGCGCAAAGCGCTGACCAGCGGTGTCGATGTGGACATGATGTCGCATTTCTACGACACCCAGTTGCCGGATCTAATTCGCTCCGGCCAGGTGCCGATGCCGGTGGTCGATGAGGCGGTGCGCCGTGTGCTCCGCGTGAAGTTTGCCCTCGGACTTTTTGAGCACCCGTACGCGCAGGGAACTGAGGTCACCGCTGCCGTGGCCGAGCACCGGCCCCTGGTTCTGAAGGCTGCGGAAGAGTCGATCGTGCTGCTCAAGAACGACAAGGTCGCGGGAGCGCCTCTGTTACCGCTTTCAGCAGGACACAGGAAAATCGCGCTGGTCGGACCGCTGGCCGATAATGCGGGAGAGATGGTGGGCGCATGGGGCGGAGCCGGACGCGATCCCGACATTATCACCATTCGCCAGGCCCTTGAAGAACGCGCTCAAAAGACCGGCGGCGCCTTGCTGTACGCCAAAGGCGCCGAAATCGACGATGCCTCGCAGTCCGGATTCGCCGATGCGGTAAAGGCTGCGCGGGATGCGGACGTCGCCGTGCTTGCACTGGGGGAATCGAATGCCATGAGCGGCGAGGCCGGGAGCCGCGCATTCCTCGATTTGCCGGGGAATCAGGAGCAGCTGCTGGAAGCCGTGGCTGCCGCCGGCAAGCCGCTTGTGCTGCTGGTTTTTTCAGGCCGCCCCCTGGTGCTCGACTGGGCCGCCCAGCATGTGGGGGCGATCATGGAAGTCTGGTTTCCAGGCACTGAAGCCGGCAACGCCATCGCCAACCTTCTTTACGGCGATGTTTCGCCAAGCGGCAAGCTACCCATGAGCTTCCCGCGCGCGGTGGGGCAGGAACCGCTCTACTACAACCAGTTCCCCACCGGGCGTCCCGCCACGGGCATCGATCTATCAAAACCGCCCAATGGCGACTCACGATTCTTTTCCCGCTACATTGATGTTCCCAACAGCGCGCTCTTTCCGTTCGGCTTCGGCCTTTCGTATTCCAGCTTCACATACAACGACGTCAAGGTTTCCAGGGCCAACATTCCGCTCGCGCAGGCGCTGGTGAATCGCAGCACAACCCTGATTCAGGCAACCGCGACCGTGACCAACACCGGGAATCGCACAGCTACCGAAGTGGTCCAATGCTACGTCCGTAATTTGGGCGCCAGCGTTGAGCAGCCGGTGCGCAGCCTGGAGGGATTTGAGCGCGTGACGCTGGCTCCAGGCGAATCGAAACAGATCACGTTCCGGCTAGGATTCAATGAGCTGTCTTTCTATAACGTTGCGAATGTACCGGTCATCGAGTCGACCCGCTACACGGTTTGGATCGGAGGCAGTTCGCTGGCAGATCGGGAAGCTAACTTTGAAGTGGTCTCTCCGCAGTAGCGGGCAGCCTCCTGTTCATCTCGTCCGGCAAGAGAGTGGATCTCCAGATTGGCTGCTCTTGCCGTCGGTTTGTCAGGATCGACTACTTACAGCTCGTATTGAAACATAGGTTCTTGCTGAAGAACGGCATCACATGATTCTGAAAACGGTCAGCCACGGGGCGTTGTTGCACGGATAGGGTGAAGAGCGGGTAGTCTGGGAAAGATCACCTGAAAGGCAGCCCCCCTTCGATGCCGAACAAGCATAACGCCACGCGCCGTCACCACATCCCCAAGATGAAGTATCGGGTGAAGAACTGGGCAGAGTACGATGCGGGTCTTCGGCGTCGAGGCAGTCTGACGTTATGGGTCACCGCAGAAGTACTGGACGGCTGGAATGCGGCACGGCGGACGACCCCAGGCGGGCAATCC
>Ga0224528_1001548_pt1 | contig 14832 bp, 9 predicted proteins | sample CBST25metaG_2_FD_179888 | JGI IMG/M metagenome (GOLD analysis project Ga0224528, IMG submission 179888) | Peat soil microbial communities from Stordalen Mire, Sweden - C.B.S.T25 | ecosystem: Environmental > Terrestrial > Soil > Wetlands > Peat | place: Sweden: Norrbotten County, Stordalen Mire...
GATCCCCTTGCGCGCGCATGCGAGAGCAGCAGCACTGGCTGCCAGCGCCGGACGCGCCGCAAAATATCTGTCTAACTCCTTGAGCGGATCCCTCGAAGAAAAGATGGAAAAACTCGCCACCAGCGGATGCGGCGCTCTTTTCGGAGCGCGGAACCCTTCCGCGGCCAGATGCAATTTTGCCTGCGCCACGCCTGCCGCCCGCGCATGAGCCACGGTCAAGAACGGCGTCCACGAAATCGCCTGCTCATAGGCATCGACGCCCTCGGCCAGCGCGTGTACTTCATAAGTCCAGCCGTCGCACTCGACCGCGCTCGCACCCGACTCCGTCAAAAACACGCGCGGCACACCGGCGCCATGCTCGCGCAGGTAGCGCAGGAAAGCATGCTCTTCGCCAAGGCCTTCTGCCGTGCGCACGCTACGCGGATGCTTCTTCACGAAGATACAACCTGCCGTGGTTTCCACCACGCTGGCCGCGGAAAAGGGGCGAGGGCTGATGGAAAGGATGCGCCTGGGTGCGCCGCTGCCGGGATACTTCTCCAGCAGCGCGCCCACCTCGTCGAGCTTCAGCGCAGGCCAGTCGCCATCGACCAGCGTGCCATCCATGCCGTGTACTTGAACCGTTGTGCTCATCTTTAAAAAGTGTAATGTACCGAGAGACGCACCGTCGTCGGCGCGCCCTCGTAGAGGAAGGAATCGCCGCCACTGGTGCCCGTATCCTTCCAGTAGCGTTTGTTGGCGAGGTTGTCGGCATAGAGCCGGAAGCTGACCTTGCCCTCGGCGCCACCGGGCGTGTACCGCGCGCCCAGGTTGAAGATGTTGTAACTGGTCACGCTCACCGTGTCGTCGCGCAAGGCTTCCTTGCGGCCCGTGTAATTCCAGCCCGGCATCAGATGCAGCCCATGCACGCGCGGCACCAGAAGATCGGCAAAAACCGACGTACGCAGATGCGGTTGATTGATGACCTGCTTGCCGTTGTCGTCGGGCGTCGAGGTTTCGCTCGACACAGCCGTCATCGCCGTCGCCGACGCGGTCAACCGCAGCCAGCGCGTGGCCTTGCCCTCGGCGTTCAACTCAATGCCCTGATGATGCTCGCGACCATCGGACTCGAAACACAGATCCCCTGCCACGCCCGTCGCGCAAACGCTGTCCGCCACCGTCAGCAACTTCGGATAGAAGTACGGCGCGTGCATGCGGAAGAGCGCGGCGGTAATCAGAATCCGCTCACCCGGAGCATACTTCGCGCCGATCTCGGCCTGCCGCGTGTAGTAAGGATCAAGATAGTCGCTGCCGTTCTTGACCCACCACGGTGCCTGCTGGCCCAGTGAGAGCAGCACGCCATAATTCGCATAGATCGTCAGATTGTCCACCGGGTTATAAGTGGCGGCGAACTGCGGCAGCCATATTTTTTTATCGGTCGAGGTACCGCCCGAATAGTTATGATCGCGCAACGAATCGTAGCGGCCCGCAGCCAGCAACTGCACATGGCCCGGCAGATGAATCCGGTCTTCGAGCAGCAACGCCGACTGGTGATTGTCTTCCTTGAGCGTACGCGGCCCGGCCTGTAGACGAATGCCCGCGCTGTCCGTTGCACCATCGAAGGACTGCAGCGGCTGATAGATGTTCTCCGAACCGATCCACGCATAGACCGAGCCATCCTGCACCCAGTCGGGAGCGCCATCCGGCGGCGCACCCGGCATCTGCACGCTGCGCAAAAACAGCTCACCGCCTACGCTGATGTCATGCGTAACAACGCCGGTCTTCACGTGCCCGTTCAACAGAGCCTCGGCGACAGCGTTGATGCGCAACTCACCCGGGTTGCGATAGTCGAACACGTCGTAGGTGCCATCGGGAGAGAAGAAATAGTCCGGAGAAGTGCCGCCGAGATCCGTGCACTGCGCGCTTCCCGTGCAGCCGTAGGCATACGCCACATTATCGTCAATCAGCGAATGGCTGAAGCTGCCTGCGATCTGCGCGCGCCATGCGTGAGGTAACTCGTAGTTATAACGTGCCGAGGCCGTGTACACATCAAAGATATTCGGCTTTGCCCACGACTGCAGGCCAAGCATCGTCGAGCGGTAGATGCGGTCGAGGTCCGGCAGCACGGTGCCGCCCAGCAGTTGATAACCGCTCTGCGAGCGCTCGGTCTTGTGCTGATACTCGAAGTCGGTCGTCAGCACCGACTGCGCATTCGGCTTCCAGTCGAAGGCACCCGCACCCACACCGCGCCATCCGTCGGCGCCATTCAGATAACTCTCGATGTGCTCGCCGGCCACATTCAACCGCGCGCCCACCTGCTTGTGGCTGCCAAAGAAGCGGCCCAGGTCGGCCGCGCCATAGGCCGTGCCACGATGATCGGTCGCCACATCCGCCGCACGGATCAACGCGGGGCGCTTGGTCACGAAACTGATCAGTCCACCCGCCGAGGCCACGCCGCTTTCCACACCCGCCAGGCCTTTGACGAACTCCACGCTCTGCTTGTTTTCGAGCGGTACATCCTGTTCGCCAGCCACCGTCAGACCATTGATCTGGATTCCTGTCGCCAGGTCGATGGCAAAACCACGAATCATGTAGTCGCTGTAATAGCCCACCGGCGCATAGTCTTCGCCAATCGAAGCATCGTTCTTCACCACGTCGTTGAGCAGCCGCGACATCTGATCGGTCATCAACTCGCGCGTCACCACCGTGGCCGACAGCGGGGCACTTTTCAGATCCTCACCGCTCAGGGTGCCAGCCGTCAGTGTATCCGGTAAATAGTCGTCCTTCGCCTCGCCATGCACCACCACCGTCGTGGTCACCCTCTGAGGCTTGGACTGCACCTGCGCCGCGGTTTGCTCCGCGGGCGCCTGCGCCCATACCGAGGTGCAGCCAGCAGAGATCAGCGCGATAACCGTCAGCACGCGCACGGCTACGCTTGCACTATGAACCGCATCTATATTTTGAGACATAGTTCTCCCTTCTTCGCTCTACGCTGAAGCAGGGGAACTCAACTAGGAAGAAATAGACGTAGGAAGGAATAAACGAAACTCGTGGCAGTGAACGCCACAAAGCTCTGAAAGCTTCCCACGCCGGCATTATCCGGATCGGGTTCTAGGGTATTTCTCAGCCCCACGCTCGTGGAGCACCCCTGTTTCAATTGATCCTATTGAAACATCTCTTGCCGAACGCTGCAAATTCAGGCGGAAAAACAGATCGGAAAAACTCTTCCGAAAAGCAGATAAACCCCGCGCCAGTCGCGGCGATTGACCACCGTACCGCTTTCCGAATTATTTTCGGAACTTCGCCGCGAAATTTTTCTCTTGCAGCGATACATTATCTAAGGAACTTCTATTCGCCCCCTTACAAGCGATTGTTCTTCGTATTCCCCTTTTTGAAAGGTAATTGGCCACTCTATTGACGCAATCTCTCTCCTTTTCTGCGTGTTGTCTTCGCTCACGCCTCGCGCGACTCGTTCCGGCTTTGTGCCTGCTTCTGCTCGGTTGCAGTCATCTTCTAGCCCAGTCGACCTTCGGCGCGATCCTCGGCACGGTGCGCGACTCGACCAGCGCGCTGCTGCCCGGCACGCAGGTGACGCTCACCAACGAAGGCACCACAGTCAAGCGGAAGATGCTCACCGACGCCAGCGGCGGCTACGCCTTCAAGAATGTCGAGGTGGGCAGCTACTCGCTCGCCTTCGCGCAGACCGGTTTTGAATCCATCTCCCTGCCTGCCTTTCCGCTGACCGCGCGGGAAACTCGCCGCGCCGATGTCGCGCTCAGGCCGGGCGGCAATGCCGAAACCGTCATCGTCGAAGATCAGGCGATTCCCGTCATCACCACCGACGTCTCGAATCTGGCCGAGACCAAGCTCGGCGAAGAGCTGGTCGACCTGCCCGTCGCCGTCTACGCGCACTCCTCCGGCTCCACCAGCCCCATCGATACGCTCACCACCGAGGCCGGCGTGCAGGTCGACGACAGCGGCGAACTCGCCGTGATGGGCACCACCGCCGCCCTGCTCAGCGTCACCATCGACGGCATCTCCTCGATCGGCGTCGAGTTCTCCGGTCCGGTCAACGAGCTGTTCCCCAGCTTCAATTCCATCGAAGAGATTCGCGTCTCCGAATCGAACAACAACGCCGAGTTCTCCGGCGTCGCCGACATCACCACCGTCTCCAAGGCCGGCACCAATCAGTTCCACGGCAGCCTCTTCGAGAATCACGAAAACAGCGTCATCAACTCCGGCGACCCGTTCTCGATCTCGAAACCGAAGCTCATCATGAATGACTTTGGCGCGACCTTCGGCGGCCCGCTGCCTTTTCTCTCCACCACCAGCCGTCCGGCCTTCTTCTTCGCCAGCTACGAGGGCCTGCGCCTGCCGCGCGAAACGCCTCTGCTGCTGAGCGTGCCCTCGACGGCCATGCGTTCGGGCAACCTCACCAGCTACCTTGCCGACCAGGGCGTAACGAGCATCGCGCAGCCCGGCGGCACCACGCTTGATCCGGCCAACGTGCCGGTCAGCGACCTCTCCGCCAAGCTGCTCAGCACGCTGGTTCCCACGCCGAACTACGGCGCGGACGGCGCTTTCGCCAACAACTACCAGAACAACTTCCACGCGCCGATCTCGGCCAACCAGGGCGACATCCGCTTCGACAAGACCCTCTCCGCGCGCCAGAGCGTCTTTGCGCGTTTCAGCTACAAGAACCGCCAGGTGATTACCGCCCCCTCCGAGGGGTGCGTCATCACCTATTGCGCCGAGGCTGGCAGCCCGCTGATGGGCGGCTTCAACACTCCCGAGATTGACGAGGGCCTGAGCTTCGCGCATAACTTCGTCATCACCCCGACATTGCTCAACGAGTTCCGCGGCGGCTTCAACGCCCAGCACACCTCCGAGACGCAGTCGTTCTCGACCACCAGCATTCTGTCCCAGACCGGCCTGCCCTCACTGCAACCCGACCTGCTCTACTCCGAAGCCCCCGAGATCCAGATCACCGGCTTCCTGTCGACCGGCGCGGGCAACCCCGGCACCCAGCGCGGACAGATCGTCGAACTGCTCGACAACCTCAGTTGGACGCGCGGCAATCACGCCTTCAAGTTCGGCTTCGACGCCAAGCGCATCACCGACCACGACGACAACGTCTTCGGCAACTACCGCTCCGGCTGGTACACCTTCAACGGCGACTCGACCGTCGGCTCGGCCATCGGCGATCCCTACACCGCCTTCCTGCTCGGCTACCCCGATCACGCCGAGTTCAGCTCGACCAACAATCCCAACATGAACGGCCGTGGCTACACCTACGCCTGGTTCGCGCAGGATGACTGGAAGATCACCCCCAGCCTCACCCTCAACCTCGGCCTGCGTTACGAACTGCATCCGCCCATCCGCGAGACCAGCGGCAACAACACCACCTTCGATCCCGACTGGACCGGCACCGGCGCCGTCGTCGTGCCCAACCAGAAGGCCCTGGCCGACGCCTCGACCGACTTCATCAACTCCATCAGCCCCACGCCGGTGCTCACCGCCGCCCAGGCTGGCATCCCCTCGGCGCTGCGCTTCACCAGCAAGACCGACTGGGCTCCGCGCATTGGCTTCGCCTGGCGACCCCTGGCCACCGACAAGACCGTCGTCCGCGGCGGCTGGGGACGCTTCCTCGAAACCCCGCTCGGCTTCGCGCTCTACTCCGGCTGGGCCGTCCATTCAAGCTACCTGCCCATCTACAACCAGGACTACGCCTCCGACGGCGTCACGCCGCTCATCTCCTTCACCGATCCGTTCAACTCGGCGGCCGGCAGCACGACCGGATCGGAGAACTTCAACTACGCCTACCCGGTTCACTACAAGGACCCCTCGGTGCAGCAGTGGAACCTGACCCTTGAGCAGGATCTCGGCCACGGCATCGGCCTGCGCGCCAGCTACACCGGCAGCCACGGCTCGAACCTCGACGCCATGGTCGACCTCAACCAGGTCCATGCCAACACCCTCGGCTATAGCTCGGTCGAGGCCACGCGTCCCTTCACCAGCTTCGCCGTCATCCAGAGCGTGGCCAACGTCAATGAGAGCAACTACAACAGCGGTTCGTTTGAGATCTCGCGCCACGCCGGCAAAGGACTAACCTTCGACGCCAGCTACACCCTCACGCACGATCTGTCGAATGCTGGCGGCGCCACGCCCACGGCCTTCGCCATCGCCGGCGGCAGCTTTTTGACCGACCGCTTCCATCCGGGACTCGATTACGGCAACGTCGTCTACGACCGCCGCCATCGCTTCCTGGCCACCTACCTCTACGACCTGCCCCTCGGACGCGGCCAGCGCTGGCTGAACACCGGCAGCATCGTCAACCTGCTGGCCGGCGGCTGGCAGTGGGGCGGCGTCATCGTGCTGCAATCCGGCCCCTTCCTGACGCCGTATCAGGAAACCTCCGACCCGGCCGGAACCAACATTCTGACCACCGTCGGCCAGACCCGGCCCGACCAGGACCGTACCGTTTCACCGTATGCGGCCAGCCGCACCACCAGCCAGTGGATGAACCCGGCGGCCTTCTCGATTCCCGCCGACAACCGCGGCAGCTTCGGCAACGCGCCCGTCGGCGGCCTTGTCGGCCCCGGCACCCAGAACTTCTCCTTCTCGCTGCGCAAGAGCCTGCCGGTCTACGGCACGGCGAAACTGCTGCTCGGCCTCGAGGCGGCCAACGCCCTCAACCACCGCAACTACGAGCCGCCGAACATGCAGGTGGACGCCGCCGGCTTCGGTTCGATCACCGCACTGGCCGCCGCCGAAGGGGCAGGCCCGCGCAGCCTGCAAATCTCCGGACGGATCAGCTTCTAAACCTTCCACAAACGGGCGAAGTGGCCTTCCCGACCGCCTCGCCCGTTTTTTCGGGACACGCTTCTCCCCCAGTTCCGTAAAAATTACGTACTCCTGTCCGTTCCTGTATTTACAACAGAACAAAGCAGTATTAGACTCGGAGACACTTATTTCGGTACCGGAAGGTTGTCATGCCTTTCTATCCAATCGTTGATCCGATCCCGCTGCCCGCGCCCGTGTGGCTGTTCAAGCTGCTGCACATCGTGACGCTGGCCCTGCACTTTGTCACTGTCGAACTGCTGCTCGGCGGCCTGCTGGTGGCCATTGTGCTGAGCCTCGTTCCCGGCTCGCCGAAGGCCCGCGTCGCCGCCCGAGCCATCGCCCGGCGGCTCCCCGTCGTCATGACCTTCCTGATCAACCTGGGTGTGCCGCCCCTGCTCTTCTCCCAGGTCCTCTACGGCCGCGCACTCTACACCTCAAGCGTGCTCATCGGCCTCTACTGGATCGCGGTGGTTGGCTTGCTGATGGCCCTCTACTGGCTGCTCTACCGCTTCTCCCATCGCCTGGAGGCCGGCAAGCAGGCCTGGTGGTTGGGCTTGTCGGCGTGGCTGCTGGCAGGCTCCGTTGCCCGCATTCTCTCGACCAACATGACGCTGATGCTGCGGCCCGAGGACTGGCGCGCGCTCTACGCCTCCTCGGCCATGGGCGCTTACCTGCCCACCGGCGACCCGACGACCAATCCACGCTGGATCATGATGCTGTCCGGCGGGCTGTTCCTGTCCGGCCTCTGGCTGCTCTATCTGGCGGCACGCAAAACATTTACCGAAGAAGAAAAAAAGTTCGTCGCCCGCCTCGGCGGCACGGTCACAGCCCTCGGCGGTCTGGTCTATCTTGTCGCCGGACTCTGGGCCTCGGCGGTGCAGCCCGGCATTGTCCAGTCGCTGCTCGCCCACCCGCCCGCCGGCTATGAGTTCTACGGCCTGTACGCTCAGGCCGGAAAGCTCTGGATCGCGCTGGTTGTGCTCGCCATCGTCGTGGGCATTGCCGCCGCCGTGGCCCGCATCTCCACCGGATGGCTGGCCTGGACGGCCGCCCTGCTGGCCGTGCTCATCGAGCTTTCCCTCGTCGTCTACCGCGACGCCGTCCGCGACCTGACCCTGTTCAGCAAGGGTTACAACGTCTGGGACCGGGTCGTCGTCACCAACTGGGGCGTCGTCGGACTCTTCCTTGTTCTGTTCGTCGCCGGGCTCGGCGTGATCGGTTGGCTGATTTCGGTCGCCGCCCGCGCGAAAAAAACCATGGAGGGCGCAGTCTAGCTTATGAGCGAACTCGAGAATTCCCCATCGATCGTCAAAGAGCCGGAAAACAGTCGCCGGGCCTTTCTGGCCGTGGCCGGCGCGGCGGGCCTTGCCTACACCGCCGCCCTCGCTTACCCGGTCTACCGCTACCTGGCCTCGCCTCTTGAGATGGCCGAAAGCGCCGCGGCCGTCACCAGCGTCACACTCAAGGACGCGCAGAAGATCCCCGCCGGCTCGGCCCTGATGTTCAAGTTCGGACCGAAGCCAGCCGTGCTGATTCACCACGCCGACGGTCGCTGGATCTCCATGACCGCCGTCTGCACCCATCTGGGCTGCACCGTCCAATATGAACCGGAGGCCGACCGCATTCACTGCGCCTGCCATGGCGGCGTCTACAATGCTTACACCGGCGCAAACGTCAGCGGACCCCCTCCGAAACCGCTCACCCTTTATAAGGTGGCAGTGAACAATGCTGGAGTCGAGGTCTCGCGCGGCTGACCGGCAGATTCATTCATTGCCTTCTAATAAGGGAGTCATCTTCAATGGGAATTCTCGATCTATTCAGCTTGAAGGGCAAAAACGCGCTCGTCACCGGATCAGGCCAGGGGCTTGGGGCCGGCATGGCGATTGCCCTGGCTCAGGCCGGCGCCAATGTCGCACTGCACAGCTTCTCGCACAAGGTCCTCGATGAGACCATCGCCGAGATCGAAAAGACCGGCGTCAAGTACATCACCGTCTCAGGCGACGTCGGCGACAAGCCGACGGCTCTGGGCTTTGTCGATGCAACCGTGAAGGCCTTCGGCTCAATCGACATTCTCGTCAACAACGCCGGCACCATCCGCCGCGCGCCGGCCGTCGAGCACTCCGAAGAGTTCTGGCAGACGGTGATCAATACCAACCTCAACAGCGTCTGGTATCTGAGCCAGTACGCCGGCAAGCTGATGATCGCGCAGGGCCACGGCAAAATCATCAACACCGCCTCGCTGCTCAGTTTCCAGGGCGGCATCACCGTTCCCAGCTACGCGGCGGCCAAGGGCGGCGTCGCGCAGCTCACCAAGGCTCTGGCCAACGAATGGGCCTCCAAGGGCATTCAGGTCAACGCCATCGCCCCCGGCTACTTCGCTACCGACAACACCAAGGCGCTTCGGGCCGATCCGGTTCGCTCCGAAGCCATTCTCGGCCGCATTCCCGCCGGTCAGTGGGGCTTGCCCTCTGATCTGGCCGGTGCGGCCGTTTTCCTCGCCTCCGAAGCCAGCAACTACGTCAACGGCCACATTCTGGTCGTCGACGGCGGTTGGCTCTGCCGCTAAGTCTTCTCCCCTCCTGTGCCGCTGCCCTTCGGTAGCGGCGCTCCGGGAGAAAGAGAAACGGCGCAGTTGCCGCAGGGAACTTCGATCGGGCGCGAGCTAAAGGAACCAAGGCATGAGCGCAAAAAGTATCGCAAGCTCCGTGTACGAATGGGTCGATGAGCGGCTGGGCCTCACTGAACTGGCCGCCTTCGCGCGACACAAACAGGTGCCCGTCCACCCGCAATCCTTCTGGTACTACTGGGGCGGCCTCTCCCTCTTTTTCTTTATCGTCCAGTGCCTGACCGGCGTGTTGCTGCTGGTCTACTACCGGCCCGGCGCCGACGCCTACGAGTCGGTCCGCCAGATCACCGTCACCATGCACTTCGGCTGGCTCATCCGTTCGCTGCACTCCTGGTCAGCCAACCTGATGATCTTCTCGGTCGTGGTGCACATGTTCTCGGTCTTCTTCATGAAGGCCTACCGCAAGCCGCGCGAGTTCGGCTGGTTCTCCGGGCTCGGTCTGCTGGCGCTGGCCGCGGTCTTCGGCTTCTCCGGCTACCTGCTGCCGATGGACGATCTGGCCTTCTTCGCCACCAAGGTCGGCCTGCAGATTCCCGCGACGGTACCCGTCGTCGGCCCGGTGATCGCCAACATGCTGCGCGGCGGCCTCGAAGTCAACGAGTTCACCGTCCAGCGCTTCTTCGCCCTGCATGTCGTGGTGCTGCCGGCCCTGTTCCTTCCCCTGCTCGGCTTCCACCTCTGGCTGGTGCAGAAGCATGGCAACGCGGCGCCGCCCAGCGTCGAGGCTCTGCCCGCCGCCGAACGCAAGTCGGTGCCCTTCTTCCCGAACTTCGTGATGAAGGATCTGGGCATGTGGCTGATCGCGCTCAACATTCTGGCGCTTTTGGCCGCCGTCTTCCCCTGGGCGCTCGGCAAGCAATACGATCCGCTGGCTCCGGCCCCCTTGGGCATTCATCCCGAGTGGTACTTCATGAGTCCCTTCGAGCTGCTCAAGCTGATCGGCGCGGTGTTGCCGGGCGAGATCGGCGAGTTGGCCGGCATGGGTCTGGTCAACATCGCCATCCTGCTCTGGCTCGTGATCCCCTTCTACGACACGCGTACGGCCTCGGGCCGCCGAGGACGTCTGACGCACTACTTCGGCCTGGCAGCCATCTTCGCATTGTTATTCACCACCGTTCTCGGTTATTGGTCGATCCGGTAAAAGGCGGGCAAGAGTTATGAACTATCCGTTCTGGGAAATTCCAATCCTCGGTTCCGGCTGGGTGATCGGCATCATCGCCATCTTCCATGTCATGATCTCGCAGTTCGCCGTTGGCGGCGGACTTTACCTGCCCATGGCCGAACGCAAGGCTCTGCGCATGACCGACCCCGTGCTGCGCGAGGCCTGGCTCAAGCAGATCGCCCGCCACTCGAAGTTCTTCCTGCTGGTCACCGGCGTCTTCGGCACCGTCTCCGGCGTTGGCATCTGGTTCGCCATCGGCCTCACCCACCCGGAGGCCACCAGCACGCTGATTCATAACTTCGTCTTCGGCTGGGCCATCGAATGGCTCTTCTTCCTCGTCGAGCTGACCACCATCGCCGTCTACTACTACACCTGGGGCAAGATCGACGAGAAGCTGCACCTCAAAGTGGGTTGGGCCTACGCCGTATCCTCGGCCTTCACGCTGATCATCATCAACGGCATTCTCTCCTTCATGCTGACCCCGGGCGACAGTTGGCTTGCGGTTGCCGGCACCGGCCAGGAGGCCAGCAAGTTCTGGAATGCCTTCTTTAACCCGACCTACTGGCCGAGCCTGTTTCTGCGCACCTGCGTCTGCTTCTCGCTGGCCGGCGTCTGGGCGCTCATCACCGCCAGCCGCATCGACGGAGACCGCGAACCCGAGCTCAAGACCTCGCTGGTGCAGTGGAGCGCGCGGTGGCTCGTGCCCTCCTTCATCGCCATGCCGCTGCTGATGATCTGGTATTACCTCTGCGTGCCGGCCTCGCAACAGGCGCTGCTCACCCTCGGCATCGACACCACCAACGCCGGCACCTTTTCCGCCGTCACGCGCATGGCACTGATCATCGTGCTCACCTCGGCAACCATCGTCGGCGTCGTCTATTTTCTGGCCTACCGCAACCCACGCGAGTTCAGCCTCTCACACGCGCTCGCCGTCCTGCTGCTAGCCTTGATCGCCACCGGCGCCGGCGAGTACTCGCGCGAGATGCTGCGCAAGCCCTACGTCATCGGCCACTGGATGTACTCGAACGGCGTGCGCATGCCGGCCGTCGCCCGCATCAATCAGGAAGGCTATCTGAAACACTCGCTCTGGACCTGGGGCAATGGCGCAACCAGCTACTCGCGCGGCGAGGCCATCTTCCGCGGCGAGTGCGGCTCCTGCCACACCATGGACGGCTACCGGCCGATCCGCACGTTGCTGGCCGGCCGCGACCGCGACAACCTGCGCAACTTCGTCCAGATGCTGCACGACTACAAGCCCGACATGCCTTATCGCAAGTTCATGCCGCCGATGTCCGGCACCGAGCAGGATGTCGACGATCTGGCCAACTACCTCAACGCCAAGATCAATCACGGCAAGTAATCTTTTACCCACGCGGCTTCCGCGCCAACCGAAAAGGCCCGCGCTCGGCGGGCCTTTTCTTGTCTCTGTACGTCTAGAGCATCTCTCCTGATGCTGTAAAGTGGCGAGAGTCTTGCCAAGTTGCCGCTCCCTGATGGTCGCGTCAACGAAGCTGCACCGACTCGCTCTATACCTTCAGGAGAGACGCTCTATAGGCTGTATCGACATAGAAATCATGATTAAGCACTTGGTAAATAAGGACTCTGTCATCCTGAGCGAACGGGGCCCCAGGCGTTTTCTTCAGTCTGGGGTGGTGAGCCGAAAGCCTGCCCTGAGCGTAGTCGAAGGGGATCTGCGGTTGTTCTTTCTCCCATACGCGTGCAGTGTTGAGTCTCTACTGGTTCTTGATCGCCGTGGCCTTGTCGTTCACATAGGTCACCGTCCACTTCTTGCCCGCCTGGTCGAAGTGCACCGTGCGATTCCCGTGCTCGTAGCCGGTGGCCTCGAAATTTTCGCCGATCGCCAGCCAGCTCTGCCGTTCACTCATGCCGGGCTTCACCTGATGTGCGTCGATAGCCGTCCACACATCCTTCGGCCAATGATCGTAGATCGTGTGCGGATCGTCGTAGAAGAACAGCGCGTCGCAGAAGTACGCCTCCTCGGTGCCCGCGATGGCGCCCACCGCCAACGCGTACTGCTTCGCGTCACCCGGCAGCGTGAAGATCAAAAACGCCTGCTTGCTGCCATGCGAAATGCCGTCATCCACATTCGCCGGCACCGCCTGTTTGATTGCTTTCTTCAGTTCGAGCTTCTGCGCCGAGGGCAGCACGCCCACCCGCTTGGCAAACGCGATCTTGCCACCCTCATAGCTGAAGTACGGCGCCATGTAGCCGTTCTTCACCCACACCGTCAGACCCTCGTACTTCTTCAGGTCCTCGTAGTAGTGCGGCAACAGCGAGCGCATGATGACGTAATCGTCCATGTTCGTGCTTTTTTGCGGCGCGCCGCTCTGCGCCACGCCCGGCGCGCTCCTCTGGTGCCAGACAAACAACAGGTACACGCCGCCGATCGCAACCGAAACCAGCGTTATCACAAGCGCCTTCTGCCAGGTCTTCAAGAGCTCTCCTTCATGCGCGTTCAGCGCGCTTTGTCCGAATACAAATTGCTTGCCGCCCATTCTACAAAAAGCGCCCAGGCTTCAGGCTTCCTTGCGCACAAAGGTCTTCAGTTCCTCGACCGTCAGCCGGTCGGCCTTGCGCAGCACCGGAAACAGCGTGGCCCAGCTTCCTGCCACCACCATCGCACCAATGCCACCGTAGACGGTCGCACGCACCGCGCCCCACCACTGCGCCGTGAGTCCGCTTTCGAACTCGCCCAGTTCATTCGATGCGCCGACGAACAGCGAGTTGACCGCGCTCACCCGACCGCGCATCTCATCCGGCGTGGCCAGTTGCAAAATCGAGCCGCGAATCACCACACTGATCGAATCGGCCATGCCGGAGACAAACAGCGCCACCAGCGACAGCACCAGCGAGTGAGACAGCCCGAAGACCACCGTTGCCGCGCCGAAGATCGCCACGCAGACAAACAGCCGGATGCCGGCCTTGCGCCGGAAGGGAAACCGCGCCATCACCAGCGACATCACCACTGCGCCCGCCGCCGGAGCCGAGCGCAGCAGGCCCAGCCCGCGCGGGCCCGTATGCAGAATCTCACTGGCGAAGATCGGCGTCAGCGCCACCGCGCCGCCCAGCAGCACCGCGAACAAATCGAGCGAAGCCGCACCCAGCAGCAGCGGCGACCGGCCCATATGCCGGAAGCCAGCCAGCAATACGTTCATCGAAAAATCGCGCTTCTCCGCCCGCGCCACCCCGTGTCCGCGCATCCGACCAATCAGCACCAGCGCCCACCCCAGCGCCAGCAGATTGAGGGAATAGACGATGCCCGCACCTTCCAGAAAATCCATCGAAGTGCCCGGCAACCAGCTCCTGAGCGGCAGCGCGAACAGTACGCCGCCCACCGCCGGTCCCACGATTGTCGAAGACTGAAAGACCGTCGCGCCCCAGGTCACCGCATTCACGAAATCTTTTTCCGGAACCAGCTTTGGGATCAACGCCGAGTTGGCCGGTCCCGAAAAACTCCGCGCCAGCCCCCAGAAAAACAGCACGCCATAAATGGGCAGCACGCTGCGCAGCCCCGCGCGCGTCAGCTCCAGCAGCGCCAACGTGCAAACCGCCTGCACCGCGTAGCAGATCAAAATAATCTTGCGGCGGTCGAAGCGGTCGGCGGCATGACCCGCCGGTAGCAAAAAGATAAGCCCGGGAATAAACTGCGCCAACCCCGTGAATCCCAAGTCAATCGCGCGATGCGTGACCGCATACACCTGCCAGGCCACGGCCACCGACTGCGCCGCCGAACCCACCACCGCGCCCACGCGTGCCAACTGAAAAAGTCGAAAATCGCGCGAGGCAAAAGCTTCCATGCCACGCCGGAAAGGTCTTCGGGAAGGTACGTCCATGATATGGGTTTAGGGTATCGTGCGCGCACCTTGCAATTCCATGGTGCGATGCATCCAAGCCGCGAAAATTCCCATTTTTTGCCGCGACTTTTTTCAGTTTCGCTCGAAACCCCGCGCCTACTCTTCCGCATCCGGCTCATTCCACAAAATCAGCGATTGCGGCAGGCTCACCAACATCAAGGAGATAAAGAACAACAGCGTCGGTCCGCATTGCCGCATCAGTTCCTGCCTCCACATGCCAAGCATCAAGTCAAAGACGAAAAGAACAAGCACAATCGTCTGCGCCACCGAATACGCATAAAAATGTACTCGGTCGCGAAGTGCCTGCTCGCGTTCATCAAGAGCTAACTCCTGCGCAATTAACTGTGCCG